>Ga0193738_1000474_pt1 | contig 20831 bp, 27 predicted proteins | sample L2a1metaG_FD_144927 | JGI IMG/M metagenome (GOLD analysis project Ga0193738, IMG submission 144927) | Soil microbial communities from a riparian zone of the East river system, Colorado, United States - L2a1 | ecosystem: Environmental > Terrestrial > Soil > Riparian zone | place: USA: East River...
TCATCGAGGTCGGGTTGGGGTAGGCCGCCGACGGGTTGGCCGCGACCATCTCCATGTCGCGCCACTCCTCGAGCAGGTCGCGCTCGAACGCAGCCATCTGCCCGGGCGTCCGGAAGGTCGGCTCGCGACGGAAGAGCGGGTCCTCGCCCGACGCCTCGCGGGCGTCGAGGAACGCGAGCATGTCGACGTAGTCCGCCAGGTCGAAGCCGTTGTCGTGGATCGCCCGCCGGTACATCTCCGGGGTGGTCGACTGGGCCTTGTCCTTCGACAGCGCGGTGTCCTTCCGGATGAGCCTCGGGGGTCGCGCCAGCTTCTTCATGGAGACGTTGTAGACAACGCGGTCCGGGAAGTTCCCGGTGGCCTTCCACCAGCTGTAGACCTCGGCCGTCAGCTGGTCGTCCAGGTCGAGGTGCGCGGACGGCATCGTGCGGCTCGCTGTCTTGTGGTCCACGACGGTGAGCTCCCCGTCCTTCATGCCCACGACGTCGGCCTGGACCGACAGGACGCCGACCACCTTCCCGGCCTCGTCTACGATGTCGACGTTGACCCGGAACTCGACGGCAATGACCTCGTCCAGGAGTGGCTCGGCCCGCTCGCGCTCGAGGTAGTTCTGGAGCATCTCGAAGCCCAGCTCTCCAGCGTCGCGGAAGGCGGGAATACCGAAGGCCGCGAGGAAGCCGAGGTCCGCGGTGACTCGCGCCAGGTCGGTGTCGAAGTGCTCCTGGTACGCGTCCAGCGCCACGGCCTCGGCGGCGTAGCCCGAGGCCCCATCCTTCAGAGCGACGTAGTACGCCTCGAGGCCCTTGTGGTAGATCGTCCCGAGGAAGAAGTTGACGTTGCCCTCCTGCGGGTCGAGCCGGTGGACCACGGTGAGGAGCCACTGGCGCCGGCACTTCCGGAAGCCCGCCCGCTCAGTCGCGCTCGTGGAGGTGATCGTGACGGGCGTGTCGTGCTCCAGCCCGGTGGGCTCAGCGACCACTGTGAGTCCCCACCCAGATGGCGGCCTCGAAGACGATGATGCTGACGCCCGACGCGGCCGCGAGGAGGAACGCCTGGGTGGACTGGAACGTGACGGCGTAACCCGAGAAGAAGAACGCCGCCGACAGGAACGTCCAGTCGACGTAGGACCGGACCCGCTCGGACTGGTCGGGCGTGAGGTCCGTCACTTGACCCACCTGTCGGTGCTGTGATCCTTGCGGTAGCCGTGCTCCTCCAGGAGGCGGGTCCGGATCTTGACGTAGTTGCCGCGAATGGTGCGCCCGTTGCCGAAGCCCTCGACCCACTGAGCGACGCCGTCCGGCGCCTCCCAGGCCTCGAGGAAGCGCGGCCCGCCGCCGACCGAGGCCGGGGTGGGCTTGATGCCGAAGTACAGCTGGGCGAGGCACAGGGCCTCGAACTCCTTCTCACGTCGCGTGACGGCGATCCCGTCTGTCATGTTCGCCTCGCTTCCTGGGCGTATCGCGCCATCTTGATCGCGTCCTTCTGGTGGGTCATGAGCGGGGTCCCGTTGAACTTTGGAGGGGTCTTGGTCATCCGCGCCGCGCGGCTGGGCTTCCACTCCCCGGGGGTCACCCAGATCACCGGGAGCTCGTAGGTCTCCTCCACGATCTTGCGGATGTCAGCCCGGACGGCCTCGAGCTTGCGGGCGAGCTCGCCGAGGCCTCCCGCGCTGGGCATCCGCTCCTCCACCACCGTCATCGTGTAGCCTGCGGTGAACGACATGCGGATGAGGATGTCGAGCGCCTCCTTGAGCTCGGCGGTCCCCCAGACCGACGTGCCGCGGAGCCGGCCCTCGTCGTCCAGGAGCGCCCAGCCCGTGGTGATGCCCGGGTCGAGAGCGAGCCAGATGTGCTTCACAGACACGGCTCCAGGGTGAGCGTGTACGTGCCGGCCGCCAGGAAGCGCTCGCGCCGGGCGGGATCGAGGGCGACGTACGTCCGGAGCCCCGTGACGACGTACCCGCCCGGGACGTCCACCGGCTTCAGGACGATCCTGCGGCCGACCTCGCGGTCGACTTCCGTCTGGACGAGGCGGGGCTTGCCGCGCTCGTCCTCCATGACCAGGAAGTAGTAGTTGTCCGAGCAGCTCATCGGCCCAGTCCTCTCAGCAGGCGGGCGAGGTCGGAGCGCGTCACCTTGGCGGTGACCCCGAGCTTGCCCTCGATGTTGTCGTCCATGAGCTCGTCCACCGTGCCGGGGGCCCGGACGGGGAGCACCACGGGGCGGTGCCCCAGCCCGATCCTCCGGACACGGTGGAGGCTCTGGAAGTAGTCGTCGGCGTTCCATGTCTTGTCGACGTAGGCGATGGTCCTGGTAGGCTGGAAGCTGTGCCCGAACTTCCCGACCCCGATGCTCAGGACGAGCGCCTCGAGCTTCCCGACTGAGAACGAGTCTAGGGCGGCGTCGCGTTCCTTCGTGCGCGTATCCCCGTCCACCTGCCATACGTCGAGCCCGCTCGCCCTGAGACGCTCTGAGAGTGCCCTGGCGCCCTCCTTCCAGTAGGTCCAGACGAGGTACGGCGGGTCGTAGCCCGGCAGGACGTCGAGGAGCGCGTCGTGCTTCGCGGACTGACCGTCCCAGTAGGACGCGATGCGAGCCAGGTCCATGAGCCGGCCGATCTCGTTCTTGGCAACCCGCTGGGTTCCGTCGCCGAGGTCGGCGATGAAGGCTGCCTCCATCGTGCGGTAGGCCGTGAGCTGCCTCCCGGCGAGCGCGGCGTCCAGCGCCGGCTCGAAGAGGTACTCCGGGAGGTCGGGTCCCTCGTCCTCGGTGACGACGATGATCAGGTCGGAGTTGTCCCCGACCGCGTCTCGCCCCGACTTCTCAGCGACGACGCTCTTGTAGCCCGACCAGACGTTGTCCTCCGTCACGGTGTACCGCTCGGCGAAGCGCCAGAATGACGGGAACGCGCGGGGCCACACGAGGTTCAGCTGGGCCCAGAGGTCCGCGCTGGTAATCGTCGTCGGGGAGGCGCTCAGCTCCCACACCCGGTCGATGCCGTTCCGCATCTTCTTGAGCGCCTTGTACCGGGCGGACCGGCGGGACTTGGTGAGGACGCTCTCGTCGAGGATGAAGAGCGGCCAGCCCCTCCCCCACAGGTCCTTCTCGCGGACGGCCTTCTCCCAGCTCACGACGATCCACCGGGCGGCGGTCGCGGCCTCGACGTCCACCTTCCCCTCCATGCGATAGACGGCCCCGGGCACGACGGCCCACCTCTCGATCTGGCGCTCCCAGGTGCGGAGCAGGGAGGCGGGCGCGACCACCACCACCTGGTCGCCGGGCACCCCCTCGTCGGCGGCCGCGATGGCGACGGCGGTCTTGCCCAGGCCGGGCGGCGCGATGAGGATCATGCCGTGCTTCGAGTGCGCGAGCCTGTAGGCGGCCGAGCGCTGGTAGGCGTACAGGCGCTCGTCCGCGAGCGCGCCCGAGGGACGCGCGGGCCGGGGGACGCGGATGCCCGGGAGGCTGAGCTCGTCCACCGCCAGGCAGTTCATCTCGGTCGCGGCCATGCGCCAGGCGTTCATGCCCTTGTTCCAGCGCGCCCCGACCTGCTTCAGCTCGGCGCCTGCGGGGTGCTGGACCAGGAGGTCCTCGCCGTCGATCCAGGCGCGGGTCATCCAGGCACCAGGTCGCGGAGGAACGCGCGGGCTCGGTCTCGCTCGGACTCGACGTTCCAGAGGCGGTTGCGCCCGCTCGGGTGGGGGACGAGCGCGACCCGCATCCCGGGCCCGGTCCCGCCCGCCGGCCAGTACTCGACCCACTCGTAGGTCGGGACCTGGGTCAGCCCGAAGGCCGCGGCGACCTTGGCCCCCAGCAGGACGGTCGGAGACGCCCCGCGTCGGTAGAGCTTCGCGCCGATCCGTCGGGCCCGGGCTCGCGCCTCTCCGGCGTCCCAGGCGGCGTCCTGCGGGGTCGTGAAGAGGTTCGTCCGATGGGTGTGGCGGAGGTACGCCAGCCAGTCCCACCCCGCGAGCGCGCACAGGCGTCGTCCGCTCGTACCCGTGAGCGCGAGCGACGGCCTGTGCGTGATGTCGACGTGACCGCCCGGAGCCTCGCCGACGAGGTTGATCACCGAAGCCCCTCGGCGAGGAGGTCGCGGCACCAGCCCTCGAACTCGGTCTCGGGCAGGACGGCCCCGAGCGCGACCTGCCGGGCTCGCCGGGAGATGAAGCCCATGGTCTCGCTCGCGGACTCGTCCGCGTCCACCGCCCACAGCGGCCAGGCCATGCGCTCGGCCGGGCTGCGGAAGGCCCCGACCGCCTCGGCCTTCTGGAGGTCGTGATCGTAGAGGTGGAGCGATCCGGCCGAGTGGACGTACGGACCGACCTCGGCGCCGAGCGCCTGCGCGACGCTCGCCTGGAGGATGGCGAACTGGACGAAGTCGTACGGCGTCCCGAGCCACACGTCGTTGGATCGCATGGTGACGCGCATCTCGAGCGCGTCCTGGCGCGTCAGCATGAAGTGGAGGGACAGGGTGCAGGGGACGTCGTGCTTCGCTGCCCCGAGGTCCGACCTCGAGTCGTAGATGGTGAGGACGGCCTGGCGTGTGTCGGGGTCGCGGTCGAGCAGCGCGGCGAGGTCGCCGAGCCGTCCGTGGACGCGCGCCCCGTAGGCCCCGTGGAAGACTCCAGCGTCGGTGAACTCTCCGAACTTCCGGATGCGATCCGTCATGAGCTCGGGAATGCTGAACTGGCCGACGAGGCTGAGCGCCTCGAGGATGCCGATGACGTCTACGAACTCGCGTCCCAAGACCTCCATCGGGAAGGTCATCGGGTCCTCGACCCGGAACTGGTCCCAGCGGAGCTCGCGCGTCGCGAGCCCGCGGGGAGCGCTCGCCTCCCCGAGCGCTCGCACGCGCCCGAGCTCGGTGGCCCACGCCTCGCCGAATGACCGGTAGCTCCTCACGCCTTTGACTCCTCTCGACGGGACTCGGGCGTGCTCGACCAGCGGTCGTCGTCGCCCGTCTTGGTGTGGTAGTAGGTCGACACGAACATGAGCTGGGTGATCGCGTTGTCGACGTGGCACTCCCCCGACTCGGGGTCGATGTCCTCGCCCCCGATGAACGCGAAGATGTGACGCAGAGCGGACCCGAGGGTCTGGAGCCACGAGAGCCCGAGGCGCCAGTTGTTGGGCTTGTACTTGCGAGCGCCGAAGCCCAGGACGCGGCCGACCCCGAACACCGGCTCGGCCGGGATCAGCTCGAGGCTCGGCTTCCCGCGGTTGTCCTTGACACCGCCCGTCGCCGACCGCTGTCGGAGCGGGTTGTCTTCGTGCTTGATCCACTTCCCGTCGGCGTCGTAGAGCGGGTTGATCCCGAGCACCTCGTCCTCGGTGAAGGCACGGTGATCGTCGGGCAGCACGGGCGGCATCCAGGCCTCCCAGGCCTGCCTGTCCTTGAGCGCATCGGCGAGGTCCACGCGACGGATGCCGTTGGCTTCGGCGATGGCCACCTCGAGCCGGGCCCCTCGCGAGGCTTCCCACCCGGGAAGCGTCACGATGGCGTCGAACTGTCCCTCGAAGAGCACCTTGGAGTCACGAGCGATGAAATACTCCCACGACTTCCCGTGGGCGGCGGCCTCTACCACCCCGTCGGGTGAGTCGAGCGACGCCTGGCGGATGTCCGGGTGCTCGTCTAGGTCGGCGGGTGAGACAACCTCCCATCCCACCCGCTGGAGGGCTTCCTTGGCGCCGTCGAAGGCGGGGATGTTGAAGGCCGGGATGCCCGACATTGGCCCTGACAGGTAAGCCTTCACCCGCCGAGCTCGATGGTGGTCAGGTCTGCCCACGAGACGGTCGAGCCCGCCGGGACGTCGATGATCATCTCCTCGAGTGTGTCCGAGAGGATGTCAGCGACGCGGTCCATCTCGTCCAGGGAGACGGTGCGGGCGAGGCCCGCCGCCTCCAGCTGGCGACCGAGGTCCTGGAGCGCTCGCCCGAGCGCGATGGTGGTCCCGACCCGACCTGACTGAACGTCGTCCCTGCGGCACCGGGCGACGCCCGTCCCAACGAGCGTGTCAAGCTCTGGGAGATGGTCGCCCGTCGCATCGCTCGTCGTCCGTACGGTGGTGGTTCGCCCGTCCCTGGTTACCACGTAGATCACGTTCGTTCCTCCTTCTTGTCCGCGAGGTACCCCTCAGCCTGGCGGTCGTAGTTGACGGCCTGCTTGGCCTTGTAGGCCGCCTCCCACTCGTCGTCGGTGACGTCGAGGGCGACCAAGATGTTGGCGATGAAGTGGGCCACGTCCACCAGCTCGGCGATCAGCCGGGCGCGGCGAACGAAGGGCCGGTCCCGGGCCCAGTACTTCCAGCTGAACTCCCGCGGGACCTCGCCGAGGAGCTCGACGGCAGCGGCGAGGAGGTTGTCTCGGATGGACGCGACCTGGTTGGGGACGGTCCGCCCGATGACTTCCCAGTCGTGCCCGTAGGCCTCGCGCTGGAGCGCGACGGTCGAGGCGAGCCACCGCCACGGGCGAGCTTCGCCTCGGACTCGGCCTCTCGTTCGGCCGCTTCCATCTCGATGACGCGCTGGCGGCGTCGTTGCTTCCTCTGCCACAGCTCTCCTTCCTCGCCCGCGACCAGCGCGTGCAGCTCAAACGCGTCGCGCTGGGACTCGAAGAGCGCGAACGGCGCCTGGGTCTCACGGCCACGCACGACGAACGCCGGCCCGAAACGGGTACGCCCGCCCTTCCCGGACCACGATCCCTCGGGCAGCTTCTCGCCCGGCTCGTGGTCCACGACGATCACGACGTCGGTGCACTCCTCGGGGAGGACGACACCGCGAGCGAGCTCAACGAGCTCGTCGTGGGGGACGCGCTTGGCGAGCTCCACCCCGGTCTTCACTCTGGCGGCCATGGCTAGTCTCCTTCCTGGTCGGCGGCGTCGACCGTCGACTCGCCGGCTTCCTCGTCCCTGGGTGGTTCCGGCGCGCTCTCGGGCCGGGGAGTGAGGTACGCCCGACACGTCGCGCAGAAGAGGCGGCCCGACTTCTCGCTGATGCGCGGCCGCGGGTCGGTGCAGTCGGACTGGTGGGTCATTCCGTCCTCGCGATCTTCACGAAGATCCAGCGATCCTTGTCCGTGCCGTGGGCCTTCTGGTGGTGGACCTCGTAGCCGTCTGGGGTCCGGCTCCCGGGCCAGGCTTCACCCTTTCGGGCCTTGTCTGGACGTCGACCGGCGTAGCCATGCTCCTTCATCGGGTGCTCCTTCCGCTGGTGATCTTGGCGAACAGGGCGGCGAGCCCCTTCGCGGTGGTGATGATGTCCTTGTCAAACGCGACGTAGTTGCCTCGCCCGAACCGCGAGGTCAGCGCGGCCTCGTCCAGGCTCGACCCGAACGAGACACCGTAGACCGCGACGCCCGTCCGCCGTGCCTCGGCGATGCGGTCGTTCATCACGTTCTCTCCCTGGCCGTCGCTGATGAAGATGATGACGGGCTTCTCTTCACCGCGGACGTCCTTGCGGATGGCCCGTCCCGCCCAGCCGAGGATCGTCGCGTCGGGGGTGCCGCCGAGGTTGAGGCCCTGCATCTTGAAGATGTTCCTCGGGTCCTGCCCGGTCTCCCACGCCTTGACGACGCCGCACTGGGCGGACGACGGGCGGAACCGGTAGCTCCACCCCCACACTGTCATGCGCGTCGTCGGGACGCTCGCCGCGGCGGTGGCCATCGCGTGGGCGACCTGCGCGGCCTGGCGAAGCGCGCCGCCGTCCATCGAGCTCGAGCAGTCGACCATCACCCAGATGTCGTAGCGACCCGGGGCGGGGGCGGAGCGTCGCTCGAAGATGCGGGCGTCGCCGTGAGCCAGGCGGTCGAGGCCGCGCTGGTCGAGGCGCCCGCGTCGCTGGAAGGAGTCCGTCGCCGTGTGGCCCGTCCGCGACCGGAGGATGGCATTGCGGATGTACCGCGCGGCCACGTCGCTCGGGACGGACGCCACGGGTGACTCAACGATGCCGCGGAAGCTCTTCGCCACGTCGACCGTCAGGCCGTGCCCGTCTGGCTCGACGTGGCGCTCGGACTCGATGACCTCGTCGGCGTCGTTCTTCAGGTCGGCGATGGCTACGGTCGAGGTGCCGTTGTTCTCAGCAGCCTGCTCGACGGCCTCGCTGCCCGCGCACTCCGGGAGCTGCCCGACCTGTGCGATGTTGTTGCCCTTGGCCTCGGCACCGAGCTCGCGGTCGTGCATCGCGTCCGCCGCGGCCTGCGCCTTCGGGTTGGTCGCCGGCATCGGCCCGTCGCCGATCCCGTCGTCGTCACTCGCGTCCTCTGAGGCGTCGCTGGAGCCCTCCTGCGCGTCGTCGCTCTCGTCCGTGGGGTCCTCGTCGCCCGAGGCTCCGGCCCCCTCCTTGTTGTCCTGGGAGTCGGCGTCCTGGTCCTGCTCCTCGCTGGCCTGCGGGGTCGAGGGCGGGGGAGTGGAGATCGAGTTGGCGACCATGTGCGCGAGGGCCTCGCGGACGGACGCGACGTGCGCCTTCACGTCGCCCGTCGCCGCGCCCCGCTCCGCCCAGTCGATCCACCAGCGGGCCTCGGCCGCGGTGGTCGGGTTCCAGTCCGCGACGAACGGGTAGCGGACGGCCGCGACGGCCAGGTTGGCCTGGTCGCTCATGACGGGGACGATCCGCTTCCCGCCGTTGCGCTCGACGTTGGCGTTGCCGATGTAGCGGAGCGTGGGCTCGAAGACGTTGGCGTACCCGGGGTACTCGCGTCCGTACGCTCGCTCGATGCGAACGTCGTCCAGGAGGTTGGAGATGCGGTCGGCGACGGGGTTGTACGGGAACACCCGCTGGACCTCGCGCGCCGTCTCCTTGCCGTAGCGCGGGTGGCTGATCTCGTGGACCGCGAGGCCCGTGAGGATGCGGCCTGCCTGCTCGGGGGTGAGGGTGGGGTCGGCGATCGGGGCGGGCGTGATCGTGACCTTGCGGGCGTTCATGTCGGTCCCGGCGGTCGTGGTGGACTCGTTGAACGAGACTTGGTAGCGCCCGTCGCGGGCGAAGGCGTTGATGAACGTCTCGACCATCTTGTGCGCGACGACCGTGTCCTGGGCCCGGTCAAACGCTCCGCCCCGGAAGCCGGTGCCACGCCACATGGCGTCGAGGTACCCGTCGCCCGAGAGGAGGTCCGTGTAGTCAGCCATCAAAAGGGGTTCCTTTCCGTTGCCGTGCCGAACGTGGCGAAGCCACTTTACCGCCCCGGGACGGGCTTGTCCATAGCCCGGGGCGGTGAAGTCGTGGCCTTTTCAGAGCGTCGCGCCGCACGAGGTGCAGAATGTGTTGCGCCCGCTCGGCTGGGAGGCGCCGCAGTCGGCACAGGTGCGCGACCCGTTGGCGCCGGTGGCGCCGGCCTGCGTTGACCGGTCTTCCGTCGCGTCGCACCCCATGACGGGGCACGCTCGGAAGGCGCTGTACGGGAGGCCCGTCCGGCTGGACGTGCCCGCGGGGACGACCTTTGCCTGGTGGTGCTTCGGGCAGAGCCACTGGCTGCCGGTCGGGTCAGCCTGCGGGTCGGACTGCGGGAGCTTCGCGACGCGGACGGAACCCCACAGCGTGGTGAGCTCGCCGCGGACTGAGGCGGGAGCGCCCTCGTCACTCGCGCCGAGGAGGATGTTGAACTTGACCGAGAGGTCCCGGGGGAGGCCGTCGGCGATGTCCCGCCCGGCCTCGATGAGCTCACGGGTGGAGACGGGAGCGAACTCGTCGGCGGACGTTCGGGCCTTCTCCCGGGTCTCGTTGGCGAACCGGACCAGGACGTACGCGTCCTCGGCGGAGCACGCCGAGGCGTCCTGTACAACGCGCCGCTCGTCCGCCTCGTTGAGGTAGTCGAACTCGACCTTGCGAGCCCGGCTCCAGAACGCGGGATCGACGGCGGAGGTGCCGGTGAAGTTGATGCCGACGTTGCCCGCCATGATGATGAAGTTCATCGGGTGGCGGTTGACGATCTGGCCCGTGAGCGGGTTCAGGACCGCCCGCGTGTGGTCGAGGAGCGGGATGAGTACGTTGCGGTGCTCGTCACGAACGCGGGTGATCTCGTCCACGAGCGTGACGCCCGGCTTCTGGATCGACTCGATGAACTCGCTGGGCTGGTAGTTGGTGACGGCCAGTCCATCCTGGACGACGATCTCGCGGGTCCCGAACCATGCCTCGGGGTCGGTCATCGAGGCCGCGTCCACCTTCGTGAAGGGGAGGTCGACTAGCGCAGCGAGGTGGCGGGCGCCGTCCGTCTTGCCCGAGCCCGAGGGCCCGACCCAGAGCATGTTGCCCGCGGGTCGCTTCTGCGCGCCCTGGACCATCGCGTGCCAGAGGGCGAGGAGCTCCTGCGAGGCCACGTACTCGTGCGAGCTCGCGGCCTCGTCGTCGCTGGCCAGCTCCTCGTCGTCGCTCGCGGCCGCGCCGCCGAGCTTGATCTTGGTGAAGTCGAGGCCCTTGGCCTTGCGTGCGCGACGAGCGGGAGCGGCGTCGGGGTCGCGGTGCCAGCGCGACGTGCCCTTGGCGATCGCGTTGGCCTCCCAGGCGCCGCAGGCGTCTGCTGACTTGGCCGTCGCGTGCCTGTGGGTACAGGTGTCGGAGTTGACGGTCGCGGACCACGTTCCGTCTGAGCGCTGCGCGGTCGTGACGTCGGTTGCTGCCATCGGAGGGGTTCCTTTCGGCGACGGTGGCTGAGTTGCCGGAGGCAACGGTAACGGGTATGGACGCAGATGTCCATACCCGTCTCGGATGTCGCGCCTGGTGAAACGGCCGCCTAGGTCGAGTCACCTCCCGGGAGGTCTTCCGGCTGGACCGCCGGGGGCGATCCCTCGAGGACCGCAGCTGCCGTCTGGAGCTCGGCGCCCGCGGGCATCTCCTCCAGGATCTGGGCCACGGTCGCGGGCGAGTACACGAGGCGACGGGCGAGCTCGGTCAGGGCGCCGACGGCCACGGTGACCCCGACAGCGATGGCGTCGAAGCCCGGAGCCTTGTCCATGTAGCCCAGCGCGACGGCCGCCTGGGCCACGAGCCAGGCGACGGCGATGGCCCCGTAGCTGATGACCCGGAGGGGCTCCCCCTGGAGCAGCCCCTGGACCGCCCGCGCGATGTCTGAGATGGTCACTCGTTCCTCCTTCTTGAGGTCGATTTAGGTGGCCGGATCGTACATCGTCCGGCGCGAGGCGGCCCAGGTGCCAGCTGGCCTCAGGCGCCTCCAGGCCACCGGAGGCCTCAGGCGTCCACGAGAGGAGTACGCGTACTCACCTTTCCGGAGATCTGGTCACCGGGACCGGGCCTTGTGCAAGAGGGCCTGTCCGGGACCCTGAATAGGACAGACGTTCTACAGTCCCAGGAGGGCCTTGAAGGCGTCCACCCCGGCCTGGATCTTGGACCTCTCGGCGGCAGCCCCGGCGAGCTTCCCGGCGACCTCTCCCTCGGCCCGGGCGGTCGCCTTGGCGGCGTCCATCTGGGCCTGAGAGAAGGGCGTCAGGTCGGGCCCGGGAACCAGAGGACTGGCTGCCTTGATGTCGACCACGTTGTCCTTGGCGGTGTACTCCCAGCGGCCGTTCTTCCACCAGGTGTACCAGACGTTTGACCCGTTGGCGGGGTCGACCGTACCCGTCACGGTGCCCGTCAGGACGACGGGCTCCTTGACGTCGGTGGTGGTCCGGAACTTCGCCGCCGTCCCCGCCGGGGCGGCGCGGACGTTGGACTGCGGCTTGACGTTAGCCGTGTAGCCGGGGATGTAGGTCACGAGCGCTGGCATGTCGCCTCCTGTCGGGGTCGCGGGCCGTGCGCGGAGATGGCGCGTCACGCCCATCCACGAAGTTCCCATGAACTTGGCGAGCTCGGCCTTCGTGACCCACTCGCCGCTGTAGGTGCCCTTCGGCGCGAGCGGGTCGCACCACCAGACGCGGTCGGTCCCGTCCACCCGCGACACGTCGACCGAGTGCCCGCCAGCGAAGCCAGGGTCGTGACGGCGGAGCCGGTGTCCCGACGCGAAGTTCCCCATGCTGCCGTTGGCGACGCCGCCCGTGCCCGGCGCCAGCCGCGACCAGAACGTCGGGAAGAACTTGGGTTCGAGCATGATCGGGATGCGGAGGACGGTGAAGGCCTTCTGGACGTTGGTGAAGTTCGACCCGCCGGTCGGGGGCTCGCCGCTCGCGTCGCGCAGCGCCTCGGCGTAGGCCAGGGTGTCGGGGACGTCCTGCCAGGTGTCGTTCAGCCACTCCACGACCGAGCACCAGAGGCAGTCCTCCCACTTGCCGTCGTCCTTCTGGCCGTCGGGCCAGGTGTGCGCCAGCTCCCGCTCCGAGACGTGGATGTGTGACCAGGGTGCGCTCATCTTCTGCCTACCTCACGTCCGCGTCATCGATGTCTGCGAGCTCGACCTTCACGTAGTACGCCAGCGCGCCGAGCAGGAGCACGTCCTGCTGGAGGATGAACGCGACGCGCAGCCAGGTTGGCTCGCTGAGGTCGATGCCGAGCGCCCGGATGCCGAGTGCCTCAGCGCCGATGAGGGCGAGCGACCCGACCAGGATGAGGTCACGCTTCAGGAGGATCGGGATGGGCTCGCGCGCCTGCATGTAGAGGCGAAAGCGGCCGATCATCCCGTAGAGGCCCGCGCCGAGCAAGCCCATGAACGCAGCGAGAGACGCCACGTTGAGGACCGCGAGGACGCCGACGACGAGCTCGTCAGCCATCCGCGATCTCCTTCCGGCGGCGAAGGCGTTCACTGTACTTGGCGTCAGCCGCCCGGAGACGCTCGCGCGCCGCCTCGATGCGGTCCGTCGCGTGCTGGAGCTCGCGGTCGATGTCCGCCAGCATGTGGTCTCGCGCTACCGCGTGCTCCACCTCACCCGCCTCTGTTGAGGAGTCGTTCGGTGAGGTCAACTGATCGTTCGAGGACATCGAGGTTATCCTTCATCGTTCCCCGGAACAGCTCGAGGCGGTCGTCGGACGCGACTCGCTCGTCATGCTCCTGCTGCCATCGCTCGCGCCAGTAGGTGCGCTCGCGCTCGACGGTGCTCCCGATGTGGACCCACCCGCGCTGCAACGCGACGAAGCCACCCGCGACGAGGGGGAGCTGTGCCACGAGGGCGATCCAGAACTCTTCATCTGCCACATCATCCCGTCAGGGTGCGAGGTCCAGTCATGGTGCGTATAGTACCGCTGGGGAGGCTGAAACAGCGTTTGGAGTCCCGCGGGCATCCGGCGCACCGGTGTAGGCCTCCCCGCCGGAACCTCCCTACTTCGAGTCCGTCGGCGGGAGGGTGCGCGTGCCCGTGGACGGCACGGGACGCGGCGTGATCCCCACGACCGTCGGGCTCGGCTGGGTGGGAGGTCGCGTCGCGCGCGGCGGGCACGGCGTCGGCGACGGGCCGCCGGGCACCTGGGACGGCGTGAACGGTGACCCCGACGGGTCCGAGAAGCACGGACGGGGGAGTGGGCCTCCAGGACCCGGGAGCGCCGACACGGCGCTGACCGCACCGAGTGCGGCGACGAGGGAGAGGGTCACCGTCGCGGCGGCGAGTCGCGGGATGCTGGTCTTCATGATCTGGCTCCTTCTCGAGATGGAGCCCCGGGACTGGGGCGTCCGCTGATAGTACGCGGCGCACCCCCGATCCGTCCCGTCCCCCTTCTAGATCAGTGTCGGGCCGATCCAGCGCCAGCGGCTCTCGGCGCCGTCGTAGTAGATGAACACCGCCATGCCAGCACGAAGCGTGACGCCGCTGAAGCCTGAGAACCGGTTGGCCGCGGTGCTCAGGCCATCCTCGACTTGGATGGCGATGGACGAGACAGACCCGGCAGGAGGGTCATTGATGAGGAGGATCAGCCTGCCGCTCGCCTGGGCGACGATGCCCGTGATGCGAGCCTGACCCCCGCCTCCATTCACGACGCCGACCCGGATGACGTTGCAGGTCGCGAGGCCCGCGGGGTTCCAGTTGTTGTTGTCGCTCGCGTCAGCGAAGTCCGTGGCCTCGATGACCTCGTTCAGGCGGACGATGTCGGGCAAGAGGGTCGCCGGCGAGAGAGTCGAGCCGTCGGACGCGCTCGAGTGGTCGTGCGAGCGGGCGTGGTGCTGGTCGGCCGTCACGCTGGTCAGGTTGGCGTGAGACACCGTGCCCGATGAGTCACCGCCGGTGTGCCCGTGGGACTGGGCGTGGTGGTCGTTGGCCGTGAGCCCAGAGAGGTCCGCGTGCTGGACCTTGCGCCCGGTCGCGTCCGTGCCCTCGTGCCGGTGCCCGCTCGCGTTGAGGAGCTCGGCCGTGAGGGCAGGCTCACGCGAGCGAGTCCCACGCTGGTCGGTGATGTTCGCGTTGACGATGGACGCGACCGCCGCTCCGACCGCGACCTGCGACAGGGGGATCTCGTAGATGCCCGCGACGTTCTGGGTGAGAGACGGGGCGACGGGCGAGCCCGCGGGCGTGCCCGTGAGGACGGCCAGCACCGCCGTGCGGCCCGTCAGGTCGCGTCGCAGGACCACCCGGTCGATGCGCGCGAGGGTCGCGTGCGCGGCCGAGATGGCCAGCGTCTCCTGGCCCGAGAACACCTCGAAGAAGTAGCCCTGGACGAACGCCCGCCCGAGGTTCACCCGGACGGACATGGCCGGGGGCCCCGACTCGCTCGTGGCGAGCTCGGTGCCAACCGCCGACCAGATCACGCCGTCCGTGGCGAGGCCCGCGACGACCTCCGCCCACGCTGCGGCCGAGTAGACTCGGTCACCCCCGACGACCGTGCCCGCCGTGATGTCGGTCGTGAACCCGAGGTCCGCTCCCCCGGGCGAGGCCGCGACGCGGAACGTGCTCGCGCCGAGGGAGGTCGGGGTGACCCAGTAGATGGTCCCGACCGTGAGCCCGGCTCCGCCCGTCAGGGCCGTGAAGTGGACGGGCTGCCCCGAGACAAAGCCGTGCGGTGTGGTGGTGTCGATGATGTCGTCCGCTGCCGCTGAGGTGGCGAGGGTGACGGCGACGCCCGTCGAGTCAAAGAACCTGCTGCGCTGTGTCATGAGCGGTATCCTACTCTGTACGGTGCTGAGGGAGTGAGCGACGCGCTCGTGACGTTCGCGTCACGCCGCGCGAGATCGTCGCTCTGAGGGGGCCTGAGGGCGTCCAGGGCGGCCTCATGCCTCGTCTTCGTACTCAACCAGGACGTCCGCCGCGTAGTCGATGGTCGTCGGGGCGTATGTCCCGCTCGTGGTGAGGTTCACCGCGACCGAGTTCGCCGGCGAGAACGAGACGGGGGTGATGGCAGCGAACCCGCTGTTTCCCGAGCCGCTGTCGAGCTGGACGACGAGGGTAGACGCGCCGCCCGCGACGGAGAGCCGGATCTGCGCCGTTCCGGTCGTGATCGCAACGGTCTTCCTCCAGACCACTCCGACCACGCGGCCCGTTCGCCCCATGATTGGACTGGCGATGTAGGTGGTGTTCTGCCCCGTCACGAAGCGTCCGAACCCGAGGTCCGTCCCCGAGGCTGCGGGGTTCTCCAGGATGAAGCCCTCGACCCGGGCGGGTATCCACGCCGCCCGCCCGTTGAGCCTGTACCCGGACTCGGGGTCAACGAAGTTGCCGACCCCCAGGACCCCCACGCCCTTGCGATACACGTCAACGTCGCCCCCGATGTCGATCCCGTCGGCCGGGGTCGTGCCGGCTGCCGCCGCGTTGACGCGGACCCTCGCCCCGTCGTTCTGGAGGAAGAGGTCCGAGGCGGCGCCGTTGTTTGCAGCCATGATCTCGTTCGGGTCCATCCGGATGTTAGCGCTCCCGTCCCCGCCAATCTGCAGGGCGTGCAGGGTAGAGGCGAGCGAGACATCTGACGTGGAGGTCAGGCGGAGGGTGAGGTGGGAGGGGTTGAGTGTGTCCGGGTAGTCAGCCTGGCCGGGCTGGGCTCCCGCGCCCCGGATCTGTTCCTTCAGGGTCGGGAACGGCCGGTCCAGGACCGCGACGACCGTGGGCGCGGACGCTGACTCCTTGATGGTCTTCTCGACCTCCACGACTCGCGCGGTGTAGGCGATGTCGCGCTCCTCGTTGCGCACGGTCACGAGGTCGCCGAGGTCCCACTCCTCGCCGTAGCGGAAGGCGCCGTACTGGTGGATCGCGGCCTCCAATCGAGTCTCGCCGGCGGCGGCTGCGAGGAACGCGTCGCCGCGAGAGTTGAGCTCGGCGGTCTGGCCGAGCTCGATGTCGCGTGCGTCCAGGAAGGCCTCCCTCCGGGCGAACCCGGTCGGCTCGCCGCCCTGGAACCGAGTCACGACCTCGCGGTCCTCGCCCTCCCCCTGGCCCGCGACCACCGCGACGGTCTTAGACTCGAGGATGGAGTCAAGCTCCTCCCATCGCTCGAGGGTCTCGAAGGCGAAGTCAAAGAAGACGCTCGCCGAGCGGTCGACCCCCACGATGACGTCCCAGTCGAACTGGTCGGTGGAGGGGTTGTAGGTGACCTCCCACCCGATCCCCGTCAGGAGCCCGATCTGCGCCACGATGTCGAACACGTACTGGTAGCGTCCGGCGACAGTCACGGCGGCTCCCGCGGCGCCCGACGCGACGACGTTGAGGTCGGGCACCTGGCGCGCGGCTGGGGCGCCTGATCCCGCGTGCTCGGTGACGTAGTGCTTCATGGCGGTCTCGGCCGCCACGGCCGTCTGGCGATCGTGCGCCTGGCCCGCGTCCGGGATGACGAGGCGGTCCGCCATCGTGATCCCCTCCATGGACCGCCCGGAGACCGTCATCAGGTCGTTCCGCGCGGACCCCTCGGCGAGGGACTGGATCTGCTCGATGAGGAAGATCCGGTCGCTCTCGTCGGGCAGGTAGAGGAGCCGCCCCTTCTGGAGCTCGCTGGCCCAGAGGCGCGCCCGCTGGATGGACATCTGGAACGTGTCCATCCCGAAGTAGCGACGGGTGTAGGTGAGGTCCTCCCAGCTCTGGTCCACCAGCCCCCTGACGGCGCGGGTCGACTGGTCGAGGACGTAGGCCCGGGTCACGCCTCAGAACCCCGAGTACATGAAGCGGAAGTAGAACTCAGCCCGCCCCGAGACGTTCAGGTCGGCCTCGAACTTGACGGAGTTGAGGCCCGGGCGAAGCGCCCAGAAGTCAGGCTTGGAGAGGTTGATCCGGTCCATCGCCGACACGCGCGTCCCGTCCGCCAGGGTGACCTCGTCCACCCGCTTGAGGCCGAACCCGGTGGCGATCTCGAGGTACTTGCCCGAGACCACCTGCCCGGTGATCTCGAGGGTCTCCCCCGTCGTCACGTTCATGATCCGCGCCGTCGTGATGTCACCGTAGAGGCGGGCCACGATGGGAGTGTCCACGTCGCCAACGTTGTCGATGGCGACCAGGACATTGTTGCTCGGCATCACGAGCGGGAAGGTGATGGGGAAGGCGAACCCGCCGGCCGCGGTGAACAGGACCTGGGTGTCCGTGGGGTCGCGCCAGTACGGGTTGGGCGCGTAGAACTCGAGGTCGAAGGGCGCGAGGGTCTTGGTCCCGGTCGGGCGGGGGACGTGCGTGGACCGCGGGAGCGCGTCCACCTCCAGGGGCTGACGTCCGTCGATGGTGACCCGGAGGCGGCCGAGTGCGTATGTCTCCCCCAGGCGCGTCGGCTGCTGCGCGACGCTCCGGGCGAGCTCCTGGCGGAGGGTCCAGAGGGCGGCGGGCGTCGCAGCCTGGATGAGCCCGCCGAGGGTGACGACGCGGCCCGGAACGATGACGTCGACTGCCGTGTCGCCGGGCTGGTTCGGGCTCTTGATGGAGAGCGGCTCGACAGCCACGGGCTCGAGCCCGTCCGCGACCATGAGGCGGTACGCGGCCGCGTTCCCGGTGGTGAACGCGAGCACCGTCCCGCTCGGAGGGAACCACTCGATCAGGGTAGCCATCTATCGTCCCTCCAGTGACCAGTCGAGGGCCTTGCGCCGGAACGCCCGGCGGGTCTCTCGCTCAACGTCCCCGGGCATGACCCCATAGATGTTCTGCTCGCCGATCAGCGGCCCGCCTCCGGCGCCTCCGCCGCGGCGGGTCTCGCTCGCCGAGTACACGTCGCTCCCACCAGGAAGGTTCACGAGCTCAGGCCCGCGCTCGCCGACCATCGCCCACCCGCCGCGCCAGTTCCGGGCACCGCCCGCGAGGTACGGGATCTGGCCGAGGTTGAGGCCGTTGAAGTCGAACTTGCCGATGACCCCAAGCGGCCCGAGGTCCGCACCCGGGATGTGGATCTGGATGCCGTTGATGGCGCGGATGAAGCTGTTGATGGCCCTGACCACGGCGTTGATGGCCCCCTTGATCGTCCCGGTGATGGAGTTCCAGACCCCGGAGACCACCCCGAGCAGGGCCCGAAACGCGTCGCCGAGGACCTTGATCACGACGCTCATGGCGGCGACCGCGAACGACACGATGTTGGAGATGCCCTCAAACACCGTCGTGAAGACTGGGAGCAGGAAGTTGGCGGCGGCGACCAGAGCTCCGAGCGTCGCCTTCGCGAAGGTCATGACGATGGGCGCGATGAAGTGGAACACGTCAGCCACGACGTGGAGGGCGGTCGAGACACCGGACGCGAAGGCGTGGATGAGGGCGCCGGCGATCTTCATGGCGGCGTCCCAGATCCGTCGGAAGAAGTCCATGTGGTCGCGGATGAACCCGACCACCTGCCCAATCATGGCTCCCAGCGCAGGGAGCACGATGTCCGTGAACGTCCGGATGATGCTGATGACGGGCGGGATGATGTTCTCAGCGATCCAGGTCCACGCCTGGCCCATCAAGTCGATGGCCGCCAGGAGAGGCGGGATCGCGGCGTTCACGACCACCATGATGATGTCGATGACGCGCTGGATGACGGGCCAGATCTTGTCCCAGTTCAGCACGATGAGTGCGGCGCCCGCGACCAGCGCCGCGACCAGGAGGCCGATGGGCGAGAGGACGAGGGCGATGAAGGTGATGATCCCGCCGATGGCCACGGCCACGAGGCCCAGCGCGATCAGGAGCGGGCCGAGCACGGCGGCGAGGCCCGCCACGACGAGGATCGTGTTCTGCATCTCGGGGCTCAGCGACTGCCACCAGTCGAGGACCTCGTGGATGCCGTCACGCAGCCCGTGGAGGAGCTCCACGACCAGGGGGAGGACGTCTTCCGCCAGCGTGATGAGGGTGACCTGGATGTCAGCCATGGCGCGGTCCATCTCGCGGCCCGGGCCTTCGGTAGTCTTGAAAGCTTCCGCCACGTCCCCGCCGGAGGCGGCGAGGTCATCGAAGATAGCCGCGGTCTGCGCCGTGTCCCCTCCGAGGAGGCCGAGCACGCCGCGCAGGGCGCGGACGTTACCGAACACGGTGGCGGCCGCCTCGTCGTTCCCCTCGAACTTCTCCTGGAGGGTCCCGAGGACGTGGAGCAGGCCCTTCTCCTTCAGCTCCTTGCGGAGGCCGGAGGCGCTCAGGCCCATGTCCTCCATCGCCTCCTCGGCCTGCCGGGTCGGCTTCAGGAGGGACATGAAGACCTGGTTCATCGAGGTCGCGGCCTCGTTGACGTTGATGCCCTTCAGGGTCAGCGCCGACAGCGCCGCGGTGACTTCGTGGAACTCGACCCCCATCTGGGCGCTGGTGCCCAGGACGTCGCCCAGCGCGCCGGCGAAGTCCACCGCCTCGGCGGTGCCGTCCTTGACGCCGCGGAGCATGATGTCGAGGGCCTGTGCGGCGGTGAGGTTCTCCTTCCCGTAGGCGTTGATGGCGGCGCCCGCGACCTTCGCCAGGTCCTGGGTCATCCCCATGCCCGAGGCGGCGGCCATGGCGGTGGCCTCGAGGACCTCGAGGGCCTCCTTGGTGTCGAACCCGGCGCTTGCCAGGAAGTAGAACGCCTCGGCCAGCTCCTGCGGGCTCTTGCCGACCGCGACGGCCATCTTGAGGATGGCGTCCTCGATGCCTCCGATCTCGGCCTCGGTGACGTCGGTGAGGGCGATGATCTGGCGCAGGGTCGTGTCGAACGACTCGCCGACCTTGTAGATGGCGGCACCGATCCCGGCGATGGGCACGGTGACGGCCTTCACCAGCGTCCCGCCGAAGGCCTGGAGCTGGCTGCCGAGGTTCTTGATCGACTTGCCGACGCCCGCCAGTCCGTCGTGGACGGCCCGGAGCCCGCTCTCGAATGACGAGCGGTCCAGGCGCATCGACGCGAACAGCTCGCCGACCTTCAGTGCCATGGAGCCAATCCTACGCGGGCTGGCCCTCAGGCCCGGGCTTGCGTCCGAACAGCGTCATGAACGCCGACTGGGCCTCCTCGGGCGTGCCCATCACGTTGACCGGCTCGTGGTGCTTCCCGAACTCGCGCGTGGACGCCAGCTTGGTGACCGTCGCGGCGTTCGGGGAGAGGCCTCTCAGGAGGACGGCGAAGCGCCGCCAGGACATGGCGTCGAGCGCAGTCGCGAGGTCGAGCCCGTACTCCCGGAGGTAGTCCGCCTCGATGAGGGCCCAGCCCTCGATGAGGCTGAACTGGACGTGGGGGTCGGACGGGTCTAGTCCGTTCCCTCCAAAGGGCCGTCACCGTTACCCGTGTAGCGCTCGAGGACCATCTTGAACAGGTCCCCCATCTCCTCGACCCCGAGGCGGTGCTTCACGATGACGGCGCGCCAGGTCTCGGGCCCGAAGACGGACTCCCCGATGCTGTTGAGCTCGGTGATCGGCACCGCGTCGTCGTCCCCCATCTGCTCCTTGAGGCGGATGGCGTCGATGGCGATGGCTGCGGGGAGCGAGGCGGGGAGCTCGTAGTCCACGCCGCCGATGCGGAGGGTCTTGGGCTCATTCTTCTGCTCGGCGCGGAAGGCGTCGAAGTCGATGACGTTGCTGCTCACGGTCGCTCCTCTCCGGGGCCGGCGCCGGGACGGTAGACCTCGGCGCGGAAGTTGGTGCTGTA
>Ga0193738_1000475_pt1 | contig 20826 bp, 21 predicted proteins | sample L2a1metaG_FD_144927 | JGI IMG/M metagenome (GOLD analysis project Ga0193738, IMG submission 144927) | Soil microbial communities from a riparian zone of the East river system, Colorado, United States - L2a1 | ecosystem: Environmental > Terrestrial > Soil > Riparian zone | place: USA: East River...
TTTTGTTGCGTCGCACTCTTGTACTGCAACAATTCTACTCAGCAAAAATCAAACTGTTGAAAATGTTCCGTAGGAACATTTAATGGGTAGCTTCATAATCGTGAATGGCCATAATGTTCCATCGGAACGTCTGGTGCAAACCGGATTTTAAAATATATACCATGCGTTCCTACCGAAAGCCAATACCTTTATTAATGATCTTTTCTATCCACAATGTGTCCCTACGGGACACTTCTCAGTCTTAATCTCTTTTTCTATTGTTCTTAATTGTTAATTAAATTTGAAATAACAACTTGCATAAAGCTGCTAGTTAACGGCAATGCTAAACCATCACGATGAAACAAATAGTACTAATTTATTCAATATTCCTATTCAGTTGTAATCAGAACACAAAAACGCAGAACGGAGAAAACTATGCGATCGAACTCATAAACAATGATTTTTTAAAATTTGCTGATAGCTCAAAAGTTGACAGCTTAAAAACTCAGCTTATAAAATCATTTGACATTTACGATGATGAAAATTTTAGAATTGCTCTTATCGACGCAGAAGAACTTTCTGAATTTAATTTCAACTTTTTCCTTCCGAACTTAAATAAAATTTTAGCCAAAAGAGGCATCAAATTATCTGTTCAAAAATTGAACGACAAGGAAAACTCCTATGATGCTTTAATGAATGGTGACACAATAAACCTACATACTGAAGAGGAATTAAACAAAGGAATATTTTGGGATACTGCATCAAGAAATTTTTTTAGAAACCTCAATGAAATATTGAAGGCGAAAAATAGTAATGAAATCTTTTATTTGTTATATGGAGGCAACGATTTACACGCAATCCTTTTGACTGAAAAACAACATTCAATTATCGCAGAGTATTACAAAAACGAACCAAAAGAAATTCCCTATAGACCCTAAAAGCGTTGCTCAATAGAATTCCCAAACGCACAAGTGTGCGACGCAACTAAAGCTCAATAGTAGCAACTCAGCTAGGCTCATAATAATAAATAACTACAGTTTCTTCCTAAGCACTGTTACTAATTTATTTTTCAAGCTTCACATGCAATCAATGCAGGCATTTTATTACTGGTAATTGTATGTTGATGACCTTTTAAACTTCTTCTTTCCGTCTTGATCTTATTTTTGTCGAACAACAAAATAAACCTTGTTCCATGCCCTATCAAAGATTCTACTCTTACCCCGACCTTATTCGTTTGAAGAATATCTTTTGTTGCTGCTAATCCAACTCCTACCCCATTTTGTTTACTGGTAAAATAAGGATCAAATATCAATGGTAAATTCTCTTTGCTTATTCCATTGCCATTGTCCTGAATGGATACAGCACACTTGCCCTTTATTAATTTTGTTCCAAGTCTTATTTCTCCTTTTTCTGAGGGCATAGCATCAATGGCATTGATGACAATATTTGTCAAAGCAATTTTTATTTTCGGCATGTCCATTTTTATTTTGAGATCACAGGGGGCATACTCTTTCTTCACAGTAATATTCTTAAGCATGATCTTATCGTTTGCCGCTTCGATCACTTCATCAAGTAATTGATGAAGTGAATATTTTTCCGTTGGCATTTTTTCTTCCCGTTGACCTTTAAGAAGATCATTTACCAGGTCATTGATCTTTGCCGAACTCCGCTTAATAATATCCATATATAACCTGTCGTTATCATCCAATATTTTGGATTCAAGCAAATGAACAGTTAGTATGATATTCGCTAACGGATTTCTTAATTCATGAACAAGAACAGAAACCAATGGAATGGAAGGATCATTCCAAACGGACTGTGTTGTCTTTTTTCGGGGGGAAATTGTAATTGAATTCATTTTTAAGGGGATTTATTGAGACATGAGCAAGGTAGGTGCAATTATTTCCTCAATTGTTACAGGCTTATGGGCAATTGTTACATGATTCACACATTTTCATTTTCCCTGCCACAATCTGGTAATCAATTGTTATTGGAAAATAACTTTTGTGATACCCGGTTTAAAAATTTATTTTTAAATACCTTTCATTTCAGCAACCACTTAAACTAAACTACTTAAGAATTAATATTTACCGAATGATCCAGCGAATGCAAGTTCTTTTAGTAACAGTCACATTTATCTTCTGCTCTTTACAAATGACTGCTCAAAAGAATTTTCAGAATGATACTGCTTATTATGAAACGCTTCGCGATAAGACAACTGTCCGTCTTTACCTATCAAAAAAATATGTACACCTTAATTTTCCTTCAGATGGTAGCGCCGACGATCTTGAATACGAAGCAAACCCTAAATTGAATCTTGGAGTAGGTGTAACTATAAAAAATATTTCGGTAAATCTTTTCAATGGCTTTAGTTTTTTAAACAAGAACTCCGATGAAAAAGGAAAAACAAAAGGGTTCAATTTCCAGGTTCATTTGTATCCCCGTAAATGGGCTATTGATCTATTGTATTTATCCCCTAAAGGCTATCATTTGGAACCACAAGGAATGGCTGGTGCACCGAAAGACAAGTATTACTATCGTGAAGATGTGAAAACAACCTTCTTTGGCATTTCTGCTTACCAGGTGCCTAACAAAAAAAGATTTTCTTATCGTGCTGCACTCTTGCAAACTGAATGGCAAAAGAAATCCGCGGGGTCAATTATCTATGGCGGAGAAATTCATCACGGTACAGTGCAGGGAGATAGTGCTTTAGTACCAGCCTTTTTTAACGGTATATATCCTCAACATGGAATTAATAAGATCAATGTCTTCAGTTTTGGTCCGGGTGCAGGCTATGCTTACACGTTGGTCATTGGGCAACACTTTTTTATAACAGGTTCTATGATAATTAATTTAGATGTCAATTTTATAAGAGAAGAGGATCAAGTAAGAAAAGAAAAAAATGTTTCTTTAAACCCATCGGATGTTTTTAAAGCTGCAATTGGGTACAATGGAAGAAAATGGAACATTAGTGCAAACTGGGCAGGTACCGCCTTATCGATGCAGGGCTCACTTACGCCAGAAAATTATGTATTCTCATCAGGCAATATTCGGGTTGTGGTTGCACACAAGTTTGACAGGCATAAAAATAAATAATGCAGTAGAAACCTATTTAAGTAATGTGACAAGGCTAGTCAATATCTGTATCAATAAACATTAATCAGTTCCACTTCAAATACGAGAATGGAGTTTGCAGGAATAACAGTATCGCCTGTTACAGGGTCCCTGACAACCTGGCTCCCATAAGCAAGCGATGGCGGACAATATAATTTTATTTTACCTCCCGCTTTTATCAACGGCACCCCCTTTGTCCATGCTGCGATTACTTGGTCCAGTGCGAAACTTGTGGTGCGCTGGTCAAACACAGTTCCATTCGTTAATTGTCCTTTATATTTTACGCCTACAGTGGAGCAAGCAGTAGCTGATGCACCAGAGCCAGGTACATCAATGACATAATACATACCACTGCAATGTTTGGTAGCGGTAATTGAAGCTGTAGATAAGTATGCTTCTAATTGGGTAATTTCAGAGGCCGGAGCAGCTATCGCACAAGGATCATAATTACATTCATCCATTTTTTTGGAACAGGATGATAATATGGCCACAGCGGATAAAAAGGCGAAAAAACGCTTCATTAATTTTAAAATTTTGGCAAATATAGAGGAGACAAATCAAAATGTTCAGTTAACAAAAGCCTGCTGGCTTTATTTGTCATAATTTATGTTTCATCCGACTTTTTAAGTGAAAAAGGGTCGAAAACAGCACTATTTACATCCCCACCGAAAATAAAAAGAAATGAAGACCTTCCCATGTTTTAAGAGTAACATTATTCTTACCCATCATCTCTGTAAAACCAGTTACACCTTTTCCTTTTAGATCCTGAATTCTCTTTTCAGTATTCAATCCAAAATAAGTAACTGCAGGATAACTGAAATTTTTTGTTTGATGCAATCCGATCAGCATTAACCCATCAGAAAGAATTGCCCAGGGATAAGGTTGAGTCATTTGTGTTTTTACTTCAAAGCCAAGTTTTTTCCAATACTTGATAGAGCTATCAAGATCAGTAACGGGATGACAGAATTCGCCAAATGCCCCACAATCCTTATTAGGATATTTATCTTCTGATCTAAGGGCTATTGGATTCATGTTAAGCATTGTTATTCCTGTTGGCTGCTTAAACAACCCGACATTAGAAGCAAGCATGATATTTAGCCCGTCAGGTGATCTGAAAAAATATCTTTTTATCAGGTCTTCTTCATTTGGCTTTTGTATAAATACAATCCCATTCTTTTCCAATTGGGCCACCGTGCTTTCTATATTCTTTGTATAATAAGTAAGGCCTGTGTACTTCACAGAATCTTTTCTCAACATAATCAGCAGGCTGCCATCACTTACCTGTGCCCATGGAGCTGGCATAACGTTAGCGGAAATTTTTGGGAAGCCTATTTTTTCATACAAAGCAATTGAAGAATCAAGATCTGGTGAGGTAACATAGATACTGGCTACTTCGCCAAGTTTTGTTTGTGAAAAAGAAACGATCGAAAAGCCTGAAAAGATAATTGCTAATAAAAATTTATACCTCATAAAAAGATTTTGATGACCGCAAGTTAGCACTCAAATAACATCTTTTAAATATCAATTAAAATAAAGATCACTTCTCTCCTATCATCCTGATCACTTTTTCCAAAGCAACATTGAACTCAGCCGGTTTTTCTATCATTGGATAATGACCTGTTCCATTTACATAAACGACTTCTGCGGAAGCTTTGCAATATTTCTTTAATGAATCGATTTGAGTTTTATTAAAATCGCTGTTCACCAAATAAAGTTTATGGTTTAATTGCTGCATCATGTCTTGTTCTTTTTGGGCAACATCAGCAAGCGAACGAATTACTTTAATGGCAATTACTGAATCATTTGTTTTAATGCTTTTCATTACACGGTTCACACTTACAGTATCTGCTGTTGGCGGAAACAGGTACTGCTTTGTAAACATTTCAACTGTTTCTGAAAAACTGCTATCCATCATTGCAAAAAAACCTTGGTTTTGTTTTGCTTGCTCTTCCGTAAGTTTTACACCCGGGCTTTGAAGATTATCAATTCCAACAATTCCTATTACTGATCCCGGGTACTTAGTATCGACGAGCAAAAGAATATCTCCGGACATTGAATGCCCGATAAGAATTACATTCTTCAGCTTTTGTGTTTTAATAAATTCATTTATATCAGCCGCGTATTGTTCAAATGCCCACTCGGTTCTATTTTTACCTGACTGACCAAACCCCGGCAAGTCGAGTGTCACAACATTATACTTATTGCAGAAATATCCTGATTGAGCATCCCAATAATCTTTATTGATACACCACCCATGTAAAAAAAGTAAAGTTGTATCTCCATTCCCGCACTGATCATAAACAATAGAAACATCATTGATCTTTACTGATGCATTCTCTTTCCTATCAGGTACGCTTGAACAAGATGATAAAATAATAGTTGACAGTAAAATAAATAAACATGTTTTCATATATCATATAATATAAAAGCAAATGTGGTAAATAAATTGTTGCAGTAAAAAATATTTTGTGAACTTTAATTGTTTTTAAATTCTATAAATTATAAAAATCAACCACCATGAGCACAAGTCTCGAAACACGGATCACAAGACTCGAAAAAACTTTACGTTTTTATCGAATAATCTTTTCAGGCATTGGCATAGCTGCCATCGTTTTCCTGGGTTCATCTTTTGCAAATAAAAACAATTCAGTTCCTGACAAGATTACTGCCAAAGCATTTGAAGTAGTAGATGGCAATGATAAGGTACTTATCAATCTATCAGCCTATAATGGCAATGGCGCTATTACTACTTACGATAAAACAGGAAATTACCTGGTTGATATTGTTTCCAATACTTCAGGCTTTGGAAACATCAATATTTATGATGGCAAGGGGAAACCTACACTTCAGCTCTATAATGTAAAAGGGGGCGGTGGCGCTATGTCTATTAAAAACAAGGATGGTAAAAATGCTTTGTTCCTTGGATTGATGACATCAGGATCTGGTCATATTTCATTGAATACGGCTCAGGGCAATCCTTTACTATGGTTTGGAGAGACATCGGAGAATAACGGTGACTTGAAACTTTATAATAACGCCGGAAAAATGATCGGTCGTTTTACAGCCACCAATGTGAGTGATGGAAGCCTTGAATTGTTTAACATCACGGGAAATCGCATGGTTTCTATCACCACTGATGTAGATGGAAAAGGGGCTATTACAGCTTTTGATAAGTCGGGCACCAGGATCGGAAGATTGCCACAATAATATATACGTGATAAGTAACTATTTTCTGAACTTTAATGCCCTCTAAATCTAAAACCAAACGATATGAAACGTTACACTTTTTCAGTTTGTTGTTTTGCATTTACGCTTTTATTGGTCTCTTGTAAAAATGATGACAAAAAGAATGAAGCAGATAAAACAGAAACAAAAGCGCCGAAACTCAAAGAAGAAAATGTAGAATACAAAATTGATACCCTCAATATGAAAAGCTATATAGTATATGATGAAAATATACAAGGTAAGCGTCCAGCGGTTTTGGTTGTACATGAATGGTGGGGATTGAATGATTACGTAAAACGCCGTGCAAGAATGCTTGCTGAAATGGGATACATCGCAATGGCGGTTGATATGTATGGTAATGGCCGCATGGGAAACGATCCCGGTACCGCACAAGCTTTGGCAATGCCTTTCTATATGCATCCTGATATGGCAAAAAAACATTTTGATGCTGCATTGGAAGAATTCAAAAAAAATCCAAATGTTGACCAGGGTAAGATCGCAGGTATCGGTTATTGTTTTGGAGGCGGCATACTTCTTAATCTTGCAAGAATGGGTGAACCTTTAAATGGAGTTGTAAGTTTTCATGGAAGTCTTTTAGGCACGCCTGCAAATAAAGATCTTACAAAAGCAGAGATACTTGTTTGTCATGGCGAAGCTGATTCTTTTGTAAATGCAGAAGTGGCGCCATTTAAAAAACAAATGGATTCCATTGGTAAATCTTATACATTCAAATCGTATCCGGGTGCCACGCATGCTTTTACAAATCCTGATGCTACTGAAACCGGAAAGAAATTTAAAATGCCGATAGAATACAATGCAGCAGCTGACACTGCATCATGGAATGATATGAAAGAATTTTTTGGAAAGATCTTTAAATGATTTTTAAATCTCCGAGAATACGCTTGTGAAGATTCAGTGAATAACAAATCATTTATTTGCTCTTCTTACCATTTCAAATCTTTCCATACATTTATCGTTCTAAAATAAATATTATGAATATGTCTTTTGCAAAAAACTTATTGGCTGGCGTAATTGTTTCAGCGGTACTTGTTTCATTTAGTACTAAAGCAGAACGTGCAAACTTCTCCGGCAGTTGGGCATTGAATGAAGGTAAAAGCGAGTTCGGAGAAAGAGGTGCAAGGTTTGCTACTAAAGCATTAAAAGTGGAACAAAAAGGTGATGCGATCATTATATCAAGAACTACTCCTTCTTTTCAGGGCGGAGATGATGTGACCACTACTGAAAATCTTGGCTTCGATGGAAAGGAAGTACAAGGCACAGGCTTCGGAGGTGCCGTAAAAAAATCAACTTTGAAATGGGCTGCTGATGAACAAAGTTTAGTTATCAGTTCTACTACAACCGGCGAGAGAAATGGTCAAAGCTTTACATTCAACAGTATAGAAACATGGACACTGGGTGATGGAGGTAAAGCTCTTACTGTGACAGCAGTCAGAACTTCTCAACAGGGAGAAGTAACCACTAAAGCTGCTTACGACAAGCAATAAATTGTATAAATCTGCGCACTCGAAAAAAATATTTAATACCTTCTCTCAACTGATTATTCCTTAACTTTCTCATCACCAAAAACAAACTGGTATGAGAAAGTTTTTTTATTTTTTGCTTTTTGCCTCCACTATCGCTTCAGCGCAACAACAGGAAAAATTCAATGGTCTTAATTTGAACCTTGGTAATCTTTTCCGGTTGAGTGATGCAAAGACAAGATCTATAAGCCCAGAAAACCTAACAGGAGAACCCGGTAAAGGCGGTATGGCTACTTTGGAAAATGGTAGTGCTAAAAATGCAGCAAGAGACCTTGGACAAGGATGGAAAGTAAATCCATTTATTGTTATTAAGCCCGGTGAAACATTCACAATGGCAGAGATCACGGGTCCCGGCGCCATTCAGCATATTTGGATGACACCAACCGGTAATTGGCGTTTTTCTATTCTTCGTTTTTATTGGGATGATGAAAAAGAACCATCAATAGAAGTTCCGGTCGGTGATTTCTTTGGTGCAGGCTGGGGTGGCTATTCTCATCTCAATTCTTTAGCAGTTACAATTAATCCCGGCAGTGCTTTTAATTGCTATTGGGTAATGCCGTTCAGAAAAAAATGCAAGATCACAGTGACAAATATCAATGTAGAAAACATGACTTTGTATTACCAGGTTGATTATACATTGACAACTGTGCCAGATGATGCTGCGTACTTTCATGCACAATACAGAAGAAGCAACCAGGTAAAAGATGGTATCTGCACTCTCATCGATAATATTGAAGGGAAGGGACAGTACGTTGGAACTTATCTTGCATGGGGCGTACATAATAATGGCTGGTGGGGCGAAGGCGAAATAAAATTTTTTATGGACGATGATACAAACTTTCCAACGATCAATGGAACAGGCACTGAGGATTATTTTTGCGGCTCCTATGATTTTGATACCAGAAAGAAAAATGCCGCCGGAGTTGATGTTGTTGATTACACAGAATTTTCAACGGCCTATGCTGGCCTACACCAGGTGGTCGATGGCGATGGCCATTACAACGTAATGCAACGCTTCGGTATGTACAGATGGCACATAATGGATCCTATCCGTTTTGAAAAAAAATTAAAAGTTACTATCCAGGATCTTGGATGGAGAAGCGGGGGCCGGTATCTTGTTCAGCAATCTGATATTAGTTCAGTTGTATTTTGGTATCAAACAGAACCACATCATAGTTTTCCAAAATTGCCTGCAAAAAATGAATTAGAAGTAAATTGATAGATTATGCTGTATTTGTTTAGGCTTAGATCAAACAGCTTCCAGCACACATTCTTTGTATATGCCCGATTCAAAATGCCCGGTTTGTGTTTTTAATTGATCCATGAACTCTGTGCTGTGATTATTGGCAACAAAAAACTCAAGGATATAATCATAATTACTGCTTTCAAAATATGCTTTGTAAATATTCAGAAAGCGGTAATGTAAAAGGTTACGACAGGAATTCATGTCTGTTTCATACCCGTTCATGAAAACAAATACTTTGCTTTCATTTGTTTTTGAATTGTGAGTGCATTGCATTTGCAAAGGAGTATATCCGCCTAGCTGGCGCACCCTCATTTCGACTTCCGGGAAATGTGCCGATCTTCTTTCTTTTTTAAAAACAAATTTAAATTCATCCTTATAACAAGAATGCTGCGATAAATATTTTGCTTTCCTCTTATTACCTGTTTCCTGTTGAAGTTTTATTTTCTGAATTTTCTTCATTTCTTTCGAATATTGATCCCATTGAGAAATAAACTCATTATTATCTCCCATTGTCTCAAAAAAAACAAACTGAACTATGATCTCATTTTCCATTGTAAAAACTATCTCCTTATCCATGTAATGTAACCTTAATTACTGATGTGTAAACGATAATGTTTGAAAGCATATGCAAAGAATAATTTACTTAAGAAATGTTAGCACTTCAAAACCTTCATCTGGTTGCCATTACCTGTTAAACAATTTTATTTTATTTATCGGCATACTGGATAAGATTCAAAGGAAAATCATATCTTAAACCCCTATTTAAAATTATTTGCCATGAGTAATTCCCGCAGAACATTTATAAAAAGATCAGCTCTTGCATTAGCAGGTAGTTCTTTATTATCACGAGTTTCTTATGCCAACACAAATATGAAAGATGAAGAGTTGGTCGGTATTCAACTTTATTCAGTAAGAGCAGATATGAGTAAAGACCCATTGGGTACCTTGAAACAATTAGCAGAAATGGGCTATAAACATGTTGAGCATGCTAATTACATGAACAGGAAATTTTATGGATATACACCGACAGAATTCAAAAAAATATTAGATGGGCTTGGAATGAAAATGCCGAGTGGGCATACGGTATTAGGTTCGCAACATTGGGATCCTGCAAAGAAAGAATTTACTGACTTGTGGAAATATACAGTGGAGGATGCAGCCCTAATGGGACAGCAATATGTTATCAGCCCATCCCTAAACCCGGCGCTAAGAAAAGATAAAGATGGCCTTCTTCGTTTTATGGAGGTCTTTAATAAAAGTGGTGAGCTTTGTAGTAAGTCAGGAATGAAATTCGGCTATCACAATCATGATTTTGAATTCAGCGAAAATCTTGGTGGTGAAATGCTCTATGATATCATGATGAAAAATACAGATGCAAAATTGGTTATTCAACAATTGGATATTGGCAACTTATATAATGGGGGTGCAATTGCAGCTGAGATCGTAAAAAAATATCCCGGTCGTTTTTCATCAGTTCATGTTAAGGATGAAATAAAAGCGACCGAAGGCAATGATAAATATGAAAGCACCATTCTTGGTGCAGGCATCGTAAATGTGAAAGAGGTAATTGACATGATAAGAAAAAGTTCAAAAAATGTTCATTACATCATCGAACAGGAATCATACCAGGGCAAAGCACCCCTTGAATGCGCAAAAGAAGACCTCGCTATTATGAAAAAATGGGGCTACTGATCTTAATAATTATTTTAAAACGCTAGGCTCTAATAAAGTTTAGCGTTTTTATTTTATGCATCAATAGAATCGTAAACAGTTACTTTCGTCCAAAGCGCAGAACATTCTTCAACAAATTTTAAATGGACAGGATCTGTTTGGTAACTCTCCTGGTCGGCGGCGTTATCAAAAAATAATAACCAGCTAACATCATAAGAGCTATCGATCACTTCGCGGCGGGTAGCAGCAGGCTGACCTATATAAAAATTCTTGATCGTGCTTACTTTTGAAAGCTTTTTCAATCCTTCGATCAATTTGGCTTTATCTTCTTTATTACCAGAATTTTTTAGCCAGAAATAAACATGGTGTATAAACATTCCTTTTTTTTGAGCGAAGATAGCGTTTGACCTCAATAGAGATGCAAAGGGAGCGACCAATGCCATAGTGCCAAGAAAACCGCGGCGGGAAGATATTTTCATAACAGTTAATTTTATCCGAACTTAAAGGTTCTTTAGAGAATAAAAAAACCGAAGCAAAGATGAAAAAGAATACTACTCTCGCCGTTGCTGCTACTCTACTTGTACTCCTCGGTATTTATATGATCTATCTTGGAACAAAAGGGAAAATTTTGCCTCCAACCATTACCGGCATCGGTTTTTTGATCATCGCCATAACCTTTTTGGGATTGAGAGATAAGTAAACGGCTGTTCATAAGCCCGTGTTATCACCACCTGTTTAAAATAATATTCACCTTTTGTATAATTTTCACATTTTAGGCGAATTTTTTGTCTTAAATTTTGATGGTGAAAATACTTCTGGCATTTAGTTTTTTGTTTACTATGCTCGTTTTTCAATGCGCCGGTCAGGACGTGAGCGGTTATTGGAAAGGTACACTTATGATGAGAGGATGTTTTCCCGAAAACAATATTGAACTCCAGATAAACGGGAAAGGCAATATCGTTGCCGGTGGCTCATATCATTACCAGGATATTGATAATTATGTAAAGAAAAAATTCAGAGGATCATTTGACCGTGCATCAAAAAAACTTATGCTGCAGGAAGGCATCGTAACAACCTATCATATCCCACAACGCTGTGTTATCTGTGTCAAAAATTTCGAACTTACTTATTATCGCGAAGGAAACAAAGAGACACTGAAAGGTTATTGGTCGGGCAATGTATTGAACTCGACACTAAGTTGTGATGGTGGTTCTATTGTTTTAACACGGGTTAGAGAGTCGGCATTTAAAGAAGTTCCTGAAATAGAAGTTGACACCGGTACTATTCGTCTCGATTTTTACGACAATGCTCAAATTGATGGTGATTCAATAACTGTGCTTGTAGATAAACAAGTCGTATTGACTCATCAAAGATTGGGAGCGAAACCACTTACAACCTATATAAGGATCGATAAGAACAATACTTTTCATGAAATAGAAATGGTTGCAGAAAATCTCGGCACCATTCCTCCTAATACAGCTATTCTTATTATTACTGCAGGTAAGAATCGTCACTCATTAACATTAAGTTCTTCAGAAGTTAAAAGTGCAAGAGTCAGGATCGTTTATGATGAAGAAATAACAAAAGCTGGTCAAACCGTTGCCGCTTTATTAAAGAAAGAACCGGATGAGTAACATTCAGAGTTAGTCACATTCTATTCACACCCTTTCATTTGCAGTTATCTTACCGTTCAAAGCCGCCATGTATTAAGTAGTTTTACAACTATCAAAAATACCTAACCTATGCTCAATATCCATTTTAACCGCCGTCTGGTCCTGTCTGCTTGTCTTTGTGTTTCTGTGAATTTTTTATTGGCGCAGAATAGTCTTAAGCTTAAATATAATAACTCCACAGTTTATTCTGGTATTGAAGTAGGCTCAAAAGGTGTGAAGATGAGCATGGTGGAACTTGGCAAAAATGCTCAATCCAACGGCAGCTTTAATATTTTAAAAGATACTTCTGTCAATACTGATTTTATTTCATTTAATGAATCAACATTCTCTGCAACTCTGAATGCCCTATGTGGTCTATATGCAACTGCACAGAAAGACTATAAAATTCCAGACAAAAGAATTTTTACAGCGATCAGCAGCGGCGTAAAAATGCAGGCTGAAAAAGATGAAAAAACAGAATTGGTAAAAAAACTGATCGACTCATTCAGGATAAGGATCAATGACCAGTCAAGAGTAGTAACCGTAATAGATGTAAAACAAGAAGCCATGCTTTCACACCTTGGCATTGTTCCTGAATCAAGAAGATATTCAACATTCCTTATTGATATTGGAAGCGGTAACACCAAAGGCGGTTACTTTCCTTATGGCAACACGAAAGATTTTTATTTGTTTCAATTGAATTGGGGAACAAAGAGTACTTCCAATGCTGCTGAAAAAAGACTGGAAGAAGATAAAAGCATGGGCAATTATCAAAAACAACTTACCCGTACTTTATCACAAGCTGAAAATTCTGATATTGTTTATGCGGTGAATGCCAGCGGTGCATATCCGTTGAGTGATTATATCGCATTCAGCGGTGGAGCTGCGTGGGCGGCTGCCAATTTAATGCATCCTGAAATGGTCGATAACGCAGTCGTTTCAGTTTCCTTTGATGAAGTCATAAAATTTTATGAAAAACTCTACACTAGTTTCTCAACCTATTCACCAGAAAATCTTGCAAAAGTTTCCGATGATAATTCTGAAAAAGCAGCGATAATGAAAGCAGCAAAAACTGTGCATGGAGTATTTGATCAAAAATCTTTGATGGCGGGAGTTGGTTTGTTGTTAAAAATAATGAGGCAATTTTCTTCTATTTATGAAACAAAACAATTTTATCTTGTAAAGAATGGACAGGTAGGCTGGATATCAGCTTTTGTTGATCAGAGCCAGCAGGGAATGACCGCTACTAAATAATTTTCTTTGTAAGTAACACTACTGATCCACTCCCTTACGGAGTGGATTTTTACATTAATAACACAAAACTCTATTTACTGCCGGAATCGTTTGAAAGGTCACGATCCTATCACATACTCCACTGCTGCTTCAGAATGAATTTTTGCTGTATCAAAGATTGGAATAGTGCAGTCTCCTGGCTTAATTAAAATTGGTATCTCTGTACAGCCTCCAATTATTCCTTCTGCTCCTCTCTCTTTAAGTTTTGAAATTATATTCAGATAATTTGCCTTTGCTTCGGCGGTAAAAATATTTTTACTGAATTCATTGTAGATAGTGTAGTTTATGTATTCCACATCTTCCTGTTCAGGAATAATGGTCTCAATACCGAACTTTGCAAGATGATCAGTATAAAAACCTAGCTGCATTGTATAACGGGTACCTAACAATCCAACTTTTTTCAATCCACTTTTCAGAATAGATTTTGCAACAGCTTCAGCAATATGAATAATAGGGATCTTTATTGAGGCCTGCACTTCATCTGCGATCTTATGCATTGTATTAGCGCCGATAAGCAGGCAAGAGGCACCACCTTGTTCTATTGCTTGTGCTACTTTACAGATAATATCGGAAATTTTTTCCCAGTCACCAGCTTCTGTGAGTACTTTAATTTCGCCAAAGTTCACCGAATACATAATGATCTCGACTGTTTCATTGCTTCCCAGTTTTTCATTTGCTAACTCATTTATGTAGCGATAATATTCTATGGTGGATACATATGTTAGCCCGCCAATAAGTCCAATTGATTTCATGCACTAAAATTAATGGTTAAAATTTTACCCACCTGTTGATAAAAATCCTTAGCTTGTGACCACGTACATTATATTTTTGTTCATTAATCAACCAAACATTATACTTATGAAAAAGATCTTTAGCTCACTGTTGATGGCGACCATGATGCTCTCGATGATTCCACTTCAATCTTCTGCATTAATTTTATTACCAGGCAGCAACGAACCTAACCCTGCTACCGTTAAAGCGGCATTTGCGGAATTCAAAAGTCTTTCTAAAAAGGAACAAAAACTACGTGTGAAAGAGGCAAAAAAACAAGTGAAAGATTTTAAGAAAGAAAAGAAATCAAATAAATCCGCCAATGTTGAAATGTGGCTGCTTATTGTACTGGCTATCTTACTTCCACCACTTGCTGTTTATCTTCACCAGGGTGAAATAAATGGAAAGTTCTGGTTAAGTATTTTGTTCTGGTTCCTTTTCATTATTCCAGGCGTTGTTTATGCCTTGTTGGTGGTAACAAACACTATTTAAATCAAAACCGATAAATAAAAAAGACCTCCAATCGGAGGTCTTTTTTTATTGCTTAACATAAGAGTTTTATAATATGATCACCCGCTGATTGTTTCCATTGCTCCAGGTAAGTAAAGCTTTGTTATCACATTGGCCGCCTGTTGGAAAACCATATTCAAGAAAAAGAACACGGTCATTGATCTTGATCTTCAGTTTACCATCACTGATCCAGGGGCATGCTACTTTCTTCACTAGTGGTGATTCAGTATTCAATGTTATTGTAAGACCGCTATTGAATTCAGTTTGTGAACGACCTGTAATTTCATATACATCATCGCGAACGATCCTTGTATCCATTCCATCTACCTGTGTTTTTACTTTTATACTTTGATAGCTATAGCCTCTGCCAGTAGGGAATGTTACTTTACCTCCTACTACCTGTACACTCCATTTATGCATTGGAGGTTCGCTAAGATTACTGATGGTCTTTTTTCCTTCAAGATGAACACGATTTACATAATAATTTCTGAAAGTGATCGTAACTACAGAACCTGGTCTGCGCAATGGTGCAGTAAGATGAACGACAATAGCGCCGGAACGAAATTTACCATCACGGCCTAAACATCCATTGCCAAAATCAATTGTAATTGTTTTAGGATAAGTAGAATCGTTTGGAGTGATCGTGATCTCAGCACAATCACCAATTGCTGCTCTTAATTCTGTAAATAATGGGCGAAATAAGCGGCCGTTAATACCATACTCACTTGCATTACATTCTTCATCTGCTGCGGTTGTAGCAACATCTTCTGCATCATCAAAACTAGCTTCGGCCACAGAGCTTTCTTCAGAATAAGCTGTAGCTTCTTCTTCGGTTACAGATGTGGTGTTGTTAGAGCTAAGATCTTTTTGGCAAGAGAAAAGCATAGTGGCAACTATGAATGTAAGTGCGGCTATGCTGATTCGGTTAATTGTGAACTTTTTCATTTTATTAGTTTTAAGGGTTGTGGAAAATCAAACACGAAATATGAGAAGGTGGGCTTTGAAAAAAGTTTAAACGATAGTAAAAAAACTTCTATTTTCCGTTTTAATGAAAGATATATTTAAATATATAGCTGATTATTTCAAGAGTTTAAATAGCAAAGTATTCTTAACCTGCAGCCTGCTGACAGCTTTAATGATCTATCTGAATTTTCACTATGCGATCGATCTTAAAATTGATGAATTTGAATCTATTACCATTCAATTTTTTTGTCGATACCTGGCCTTTTTGATCGCATTTGCACTACCCTATTTCTTATATTTTCTTTTTGAAGGAAAAAATTATTTTAAAAGCCCATTAATCCTTTTGCTTATTTTTTTGTCGCCGGCCATTTTCTCCTGGAAAATGGTAATGAGCACGGACTTTAGTTTATCAAATAACAACTATTGGGATTATTACTGGAACCAGGTCGCTTACTGGCCGGTAAGGTTAATTGTATTGAGCTTTGTTCTATTTATCATCTGGAAAATGGTTTACTCCAAAGAAAATTTTTTCGGTTTAACGGTAAAGAATTTTAATTGGAAGCCTTATTTAATTATGCTCTTGATAATGGTTCCATTAATTGCAGCAGCCTCTACTCAACCTGATTTCCTAAGCATGTATCCAAAACTGAAAGACGTTGATACGGTTTTAGATGGTGTAAAAAATAAATGGTTCTATCATTTACTACATGAACTTTCTTATGGAAGTGATTTTATTTCGGTAGAACTTTTCTTTCGCGGCTTTCTCATTTTAGCATTTGTAAAGGTTGTTGGTAAAGATGCGATCTTGCCAATGACTTGTTTTTATTGTGCAATTCATTTTGGCAAACCTCTTGGAGAATGTATCAGTTCTTATTTCGGCGGGATAATACTTGGGATCGTTGTTTATAATACAAGATCGATCATTGGCGGATTATTAGTTCATCTTGGTATTGCTTGGTTGATGGAATTGGGAGGATATATCGGTAATTCATTGCGGTAGATATCAGATCGTCCATTCATCATGAACAATTCCAACTAAGAAAAATCTTCCGTTTCTTTCTTTGAAAACCAAACGAAGGCTTTTCCAATCCATGCCAGCATATTCCTTCTTAAATCCAGAAAAATAACTTTCTGTAAAGTCGCAGTCTTTATACACTGATGAAAGATTATTTAAAGAATTTCCAGCTGCGACAAAATCATTCACTGTACGTTTTTCGGGTTTAACGAAATCAACATCGTAAACGAACCTTTGCATATAATTATACAATGTCATTTTTATCGGATCGCCGGTTCCATCGAATTCACCCCAAACGATCATCTCCTGGTTATCATTTCTTGCCATGGTGATAAATTTCTCCCTTGAAAACCTGAGATGACTAAGAGTATCGACATATCCGTAAGGAGAAAATCTAATACCTGAAACAGGATGAATATAATTTGCAAATGCCGAATAATTTTTATTCTTAAGCGCTGCCAGGATGGTATTCGTTAACCTCAGTAAAATGGAATCTTTCCGGTGTCTTAATTTAATGCTGTCCTGAATGTATTTAACCTGTATTAGGGAGTCTTTTTGGGGATCAATAGTTTTAGTAGTATCGCCGGTCTCTATTTCCAACTTGGTTTCTTTTGCTTTATCCTTGCAAGCAATAAAGAAAGAACAAACTAAAATGATGAAGACAAATAATTTTTTCATATGCTAAATAAAAAAACGCTGCAAACCTGTAAGCCGGATCCTGTTATCCCGATAAATCGGGATTGCCATCATTTATCTGTCCCGGTAATTACTCACCGGGATCAATCTGCCTACCCTGTATCTCGGACGAGCAGCCCTCAAACGATACTATACGTGGCATTTCAGCATGCAAGGTTTACCCGCAAATGATGTCGCCATCAAAAGCTGTGGGCTTTTACCCCACATTTTCATCTTTTCCCATTGCTGGGTAGTTATTTTCTGTGGCACTATCTGTTACTTCAACTTACTTTTCAGCATTGGTTGAAATACCCGGCTATTCACCGGTGCATTGCTCTGTACTGTCCAGACTTTCCTCCTCCCGCCTAAGCAGGAAGCGATAGCACGGTTTGCAGCGAATGACAAATTTACTTTTAAAATGTGTATCAGTATTCAAAAAATATTTCGGTAGCGCCGTAACCAAAACGAGGATCATACTGATTAACAAATGTCTTTACTTCCCTTCGAAGTTTTAGCAACTCATGTATTTCGTCCCTCAACCTGCCGCTGCCTACACCATGGATAACGATCAATGATGGCTGAAGATGAGCAATGGCGAGATCATAATACTTCTCAAAGGTCTTTATTTGTATTCCAAGTATCTGGAGATTGCCTAGGTGATGCCAGTTATCAGTTAGTTTTTCAATATGCAGATCAATGACTGAACGTGGTGGTTCAAGATGTTCTTTTGCTTTTGAAGCATCATACACTTTATACTTTGAAGCAAGAGAGCCTATATCAAATTTTTCATGAACTACCTTATCAGGATATTTGTCAAATAAACGATATGAAAAACTTGCTTCATTTTTGCTTCTTATTTCTTCTATTTTAGTAAAAAGCTGTTTTGGTTTAAGTTTTAATGACGCGGTGCATATTTCGGCTTTTGCTTTATCAGGGATTACCAATGAAAACTCAAATTCGAAAAAAGGACTATCACTCAGATCTTCAAAAGGAACATCATGAATATAAAAATCTTCGAAAGGATGGATCGTATTTTTTAATTCAAACTCGGGCTTACCAAAAAATGCAAGCTTGTAATCAAAATTATAAGCCGTATTAGTTCTGTTAAGCAAATGAACTTTTAATTCATCAACAACGTCATCGCCGAATTCATCAGTATCAACAACAGGTAAAAAAGTCAGCCACATACCGTCTTCTTCCCTTTTTGCATTACTGTCTTTCTCTTTTTTTAGATCATCGACGTATTGCTTTTGCTTTTTTTCATTCCCGTTCTTTTTTTCCATAAAGCGTTTCAGGTACGGATATTCGATCTGATCTTTATAAACTGGAAACTGCACACCTCCGGCATCTACCATCACCATTTTATCATTGATGATATCAACCACTTCGGCTTCTTCATTTGAATGAATAATAAGAACCTTATCGCCTATTTGGAATTTCATATTTGCTGCGCAAAGTTACTAAAGTATAAGAGTGCGACCCATTCGTCGCTTCGCTCCTCAGGGCAGGCTGCACAGAAGTTTAATAGAATTACAAAAGCCGGGTTAATAATATTATTTATTTGCCAGCTTGCTTTTATTATATCCATAAATAAAATAAATGATCAGTCCGACTCCCAACCAGCTAAGAAACCATGCCCAGTTACTTTTAGTCATGCCGGTGAGCAAATAAAGACAAGTAGTGACGCCCATCAATGGGATCAAAGAATATTTTTTTATGACCGTAGCAATAGCCAGTATGAGACAAATGACCCAAAAAATAATAACAGAAAGATTTGGAGTAGCAAGATCCATAAAGCTCACTTTACCTTCGTTATAATCTGCATTTGCTGAATAATCAAAATCAAAAAGGTTGCTGAAATAATTTTTACTAAGCACTACAAACAACGTAAGAGAAAGAATAATGATCAATGGATATAAAAACTGCCCGTTGATATAAGGAATATGAAAACGCCCTGCCACTTTTTCTTTTCTCGGTATCAATAATACACCACCACAAACAAGAACAAAAGCAAACAGCGTTGCAATACTTGTGAAGTCAAGCACAAAAGTTTTATCCGTAAAGAGAATTGGAACACCGACTACCAATCCTGTAACGATAGTTGCAAAAGACGGCGTTTTAAATTTGTGATGGATCTTTTGAAAAACCGGTGGCAGCAACCCATCACGGCTCATGCTCATCCATATCCTCGGCTGCCCCATTTGAAAAACAAGGAGCACACTTGTCATTGCAACTACTGCACAAATTGATACAAGCAATTGCATCCACCCCATATTGAGATTTTGCTCTTCAAAAATAAATGCAAGCGGATCACCTACGCCATCAAAATTCTTATAATTAACGGCACCTGTAAGTACCAGTGACAGTAAAATATATACAACAGTACAGATCACTAATGAATAGATCATACCGCGGGGAAGATCCCGTTGCGGATTTTTGCTTTCTTCTGCCAGCACACTTACCGCATCAAACCCTATATAAGCAAAGAAGACCCCCGCAACTGCGGTCATTACACCACTAAATCCATTTGGCATAAATGATTTGACTCCTTCATCATTTGCAGGTGTCCAGTTAAAAGTTAATCCATGTGATAATATCAATGAGCCCCCAACTAAAATTACCAAAATAACAATGGCAAGTTTTAATACCACCATCACATTACTAAAATTGCGACTCTCTTTTATACCACGATAAACGAGATATGTAATAAGAAGATTAATAACTATCGCCGGCAGATCTAAAATTATCCGAAGGCTGCCAAGCGTTGGAGCCGAATTCCATGCATTGACTAACTCTGCATTCGTGCTATTATTTAATACGGCCTTGTGTGCCTCGGCATAACTGCAGGTAAGATAATCAGGTATATGAAGATTTACTTTATGCAAAAAGGAAGTGAAATAATCACTCCAACTGAATGCAACATAAATATTGCCGATGGAATATTCCATGATCAGTGCCCAGCCTATTATCCACGCAAATAGTTCCCCGAAGCTTGCATAAGCATAAGTATATGCGCTACCTGCCACGGGGATGCGACTCGCAAACTCTGAATAACATAGAGCTGTAAATGCGCAGGCAATACCTGTAATAACAAAAAGAAGTACAACGCCGGGGCCACCATTGAAAACTGCCTGGCCAAGCGAACTGAAGCTCCCTGCGCCAATGATTGCT
>Ga0193738_1000476_pt1 | contig 20785 bp, 15 predicted proteins | sample L2a1metaG_FD_144927 | JGI IMG/M metagenome (GOLD analysis project Ga0193738, IMG submission 144927) | Soil microbial communities from a riparian zone of the East river system, Colorado, United States - L2a1 | ecosystem: Environmental > Terrestrial > Soil > Riparian zone | place: USA: East River...
GAACGAGGAGCGCGCGCAGGGGAGCGGCCGACGCGGCGATGAGGCGCGAGATGCGCGTCGTTTCGCCGTGCGACTCGAGGAAGCCCTCGCGCAGGTGGATCAGGTGACTCTTCGCCACACCCTCGACGGCGCGCCGCACCTCCTCGACTGGAATCGACATGCCCTTGAACGGATCCGCGCCGCGGACGACCGTGTAGTCGGCGAGGATGGTGGCGTACTCGAGCGGAAAGACGTCAATGGTGCGTTGCAGCTCGTCCGACGACAGCAGCAACGGCACCGCGGTGCCGCGATGGTGCCAGCTCTGGGTGTAAGGCAGGCAGGACGTCAGGTCGCGAAAGGCGAGCGCGTGGACCAGTGCGCAGGAGTGGATCGAACCGTCACCCTGGTTTCCGGGGTAGGCCACGAGTGACTCGAGGCGTGAACCGAAGACGCCCTCGAGATCCCTTGCGAGCTGGTCGATGGCCCGCTGTTGCGCCTGGGTGAAATGCGGCATCCGCCGATTATATGCGGCGGGGTACAATCAACTGTTCATGGATCTCCGCACGCTCACGGTAGGTTGCTTCGGCGGCGGCACCGGGCTGCCCAGCCTGCTCGGCGGGTTGAAGACCAACCCGTGGCTGACGGTGAACGCCGTCGTCACGATGTTCGACAGCGGCGGGAGCTCGGGGGTGCTGCGCGACGAGCTGGGCGTGCTGCCTCCGGGCGACGTGCTGAAGTGCGCGCTGGCGCTGGCGCGCAACGAGCGGGAAGCCCGGCGCGTGCTGCTGGCGCGGCTGCCGACGCTCGAGCACAAGCGGCTCGGCGGGCACACCGGCGGCAACCTGCTGCTGTCGATGATGCAGCAGTACTCCGGCGACTTTCTCGCCGCGGTTGACGGCCTGCGCGGCCTGCTTGGCTGCGCCGGGCGCGTATGGCCGGTGAGCGTTGAGCAGGCGAGCGTGTGTGCTGAGTACGGCGACGGCAACCGCACGCGCGGCGAGGTCGAAGTGGATGCCGGCCACGCCGCGGGGCACGGCGTGACGCGGCTCTGGCTCGAGCCGGAAGTTCGCATCCTGCCGGCGGCGGCGGAGGCGATCGCCAGCTTCGACGCCGCGATCATCGGTCCGGGCAGCTTCTATACGAGCCTGATGCCGATATTCCTGGTCAAGGGCGCGCCCGAGGCGATTCAGCACGTCAAGGGGCCGGTCCTGCTGGTCACGAATCTTCTGACCGAGGGACGCGGCATGACGGACTTCACGGCGGGCACCGCGGTCCGTATGCTGGAGAAGACGATCGGCCGGCCGGTGGACGTGGTGATTCTCAACACCGCGCGTCCGCCCGCGGCGACGCTGGCGCGTTACGCGGAGGAGCACAAAGCGCCGCTCGAACGGGGAGACGTGCCCTCGACGTGCGAAGTCGTGTCGGGAGATTTCTGGTGCGGCGAAATCGCGCGCCACGATCGCCGGCGTCTCGCACAGGCCGTGTGGGCCGTGCTGGCCCGCCGTTTACTATAGGTAGCTTCCGCCTTCAGGCGGAAGATCATTGGAGGACGGAAGCATGAAGATGATGGTGATTGCGGCGCTGGCCCTGGCGATGGGCGGGGCCGTGGCGGAAGAGAAGATTGGCGCGGGCGTGAAGCTGAGCGAGGCGACGCCGATCGCGGCGGTCGTGAAGGCCCCGAAAGACTTCGTCGGCAAGACGATCCGGATCGACGGCGTGGCGACGGCGGTCTGCGAGTCGATGGGCTGCTGGATGGCGGTGTCCGAGAGCGACAAGCCGGGCGCGCCGACCATCCGCTTGAAGGTTGAGCACGAAGGCAAGGTCGCGTTCCCCATGAGCGCGAAGGGCAAGAACGTGTCGGCCGAAGGGAAGTTCGAAGCCATTGCCACCGGCGACGAGCACGGCAAGGACGCGGCGTCGGAGCATGCCAAGCACGACGCCAAGGCGTCGACCCAGTACCACATCACGGCGACTGGAGCGGTCATCAAGTAAGTGCCGCTGCTGCACCTCCAGCAGGGCCACCTCGCGTTCGGGCACCTGCCGCTCTTCGAAGACGCGGATCTTCGCATCGAGCCCGGTGAGCGCATCGCGCTCATCGGGCGCAACGGCTCCGGCAAGTCCAGTCTGCTGAAAGTCATCGCCGGCGACCTGCCGCTCGACGCCGGCACGGTCTGGAAGGAACCCGGCCTGCGCGTCGCGCGGCTCGATCAGGACGTACCGGCCGGGGCCGACCGCACCGTGTTCGACGAGGTGTCGGCGGGTCTCGGCGCGCTCGGCGATATTGTGGCCGCCTATCACCATGCGGCGGTGGACGTGGCGGAGAACCCGGCCGACGCGGCGCGCCTGGATCGCATGTCCGACCTCCAGCACCAGCTCGAGCTGCAGGACGGCTGGCGCGTCGAGGAGCGTGTCGAGCTCGTCATCGCGAAACTCGGATTGCCCGCGGACCGGCGCGTTGGGGAATTGTCGGGAGGGTGGCGCCGGCGCACACTGCTCGCGAAAGCGCTCGTCTCCGAACCCGATCTATTGCTGCTGGACGAGCCGACCAACCATCTCGACGTCGAGGCGATCGAATGGCTCGAAGGCTTCCTGCGCGAATTTGCCGGCGCGGTGCTGTTCGTCACGCACGACCGCGCCTTCCTCTCGAATCTCGCGACCCGTATCGTGGACATGGATCGCGGCCGGCTGACGTCATGGCCGGGCTCGTATCCCGTGTACCTCGACAAGAAAGCGGCTTCGATCGAGACCGAGGAGCGCGATCTGGCGCGGCTCGACAAGAAGCTGGTGCAGGAAGAAGCGTGGTTACGGCAAGGGGTCAAGGCGCGGCGCACCAGGAACGAGGGACGCGTCAAGGCGTTGATGGCCCTCCGTGCCGATCGCGCCGCCAGGCGCGCGCAGATCGGCCACGTCCGGATGGCGATCGACTCCGCCTCGACGACGGGGAAGATGGTGTTCGAGGCGAAGGGCGTCAGCAAGTCGTACGGCGGCACGGCCGTCATCCGCGACTATTCGCAGCGCATCCTGCGCGGTGACCGCGTCGGGCTCCTCGGACCGAACGGATCCGGGAAGACGACGCTGCTGCGGCTGCTGGTGCAGGAGATCGAGCCTGACGAAGGCACCGTACGGCATGGCACGCGCCTCGACATCGCCTACTTCGATCAGCAGCGGGAGCAGCTCGATCCCGAGCGCACGGTCGCCGACACGATCAACGACGGCAATGACGTGGTCATCGTGAACGGCGAGCCGAAGCACATCATCGGCTACCTGGCGGATTTCCTCTTTCCGCGCGAGCGCGCGCTGTCGCCGGTCAAGGCGCTCTCCGGTGGCGAGCGCAACCGCCTGCTCCTCGCGCGCCTGTTCTCGCGTCCGGCGAACGTGCTGGTTCTCGACGAGCCAACCAACGATCTCGACATTGAAACCCTGGAGCTGCTGGAGGAACTGGTCGGCAATTTCGATGGCACCGTGTTGCTGGTCAGCCACGACCGTGTCTTCCTCGACCGCGTCGTCACCAGCACCCTCGCTTTCGAGGGACAGGGCAAGGTCACGGAATACGTCGGCGGCTACGGGGATTACCTTCGTCAGGCGGGAGCCCAGGGCTCGGTGGGTTCAACCGGCTCGGTGGGTTCAACGGGTTCAACGGGTTCTACGGGTTCGGGTTCGGGTTCGCCGAAGCGGGAGCGAGAGCGGCGGTTGTCCTACAAAGAGCAGCGCGAGCTCGAGGCGCTGCCGGCGCGGATCGCGTCGTTAGAGGGTGAGCAGCAGCGACTGAAGGACGAGGTCGCGTCGGCGGAATTCTACACGTCGGCGTCGGACCGCATCCACGCCGTGCTGGCGCGGGTGGACGCGGTGGAGGCGGAGCTGCATTCCACGCTGGAGCGGTGGATGGAGCTCGAGGCGATTGCGGGTGCCGATAATCGATAAACGATATCCGATATCCGATACCCGATACCCGATCCGCCCTCCGTCCTCCTACTTGAAGGAATTCGCGAACAGCGCTTCGATCGCTTTCTTGCCGTTGTCGTGGATCTTGCGCGTGCCGGTGCCGGTGAAGTGCGGGTGCGTGATCGTCGGGACACCCTGTGACTTCCACTCCGAGCCACTCCAGCAGAACCAGCCGTCCTTTTCCTCGTCGAAGACGCAGAGCGGCTTGTTACACAACTTGGCGAACTCTGCGCCCCAGCCGGTGCCGCCGCGCACGGTGCCGTCTTCCAGGATCACGCCGATCACGTAGATCTCCTGGCCCGCGTTCACCTGATACCAGATCGTCTGCAGCACCTTCCGCAGCGTCGGGCTGTCGGTGTAGCGGCGGTGCATCAGCTTCGACACGTACTCGAGGCTGACGTCGCCGGCCTGCAGCTCCTCGTGATTGAGCACGCGGATGCCGCGGCGGCGGGCCTCGGTGTGTCCTTCGAACGTGAAGTTGACTTCCTCGATGCCGTGGCGCTCCGCGCACGCACCGAACTCGGACTCGGCACCGGGCGCGGCGCCACTGAACAGAATGTAGTCAGATTTGTTCATCGCTTTGTGGCCTTCGTGGTCTTTGAGGTCTTTGTGCCGGAGCGTTTGGTTGTGGGCTTCGTCTTCTTTGTGCCTTCCGCGATCTTCGCAACCTTGGTGACTTCGTGCCCGCGCATCTCCAGCGCCCGTTCCACGATCTTCTGAAACATCGCGCCTGTTTCACCGCCCTGCGCGGGCCGGTTCGAGATCCAGATTTCCGGGTTCCCGTCCGCGAGAATCTCGGCGAAGTCCCCCTCGCTCTTCACGCTCAACGGCGCGAACTCCGTGATGTCCAGCTCGCCGGCCCAGTCGTCCTTGTGCTTGATCAGCAGCCACGAACGGTCGCCGCCTCCGGGGTAGCGTCCACCGGTGCGTACCAGCACCCATGACCCTTTGAGCTTATAGCCGTCGAGGGTGAACTTGAGGTCCCCCTTCTTCAGGGAAGCATCCACGTCATCCGTCTGCGGCGTCCACGTCCCCTCGTCCCAGAGCATCACGATCCCGGCGCCGTAGCCCTCAGGAATGATTCCCTCGAACGTGCCGTACTCGATCGGGTGATCCTCGACGTGCATCGCCAGCCGCTTCGTTTTCGGATCGAGCGACGGCCCCTTAGGCACCGCCCACGAGAGGAGCACGCCCTTGTATTCGAGCCGGAAGTCGTAGTGCAGATGGCTGGCGAGGTGCTTCTGGACGCAGAAGAAGAGCCCTTTGGACGGCTCCTTCTTCGCCCGCTCGGCCGCGAGCTTCACATCGCCCGACGGTTCCGGCGTCGACGTGAAGTTCCGCTTCTGCTTGTATTTCTCTAGAACCATCTCAGTTCAGCACCCAGCACCCAGCACTCAGCACCCAGCACCCAGCACCTCAGTTCACCTCTCCCATCAACTTCTTCATCGGCTTGACGAAGAGGAAGAGCAGGACGCCGGCGCCGATGGCGAACAGCCCGACGGCGCCGAAAAGCGTTGGCAGCGCGAACGATTCATAGAACGACGACACGCGACCGCCGATGAAATTGCCGACCGAGGTCGCCAGGAACCAGACGCCCATCATCAACCCGCCGATGCGTGCCGGCGCCAGCTTCGTCATCGCGCTGAGTCCAACGGGACTGAGGCACAGCTCGCCCCACGTGTGCAGCAGGTACGTCACCGTGAGCCACATCGGGCTGACGAGGATGCCCTGCTCGGCCATGCGCGCCGCCCAGATGAGAATCGCGAAGCCCGCGCCCACGAGGATCAGCCCCATGGCGAACTTCGCCGGGCTCGACGGCTCGCGCCGTTCGCGCGCCAGCCGCAGCCACAGCCACGCGAAGATCGGCGCGAAGATGATCAGGAACAGCGAGTTCATCGACTGGAACCAGGTGCTCGGGTAGCTCCAGCCGAAGACGACGTTCTCGGTGCTGCGATCCGCGAACAGGTTGAGCGTCGAGCCGGCTTGTTCGAAGACCGACCAGAACAGACCCGCCGCGAGAAACAGCACGCCGATGACGTAGAGCTTCTTGCGCTCGTCCGGCGTCCAGTCGCTGCTGGTGAAGAGCCAGCCGAAGAAGAGCACCACGATCAGCAGCAGCAGCACGCCGGCCGCGTCTGCGACCTGGATCGGGGTCACCGGAATGGCGCCCGAGGACGCGCCGAAACCGAAGACGACAATCGCGGCGGCGAACAGGCCGCCGATGATCCCGGCATTGCGCCGCAGGCGCGCCGCGGATTCCGGCGACTTCGCGGCTGCCGGATGCAGCCCCGCGTCGCCAAGGTGGCGGGCGCCCAGGACGTACTGAATCACGCCAAGCGTCATCCCGACGCCGGCCGCGGCGAACCCGATGTGCCAGCTGATTTCCTGCCCGAGGTAGCCACATACGAGCGGCGAGATGAACGCCCCCAGGTTGATCCCCATGTAGAAGATCGAAAATCCTGCGTCCCGCCGGATGTCTTCCTTCGAATAGAGCTGGCCGACGATGACGCTGACGTTCCCCTTCAGGAGCCCCGTGCCGATCACGATGAGGAACAGACCGAGATAGAACGTGGACAGCGAGGAGAAGGCCATGCAGAAGTGGCCTGTGGCGATGACGATGCCGCCGTAGAGCACGGCGCGGCGCTGGCCGATCAGGCGGTCCGCAATCCATCCCCCCGGCAACGTCGTCATGTACACCATCGAGGTGTAGAGGCCGTAGATGGCGCCCGCTGTGGCGGTGTCGAACCCGAGGCCCCCGGCGGCGAGCGGCGCCGTCATGAAGAGGATGAGCAGCGCGCGCATCCCGTAATAACTGAAACGCTCCCACATTTCCGTGAAAAAGAGCGTCGCCAGGCCACGCGGGTGGCCAAAAAATCCGCGATCTGTCTCGCTGCTTATCATCGCCCGGGAGTGTAACCTATCAAGCACAGAGTGCTACAGGGTCGAGAGGTGCGTCGCGTGCGTAAAGTGCGGGTACTGCTGGTGCTGGGAGTGCTGACGATGGCGGCGGCGTGTGCGCCCAATCCGAAGCCCGCTGCGCCGTCACCAGCGCCGCCTCCCGCACCGCCCGCGGCAGCGCCGCCGGTCGTGGCGACGGCGGCGGCGCCCTCACTGGTGCCGCTTCCCGCGACCGTTGAATGGCGATCCGGCGACGGTTTCAGAATCACTGCGAAGACCGTGCTGCGCGCGTCGGATCCGGCCGCGGCAAAGACAGCCGCGATGGTCGGAGAATTCGTACGGCGCGGGACTGGTATCTCGCTAACCTCCACCCTGCCCGCGGACGCCGCACCAGAGAATGTCATCGAAGTCGTCCTCGATCCGCAGTCGGTCTCGATTGGCAGGGAAGGGTACGAGCTGACGATCGAGCCGGCGCTGGCGCGGCTGAAGGCCGGATCGCGCGAAGGCCTTTTCTATGGCGCGCAGACGCTGCGTCAGTTGCTCCCGTACTGGTCCGAGTACGAGGCGCTTCTGTATCGGCAGCCGCGGCCCGCGACGCTGCCGGCCGTCCGCATACAGGACGCGCCGCGCTACGAATGGCGCGGCGCGATGCTCGACGTCTCGCGGCACTTCTTTACCGTGGACGAGGTCAAGCGCTTCATCGATCTCCTCGCGTTCCACAAGATGAACCGCCTGCACCTGCATCTCGCCGACGACCAGGGCTGGCGGATCGAGATCGCCAAATGGCCGGACCTCACCGCGAAAGGTGGTCTATCGGAAGTCGGCGGCACGCCCGGTGGCTTCTACACCAAGGCCCAGTACGCCGACCTCGTCGCCTACGCCGGCGATCGCTTCATCACGGTGATCCCCGAGATCGACATGCCCGGCCACACCAACGCCGCGCTCTCGTCCTACGCGGAACTGAACTGCAACGGGCAGGCGCCGCCGCCGTTCACCGGCACCGCCGTCGGGTTCAGCGCGCTGTGTGTGGAGATGGAGTTCACCTACAGGTTCATCGACGACATCGTCGGCGAGATTGCGGCGATGACGCCGGGTCCGTACTTCCACATGGGCGGCGACGAGGTGAAGACACTGTCGGCGGCGCAATACCGGACGTTCGTCGAGCGCGTGCAGGGGATCGTGGAGAAGCACGGCAAGCGGATGATCGGATGGGACGAGGTGGCCGTCGTCACATTATTGCCGTCGTCCATCGTCCAGCACTGGCGCCCGGATGCGGCGAAGGCGGAACTCGCGCGCGCACCGTATTTGATCCTGTCGCCTGGCAATCGCACTTACCTCGACATGAAGTACGACCGCGACACGGCGCTGGGATTGAACTGGGCCGGCCTGATCCCGGTGAAGACTGCCTACGACTGGGACCCGTCAACGCTCATTCCTGGCGCGCGCGCCGAAGCCATCCTCGGCGTCGAAGCGCCGCTCTGGTCCGAGACGCTGGCCAACATCCGCGACGTCGAGTTTCTCGCGATGCCGCGGCTCGCGGCGATTGCCGAAGTCGCCTGGTCGCCGATGGCGGCTCGCGGCTGGGAGAACTTCCAACTGCGCCTGGCCCAGCAGGCGCCGCGATGGACGGCCATGGGGATCAACTTCTACCGCTCGCCGGAGATCCCGTGGAAGTAGTCCTCGTCTCGACGTACGACATGGGCCGACAGCCCTTCGGGCTCGCGTCACCGGCCGCATTCCTGCGCCGCGCAGGTCATACGGTCACCAGCGTCGATCTGACGCGCACCAAGCTGACCGACGACGCGATCCGGAGCGCGACGATGGTGGCGCTGTACCTGCCGATGCACACCGCGACCCGCCTGGCGCTGCCGGTGATCGATCGGATCCGCGCCGTCAATCCCGACACACACGTCTGCGCGTACGGCCTCTACGCGCCGCTCAACGAGGAGGTCCTGCGCGAGCACGGCGTGCGGACGGTGCTGGGTCCCGAGTTCGAGGGCGATCTGGAGGCACTGGCCGGAGGCGAGATCTCCAGCCTGAAGGCGGGAGCCACCTCAAGTTCTCTTCCCAAGGTCGGGTTCATACAACCGGATCGCAGCGATTTGCCCGCGCTGTCGCGATACGCATCCCTGCAGGTGGGCGACGAGCGCAAGATCGTTGGTTACACGGAAGCCACGCGCGGCTGCAAACACATGTGCCGGCACTGTCCGATCGTGCCGGTCTACAACGGCCGGTTCCGGGCCGTAGACGCCGGCGTCGTCCTCGCCGATGTTCGCGCGCAGATCGCGGCGGGCGCGGAGCACATTACTTTCGGCGATCCTGATTTCTTCAACGGGCCGACGCACGCCATGCGGATCGTCGAGGCCCTGGCGGCCGAGTTCCCCGGTGTCACCTACGACGTCACGATCAAGGTCGAGCACCTGAAGCAGCACGCCGCGCTGCTCCCTCGCCTCCGCGATACTGGCTGCGCCTTCGTGACCTGCGCCGTGGAGTCGTTCGACGACGAGGTTTTGGGGAGACTGGAGAAGGGCCACACACACGCGGACTTCGTCCAGGTCGTCGAGCACTGCCGTGCCATCGGATTGACACTGTCGCCGACGTTCGTCGCGTTCACTCCCTGGACGACCCTGCGGTCGTTTGCCGTGATGCTGCAGGAGATCGATCGGCTCGGGCTGGTTCAGGCGGTGTCGCCGATCCAGTATGCGATCCGCCTGTTGATTCCGCAGGCGTCGCGCATGCTCGAACTGCCGGACGTCCGTTCCAGGATCCAGCGATTCGATCCGCACTCGCTGACTCACATCTGGACGCACGCCGACCCGGCGGTGGACGCGCTGCAGCGCGAGATGGAGCACCTGGTCGGACGGCGCGTCACCAGCCCGCGCGACGAGATGTTCGGCGTGGCCTGGGAGATTGCCCATGCGGCGACGGGCGCGGCGGCCCCGTCGCGAACGCCGCTGCTGTCGCGCGCGGCCGTGCCGTATCTGAACGAACCCTGGTACTGTTGAGCGGAGCCCACCGCAGAGCAGGTGGCTCTGTTATGACCGAGGTCCGACCTCCGATGTCCGGCGCCCGCGTACTGGTGCTGTCTCACACAACGGGATACCAGTTGCGCGCGTTTGACGAGGCCGCCGAGGCACTGGGGATCGAGTTGGTGTTCGCCACGGATCGCTGTCATCACCTCGAGGATCCCTGGCAGGACCGCGCCATTCCGATCAGGTTCTTCGACGTGGACGCGTCGCTCGCGGCGATCCTCCGCCATCATGAAGAGTTCCCAATCGCTGGAGTGATCGCCGTCGGCGACCGACCAGTTGTCCTGGCGGCGCGAGTGGCCGAGGCGCTCGGCCTCGAGTGGCACTCCATTGACGGCGCGTCGGCGAGCGCGGACAAGAGCCACGCCCGGACGGCGCTCGCCCTCGCGGGGCTGCCGTCCCCGACATTCTCCGCGCACTTCGTCACCCTGGCGACCCAGGCGCGAACCTTCCGCCTCGTGCATAGATTCCCGGTGGTTCTGAAGCCAAAGGGACTGTCCGGCAGCCGCGGCGTCATTCGCGCCGACGACGACGCGTCGTTCGCGGCGGCGTTCAACCGCATCTGCGCGCTCCTGGCGCGGCCGCAGATTCGCGAGGCCCGCGATGGCCTCGAAGCGGAGATCCTGGTCGAGCAATACATCGACGGGATGGAGTTCGCAATCGAAGGCGTCATGACGCGCGGGGAGCTTCGCGTCTTTGCCATCTTCGACAAGCCCGATCCGCTCAAGGGGCCGTACTTCGAGGAAACGATCTACGTGACGCCATCACGCGCGACGCTTGACGTCCAGGCGCGGATCGTCGAGCACGTCCGCCATGCGGCGGCGGTGCTCCGGTTGAACCACGGCCCGATCCACGCGGAGTGCCGCGTGACGGACGAAGGCAAGGTCTACGTGCTCGAAGTCGCCGCGCGGCCGATCGGCGGACTGTGCTCGCGCGTCCTGATGTTCAGCCGCGAGTCAGAACCAGGGACCCGCCATGCGCTCGAACGGGTCCTGCTGGAGCACGCCCTCGGGCGGTCGATCGACTCGTATATCCGCGAAGCCGAGGCTGTGGCGGTGATGATGATTCCGATCCCGGCCCGCGGACTGTTCAAGGGGGTGACTGGGGAAGAGGCGGCCCGCGCCGTCCCGGGCGTGATCGGGCTTCACATCACGGCGAAGCACGATCAGTTGCTGGAAACGCTGCCGGAGGCGGGAAGCTACCTGGGGTTCATCTTCGCGCACGGCGCAACGGCCGCGGATGCCGAAGCGGCAGTCCGGGACGCCCACAGGTGCCTGACGTTCGAGATCGGAAGGCCGCTCCCCGTAACGGGTAACCGTTAAAGGGGGCTACGGGTGACGGGTAACGGGCAACGGGCAACAGGTAACGGACTACCGGAAACCGGTAACGGCTTACTGTTTAGCCTGAGGTGGGACATACCCGGGCGGCAGGGCGGCCCCCTCGCCGAAGAAGAATTCCTCCATATGTTTCGCCACGAGTGCCTGTGCTTCTTTCTGCCAGGGCATCAGCCGATACTCGTTGAGAATCATCTTCATCCGCTCTTCCCAGAGCTTCCAGGCCTCCAGGGAGACGTTTTCGTAAATGCGCTGGCCCAGCTCGCCGGGCCAGGGAGGAGTATCGAAACCGGGCAGCTCTCGCTGCAGCTTTTTGCACATCACCATACGGGGCATTGAGCGATCCTATCCCCGATGGAGTCAGTTAGGAAGCTCATGTATTGCTGACCTACCTGAGTGTAGCGAATTGCTCCAGCGGTATACGGTCCTTTAAGGCATCCTTTCGTATCCCCGGCATTTTGTGGCACTTACCGGTGGGTTGGGAGGCGGCGAACGGCAGGAGGTGTGGCACAGCTTTTGGTATCACAGCCCGACGGTAGATCTGTGTGATGGAGCGAAAAGACCTTTGGCAGACGTCGGAGGAACCGGAGGAGGCGCCTGAAACGCCACCCACCGAGCCCCAGCCATCGCCCGTCCAGGATCCGCCGGCAGAACCCGACCCGACGCCTTACGTCGTGCGGGGCGGTGGCAAGGAATCCGCACCGGGGGGATGTGAACCATGATTGATGCAAAGGACCGGACGATGAACAACGGAGAACGCAAGGAACGCCGCGGCTTCGCTTCGATGTCACCTGAGAAGCAGCGCGAGATCGCCAGCAAGGGTGGTCGCGCCGCCCATCAGAAGGGGACGGCCCACGAGTGGACCTCTGACGAGGCACGGAACGCCGGACGCAAAGGCGGGCAGATCAGCCGCGGCGGTCGCGGACGCCTAGTAGAACCGGCACTTGGCTCCACGGAAATCGCCACCGAGGCGGCCGGGGAGTAGTCAGTCTGGGAGGCAGATGTGCGTATGTTGAATCGGGGAGTCATCGCCGCGGCGGCCTTCACGCTGGCCACGGCATCGGGAGTGGCGGCGCAATCCACCACCACCGGCACAGCGTCGAGTAGTCCGCAGACGGCCACACCGCAGACGCAGAGTGCGGCCGTCAACGCGACCAGCATGGAGACGCGTCCGGCGACCACGACGTTCATGGGGGACACGGGCCTCTGGTACGTCCCCACCGGCGAGGTACTCCCTCGCAAGAAGTGGTCGTTGAGCGCGTATCGCGTCAACTTCGACAGCAACCAGGGCTTCACCGATGTCTCGAACTGGCCTGTCACCTTCGGCGTCGGCCTCGGCGATCGCGCCGAGCTGTTCGGCTCGTGGGTGCTGGTCAGCCGGGTCGATCGTGACATCCGGCCGATCTTCGTGTCGTCCATTCCGGAGGCAGGCGGCTTCGTTCCCGACAATCCGCTCATGAGCGATGTCTGGAGCGGAAACAAGCTCGGCGACTTCTGGCTGGGCGGGAAGTTCAACCTGATGTCGCAGTGGAAGCAGGCCCCCGCGGCCTTCGCGCTGCGCGGCATGGTCAAGCTGCCGACCGGCGACGACGAGGGCGGTGCCAGCACCGGCAAGGCGGACTTCGCGTTCGACGCGATCCTCAGTAAAGAGGTCAACGAGCGTGTCGAGGTCACCGGCTACGGTGGCTTCCTGTTCCGTGGCGAGCCCGACGCGGTCGAGACCACCAACAGCTTCCGCTGGGGCTTTGGCGCCGGCTTCCCGTCGCGCCGCAGCCTCCGGCTGACGGCGGAACTGACCGGTGAGCTGTACACGAGCGACCAGCTCGCAACGAAGCAGCAGATGCTCGGCGTCGACGGCTCCTTCCTGCCGGTCGGCTTCACGGAGACGATCAAGAACCCGGTCGACTTGAACCTTGGTCTCACCTGGCAGGCGAGCAACGGCTTCTTCGCCGGTTTCGGCTGGACCTACCGCTTCACCGTCGACAAGCGCGAAGAGTTCCTCAGCCAGTACGAGAACGGCGCGGGCGACCGCATGGACATCGTCGGGCGCATCGGGTTCCACCCCGGCGTCCGGATCTATGCGCCGCCGCCGCCACCGCCACCGCCCCCGGCGCCACCGGCCGCGCCGCGAGCGCACGAACTGGCGGTGAAGGCGAGCTGCAACCCGTGCACGGTTGAAGTCGGAAAGACCTCGACCGTCAGCGCCGTGGCGAACAGCTCGATCGGTTGCTCGGTGACCTACGCCTGGAGCGCGCCGACCGGGACGTTCACCAACCGCACCGCGCAGAGCACGCCGTGGACCGCTCCGATGCAGGAGGGCCCGGTGCCCGTGACCGTCACGGTGACCTGCCCGACCGACGGCAAGACCGCGTCCGACACCGTGAACATCCAGGTGGTTCGGCCGGCAGTGGTCGAAATCACGTTCGAGGATGTGCACTTCGACTTCGACCGCTACTCGCTGCGGCCCGAAGCGGTGCGCACGCTCGACGAAGCGATCGCGGTGCTGCAGAAGAACGCCGACGTGAACGTCGAGATCGAAGGCCACACCTGCAACATCGGCACGGCGGAGTACAACCTCGCCCTCGGCGAGCGCCGCGCCAACGCGGTCCGTGACTACCTGTCGAGCCGTGGCATCGCCGCCAGCCGGTTCCGCACCGTGAGCTACGGTGAGGAGCGTCCGAAGCACGACAACGCGCGCGAAGAGACCCGTCGTCTCAATCGTCGCGCCGCGCTGGTCGTCCGGCTGTCCCGATAAGAGAGGAGCCCATGCGATTCATCAACATGTATCTCGTGGGCTACTTCATCCTGCTGGCCGGGGCGCTCGCCGCGCTCTGGTACGGCGGGGTGCTGCGTCACGTGTCCCCAGTGTGGGTCGTGATCGGCCTCGTCATTGCCGTCGGACTCGGCATCATGTTGTCCGTGTCCGGCGGCAAGCCTGAAATCACCAGAGAATAGGCTCCCCGGCCTTGGCACGTGATGTGGTTACACCTCATCACGTGCCTCGTTTCATGTACGCCCGCCTGCGCCTCGCGTTCATCCTGACCTTGTCGCTGGCCGGCGTCGGTGCCTGCATCGAGGGCCAGGGATCGGTGCGCGTCGCGTCCCTGAAACTGACGGGCGTCAAGGCGGTCAGCTCCGGGCAGCTGAAGTCGGTCCTCGCGACCGCGTCGAGCTCGAAACTGCCCTGGGGCGACAAGCATTTCTTCACGCGTGAGAACTTCGAAGCGGATCTGAAGCGCATCTCCGCGTTCTACCGCGATCGCGGGTTCCCCGACGCCAAAGTCACGTCGTTCGACGTGAAGATGAACGACAAGCAGGACGCGGTCGACATCATCGTCAACATCGCCGAGGGGCAGCCGATCGTCGTCGAGGCGATCGAGTTCCAGGGCTTCGAGATGCTGCCGGCGGATCATCTCGACGATCTGAAAGGACGCCTGCCGTCGAAGGCCAACGCGCCGCTCGACAAGGCGCTGGCGCAGGCGTCGCGGGAAACCGTGCTCGACGAGATCAAGGACCACGGCTACCCGTACGCGACCGTCCGGCTCACCGAGCGCGCCGGCAGCAACGATCGCGCGCGCATCCTGACGCTCGCGGCCACGCCGGGCACGCTGGCACGCTACGGCCCGATCGACGTCGAGGGCAACACCTCGGTCAGCGACAAGGTCGTACTGCGGCAGCTCACCATCCGGCCCGAGCGGCGCTACCGCCTCAGCCAGATGCAGGAAAGCCAGCGGCGCCTGTACAACCTCGAGACCTTCCAGTTCGCCAACATCGAGCCGGTGATCGAGGAGGGGCAGCAGCCCGAGATCGTTCCAGTGAAGGTCACGGTCACCGAGGGCAAACACCGCAAGGTGAACTTCGGCGTCGGTTACGGCACCGAGGAAAAGGCGCGGGCGTCGATCGATTGGCGCCACGTCAACTTCTTCGGCGGCGCGCGCACGCTGCAACTCGAGGGCGGCTATTCGGCGCTGAGCAAGGGCGGCCGGGTGAACTTCCGCCAGCCGTACCTCTTCGGCCCGCGCTTCAACTTCATCGCCACGGCGCAGTCGTGGCACCGCGACGAGCCAGCCTACACGCTCAACACCCGCGGCGGCCGCGCGACGATCGAACGGACGTTCCCGCGGCGCGGCCCGTTGTCGCAGCGGCTGGGACAGACCTCCGCGTCGCTGACGTACACCAACGAGTACCAGGAGTACCGCGTCACCGACGAGGCGCTCAACACTCCGGACTTCATCAAGATTCTCATCGCGCTCGGGCTCGATCCGCTGAACGGCCGCGCGCGCGGGCGGCTGTCGTCGCTTGACCTCGACCTGCATCACGGGACCGCGGACAGCACGGTGAACGCGACGTCCGGCTACACGCTGGAGGGGCACTTCGAAACGGCGGGCCGGGCGCTCGGGGGGGATTTCGACTTCGCGGAGGTGCTGCTCGAGACCCGTGGCTACGTGACGCTCGGCGAGCGCGCGGTGATCGGGGTCAAGGCACGCGGCGGAACGATCGGGGCTCCTACAGGCAACAGCAACCTGAAGGTGCCGTTCTACCGTCGCTACTGGCTGGGCGGCGCCACCAGCCTGCGCGGCTGGGGACGCTATGAGGTCGCGCCGCTGCACGAAGGCATCCCGATCGGCGGGCACACGATGTTCGAGAGCTCGGCGGAACTGCGGTTCCCGGTCTTTGGCAACCTCAGCGCGGTCGTGTTCGCCGACGCGGGCAATGTCTGGAACAACGCGTGGGACTTTGACTTCGGAGACCTGCGCTTCGACGTGGGCCCGGGGCTGCGCTACATGACGCCCGTCGGCCCGATCCGCCTGGATCTCGGCTACCAGGTCAATCCCATTCCGGGGATGCTGGTGGACGGCAAGGAGCAGTCCCGACGGTTCCGGTTCCATTTCTCCATCGGGCAGGCCTTCTAACCTATGCTGCAACGGAGGACGGGCCCGGCGAGAGATTACATGCGGCGCACCCTTCGGATCGTGGCGCTCGTGGGCACGCTGCTGATCGGTGTTCTTGCGCTCGCGCTGATCGTGTCGCAGACGCCGTGGTTCAAGGACTGGCTGCGGCAGTTCGCCGTCCGCCAGGCCGCGCAGTACGTCAACGGGACGATCACCATCGGCAGCCTCGGCGGCAACCTGTTTACCGGCGTCGAGCTGGGCGATATCGGCATCGACGTCAACGGCGAGCGCGTCATCACGCTCAAGCAGGTCGAGGTCAAATACAGCATCGGCCAGCTGACGTCGCAGGGCGTGACCGTCGAGTCGATCCGCGTCGAACAGCCGTTCGTGCTGCTGCGCCGCGACGCGACCGGCTGGAACATCGCGAAGCTGGTGAAGCGCCAGGAGCGAGAGGCCAATCGCCAGGGCCCTTCGCGTTCGGTGTCGCTGCCGTCGATCGAGATCGTGGACGCGCGCGTCCAGATCGACGATCGGAAGCCGAGCGGCGCCTACACGCTGCCGCGCCAGATCCAGGGTCTCAACATCAAGGCTGGCTACGAATACGCGCCGGTGCATTACAGCGTGACGCTCGATCGCGTGCAGTTCAGCGCCAGCGAACCCAGCCTGGTCGTCAAGCAGCTGTCGGGACGGATCGGCACCCGCGAAGACAACCTGCACCTCGAGAAGCTGTCGCTGAAGACCGCCGACAGCGGGGTCGTCATTGATGGCGCGATCAACAACTATCTGAAGAGCCCCTCGCTGCAGCTGACCGTCACGTCGCCGTTGATGTCGCTGCCGGAGTTCTCGGCCGTCGTGCCGGCGCTGCGCGGCTACGACCTGCACCCGTCGTTCGACGTGAAGGCCAATGGACGCCAGGACTCGCTGCGTCTCGACGTCACCGCGAAGTCGGAAGCCGGCAACATCACCGGAACCCTGGCGGCCGACGCGCTGTCGCCGAATTACGCCGCGCGAGGCGACGTCGCGGTCGAGCACCTCGATCTCGCGCCGCTGCTGAAGAGCCCGCGGCAGCAGAGTGACATCACCGGGCAGGCCAAGCTGGATCTGAACCTCCCGTCGGCGCCAGCCGGCGCGCCGGTGCTGGAGCGTCTTCGCGGACGCGTCGCCTTCCAGGGGCCACGCGTCGTCGCCGCCGGTTACACGGCGTCGAACGTCAGGGCCACGGCAGACCTGAACGGGCGTCGCATAGGTATCGATGCACGCGCGAACGCCTACGGCGGCAGCGCTACCGCGAAGGGAATGATCGTCACGGCGTCAGCGCCCGGCCAGCCGACGCGGATCGATCTCGCGGGCAGCGCGTCGCGCGTCAACCTCGCGAGCCTGCCGCGCTCGCTCAACGTGTCGCACCTGAACACCAACATCAATGCCACGTCGTATCGCGTCACCGGTTCGATCGGCCGGGTGACTTACGTGAGCGGCAGCGCCACGCTCGCGCCGTCGAACGTGGCGGGTGCGACGATCCTGAGCGGGACCACGGGGGAATTCGCGCTGTCATCCGTCGAGGGCCGGCGCGGGCTCCAGTCACTCAGCTATACGGCGAAGGGAGAGGTCCACGACCTCAACCTGCAATCGGTCGGCAATACCTTCCAGATCGCGGCGCTGGCGAAACCTGAGTACGACAGCCGCATCAACACCACGTTCGACGTGAAGGGCAGCGGAACGGTCGCGGAGTCGATGACGATTGACGGCGCTGGCGTGGCGTCCGACTCGCGACTGCTGGGCGGCACGCTCCCGCGCCTGGCGTACGAGGTGCATCTCGCGAACAATGGCTTGAGCGGCCGGGCGACCGGCGAATTCCAGCGGTTCGATCCGGGCCGCCTTGCCGCCAATCCTCGCTTCAACGGACAGGTCAGTGGAACGGTCGACGGCTCGTTCGGCATTGGGAACCTGTCCGCGCCGATCACGCCGGACGCCGTCACCGCTGACGGGCGCATCACCCTGGCGAAGAGCGAAATCGCCGGCCTCGCGATCGAGAGTGCTGACGTCCAGGGTCAGTACGCGAATCGCCGCGGCCATCTCCGGCAGGCCACCGTCAAGGGCCCCGCCGTTGACGTCCAGGCTTCTGGTGACATCGCGCTGGATCGCGCAGGCCAGTCGAACCTGAAGTATCGCGCCGTGACGACCGACCTCGCGGCGCTGGGGAAGCTCGCCAATCAGGAGGGACTGAATGGCGCCGCCACGATCGAGGGGACGCTCACCGGCAATGCCGAATCGCTGAAGGTCACCGGCACGCTCGATGGCGCCAAGGTCGCTTACAAGGACAACAAGGCGCTCGACCTCAATAGCAAGTACACCGTCACGATTCCAGAACTGACCGTCGCGAACGCGAACGTGCAGGCGGAGACGACCGGGACCTTCGTGCAGATCGGCGCCATCGAGATCTCGACCCTGACCGCGACCACGACCTACGAGCGCCAGACGCTCAAGTTCCAGACGCACCTCGCGAATATCCCGTCAGGTGCGAGCCCCCAAGGCGCCCGTGAGCTCGATGCGACCGGCGACGTCGTGTTCCACCCCGAGCACCAGGAACTGCACTTGCCGTCCCTGTCGCTCCGGACGCAGGGCGTCGAGTGGCGCACTGCACCCGGGGCCGAGGCGACCGTGAAGTATGCCAAGGATCGCGTCGAGCTGATCAACGTCCGGCTCATGAACGCCAACCAGATCCTCAACGTGGACGGTGTGTTCGCACTCGGGGAAACGGCGCGGTTCGAGGGCATCAAGGTTCACGCGGAGAACGTGGACATCGCGCAGCTCGAGAAGCTGGCGCTGATGAATCGCGGCCTCGCCGGGACGCTCAACGCCGACGCGACGATCACCGGTACCGCCAAGGCGCCCGCGGTCGCGGGTCACGTCGACGTCGCCGGCGGCGCGTTCCAGCAGTTCAAGTACCAGTCACTGGTTGCGGACGGATCGTTCTCGAACAACCGGATTGGCCTCGACGCGCGCCTCGTGCAATCGCCCGGCGTCGAGCTCACCGCCAAGGGCACCTTGCCGCTGAGCGCGCTGCGGGCCGATCCTCCCGGCACGCCGGAGCACGTCACGACCGTCGACGATCCGATCGACCTTCGGATCCAGTCATCGCGAATCGATCTCGCCATCATCCAGGGATTCACCAACCAGGTCAGCACCGTGACCGGGACCGTGCAGGCGGACGTTCGCGTCACCGGCTCCGGGCGCGACCCGCACCTCGATGGCTACGTCGATCTGCAGAACGGCGCGTTCGTCGTCCCGCAGGCAGGCGTCTCGTTCAGCGGCCTGACGACCAGGATCGAGCTGGAGCCGGATCGGATCCGCGTGCCAAAGTTCCAGGTACTCGACGAGAACCAGCGCCCGCTCACGATCGAGGGTGAGCTGGCGACGCACGAGCGGAGCGTCGGCGCCGTCAACATCTCGATCGAGTCGAACGACTTCAAGCTGGTGGATAACGAGCTCGGCGAGCTCCACCTCGAGTCGCACCTCAAGCTCACAGGCGAGCTCCGCAAACCGCGGCTCGAAGGGGAGCTGCGCACCGACGCCGCCCGGCTCGAGCTGGATAGGATCCTGCTGCTGTTTTCGAACCCGTACTCCGAGGAAGCGCTGCCTGACGTCATCTCGGCGCAGGACACGGTCACGTCCGACAAGGGGGCCGACCAGGCGACCCGGGACGCGCTGGCCCGCGGGCGGGAAATCGGGGCCGCCAAGGCGTCGGAGCAGAATGCGACGGCACCCGAGGCGCCGGCGCCGAAGACCGGCCTCTTCTCGACGCTGGAAATGGACATCCACTTCGTGGCGCCCGACAACCTCGTGGTCCGGGGCGACGACATCCGGCCAGGAGCCCACGCATCGAACGTCGGGTCGATGAACGCCACCCTCGGCACTGATCTGACGATCACCAAGGCCGCCAACGGGCCGGTGACGCTGCGTGGCAACGCCAACACGGTGCGCGGCTTCTACGAATTCCAGGGACGACGGTTCACCATCGCGCGCGGTGGGACGCTGCGCTTCCTCGGGCTGCCGGATCTCAATCCCAATCTCGACGTCACCGCGGAGCGCGTGATTCCCAACACCGGCGTCACCGCGATCCTCCACGTCACCGGCAGCGCGCGATCGCCGCAGCTCGCGCTGAGCAGCACGCCGCCGCTCGACGAAGCCGACATCCTCTCGCTGATCGTGTTCAACCGCTCGGTCAACGAGCTGGGCACCGGCGAGCGCGCATCGCTCGCGGAGACGGCCGGCGGGATCGCCAGCGGCTTCGTCGCGTCCTCGCTGGGCAAGTCAATCGGCCGCGCGCTCGACGTGGATCTGTTCGAGATCACGACGTCGGACCCCGACACCGGTGAAACCGCCGGCGGTGTCACGGTCGGCAAGCAGGTCGGCGACAAGGCGTTCGTGCGATTCCGCCAGCAGTTCGGCCAGCGAAGCTTCACCGAGTTCATGCTGGAGTACCAGCTGGCGAAGTTCCTTCGGCTGGATACCCGCATCTCGCCGGAGACGAGCGGCGTCGCCAACCGCCTCACCCAGCGCCGCACCGAGCGCGCCGGCGTGGATTTGATCTTCTTCTTTAGTTATTGACCAGCGCTTCAAACTCGAAGGCACCAAGACAGAAAGACACGAAGCCAAACCGATAGGGTTCAGGGCCTTCGCGCCTTTGTGCCTTTGTGCCTTCGGGTTGAAG
>Ga0193738_1000477_pt1 | contig 20747 bp, 21 predicted proteins | sample L2a1metaG_FD_144927 | JGI IMG/M metagenome (GOLD analysis project Ga0193738, IMG submission 144927) | Soil microbial communities from a riparian zone of the East river system, Colorado, United States - L2a1 | ecosystem: Environmental > Terrestrial > Soil > Riparian zone | place: USA: East River...
TATTGGTAACCAATTTCTCTCAGATCTCGAACCATGCATAACCATACATAGTCTATAAAATTCAACTTCGTCCATTTTGAACTGTAGTCCTTTGGAATATTTATTATTTCTTTTTGCATCCAAAAGTTGAAGACCCTGGAAGAAACTCCTGCTTCTGAAATTGAAAATTCTCTTTTCCGGAGTTTATTAATCAGATTTTGCGGATCATTTTTATCCTTCACCATAGCAAGGAATTCAGGGAGAATCTGTTGAAAAGAAGAATAATCAGAGTGATCCATTCGACAAATTTATCATTTTTTTTTACACAAATGTAATGTTTACATTTGTGTAATGTATATTTAAGGCGTAGGGTATACCAATTCGGTTGATTTTGTGTTCTAATTCATCAGACTCATTTTCCCAATCTGCGAATTTGTCAGTGTCCTCTTCCAAATGATTATTTTTTTAACTTTAATGGCAACACGATATTCGAAGTGACTACTTCTAAGAACTTCTCCTGCCTTTCAATAAATGTCTCAAGTTAATAAACTCCTAATATGAATTACCTAAAAGAACTTGCTGAGAACAATTTAAAAAATTCCAGGTTGCTGGTGGTCTGAGGCAACCACGATGTTGCGAAGCTGATTGAGCTTTCTTCCGCAGATAGAAATTCTCATTGGGAAAAAAGGTTCTGCGATACTAAGTATTATTAATTTATTCAAATTGGGAATAGCCTATGAACCTGAATTCGAGAAATTATATCCCAATCTCAAGCAAAAAATTTCACAGCAAAAAATAATTCTTAAGTAGGTAGTTTAGTTTCAGTAAAGTTTGCTTTTAATACTTCAAGGCCACTAGCTGCAAGCGATCTAGATTTCCCTACTAATAAAAAGTAATGTGCGATATCATCTCCTAATGTCTTAACCACTTTTATTATGGTTTCAGCTACCCATTTTGAGAGTAAATAGGACGCGTGTTTTCTGCCCGCCACATTATTAGGTATTAGTAATCCTTTTTTGTCCAATTCAGAATTTACATTATCTGTAAATTTGATCCTTGGAAAATAATGGATAAGATCATTTCTTAATTCGAGAGCGAGTTTTAATTCAACGAGTTGAGCAGTAGTAACATTCTGTGTTGGTAAATTAAGTAGGTTTTGGATCCTTTGTAATTTTTTAAACACCGAACTCGCGGCAATATTTGCTTTTTCTTCTAAACTAATAATTTCTTCAAAGTGGAAGTAACTGACAATCTCATTTAGAAAAATTTCAAAAGCGTTTGTAAAAAGAATTGAAGCAGGTATTGCCCATTTTGTGAAATGGTTTCCATTAGGAAAATTTAAATTTATTTTTTTGTCATTAAAACCTGTTGCTAAACATGCTTGAGCTGCTTCAAGAGAATCTTGGCTAACTGAGATTCCCATAATTTGAGAATGTAAAAAGTCATCCAACCTTTGCTGTCTCGTACTCATATTTTAATTCTTAACTTTAAATTTTTCGGCTCAAATAATTCACTATCGTTTGCGCAGCATTTATAATGAAGATTGCTTCGTCTTCATTTTTCGGATAGACCATACTTGCCTAATTGAGAACAGGGATAAATGTATCTATTCTCTGAATGATTTGCGATTAGATCGAACTTCTATTTTAAATAGGGAGAATTGTTTAATTAATTTTTGGAATACATCCGTGAGTGAAGAGTTATCTTCATTGAAGTTTTTTTTCTTTATGCATTTTAATTAGTTCTTGTTTCCAGAATAGAAATTAATTGTCTTTGTTTCAATTCCAATATTATGTTCCTCTGGTTAAAGTCGATCTACTCGGAATAGAAAAGTAAAGGGCCGCAAATGCGACCCTTTATATAAAGTCTCCTAACGAAACACCAGTAGCATGGGTTTTAGTCGATGGGAAACTATTTTCTAAGATCTCTAAATTGGGGTTTCTAATTTAGGACAAACAAATGGTTTACTAACAAAATTATAAATTAAAATAATTATAAAAATTATATTTTAATTCATAATACAAAATTGTGTCCTTTAAGCCCCAAAGTGGGGAAAGGACAGTTTATAGTTGCATTAATATAAAATTAGGCTAAAAACATCATCATTATGGAGAATTAATGAAATATTTTTTAGTTATAAACAGTGTGTTGCAAAGTTTAAAAAAGTTGCTAATCTTTCGATATAGTTTGCGAAAAAATTTAACCAGTAGCATGGGTTTTTTCAAGCAAAACGCTCTTTTTAGTCGAATTTTTAACAATATAAGTCATGGGAAATGCCTCAAAAAAAGACGAGGATTTAAAACGTGCCTTTGCTATTCTCTGCTTGGCAATGGCGGATCTCCTCAATCTACCGCAGAATATTATCCACAGAATTTTTGACTTTCTCGAAAGTCAAAATGGTGAACATTTTCTAAAACACTTGTTCATTATCGAACTCCTAATTACTCTGTGGCCATTGATTTTCATAATTGATCCGACTCTTCAGTCAATATCAAGTCGCATAGTGATTTAGTCGTGTTGGCTAAGTGCTTTATCTGTTATTTTTCTTTTGTAGGATCCTGTATTCCGATAACTGATGAATGGCCGCTATAAGTACGTGTCAGGATATTTTAACTGTGTGTCCAGAAGGATTAAATCCGGAACTTACTTGTTGCCTAATTTTTCCAACGAGATTTCATTTTCTGATTTTGTTTTTCAAATAATCTTTCATTTTTAAACATGAATTTGAGAATAAGTATAGGAAAAAAAGCGATTCATATATATTCAACTTACTATTTTACAGTTCCATTTTTAAATTCAGAATTACAATGAGTCGGAAAAAAATTTTTGGGCAATGCAAATTATGTGGTATGTCTGGGCAACTGAGCTTTGAACACGTTCCACCAAAGGCCGCATTTAATAACGGCAAGTTTCACTATCAGTCAACATTGGATGAAATACACAAACTTGAAGAAACGGAATTGGATTTTTCTCATCCGTCAAAATATCCAACAACCCGACTTCGCAAAAAGCAGGGTGGGGTCGGATATTATTCATTGTGTGAAAAGTGTAATAATGATACAGGTAGATGGTACGCAAAAGATTTCATTGATTGGTCGGTGCAAACAATGACAATTCTTCTAAAAACAAATGGGAAACCTACACTCTATTATCCAACCAGGTTTTATCCATTAAGGATAATAAAACAGGTTCTTACCATGTTCTATTCGGTATGTATGGAGGGAATGGACAAGAAGGAACCAGAATTGCAAAAATTTCTTCTGAATAAGCAAGAGAGGTTTTTAAGTAAGCGTTACAGAGTTTATTGCTACTACAATTTGAAGGGTAGTATGCGTTACTTAGCGGATAATTTTATTAGTGAGGGAAATAGCTCCTTAATAACTCATGCCTCTGAGCTTTCATTCGCTCCCTTTGGTTTCGTTTTTACAATTAACTCTGCTCCTTCGGATAAACGTCTGTTTGACATATCTCATTTTGCGGGCTTTGAATATAATCATTGGAATGAATTTTATCATCGGTTTCAAGTATTACCGACATATCTCCCACACTCACCGCTCGATTACAGAACAAAAGATGAAGTGGTTTCGGCAATAATGAGCAATCGAAACGCTAAAATAGAAGATCAATGAGTACGAATTCATTTGCAGTTCTTGTGGGAATAATGGGAATATTTGGTACGATACTCGGAACGGTCATTGGATTTATTTTAGAAAATAAACGTAATCTAAGCGGGAGAAAAGTGAGCACCAGAAAATTTATGATCTCACTTAGAGCAGAAATAGACTCTTTGTCTTTAAGATTACTCTCCCAAGCCCTCAACGTCATTGCACTCCATCTCGGTTTTGTTTTTATAGAACGAAAAACTAAAAATGAAATTTTTTCTATGGTAAGAGGCTATGAGCATAATTTGAGGCAGACTGAAACAAATCGGATAGAATACAATACAGGCTTGCAAAACTATCTTCAAACTTCCGATCATCACTATAAGAACTTATGTGAATTTTGTTATTATCTTAGTGAAAGAGAATCTCATGAAGTCATGACAATTGCAACGGCAATGAGGAATTTTGAAGTCAGCAGATATAATTACCTAAAAGAAATGTCGGATATCGAATTTGAAATATTTGATTTTGACAAACAAATCCGGATAATCAAGACAGAATTCAATCAGGAATTTAACGAGATAGTTCGTTCACTTTCTACAGTTTTGGATCGCATAATTCTGCAATTGAATTAGTGATTATGGCTAAAGTTGTAACGAAAATTGCATTTGTAATTACTGCCTTTTAATTTTTCGCCTCGGCTTTTCATCTGTTGCTAAATATTCTAAAATCTTGAACCCGCCAAAAATAGCTAGTCCTTTCGCAAGTAAGATACCAAGATCAGAGGATTCACGATCTTTTCTTTGTTGGCCTACTATCTTAAGAGTATTTAAAATTAGACTCTCAATCAGATCCTTTCTATCTATTAAGTCTAGTCTGTCTTTCCGCAAATAAATATATTGAGTAACATTTGGTAAGAAATTCCCAAAAGAAGTTCCTTCCTGTACAAAAACCAAAATTGGTTTGTTGCTTGCATAAGCAATCCCAGACTCTACATGAAGCATTTCACCAATGCCGGATGTAAGTTGACCTGTATGCACATCTTGCTGAAAATATCTAGGTGTCGCTACAATTACTGCAATATCAGCAGCCGGGATATTTTGCTTCATAAGAACTGTTGGGTTGCTCGGCGCCGCAGAATACTTTCCTACAGTTCCAAATGGTTTCACCTTACATGCCCTAAGTATATCTTCAACAAACTCAACAAAATGCTTGTCTTCTGCCCGCAGACTACAGCTTATAAATGCTGTTGCAACAAATTTTTCTTCAGTTATGTCTGGAATGTTATTCACCCTTTCACTTTTTTGAGTTTCATAATCAATCACAGAATCAATTTTTATTTTCATTTCTAATTAAATAAAATTCATCAAAAGAAGAAAAGAAGTGCGCCCTTTATAGGTAGGGCGCACACTGACCTGCAAACGGTATTAAGCACGATACTTTAAAACCCAAGTCGTGCTATGGCCGGTGACTGCACATGGTGGGAAAGTGTTTCCCTTGGCCAGTGGAATCGTTTGGCTCGGATGGGATGAGCAGTAGTAAACCCCGCTCTCCTGGCATTTTTGACCAGTACTTCCTGACATAATTAACCTCCTTTCTGTCTTTATAACTTCTCCGGTCCGCGAGGTTGACCCATGAAGCCGTAATACTATCTTTGTATCACAAAAGGCCAACCAGGGCTAATACCCTGCACAGTGAGCAACTGTTTCCTTTTGCCGGGACGTACTCGCAATACGTCCCATTTTTTTATCTTGACAATTCAATGACGAATTTCAATGTAAAGGAATAATTAATTTTCTTTAGCTTTACACATTGTAAAAAATATTTTTTTGTGTAGTTTTGCAAACATCCCCAGATTGGTATCAATGAAATGAAAAACGCTGTAGAAGAAAATTTTTATAAAAATTTAGGATACAATCTGAGCACGATAAGAAAAAAGAATGGCATTAGTCAAGGAGTCTTAGCATTAAATTTAAAAATGAGTCGCTTTTCAATAGTCAATATTGAAGCAGGAAGACAAAAGCCATCCATTTACCTGCTGCTTCGAATTTCATATGTTCTTAATTGCAGTGTGAATGAGCTGATCCCAAATCTTGGTGATGAAGTGAAAATGGATTCCGCAATTATAAAACTTATTAAAAAAGAAATTAATTTTGGATTTGATTCCAAAAATAAGTTTCATGAGTTTTATCATATATCAAAAAAAATTATGAATAATGAACTTTGATCTTATTGAAAGAAAAGCTTCGATGTTGATAAATGAAATAGGGTTAAGTAGTATCCCAATTCCAGTTGAAGAAATTGCTAGAAGGAAAAATCTAATTATTCGACCATTTGATTTTGGTGAGGACATTTCAGGTGCTCTTATAATTGAAGGAGATAAAGGTGTAATAGGATTTAATCCTAATGATCCAAAAGTTAGACAGAGATTTACAATTGCTCATGAAATTGGACATTATGTGTTGCATCGTCCTTTATCAAATCTTTTTTTTGATCAAACTTCAAATTTCTCAATACAATTTAGATCAAACAGTAAATCGAAGGACTATCTAAAAGAGAGACAAGCTAATGTATTTGCAGCTGCATTACTTATGCCCAAAAATTTACTTATTGCTCATACACGAAATGAGAAAATTGATTTATCCGATGAGCGATCATTAAAGGTTTTAGCAAGAATGTTTAATGTAAGCTCTACTGCAATGGCTATTAGAATAAGCAATCTAAATCTTATTTTATAAAAGTTGAATCAGTTGCTTTTGGTTCGGGTCACTACTGAATTTCAAGGAATGGTGACAGTCTACAGCATCATGAGAGGCGTGGATATCAATATGCAGAAGCAAAAAATTGGAATGTCGTTGAACGAACAAACTCGATACAGTCACCGGGAAATCTGTTATTGAACACCCTGAGGCGAAGCGTAGGCTGCGGGATGTCAGAGGTTGGCAAAATTTATAGGTCTTATTTACTCCAAGCTCGCCGGCTTGCACCTAATACGAGGGAGCTACTAAAATTCTCCGAAATATTCAGAAAAACACTTCAGCTGGGCGACTCTTTTTTTAAGGTATCATTGCCTTAACCGAGTGGGAAAAAAGTGAAAGGGAAGTATCCGTCCCTATACGTGCTAAGATGAGTGAGCCACTTAGAGGACAAGTACAATTTGGGTATAAGTGGGAATGCATTCGTAAAATTATGCTGAGATAATAAGGTTAGCTCGCTGTTAATTTTAAATCATTGAGGAATTCCCCGCCATCAAAAGTTCCTTTTATCAGTTTAGATTTAAACCCAAAGTCAAGTTCCTAAATGATAACTTATATTTGTCAAAACTAAAATCATGTAAAAAATTCTAAAGAAAACATAGCGTTCCCTTTATTCACCTCAACAAATCGCCAGTTTTAAAAGTGACCACAAAGGAAGATTGGAATGCGCCCCAAAAGGGCGTGTCCGTTCATCTGTTGTGGTTGGGTCTGGCGATCCAGTTGAGGCAGTGAATGTGTTCACGCCCTGTTTTTTTTTACTACTTCCAACTACAATGATGAGTCCCCTCTCCTTTTCCATTACAATACAAAATTCAAATGATGAATCTCTTGATTCACCTCAAAGCTTGGGACTTTATGCGAAAATATGCTTAGCAAATCACCACATAAACATTCTAAAATTCCGCAAAATGAAAAATCTAATCTTTTCCATTATCAGTACACTGTTTAGCTTGATAACTGCACCTACACAAGCTCAGTTTGCAACCACTTTCAGGCCGCTGGCATGGCATCACGCACCTACTTCAATTGCTGAGTATAGTGGAAACTACTACGTGGCCGGCTCCGGACGGAATTCCCAAAATGGAATCACCAAGGATGTAATGTATCTTTCTACTTTTGATGCAAACGGCTACATCACTTATCAATATTTCTCTGATTCCAGTAACACGACGACGAATATAATTCGTCATTGCAATGCGATGGAAGCAAATTCCAATGGTTTTGTGATGGCTGGTGACTCAGACGGATACTTCTACGTGATGAAACTTGACCAATCTTATAGCCAGATATGGAGCTATGTCGGAATATTTGGTGATGCAGCCACAGAAATAATCACTACCGGCTTTGGATATCTAGTTGCAGGTGATTCAGGTTCGGTTGCACTGGACGGAAACGGCAACCTGATCTGGCAGACTACTGATCTCCGCTACGATATAGCTCAAACAACTAACGGATTTGTCAGCTGTCAACGAAGTGACACTGTACAGTTATCGGGGACGGATCTTTCAGGAAATAACCCGTGGTCGGTTACTACAGGCATTCAGTTGGTACCGCAAAGTTGGAGGGCACCGCACATAGCTACTACTGCAAACAACGTTTATGTTGCCGGACAAAAGTCAGACAGTCTTATAGTAGTTTCTACCGACGAATACGGCTCCCTACAATGGCAGAAATCCTTTCCAGGATCCCTATTTACTGTTAATGAACTGCACACATGCCCGATGGGTGGATTGATCATCACTGGTGCGCACATGGATTCAGCTTTTGTCATGCGGTTGGACTATTCGGGAAATGTTCTTTGGTGGTATAATCGCATGTTAACAGACACTTTTATGAGTGGCTGTGACGCAATTCAGACAACCAATGGAGATATCTTTTGGGCCGGAGTGCAAACTAACAGCTTTGATTTACTTGGAGAGAATTTCGCAATACTTCAGGTTGACTCGATCTCGCTGAGCATTGAAGAATTTATAAGTGTCAAGTCACAAGGAACAGATGAAAGATACGATCTCCTGGGAAAGAAGATTATGGACCGAGATTACGAAGGTATTTGCATCATTAATGGAAAATTGAAATATGTGAATCGATAATTACAGGCTTTGACAGTCGGAAGAATCACTTATGCAATCACTCAATGTCAAAATTTTTCTTCAAGGGATCAACAGAACTAAAATGCTCGCAATACTTTGATCTCCTTGGCAGATCATTATACATAAGAAGTAATGAAATGGAGGCAATCGTAACCAAAAAGTGACCGCAAAAATTGAAAATAATAATGGGCAGTAAAATTATTTGGTTTTGCACCCCTGTCTCGTGAATTTATTCTTGTAAAAGATATTGTGTTGACATCAAAATACGGATAGAAAATAGTAGATTATTTTATTGGACCGAGTACCCACATCAAATTTGAAATTAGACACTGCATGTGTTGCAAAAATTTTAAAATTTTGCAAAAGATTCTACCCAGTGGTCTTGTAACTTATTGAGAAAAGTATGACTGTGGGCTCACAAAAAATAAAAATTACTGAAGAATTTTTTCTTGGAATCACAACAATAAAAGGATAAGATCTGGTGTTCTCTGAAAAATTATCAAAATTTGTGAAGTATTATGTCAATGAATGTACACAAGTTGGTAAACGTGCATCAACAATCATATTTAATTTAACTCTTACAAATTTGATTAAATTATAGGAAAGCTACTTTTGGAAAATCATTCTAAGCAACTTTTTCCGTCGCATGTTGAGACTATTTTCCCTCGTTCAATTCCATGAAGAATAAAGTAAATAAAAATACCTCTCAACTAAGCCTTTGAGTGAGTTTTCTTTTTATTTTCTATCAGGATTAAAGCAATTTTTCTGATTGGACCACTGTTACTAGACCAACTTTTTAAATATCACAATCGCTTTGTCAATCGCAGCAACATTTGCAAGAAGTTTCTTCCTTTCTTCCTGCAGACTTTCAATTTGAGACGAGAAAGTTGTAGCGGAAACTCCTTGTGAATTTGATTTCTTCCAGCCTCTACGACGACGAGGTTTTCTCAATTTGTTCTTTGATCCTTTTGGACGGCCAGCACGTTTCTTTTTTGCCATTTGTTTAGAGTTTTAAGTTGGGCAAATGTATGAGAATGTTGTTCAGTGAAATCTATTTCAAATGTGAACTTGAAACAATTTCATTTTATTAGTGCTATACGCCTTAAAAACACAAATGAAATTACAAATTCACCTCGATTTTTTCCAACTGCTTAACGACTTCATTTCAAAACACAAATCCGGAAAACTTTTGCTCAAAAATGGAGCAAGAATGCGAAAAGGAAGTATCGCAAACTATGAGAATTTATGCAAAATTCTCAAGGAATTTTGTGTCTTCACCGGATTTGAATTACGCGTTCTAAAAAGTAAAAAAAACATTCACAATCAGTTTCGGAAAGAGAAAAATTACTGGAAAAAATTCTATTTTCAGTTCACAAGATACCTCTACAACACCAGAAATTGTCATGACAACTATACCGGTACTCTGATCAAACTTATTCGCAGCTTCTTCAACTATCTTGAGCGTGAAAAAGGCATCAACTTAGGTAAGGTTCAGCGTAGCTTTTATGTGCGACATGAGAACATTCCAACAATCGTTTTGAATCCGGATCAACTACATCAATTGATATACAACCAAGAGCTTGAAACTCGGTTGTGCAATAGGTTGAAAAAGGCAAAAGACATTTTTGTGTTCGGATGTACAGTTGGTTGTCGTTATTCAGACTTGAAGCAACTTACAAATCTGAATCTGGAAAGTATTTTTAAGGGAACCTATCTCAAATTGACATCCCAAAAAACAGGAACTTTCAGCAGGATGAAGCTACCGGTCTATGCAGTGAACATTTTAGAAAAATATAAAGGCAAATTCTCTACTCTTTTACCTCCACTTCATCTTTCCAATTTGATAAAATACATTCGCGAAGTTGCAGAGGTTGCAGGATGGACCCATCCTGTAGAAAAAGTCAGGCAAAAGCAGGGTCGCTTTAAAGAAATCAAGTCCCAAAAATCTGGAGGATACAGATTCTGTGACATCATTAGCACGCATACAATGCGGAAGACTGCAATTACAACCTACCTTTCGCTTGGAATGCCTGAACAGATGGTTCGAAGCATCTCTGGTCATTCACCAGGCAGTAAAGAGTTCTTCAGGTATGTCAACTATGCGCAGGCTTACCTCGATTTAGAAGCCGATAAAGTATTCAAAAGGCTTGCATCCTCTAACAAACTGCTTTGCTAATTTAAAATGAACAAAAAGCCTTGCATTATCCTATGCTGTTGCATCAAAAATCCTGGAAAGTATGGACACCAAGTTTTTAAAAAATTGCTGTGAGAAAATTTATACTTTATCGGAGAAAAAATTGAGTTTAATACAGTCATGGAGTCAGGAAAAAATGTAGAAAAGAGTGGCGTATACTGCTGCTTATACCATCAGAAGAACAAAATTAAATTAAAGTCAGGAAGCAGATTACCCGAGTGCAATTTTGCGGGTTTAAAATGTTCAGGGAACTGGCATCTTTTGAGAGAATTGAAGGAGAAAACCAGGAAAGAGTCATATGAAGCTAATAACAAAAAAAGGTATCACAATAAAAGGAATTCAGATCATGAAATTTACCCGCGTTTGACAAAGAAGAAATTCAATAAATGGGATTTTGAAAAATGGTAAAAAGGTTCGGATGTAGACTATCGCATCTCCGGAAAAAAACCACTGACTCTTACTCCGAATTGGAATAAAATTACCATTTTTGGGAATTCATTATCCTATTCAATTTTCTAGCCTTGAACTAGTTGAAAACAAAAGACTATCATTCCTTCGGGATGTTAATGCCTGGGAGAAAAATCTCGTTGAGTGATTACAGATTTGGATTTAATACTCAAGAAAAGGTTGATGAGTTTTCTGGATTGGGAAATCATACCACAGCTTTGTTTTGGGAATATGATACAAGATTGCTTAGAAGGTGGAATATAGATCCAGTTAAAAAATCTTGGCAAAGCGATTATGGTTGTTTCAGTTTAAGTCCATTATGGAGGATTGATCCTAATGGCGATGATGATTTCTTCAAATCAGATGGATCTTTATCTCATAGAACTAATACAGGCACTAAAATCTTTGTACAAACAAAGGATGGGAATAAAACCTTTAGTCAGATTCAAACCAACAGTATGCATAATAGACAGGTCTTGGCTAATGTGGTTACATTTTATGCAGGACTAGTTGGAATTCAAGGAATGGTTGGTATAGCCAATCATCAAGATGAAAAGAATAAAGATGGGACTATTGATAAACATCTTTCTGATAAAACTCTAGCTTATACTGAGGGGGATAATATCTACGTTAACGCAAAAGGTGGCGAAATCAATGATCTCCTTGACGATTATAATAATCTTGAAAGTGCTTTAATCCATGAAAAGGATCATAAAACTAAAGGCCATGGAGAAAAACCTGCAAGTCATACCGAACATGCTGAGGTTTATATAAATCAAATCGGTGATCCGAGTTTTAAGAATACGACCGATGATTATAAAAATGGCACAATAGGATCTTTAATAGATGAATTAGAAAAAGCTTCAATTGATGATCAAGTACAGGACAATGATATTAAAGGATTAGTTGATCGTGCAAATCAAGCATTGGCCAATACAGATTATAGTATAAGTTTTAAAAGAAAAATCAATGATTCTTACGGAATTGAATTTAACTCTCATAAGAAAGAAACCAAGAAATGAATATAGGCAATTATTTATTAGTAACCATTTTAATAATATTACAGTCCTCTTGTATGGAAAATAAGAGTCGTGAAGATTTATTAGCAGGTGACAATTATAAATATTGGTTATATAGTAATTCAGATAAAAGATCGATGACTAAATTTATTTATTATTTTGATCGAACGGGTAAGTGGATAGTTTTTAGTCGAAGTGTAAATGGTGAAATCTTTAAATACAAAGCATCCGATTTGTTATTAATTCCAAGCTGGAGCTTTATTAATGATTCAATTGTGGAAATAGGAGGGGCTCATTATTCAATAATTGATCTGAATGATAGTATTTTTAAATACGTTGACAAAAATCAAACTGTTCAATCACTTCTTCACGTACCTGATAGTTTGATGCCAATAAATTTTAGAAAGAAATACTCTGACGAATAAATTCCATTATGTAATGGCGACGGTAACCGACAAAGAAACCGACTACCAAGTCTTTGCAGGCACTGAAACAGAATATTCAATTTCTAAATTGGCAAGTCAGCAAGATTACTACCCATTTGGGATTGCTAAAATTCGCTGGCTTTCTTCTTAAGTGCGGCTTTAAACTTCAATCCTAGACTTGGATCCTGATCAATATTGTTTGCAATGGCATACTTTACAATACCCACGGTGTTGTGTGAGTTTGTATAGGATAAAATCTCGGCTCGGTAGACTTCAACCGTCCGTGTCGCAAGAGCGATAATATCTGCAATTTCTGCTGATGTGAACTCGTTACTAATGAGATAAATAATTTCTCGTAGTTTCTTTTGATGGTAAGAGGTCTTGAAATTAGGTTGTGCTGAGTTCTGCTTAACTGTATACTCAAGAAAGGGAGCCTGCAGGCTTTGCGAAATATATTTTTCCCCATTAACAACTTGCTTGATGGCAAATTCAATTTTTTCCGGTTCCTCGCTTTTTAAAAGGTATCCAGATGAACCGCATTCAAACATTTCGATAACGCTTCGGATATCATCTCGCATGGTAAGTGCGATAACTTTCACTTGGCTGAAATTGCTTTTAATCATTTGAGTTGTCTCAATCCCATCCATTGGTTTCATATTGATATCCATCAAAATGAGATCGAAGCTTCCTTTTTTTAATAGAGACAGCACTTCAATTCCATTGGATGCTTCTGCTACTTTGGAAATGAACTTTAATTTCTTTAGAGTCAATACCATCCCGGACCTAAAAACCGGATGGTCATCGGCGACGATTATTTTAATTTTTTGCATGCCTAATATTTAAATTTTTCATTAAAGAGCTATTGTTGAAGGTGATATTGCAAAATGCCCCATCATAGAAGCAATTTTTTAAGAATATATTTCCATTTAATGCTTTTACCCTCGATTGAATACTTCGTAACCCCATTCCATTTATCAGTGTGGATACCGACTTTTCCTGGCAGCCATTGTCGGAGTAAACAAGTATGGTTTTGTTTAAGTATGTTTTAAAAATGAGTTTAATATTCGAACAATGGGAATGTTTCAAGGAGTTGTTTATTAATTCAATTACAATTCGGTAGATATTAATTTGAGCTTCCTCACGAAGATTAGCCTCACAACCCTCAAAGTGGAAATCAAACTGGATATTATTTTTTTGAACTATATTTCTATAATCTTCAATAGATTTTCTTAGCCCGTTAATTTTCATGTTTTCAGGAGTTAGATTTTGTATAATCTTCCGTATGTCATGAATCAGGATGTCAATGTCTTTGGTGACTTTGTTAATCATATCGCTCATTTCAGTTTTGCATTTTAAATCCTTTATCGCATGCAATTGCAGCTTGATTGCTGATAAAGAAGGACCCACATGATCATGAAGATCATCAGCAATTCTTCTTCTCTCTGAAAGCTGGATGCTAATTGTATTCCGAAGAGTCGGTACAACTTCCTTCTTTTTGTTTTTATTGATCGCTGTAATTTTCATTTATGTAAATAAAAATGTTTGGTAATTTTTTCAGAGTGGTCGATAAAAACTCAACCTGACCCGATAGTCTAAAGTTTAAATTATAGGATTGAGAAAAAATTAGTTTTTAACTAACGAAAGCAGGAAATCAAAATAAAGATGAAAATATTTATATCGAGGTAGGAAAAATGTTGTATTTAAAATCATTAATAATGCAATTGAGGTTTATAAACAGGATTAAGAGGGACTAATTTATTAAAAAGGTTTAGATTTCACGAACTTTTTTTGGCAAAATTAGGAGAACATCTTGGTTTCATTTTGTAATCAGTTCATCAAGATTTATTTTGAGTATAAACCAAACAAGTTCAGGATGGTAGCAAGATGTTTATGAGAAATTAATTTTTATCAAAATCGCTAATTGTAGTGATTGACATTTAAATAAATCTTGCTTATAAAGTCAAAATTGCAAATCACAGAAAGATAAAATAATTATACAAATTATTAAATTATCTGTGAAAGCCCCCTCACATATTTTCGAAATCAATTTTTTCTCATTTAAACTAGGATGTATGATGGAGCAAAATTGAAAAACGAAAACCACCCCAGTCCTGTCATGTGGAACGGTACAATAAAACAGTAAGAGAGGATTTATTAGATGCTAATCTATTTTTATCAATTAACCAGGATAATAATCTGGCCGCAGACTTTCAGAATGAATGCAATTATAATCAGCCGCATAAATAATTCGACAATTTACCACCGATTGATTATGCTGCGTAGGTTTTTTTCAGGCATGAACTCAGTGGAATGCAAAAATCGATTGCTTAACCCAACCTATTTTGCTTCGATATTCTATCAAGTGAACTTAGACCCGGCTGGTAGTTCTGAGCAGAGCCAGCTTTTGTTTCAGATCGATGCAATACGCAAGGCAAAAAACTATATTTACAACTTGTCAAAAAAGCAGCCACGTTTAGATTTGGTTGATTTGTTAAAGCACCTGTAGGAAATAACATTGTCTAAAGCTGAGCATATTCCTTGAAAACAACCTTACGTCTTTTTTCCCTTAAACTAAGATAAAATCACTAAAAAGTTTTTCGATCTTCTAAGTCCATGAGGTTTCAAAAAATAATTAAAATAAAAGAGGCTGCCTACTTTTGATACAGCCTCTTTTTCTATTTTTTGACCCTTTCCGTTAATCTTCTTTTTTTAGTTTCCTTTTTCTAAGCCATTGGCTTGCTACAAAAGCAAAAGATAATATTAGCAAGCTATATCCCTCTTCACTTATTGAATAAGCAAAAAATAAAGCGACAAAGATGATTATTTCAATATTCATTCGCTTCATTAAATTCTCCTTTCCTTTCAGTGATAGTAAAAGTATATAATCAATCAAAAACAGTAACCCTGCATAAATCAAAAAAGGAATTAAGTTCTGTATAAAAAATCCATAAGCATAAATAAAACTACCGCCTATTGTTTCTATAAAAACGGTTTCTATTGTAAATCCTCTTTCACCCGTAAAAAGCTGTTGTAAAGCCTTAAATAGGACGATAAAGTACAGCCCTATTATTGTTCCAAGGAGATTTATCCAGTTGCTTAATAAGTATTTCTTCATTATTTCTTATCAGTTGGTTTAGCGTCTTTAGTGCTAAACTGTTTGTTCCAGTCGCCAATAGAATATTTTTTCCCTCCTGAAAACACATCTTTAAAATTTCCTTTTTTATCAAGAGTGATGGAGAATGTGTTATTTATAATTGGGGTTGTTGCTCCGCCACCTAAAATAAGTGGAGCATCATCATTCCCCGCTTCCCTAACATCTGCGCCCATAAATACTGACTGACCGGAAGCATCTGTTAAAAATGCCTCTGTATTTGGAAAGTCATCACCACTTGCATTCATATTTACTGTTGTCCTCTATTACCGTAAAGTTTGCTTTTATATCAATATCATATGAGCCATTTACAAGTGGATTGCTACCAGAATACGAACTATTAAATTTGGCCATATTGCCCGACTTATTCATTTCTGAAACTTCACCTTCTGGGTTTGCTGTTTCTTTATTTCCTTTAAAGTCACGTGATTCATTCGACCAAGTACTTTTATTATTTATCGTTCCTTTTGCAACATCAAAAGTGAATGACTGATTTATACGAGCTGTAACCTCTTTCGCAGTCGATAAACTAAATCCTCTATTGTCTCCGGCATAACCTTTACCCATACCGAATGAACCGAATGCTACATTAGGATGGTATGAGCGAATGTGAACAGTGAATGGATATCTACCGTCAGCATCGATCAGTAATATCGGATTATTCAGAGAGTATGCAAACGGTGAAGCAAAGGGTAGCTTACCTGCTAACGGGTCAACACTTAACCATCTGCCAAGCCGTGAGTCGTAAATTCTTGCTCCGTAGTCTAAGCTGTTACCCTCACCATTGATTTCATTGTCCCTTTCCTTCCCATTAAACCCAAATCTATAATCACTTAAGCTAAGTTTCCTCCCCGGCATTAACATCCCGAAAGGGTAGTAATTTTTATGTATAGATATCTTTTAGATTATTGAACTATTAAAATTAACCTATTTCGAATTGATGCTTTTCCGAAGTAAACGGCTGGAATTAATGCAATTTAATTAGTCTGCATCAGCAGGATGATAATCCAAATTGTGAAGTATGTCCAAAACCTTCAATTGGGTTGCTTTATTTAAATTGTTACCATAAATACTAAACTTAAAATTGCCAAGCGAAGAATCGTGGGCTATGCTGTCGATGTGTAATCCTGTAATTCCTTGACCTTCTTGTCTTGGAAAAATAAATTTATGAGTATAGTTGTTGATTTTTTCGAAGGTCACATTTTGCTTGATATAATAGTCTCTATCCATTTTTGCTCCGGTAGCAAATATTACATTACTAGTATCGATGTTTGAATCAATTTCACCCCTATTTTCTTCTCGAATTAAATAGAAATCCTTTACTTTCTCTGTTAGCGAACTGGAATAGTAACCTTCGTCATATTTTAATGTGTCTTTGCCATCAGTAATAATATATCCAATATTGCTATCTGTACCAGTTAAAGGAATTATCTTCCAATCATTAGGTACAACTAAATCAAAATAAACAAATTTAATTTTATTGTTTGGATTACAACTTAGAAAAACTGATATAAAAATCAGGACACTAGATTGAAGCAAGCTCATTTTAGTCCTTTTTAAAGTTTATTTTTTTAGATTGTTCTCCACTATATTTGCTAACGTTCTTTTTAACAAAGTCTTGAACATTCGACTTAATATTTCCCTGTTCGACTTTTCCTTTTCCTTCTCTCACCAACAAATTATATGTTTGGTCAATATTCTCTTTTTGATCAGTATTAACATCCAAACCTCCGCGTCCTCCATTTGAGTTTTCTAATTGATCATTCATGACGTTTCCTCTTTCATCTAAATGGTCTAGTTTCATATTATGCCCTACTTCGTGTATTACTAGCGAAGGGAAATTTCCATTTAAAACATGCTTTTCCTCTACAGCAGCAACATTGCCTCCTATGTTTGCTAATCCTGCATAATTTTTACCAATAGGCGAATTGAGTTCATCAACAATTATTAGAACATTATCTCCATCCTTAATGTTATCAAAATTATTTTCGACTTTAAATTGCACATCAACATTTACTTTCACTTCAGAGACACTTTTATAGTAACTAGGACTATTATCGTCATAACTAAATTTATTTTGAACTTCATTTTGGACACCTGTAAAATTTGCACCAGTGATATCCCTACTAGAAAGATTAATTACCCGGTAAACGACTTTTGCATCCACAATTTTAGTAGAAGTGCCATTCCCATTAGCTACCATTCTAGTGTTGTAAGTAAAGTCAATCTTTCCATCATAGTCTAATCTCAAAATTGGATTATTTTTCACAAATCCATATGGGGATTCGTTAGGATTTTTGGCTTCTTCTGGATCGGAAGACCACCATTTCGAAAGCCTTGGATCATAAATCCTAGCTCCAAAGTCATAAGAGTCTCCTATATTCTTAATGTCATCTTTTTTCTCCTTTCCATTAAACCCAAACCTGTAATTTGAAAGTGACAAACTTCTCCCCGGCATTAACATCCCGAAGGGGTAATAATCTTGCTTAGAAGAAATTTCAGGTAAGCTGTGAAGATACTTCAAAATTATTCTAGTCGGATTTTAGGAAATTAGCAAACCTAAAATTAGGCGCCGGGTAAATCGCGAGTTAAAAAATCTTTTTTAAGGCCGATTCATTTTAAATAGTTTATTTCTTGCTCCCCCCTCTTCATCTTTCCAAACATAAAGATACCAAGGAGGTTTATTTTCAAGTTTATTACTGCCCGAAATTATTAATGTATAAAATCCATTACTTTGGTTATCCCCATCAATTTCTTTAAATTTAAGATTGACTTCCCAATTCCCTTTACTTTTCTGAACATGCCAGATTCCACTTCCATTAAAAACGGATCCTTCAGCATTTAACGAGTAGGATGTTGCAACCTCCTTAGAAAATTTTCTAGCGATAAAATAATTATTTTCTTCTAATTCTAAAAAAGCACCATCATTTCCTTCCCATGCACCAATAAGTTCGTTTTTATCAGGGACCACTCCGCCACACCCAATTAATAGGACTGAAGATAACGTAACAAGTAATCTATTTAATTTTTTCATCAATATTTAATATTTTCAATCCACTCTATAGATTGCTCTGTTTCTGAGAATGGGCCGGATTGAAACTGATTATCAATTATTTTTCCGATACTATTTTGATACCATTCTTGATAACCAATGAGTGGTGGACGCGTTGCAGACTGCATCGTAGAAGTATTAAAAACAAAGAAAGTAACTATAGCATTCCTATTTTTAACATCAATATCTGTAATGGTATATTGAAGGCTATGTGAGCCAAGATAAGTGTAGACCAAGTTACCTATTAATCCTCCAGTACCTAAAGTAGAATAATCTTTAAGATATTTTTCGACACCCTCTATACCCCTTAGGCTGTAAGGATTATTACCTTCAATAGGTAACTTTATCTCACCATTAATATTTTGTAACTGCTCCTTGATTTTCTTTCTTGTTTCGTTAACAAATTCATGTTGTTTATACTTAGTTGTAATGTCATCTCCTTCAGTAAAGGCACGTGATCTCGCTCCATTTCCTGATGCCCATTCTACACCAAGTTGCAAAGGTGAAAGGTGCTTATTATCTACACGAGTTCCCTGCACTAATGCTCCTTTTGTTATTCCAAATTCAGCGTCTTTAAATATGGAAGATCCAACTTTTTTATCATCAATAGAATATATTCCATCATCATTTTTTCTAACTCTTCCAGATAAATTATTTTCATTTTTATACTCTCGTGCTTCCTTACGTGATGCGAAAAGTCCCAAAGGGTCAACAAAAATAATAGGGTTATTATTATAACAAGAATATGGAGACTGCCAAGGATAGGTTAAGGGATCTTTATTCCACCTTATCCCTCGCCTGGGATCATATTCCCAAAACATAGCTGTATTATGATTTCCAAGTCCTGAAATCTCATCAACCTTCTCCTGCTTATTAAACCCAAACCTGTAATCACTTAACGAAATCCTTCTTCCCGGCATTAACATCCCGAAGGGGTAGTAGTCTTGTTGCGATGCGATTTCCGGCACACTATAATCTGCAGTGTCGTTCGCATCTGCATCAACATAAACTTTCTTATCAGTTATTGTTGAAAGTACATTACCTAAATGATTGGTGAGTTCATACAATTTACTTCCCGTAAATAGGGTTGCTGATCCGGTGTTTGTAATGGTGCTGCAGCCCAGGCATGCCAACAGGCTGTCTTCCCTCAGCATCCCTAGTCTGCTACTTCCATAAATATCTAATTCCTGTAACCTCAACGAATCAGCATTCTTCCATTCATAGGTAGCCATGATATTACCCTGCGCATCGCGAACATAAACAGTGGTAACCGTATCTCCGCTGGTATTATTGAAATACTTTTTCATTACCCTGTTGCCAGAAACATCATAATAAAACGTAAGTGTATCACCGGCGGCTTTTGCCACACTCTTCAGCTTGCCGTTGTTCCACCAGGTCATATTCAATCCTTCAGCAGCGTCCGCAATCAGGTTTCCATTGGCATCGTAATCGTAATTTCCGCTACTTTGTCCTGCATCGATGTCTTCGGTATAATTTGAATTGTATGCAGAATTATCTGATACATGATCGAGTTTGTTATTTCCTGAATTGTAGCTGTAACTTAAACTATCCATGCCGAGGGTGTGAGTACCGGTAGTTGTTCCTCTGCGAAGATAATTCAAAATATTTCCATTCGGATCAAAGTCAATGAGTTCTTTATAGTCGGCCAATGCTGCAGTGTTATCCCATTCATTATTGATGGTATCAAGATTGGCGTAGGCATTCATTTCCTTCAGGCGATTCAACTGGTCATATTGGTAAACATATCCGATATTCGGATAATTCATACTGTCCATTGAAAGAACAGTATGCCGGATATTACCATTGTATAAACCAAGATTTGTTGCACTACCAAAGGCGTCTGTGCCGAATGTACTTCCTGCGCCTCCAGCGGTATAGTCAGCTTGCCAGTTTGTATCCGGATCAATCTGTTTGTAATCGTGGTAGAAATATCCCAAAGAGAAGCCGTAGGCATCGCATGAGAATCCATTGGATAAATCTTTTCCGTCACGACCCATGTCACGATCCGGGT
>Ga0193738_1000478_pt1 | contig 20709 bp, 18 predicted proteins | sample L2a1metaG_FD_144927 | JGI IMG/M metagenome (GOLD analysis project Ga0193738, IMG submission 144927) | Soil microbial communities from a riparian zone of the East river system, Colorado, United States - L2a1 | ecosystem: Environmental > Terrestrial > Soil > Riparian zone | place: USA: East River...
CCTTTAGATCAGTTTCTTTCGACAATAAATCAGCTACTTCGTCCAGTATTTTTTCGGATGCCGGTAACAGGGTGGCTTTTCCATAAGCAAACTGCGTTTTCCTGGCTGCAAATTCAACTTTCTGTATAATTTCCTTCTTGATCTCAGGACACCCATTATTTTCTTTAAGCCCTGGTTCACTTACACATTTGTCTTCTTCGTCGTTCACACCATCACCATCGCCATCCGGAACCGGACAACCACTATAACGGGCAACACCCTGCACAGTTGGACATTTATCCTCTTCATCATTGATCGCATCTTTATCTGTATCAGGAATAGGGCAGCCTTCATATTTCGCAAGACCAGGCACAGTCACGCATTTATCTTTATCATCAGTGATACCATCCTTATCTGTATCCATTAAAGGACATCCATTATTAGATGTTAATCCTTTTTCATTAGGGCATTTATCAGCTTTATCAGCAATACCATCAGCATCGGCATCAGGACAACCATATGTAACAAGTAGACCTGGCTCCGTAACACATGAGTCTTCTTTATCAATTATACCATCATTGTCTGTGTCTTTTGGTTTATCTTCCAATGAAACAGGTTTACCAATAAAAATACCAAGTGTAACACCATATACCTGGTTCTTAAAACTTCCATCATAAGTAGCAGTATACATATCGGTAAAGCCACGGCTAAAATTACCAGCAATAAAAACTCCACCGAACTCAATACCAGCCGTTCCATTTACACCAAGATCAAATGTTTTATATTTTCCCGGACCATCCCCAATAGGCAGATCAGTATTTTCTTCCGTTTCAAATTTCCCTGATTTTAAATATGTTTCTTTTTTTTCAAGCCCATTATAGAAAAAAGAAAGGTAGGGGCCACCACCTAAAAAGAATTTTGTTTTACCACCTAATGGGATCTTATAAACAAGATTCAAAGGAATGTCAATGTAGTTGATAAATTGTTTTGCATCTATACTGAAATAATTATAAACTGCAGTATCGTAATTGCTATAGAATTTTCTTCCCTTATTATAAAACATAACCCCTGGCTGTGCATAGAATTTTGATTTCACTCCAAGTTGGAGATCGGCGATAAAACCAAAATGAGCTCCGGTACGATTACTGTAACCGCTTTCAATTTCTGACCAGTTGGGAAGTTCATTTGTTTCTACAATAGTTGAGGAATGTGCACCACCAGCAATAGCAATCCTTAATTGGGAATTTGAAATTTGCCAAAAAACAAGCAGCATTGCTGCAAGAAGTAAAGTTCGTTTCATCGGATGATTTTTCAGAGATATTGATTGATATTCAACGTACAAAGGTTGAAATTATTTCGCAGATATCATAGCATTTTACGAATAGAAAAGGATTTACACTTAAATATCAAACTTAATACCCTGTGCCAGCGGAAGATTGTTGCTGAAGTTGATCGTATTCGTTTGCCGGCGCATATAATTTTTCCAGGCGTCACTGCCACTTTCACGGCCGCCACCGGTTTCTTTTTCACCCCCAAAAGCGCCACCGATCTCAGCACCACTAGTGCCTATGTTGACGTTGGCAATACCGCAATCGCTTCCCGAAACAGAAAGAAATTGTTCTGCTTCGCGAAGATTCAAGGTCATGATGGCTGATGAAAGACCTTGCGGCACTCCATTTTGAATTGCAATTGCATCATCAACCGTTTTATATTTTAATAAATAAAGAATAGGAGCAAAGGTTTCGTGTTGTACAATTTTATAGTCTGGTTTCACTTCAGCAATACATGGTTTTACATAACAACCACTTTCAAAACCATCACCGCTTAATATGCCACCTTCAACAATAAATTTTCCACCTTCTTTTTTACATTCTTCAATTGATGCTTCATACATTTTAGCTGCATCCTTATCAATCAATGGACCTACATGATTATTTTCATCTAAAGGATTTCCAATACGCAATTGAGAATACCCTGCAATCAATTTTTGTTTTACTTTTTCATAAATATCATCATGAATGATCAGCCGCCTCGTACTTGTGCAACGTTGTCCTGCCGTACCAACTGCTCCAAACAAAGCGCCACGTATCGCCATATCTATATCGGCATCTTTTGAAATAATGATCGCATTGTTTCCTCCAAGTTCTAATAATGCTCTTCCAAGTCTTGCACCAACAGCAGCGCCAACTGCTTTTCCCATTCTTGTAGAACCCGTTGCTGATACAAGTGGAATTCTTGTATCATTTGCCATCCATTCACCAATATCCCGACCACCAATTATTAAAGAACATACACCTTCAGGAACATTGTTCTTTGCAAACACTTCTGAAATAATATGCTGACATGCAATTCCGCAAAGAGGAGTTTTTTCCGATGGCTTCCAGATACAAACATCACCGCATACTAATGCAAGCATACTATTCCAGCTCCATACAGCAACTGGAAAATTAAATGCAGAAATAATTCCAACGATCCCTAATGGATGCCATTGTTCATACATGCGATGACCGGGACGTTCACTATGCATACTTAATCCATATAGCTGTCTTGATAAACCGACAGCAAAATCACAGATATCGATCATTTCCTGCACCTCGCCATAACCTTCCTGCAAACTTTTACCCATTTCATAGGAAACAAGTTTGCCTAATGGTTCTTTATATTTTCTTAAGGCTTCTCCGACCTGTCTCACAATTTCTCCTCTTTGAGGCGCCGGCATCAATCTCCATTGCTTGAATGCAGATTCAGCAGTTTGAATTATTTTTTCATAGCTAGCTTTATCTGTAGCCGATACTGAACCAATTAACTTTCCATCAACAGGGGAGAATGAATCAATTTTTTCGCCGGATGATCTTATCCAATTACTACCGGTGCTCGTCCCTTTACTATTTGCATCTATGCCTAAAGCTTTCAGAAAATCCATTTCTTTTAATTTATTCTGCAAAAGTACAGATCAGAAATGTAATAAAAAGACAACAATGTTGTCTGAATAGAATGAAATAGGAGTTTGCTAAAAAATAATTGTATGTGACGTCCAAAATGATTTGTACTTAATTGTTGTTGATTGAGGAAAATCACTACCAGTTCTATTTGGTGCAGCTGCACGATTGCGTCCTCCTGAAGGCACTGCAGTAAGCTGAGAAGTCGCAAGAGCATTATTCATATCAGCTTCATTTAATTTCCATCCTACACTGATCTTTTTATTATTAAGACCTGATACCGTTTTCTCAAGCAGTTTCAAAGGTATATTATATTCGATGTGCAAAACATTAGAACTATCCCAGGAAAAAGCAATATTGGCTGTCCCTTCTGAACTTATACTTAGTGTAGCAGGCTCAGAATCTGAAAACCCAAAAAGCCTCATTGATCCGGGATTGCCCGCAACAGGGTACTCTATACCCGTATTTTCTTTTTTCTTTCCTTTTATATCGACGTACAAATTAATTCCGCTCTGCATAATCTTCTTTTGTGTAGCAATATCTGGAATTGTAAGAGCAAGAAATAGAAACTGAGCGTCATTATCCGTAGCGAAACGGGTCCTTGTTTCCTTATCAGTTATGAATTTTTCAGATGGCCATTCTTCGATATCTCCATCATGCTGGTGGATAATAATTGTTGTGTCATTTAAACATGCTGTTGAAAAATGAATCGCAGGAAGATCAGAAATACTACCAAGCATAATAACAGGAAATAAAAAGAAGCCTTTCATGATTTGAGAATTTGCTATTTAAAGTTACAAAATAACTAACATAAAATGCCAGGTACGACTTACATCATGATTACATAGTTTTACATTCAATGCTTTTAGAAAATCCATTTGTATTATTTAGAATTTCAAAAGTACAGATGAACGATTATAAACAAGATGAGAAAATAACAATGTTGTTCGAAGCAATCGAAAAAAATTAGAAAACAATTATATGTGTGGTCCAGATCGATTGAGTTTTTCCTGTGTCAGATTGGGCAAAAGAATCATTTTGAGTTGATCCACTGCTACCGCTTCGAATAGGCGGAGTAGGTGGGGGTCTGCTTCCAGCAGGCACTGCTACCAGTCTTGATGTAGACGAGGGTTGAGCCGTGTTATTATTGGGTTGAGCTATGTTGCTACTGGTCATTTTATTTTCTTCGATTTTCCACCCAATGCTGATCTTCTTATTATTCAGTCCGGGCAGATCCTCTTCGATAATTTTCAATGGTATATTGTACTCAATATGTAAAATAGAAGAACTGTCCCATGCAATTGCAATATTTACAGTTCCTTCGGTTTTTATATTTTGTATAAAAGGTTCTGCATTACTAAAACCAAAAAGTTTCATGTTTTCTGTACCTGAAATGTTTTCCATTCTTACCGGAAACCCAATTCCCTTGTTTTCTTTTTTCTTGCCTTTTGTATCTATATAAAGGTTCATTCCTTCCTGCATTATCTTTTTTTGAATACTCCTGTCAGGGATATTGACTGCAAGAAATAAGGTTTGGTTATCATTGTCAATGGCATATTCCATTTTCGTAGCCTTATCGGTTGCAAATTTTTCTGTCGGCCATTCAGCTATATTACCATCGAGTAAATGAGTAATAATCGTTGTATCCGTTTGAAATGTTGATGAAAATTTTATATGAGAGTAATTAGAATTTCCCAATATGCTAATTACAGGAAGTAAAAAGAATATTCTCATGGTAATTAGGTTTTGTATCCTAAGATACGAAACCTAATAATTAATATTGTTCGGATTCATTAGGAAAAGATTTCCCCTTTACATCACTAATGTACTGCTGAACAGCGGTAGTAACTTGTTCGCTTAAATTCAAATACTGGCGAAGAAAGCGTGGTTTAAATTCTGTATTAATACCAAGCATATCATGCATTACTAGTACTTGGCCATCGCAATGCATACCGGCGCCGATACCAATGGTGGGAATATGTAAACTTTCAGTTACTTCTTTTGCAAGTTCGGCTGGTATTTTTTCAAGCACGATGCCGAAGCAACCGGCTTTCTCCAATAACTTTGCATCACGTCGTAATTTATTTGCTTCATCCGCTTCTTTTGCACGAACTGTATACGTTCCGAATTTGTAAATTGATTGTGGTGTTAAACCCAAATGTCCCATCACCGGTATTCCAGCAGAAACAATTCGTTTTACCGAATCAACCACTTCTTCACCGCCTTCTAATTTTATTGAATGAGCCCCGGTTTCTTTCATGATACGAATTGCAGAAGCAAGAGCAATGTCTGAATTGGACTGGTAAGAGCCAAAAGGAAGATCAACAACTACCAGGCAGCGGTTAACTCCGCGAATTACGGCCGAAGCATGATAGATCATATGATCAAGAGTAACGGGAAGTGTTGTTTCATGACCCGCCATTACATTGGAAGCAGAATCACCAACAAGAATAATATCAATGCCGGCACTATCAATGATTCTTGCAAAAGAAAAATCGTATGCGGTTAGCATACTGATCTTTTCCCCAGCAGTTTTCATTTTCTGAAGAGTATTTGTCGTAACTTTTTTTACTTCCTTATTTACAGACATAGAACCGGGATTTAAATGCTCTTATTTGAAAATCTAATATGTAAAGTTATATCCAGTTTTCCTGATTATTCCTGAAATATCATGTCAATCGCGGTTCTTTCACTTCTTCATATAGTGTATGGATCAATCCATCCGCTAAACCGATCTTGGGTATATAAATTTCTTCTGTATCGGCCCAACGCATTACATTGATATAAATAAGCAGGGCAGGGACGATGACATCAGCACGATCTTCACGCAAATGATAAAGGGTCATTCTTTGATTAACTGATAAATTGCTGAACTCTTTAAAATAATCTCTCAACAGATCAAGTGGCAGAGGTTTTCCTTCTTTTCTCTTTGAAAGAGAAAATATTTTATTGATGTTTCCCCCGGAACCAATTGCAGTTACATGATGATAACCCTTTGTTTTTTGCTTAATGAATTCTTTCATCTCATCCCACAGTGCTTCGCTAACCTGGTTTTTCAGTAGACGGATCGTACCGATATTGAATGATTCTTTAAAAACAAGTTTGCCATCAGTGAAAAAAGTAAGCTCGGTGCTACCGCCCCCAACATCTATATAGAGATAAGATTCTTCTTTCGTCATATTTTCTGCAATATGATTTTCATAGATCAGTGAAGCTTCTTCCTGTCCTGAAATGATCTTTATTTCTATTCCGGTCTCTGCTTTTACTTTACGAATTATTTCAGCCCCATTCGTTGCATCACGCATAGCGGAAGTGGCGCAAGCTTTCACGTGTTTTACTTCATATACATCAAGAAGCAGCTTATAGCTCTTCATCGTTTTAATGACCTTGTCAACTTTATTTGGAGGGATCTCACCTTTATCAAAAACTTCAAAGCCAAGACGCAAAGGGGCACGAACAAGTGCTGCCTTGATAAATTCGGGGTTACCCTGCGGTCCTATTATTACATCGGAAATAAGAAGTCTTGCTGCGTTGCTTCCAATATCAATTGCTGCCAGTCTCAACGTTTACGGGTGTTTGGGTTTTTTTATAAAGATATTTATACGTCTCCACCTGGCTGCGGATCTTTTTTCTACCAGTGTTAATATAATCATTGCTTAACTCATTGTTCAGTCGCCTTGCTTTTACATTATCATTTAACTGTATCTCGAGTATATCTTTTATTTCCTGTTTTATTTGTTCATCAGTTATTAGGCAACTTGCTTCTACACGATGATCAAGATTCCGAACCATCCAGTCAGCCGAAGATATATAAACTTTCTCTTTGCCATTGTTATGAAATACCCACACACGTGCATGTTCCAGGTATTCGTCAACAATACTGATAGCATTTACCGGCTTCAAATATTTTTTACTTTCGGAACGCATGCAAAAAATTCCACGAACAATTAGATTCAATTCAACGCCAACTTTTGCCGCTTCGTTCAGTTTCATTATAAGTGATTCATCAGAGAGTGAATTCATCTTAAGTGTCATCGACGCCGGTTTTCCATTCTTTGCATGTTTTATTTCGTTTTCAATATGCTCATATATTTTTGTACGCAAAATTTCCGGGCTTGGGATCACTAACGTACAATTATTTAGATATTGAGTGCCGAGTCTTGGAGTTTCAAGGAAATTAAATATCCTGTTTATGTCGTTCATTATTTCCTTATTGCTTGTAAGCAAACAATGATCCGCATATATTCTTGCGGTACGTTCATTAAGATTACCAGTGCTTACAAAACCGTATTGCACCGTTTTTTCATTTACCCTTTTTTTTATCAAACAAATTTTTGCATGGATTTTCATATCCGGAACCCCGATCAATACTCTTGCGCCTTCTTCTTCAAGACGCACCTTCCATTCGAGGTTTGCTTCTTCATCAAACCTTGCTCTCAGTTCAAGTAATACCGTTACCTGTTTACCATTACGAACAGCATTGATCAATGCATTCATGATCTTCGATTGCGATGCAAGCCTGTAGCCGGTAATTTTTATAGTAGTTACATCCGGATCGATAGCAGCTTCACGTAACAGGTCGATCAATGGACTAAATGAATGATAAGGGAAATGAAGCATCAGGTCATTTTTCATAACCACATCTGTTACTCTTTCCCCTTCTTGTAATAATGGATGATCAAATGGTTTTCGTCGCTGGCCTTTTACTTTAAAAATATGTTCAGGAAATTCCATGAAGTTGCGGAAATTATGAATACGGCCGCCAGGGATGAGGTTGTCTCTTTTTGAAAGATTTAATCTTCGGATAAGGTATTCCAACATACCCGGGTCCATTTCACGATCATAAACAAAACGAACTGGTTTTCCTTTTTTCCGGTTCTTTAATGCTTTTTCTAATTTTTGAATAATTGAAGTATGTATATCATTGTCGATATCTATCTCCGCATCACGGGTAACTTTAAAAATATAAGATGAATACTGATCGTACCCAAAAAAAGAAAAGATCTCTGGTAGATTAAACCGAATGACATCCTCTAAAAGAATAATGTGATGTTCATCGGGTCGGGGAGAAGGAAGTAATACGAAGCGAGTTAAGTCCCTTGGGATCTCGATAAGTGCATATTTTCTTTTTAAAGCACTTTCTTTTTTCCACATAACCACTGCAAGGTAAATTGACTTGTCGCGAAGAGAGGGGAAATTTGGAATACTCTCGATCATCAGGGGAATAATGTTAGTGCTCACTTCATCTTCATAATACCTGGTAACAAATTCCTGCTGTTCTTTATTTAATTCATTTTCTTTTACAATAAATATTTTTTCATTTTTCAGTTCAGCAAAAATGTTTTCCCAAATGCGGTTAAACTCACTTTGCTGATTAAGCACCGTCATTTGAATATCATCCAGTATTTGCTGTGCATTATTTTCAAGATGCATTTTTGATTTTTCACCAACACTTACCATTCTACGAAGTGTAGCTACCCGTACACGGAAAAATTCATCCAGGTTATTGGAAAAGATCCCGAGAAAACGAATTCTTTCTCGTAATGGAACGGTTGAGTCAGCCGCTTCCTGCAATACTCTTCCATTAAATGATAGCCAGCTAACGTCTCTGAAAATCGTCTTATTTTTTTTATCCGATGTCATAATGATTGCTTCTTATTCTGTGATGGATAAAATTAAGGAAGTGACAGGATGAAAAATATTAATTTTTGGGTATAATATCCGCTTGTAATGCTTGCTCAGAATTTGAAGGAATGATTTTCCTTTTGTTGTATCTCGAGATTAATCCGAAACAGATCATGCCACCTAAAAGAATAATTGCTGTTTGGGCTGCCCACATCAATGTTCCGGATGCAATGCCGGTTGTTTCGGGATCAAGACCATATAATCCTAACAACTGGGCAATAAGTACAGGATATGCACCAATGCCACCAGGCGTTAAAATGATACCAACAGTTCCAACAACCAATGCTGCAAGTCCACCCGGCAAACCAAGATATTGTGTTTCTTTTAATGCATAAAGGCCAGCTGTAGAGGCAAACCAATACATGGTCCAGATCAAAATACTATGAAAGATAAACCAGCCTTTGTGCTCCAGGTTATTGATACTTGAAAGACCGTGTATAATGTTTTTGATCGATTTTTTTATGCGAGCAATGATATCAATATGACCGAATCGTTTTAAAACAATATAAAACAGGATAAAAAATAAAACGAGTCCGCCTAAACCTATCATCAATTTTTTGGTTGAAAGATGTCCTGTTTTATCATAGAAGAATTCTTTGGCTAAACTTCTCATCATCTCCCCAAAAATATCACCCTCCACTATGAGTGCTGAAATAAAAACTATAATAAGACAAACAAGATCAACTGCTCTTTCAATTAGAATTGTACCAATCAACTTGTCGACTCTGAGTTTTTCATATCGAGCCAATAAAGTGCATTTAAAAACTTCGCCGAGTCTTGGCGCACCTGAATTTACAAGATAACCGATCATGACAGCAGCGAATACATTAAAATTAGAAGGCTTATAACCCAATGGCTCCATTAAAAGTTTCCAACGAATAGCCCTGCTATAATGTGCAATCATTAAAAAAATTATAACTGGCAAAATGACCCATTTGCGGCCACTGGCAACAGCATTCTTGATTTGTTCCCATTTTTCATAAGTAAGATGCCTTACTGACAGCCAGACGAAAAAACCGCCAAGAGCTATGAAGAAAAGATATTTTAAAACTGTAAGAAATTTTGCTTTCATAAGATTGCCATACACTAGGGTTTATTACCTTCTTTTGGAAATACGATCCATGGTTTGAACTTTTTTGCTTCTTCAAAATTCATCGAAGCATAAGATATAATAACAACTACATCACCCACCATACCTCTCCTGGCTGCGGGCCCATTCAGACAACAAACACCCGAACCTCTTTTTCCACGGATCACATAAGTTTCTAATCGTTCGCCATTATTTACGTTTACTACCTGCACTTTTTCATTTTCGATAATATTCGCCGCATCTACCAGGTCTTCATCAATTGTAATACTTCCTACATAATTCAAATTTGCCTCCGTGATGACTGCCCGATGGATCTTAGACTTTAATACTTCAATTTGCATATAAACAAAAATACATGATTGAGTTTAAAGGAAAATGTTATGGATTGATCACCATATTATCAATTAGTCTCACATTGTTAAGAAATGCCGCAGCCAATGCAACAACTTTTTGTGTGCCGTTCCAATTCGCAATTACCTCGAGTGTATCAGCATTTGCTATTTCAACATAATCGATCAGAAACCCTTTTTGTAAAAGCATTTCCTTTGCTTCGTCTTTAATTTTTTTTGTGTCACCTGCTTTTAAGTTCACCTTTATATATCGCAAGGCTTTAGAAATTGTTGATGCCTTTATTCTATCACCAGGAAGTAACCGGGTATTGCGACTGCTCATGGCAAGTCCATCTTCTTCACGAAGGGTGGGGCAGATGTTAACTTTTATTTTATCCTTCAATCCAATAAGCTCAATTAATTTTTTTATTACCATGCACTGCTGGTAATCTTTTTGTCCGAGGTATAAATTATTGGGTAAAACTATTTCAAGCAAGCGACTCATTACCATGCAGACCCCCTGGAAATGACCGGGGCGAAATTTACCTTCTAGTACTGTTTCCAAAAATCCAAGATCATAGTGTGCCAGGTCATTTGTTCCATTGGGATAAATATCTTCAACTGAAGGAACAAAAAGAACGTCACAACCGGCCCCTTCAAACATCAAAATATCTTCTTCAAGAGTGATAGGATATTTTTTGAAATCCTCAGGATCGTTGAATTGAGTAGGGTTTACAAAAATGCTGCAAACAACAATTTTGTTTTGTTTTTTAGCGGCCTCGACCAACGACAAGTGACCGGCATGAAGAGCACCCATTGTTGGAACAAATCCGATCTCAGACTTCTCTTTTTTCTTTTTTTTGAGAAGATCTTGTAACTCCTGTGGCTTTTTACAAATTATCATATTTAATTAGATGTCTTTTCGAAAATCAAGTTCGGAATAAAAAGATTACCTTTGCGGCCATCCCAAAAAATATCATTTTCCGGGATTTAAACAAATAAGGCTCAACGATGACAGCAAAGAAAAGAATATTATTTATTGCTAACGAAATGTCTCCCTACCTGGAGCTTACTGAGTTTTCTGAAATAGTGAACAGATTGGCAATAAAATCAAACGATTCAGGCTTTGAGGTTCGGTGCATTATGCCCCGTTTTGGAGTCATAAATGAACGTCGCCATCGTCTTCATGAGGTGGTCCGTCTTTCGGGTATCAATGTGTCGGTTGATAATGATGACCTACCCCTGCAGATCAAAGTTGCTTCTCTTCCCAATGCAAGACTACAGATATACTTCCTTGACAATGAAGACTTGTTTAAAAGGAAATACATTTTTACTGATGAGCATGAAAAATGGTATGATGATAATGACCTTCGTACTATTTTCTTTTGCAAAGGGGCCCTTGAAACCGTGAAAAAATTCGGATGGCCTCCGGATATTATTCATTGTAGTGGCTGGATGACAGGGTTGATACCTGCATATCTCAAAACTGTTTATAAAAAAGAACCTGTATTCTCACATAGCAAGGTAGTGTTCACGATCGGGCCAACAGTTTTCAAGGAAAAGATGGGTGCACAATTTTTAAAGAAGGCTTTGATACATCCATCTATAAAAGAAAAGGATCTTGAGCCATTTAAAGAAACTAATAATACGGCAATGTACCGTGGCGGTGCTACTTATGCTGATGCTATAACTTTTGGTGCAGAAAAGATCGAAAAGAAATTACTGGATGAGTTCACCAAGGTTCGTGGCAAAAAGACACTACTATACAATGCAGAGTCTGATTTAACAGACTATTTACAATTGTATAACGACCTTGCGGGCAAATAAAAATCTGATATCAATACGCTGTTTATCCCAAAAAAAACTCTTGTGACAATTAGATCTATTCGCTTTATACTGTTTTGTCTTTCATTACTTTTTATCGTTTCTTCCTGCAAAAAAATAAATGAGACCTCAGAAATTGGCGGTAATGTTATTCCCGGCGCAGATGGTGTAAATACATTTGATACTTCGCTTACCAGTTTGCTAGCCTATAACCAGATATTCGAAGCTACTAAAGATTCGGTAAGAGTAGGTCTTGTAAATGACCAGATATTTGGCAACATTTTTAATGATCCATTATTTGGTAAAACAAATGCCAAGATCTTCCTCCAGCTAAAACCTGAGGTTTATCCATGGAGTTTTTCTGGTATTTATAATAAAGACAGCCTAGAAATAGATTCTGTTGTACTTGTACTTGGATGGAATGGTAGCTATGGTGATACAAATGCACCTCAAAAAGTAAACGTAAAGGAGATCGATCAATTTAGTGAATTCAGAGTAGATTCTTTTTATACGATACGTGACCCCGGCCCTTTAACTACAACCTTACTTGGTACAAAAAATTTTATTCCTGCGAATTTAAAAGATTCGGTAAAAGCATTCCAGGACACAACAGTTGGTCAGCTTCGTGTTCGACTGGATAATAGCTTTGGCCGAAGATTATTGGATTATGATACCGCCCAAGCGTATAAATCAGATTCAGCCTTTAATACTTATTTCAAGGGTTTTGCAATAGAAGCAGATCAATCAGTGGGCAATGCGCTAATGGCATTTGGTATTTATCAAAATCCAAAAACTAAACTTGCTATTTATTACAGGTACAGAAAGAACGGTCAGTGGAATTCCACTGTCAATTATTTTCTGTTTAAACCAGGATCATCGGCAAATCATAATTATGTAAATCGATTTAATTTTGCCGGCACACCTTTATTAGCGGCGTCGAATACTACAGGAGAGGATGACCTGATATATATAATCAATACTCCCGGCAGCTATGCTACAGTAAAAATTCCGGCATTGCGGGATCTAAGCAATAGGATAATTCACCGGGCTGAACTTATTGTAGAACAAGTTTATGACTTTTCAGATAAAATGTTTACTCCTCCGTTTGGTCTGGTGCTTGATGTATATGATACCACTTTAGGTTATCATAAATTTATTCCTTACGATTTCAATCCCGACCAAAGCGGGAATCCAAATCCAGGCTTTGGGTTATATGGGCAAAATACAGTTGATGGTGTTGGTAACCTTATAAAGGTTTGGAAATTTGACTTAACAAGGTATGTGCAAAACATTCTAACCAAGCAGGAGCCGTTGCATGATTTCAGGTTATATACAACCCAAACTGCATATGGTTTAATAAGAAATGTAGTGTTAAATAATACTGGTCCATACATATCTGCCAGCGTAAATGCTAATCCAAGATTTGTTTTTGGTAGAGTTAGAGTCGGCGGTGGTAATCACCCTACTCAAAAAATGCGATTGAGACTTGTTTATACAAAAATTTAGTGGATAATATAAAAATATTGAATTTGTAAGGGTGTTATCTTTGCACCCGTTAAGCCCCATGCTGAAGAGGGGCTTTTGAATTTCCCAGAATGCACCATAGTGAACCAACAGTACAAGAGTGCGACGCAACGGATGCCTGATGGATAAAAAAAAGCCGGGCTAATAATACTAAACTCATACTTTAAATTCTAAAATCAACATGCCTTACTTATTTACATCTGAAAGCGTATCCGAAGGACACCCGGATAAAGTAGCTGACCAAATCAGCGATGCATTAATTGATAATTTTCTTGCTTATGATCCACAAAGCAAAGTGGCTTGCGAAACATTGGTTACAACTGGCCAGGTTGTACTGGCAGGCGAAGTAAAATCAACGAGCTATCTCGATGTGCAGGACATTGCCCGTGATGTGATCCGTGGCATTGGCTATACAAAATCAGAATACATGTTCGAAGCCAATAGCTGTGGTATTCTTTCTGCCATTCATGAACAAAGCGCCGATATTAATCGCGGTGTTGACAGAGGTGTAAAGAATTTAAGTTTTGATGCAAAAGCAAATGCACAAGGAGCCGGAGACCAGGGAATGATGTTTGGTTACGCCACTCGTGAAACTGATAACTATATGCCGTTGCCCTTGGATCTTGCTCATAAAATTTTGCAGGAGCTTTCTAAAACGCGGCGTGCAGGAAAAGAATTAAAATACCTGCGTCCTGATGCAAAAAGCCAGGTAACGATCGAATATGATGATGATAATAATCCAATTCGTATAGATACAATTGTTGTTTCTACTCAGCATGATGATTTTGATAGTGATAAAAAAATGCTGGATAAGATCAGGGAAGATGTAATTAAGATCGTCATTCCAAGAGTAAAGAAACAATGCAAACCTTCCATTCAAAAGCTTTTTAATGACAAGATCACTTATCACATTAATCCAACAGGAAAGTTTGTGATCGGTGGCCCACATGGTGATACTGGTTTAACAGGTCGTAAGATCATTGTAGATACTTATGGTGGTAAAGGTGCACATGGTGGTGGAGCGTTTAGTGGTAAAGATCCGAGCAAGGTTGACCGTAGTGCAGCCTATGCTACACGTCATATTGCAAAAAACCTGGTAGCTGCCGGTGTTTGTGATGAAGTGTTGGTTCAGGTTTCTTATGCAATTGGTGTTGCAAAACCTTGCGGATTGTTTATCGATACATATGGCACATCAAAAGTTGACATGTCTGATGGTGAGATCGCAAGAAAGGTTGAAAAGATATTTGATATGCGTCCTTATGCAATTGAGCAACGTTTGAAACTGCGTAATCCTATTTATGCTGAAACTGCTGCTTATGGCCATATGGGTCGGGAGCCAAAAGTGGTGACAAAAATTTTCAACAAAGGAAAGGACAACGAAAAGAAAATGCAAGTTGAACTGTTTACCTGGGAGAAACTTGATATGGTAAATGAGGTGAAGAAAGCATTTGGAGTATAAACCTAAAAAAACAATGATAGTATCCGGAAATTTTAATGATTTCCGGATTTTTTTTTGCCAGCTTTTGATTATCAATTTAATTTTTCTTGCACAGTTTATCCAGAGCGAAGCGAAGGGCATTCCTGTACTTTATCCAATTCTATTCAACAATTTATTAAGTGGCAAAACCCCTATTTTTGAAAAGTGAAAAGCTTCAGACATCAACAACGCCCCAAAAAGAGTTCATTAGTTATTGGACGAAAAGCCGTGATAGATGCTTTGCAAACCGGAATGCAACTTGACAAGATCTATCTTGATACAAAAGTGATCGGTGATCAAATATTACAAATAAAAAAACTTGCCACACTCAATGCCGTTCCGATCAGTTATGTTCCGGTAGCTAAACTAGATGGATTTAATGTTAGCAATCATGAAGGCATTATAGCACAGATCGCAAAAGTTCAATATCAAAATCTACAGGATACAATTTCTTTTATCACAGAAAATGGAGAAGTCCCCCTGTTTTTGATCCTTGATGGCATTACAGATATCCGAAACATTGGGGGTATTGCAAGAACAGCCTTTTGTACAGGAGTGCATGCGATCATAATTCCTGACAAAGGAGTAGGAGCATTGAATGAGGATGCAATATTGACTTCTGCCGGCGCATTGGAAAAAATTGCGGTTTGCCGTGTAAATAGCTTGATGAAAGCAGTTGATGAACTTCATTTGAATGGTATTAAAGTGTATGCAACAGAAATGAAGGCTGACAAAGGGTTTAGTGATGTAGATTTTACAGAACCCACTGCTATCGTAATGGGCAGTGAAGAAAAAGGTGTTTACCCTGCTTTGCAAAAAATTTGCGATGAACAAATAAAAATACCGATGGCAGGCGGATTTGAATCATTGAATGTTTCTGTAGCCACCGGTATTATACTATATGAAGCAATGCGTCAACGTGTATTAACCTAAGAATTAATCAGTAAGGTTTACCTTTGTTTAAATGAATTCTCCTGTAAAACTTATTGAATGTCCCCGTGACGCTATGCAGGGTTGGAAAAATTTTATTCCAACAGAAAAGAAGATCGAATACATCAATTCGCTATTAAAAGTCGGATTTGATACCATTGATTTTGGAAGCTTTGTTTCAGCAAAAGCGATTCCACAAATGGCGGATACAAAAGAAGTAATTGGGAATTTGGATTTGAGAATTGGGAATACGAAGTTATTAGCGATAATTGCTAACACAAGAGGTGCAGAGGAAGCTTCAGTATTCGATCAAATAACATATCTCGGTTTTCCATTTTCAGTTTCTGAAACATTTCAACAGAGAAATACAAATTCATCAATTACAGAATCTTTAAAAAGGGTAGAAGAGATACAAAATCTATGTATCAATAAAAACAAGAAACTGGTTATTTATATTTCAATGGCATTTGGAAATCCTTATGGCGACTTATATGATGAGGATATTGTTTTTAATTGGGTGGAAAAACTTGTAGAATTAGATATCGAAATAATCTCTTTAGCCGATACTGTTGGCGTTGCCAGCCCCGAACAAGTTTATGATATGACAAGCTATCTTGTTGAATCATTACCCGCAACAGAGATCGGTGTTCATCTTCATTCTACATTTGAAAACTGGCAGCAAAAACTTGATGCAGCCGTAAAAGCCGGAAGTACCAGGTTTGATGGAGCATTAAAAGGAATTGGTGGTTGCCCAATGGCAAATGATGAATTGGTCGGCAACATGAATACAGAATGGATGATCAGTTATTTTGAAAAAAATAGTATTGCAACAGGTCTTAACAAAGAAGCATTAACTGAAAGTTTGCGGATAGCAGAAGAAATTTTTATTTAAACACAAATGCAGTTTCAATTACCAATACAAATAAAATCACCCAAAAAACAGATCAATTACCGTGATAAGATCCTTTTGATTGGTTCATGTTTTACTGAACATATCGGCAACTCATTGAATGAATTAAAATTTTCAACTCTTCAAAACCCAAATGGGATTTTATTTGATCCCAGGAGTGTTTGCAATTCTTTAGTATCATATATTGAAAACAAACAATACAAAAAAGAAGATCTGTTTTACCTAAATGAGATCTGGAATAGTTGGGAGCATCATTCACGGTTCTCAAACTTAAATGCGGATGAGGCATTGAAGATCATTAATGAATCGCAACAACAAGCATATAATTTTTTAAAAGAAGCAGATTGGTTAATTATAACATTAGGTTCCTCTTTTTCTTATCGGTTATCAGCTGAAGCGACATTAGGAGGTTTGCAAAACAATAATGGAGTAGCAAACTGCCACCGGGCTCCATCACAATGGTTCAATAAACATCTGTTGACGATCGATGAAACAATTTCATTGCTTGATACTACTTATCATCGGTTGAAACAGTTTAATCCAAAACTTAAAATAATTTTTACCATTAGCCCGGTACGACATATCAGGGATGGAGTGATAGAAAATAACAGGAGTAAAGCAAGGCTTATTGAGGCAGTACATCACATGATAAACAAATTTTCGGGGCTATATTATTTTCCGGCTTATGAATTGATCATCGATGTATTGAGGGATTACCGTTTCTATGATATAGATATGGTTCATCCAAATTACCCGGCAACTGAATTTGTGATGGAGAAATTCAAAGAAGTTTTTATAGATGAACAATCTCAGCAATTAATGGAAGAAATAAAAAAGATTGTGATCGCAAGAAAACACAAGGCTTTTCAGCCGGAAACAAATGCACATAAAACTTTTTTAAAAACTCATCTTGAAAAAACAAAAGAATTACAATTAAAGTTTTCTTTCCTTGATTTGAGCGATGAAATAAACTATTTCAAATCAGCCTGAATTATCTTATAAATATTCTTTTGATAATATTTTTCTCTAGGTCTTAAAACTGTATTAGGAAAACTTGGGATATTGATCGCATTGGGGTGTTTATGTGTTTCCAAACAAAATCCGGAAAATGGTACATATTGATTTCCTTGCTTTGCATTTTTAATATTTAAACCTTGCCCTGTATAAAATTGCACGGCAGGTTCGGTAGAAAAAATTTGCAATTGGATTCCTGAGTCTTTTGATCTTGCTTCTGCCACTAATTCTAATTCATTTGTTTTATTATCGATTATAAAACACTGATCATAACCATCAGCTTTATCCCAATCAGTATTAATCGCTTTAAAAATTGTAAAATCATATTGATTATTTGCAACTGCTATGAATTCACCGTCACAAACAAGCCCTTCATCCTGTGCAAGAATGTAGGAGGAATTGATCTTTACTTCATGATCTTCAATTGTACCTTTTCCATTGTTTAAATTGAAATAGCTGTGATGAGTAAGATTAACCGCAGTTGGCTGATCCGTAGTTGCAGTAAATTCATAACTCAATTCATTCTCATCATTCAGCTCAAAGCGAATAATTGTTTCAAGATTTCCGAAAAAGCCTTCCTCGCCATCCTTACTTAAGTATTTTAATTCAAGAGCAGGAATAGGAAATTCATTTTCCAAAATAACCTCCCATGCCTTTTTATCAAATCCTTCCTTTCCCCCATGTAAAATATCATTGCCCATATTCTGCGTAAGCTGGTATTCTTTTCCATCCAATACAAATTTTCCATTCTTGATCCTGTTAGCATAACGACCGCAGGCTGCACCCAGGTAAGCATAATGTTTTAAATAATTGTCCGATAGATAATCTTCTACATTATCAAATCCAAGTATAATATCATTAACTGAATCGTTCTTACTTTTCACTTTAAAGGCCGTGATAATGGCACCGTAATTGGTAATGGATACTTTAGTTCCATGTTTGTTGGTGAGTGAGAACAAATAAATATCTTCACCCTCTGAATTTTTAAAACAAAACTTTTTTTGAATAGGCATAATCAATCGGCGATGAATACAGATGCAATGATAAAAGAATTTTCATCACAATTCGGAAAGACTCCTGATCATATTTTCTTTTGCCCTGGGCGGGTGAACCTGATCGGAGAGCATATAGACTATAATGGTGGTAAAGTAATGCCCTGTGCTATTTCATTAGGAACATGGCTGCTCGTTTCAAAAAATAATAACAAGCTACTACGATTCAGTTCTCTCAACTTTCCTGAAAAAGCAGATTTTCATCTCCAGGATTCATATTCTAAAACAGGCAAAGATTGGTTCAATTACCCTTTGGGTGTGATCAATGAAATTGTACAGGAAGGAGATCATATCTCCGGTTTAGATCTGTTGTTTTATGGCAATCTGCCCATTGGTGCAGGTCTGTCGTCATCAGCATCTATTGAAGTATTAACAGGCTTTGCTTTAAGTAAATTATTTGGAATAAATATTCCCGGAAAAGAATTGGCATTGATGGGCAAAAAAGTGGAGAATAAATTTATCGGTGTCAACTCGGGAATAATGGATCAGTTTGCTGTAGCAATGGGTAAAAAAAATAATGCCATTCTGCTTGACTGCGATACTCTGGAATATGAATACATTCCTTTTGAAATCGGTGATAATATTTTAGCGATCATCAATAGCAATAAACAAAGAACTCTTGCTGACTCAAAATACAATGAACGGTTTGCCGAATGTGGTAAAGCATTAAAAGCGCTGAAGAAAGATTTAGACGTAACGCATCTTTGCGATATAGATCTTAAAACCTTCGAAGATCATCGTCATTTAATTAATGATCCTGTCTTAGACAAAAGAGCATTGCATGTGATCAGTGAAAACTTCAGAGTAGGGGAGGCAAAAGATGCTTTGAAAGCAAATGACCTGGCAACTTTTGGTAAATTGATGTATGCTTCACATCAATCCTTAAAAGATTGGTATGAAGTAAGCGGAAAAGAATTGGATACCATTGTTGAGTTTTGTAAAACTTACGAAGATTGTATTGGCGCAAGAATGACCGGGGCTGGGTTTGGTGGTTGCGCTATTGCATTGGTGAAGAAAAATAAGTTTGAAGATTTTTCTTCTAAGATCAATGCATACTATGAAGAGAAGATCGGTTATAAGCCTGATGTATTTGCTTCAGAGATCGGCGATGGAGTAGGGGAATTAAAGAAAGAATTTTCCTAATCAATGGATTCTATCACCTCTTACTTCAAGATCATTAATAACACCAGCTTCGTATTTCAGCCATTCGGCCCAACGCTTTCTTACTTTTTCTTTGTCAACATAAGTTTCGGCGAGTTCGATAAATAAAGTGTAGTGACCTGCTTCGCTTTCCATAAAGCGGCGATAAAAATTGCGGAGATATTCATCATTTAAACCTTCGCTCAATCTTTTGAAACGTTCACAACTCCTGGCTTCGATCAGCGCCATAGTTAATAATTGATCCAGCATCCGGCCCTCCACACTGCCACCTTGTTTTTGGAACTCGAGCAGTTTATTTACATATTCATCTTTTCGTTGCTTGCCAAGTTTCAAATTTCGTTTTTCTAATTCTTGCAAAACGAGCCTGAAATGTCCCCATTCTTCGGTAACGATAGGTGCTAATTCTTTTACGAGCTTTTCTCTTTCGCTATATCGCTGAATAAGCGAGATGCAAGTGGTAGCCGCTTTTTGCTCGCAGTAAGCATGGTCGGTCAAAATTTCTTCTATGGATTTCCCGGCCAAGTCAACCCAGCGTGGATCTGTAGGCAATTGAAGACCAAGGATATTCCGGGTATGTTCTGATAATTGTTCTTCTAACATCAGTGGATAAATTAGAGGGGCCAAAGCTAAATCAAAAATGGCTGATTTCTTTGTTGATATGCCTGCTTGCCTTACCTTTGCCGCCACAAATAATCGGATGTAAAATCGGATGAAATTAAAAAAATAAACAGATGCCTTTAACAAAAGAAAAAAAATCGACCGTCATCGCTCAATATGGCGGAAAAGAATCAAACA
>Ga0193738_1000479_pt1 | contig 20698 bp, 18 predicted proteins | sample L2a1metaG_FD_144927 | JGI IMG/M metagenome (GOLD analysis project Ga0193738, IMG submission 144927) | Soil microbial communities from a riparian zone of the East river system, Colorado, United States - L2a1 | ecosystem: Environmental > Terrestrial > Soil > Riparian zone | place: USA: East River...
CACCGCGCGCGCGACGGTGACCTCGAGGTCCGCCTGCTGCCGCTCGAGTGCCTGCTCGCGCCTGCGCAGCGAGATCTCGACACGGCGCGCCTCGTCCAGCGCTTTCGCCTGGTCCTTCAGCTGGTCATGCAACTCGCGCAGATCCACCGAATGGCGTTTGGCGGCAGCCTGCTCCGCCTCCGCCCTCGCGCGCTCGCGCTCGTCGTCCAGGCGCCGGTCGAATTCGTCTTTCAGCGACGCTTCGATGTCGGCGCGCAGCGCGCGCGTCAGGGGAATCTTCTTGCCGCAGGATGGACAGGCAATCGACTGGTCGGCCATCGGAGCTCGCATGGACCGAGTGTAGCGAGGCCCCGTGACAGGTCAGGTCACGCCATCGAGTAGAGGACGCCGCGAGTCAGGTGAGCGATGGGATTCGTCCGCGAAATGCGGTGACGTTGGAGGGCGTTGCGCCGCGTGTATTGCGCGTTCGTCCGGCGCCAGTGTGGTGACTGATTCAGGCTGCGTGAGGTCGGAACAACGCCGCCAGCAGGTCGTCGTCTGAGAACTGACGGAGACCCGCGGTGCCGAGACCGTGCACGACCGGTACCTCGGCGCTGACCAGACGAAGCACCTTCTGTTCACCATCAACCTGCGCCAGCTGATCGGCTTCCACCAGATACTGCCGGCGACGCAGCCAGCCAGAAGATCGAACGTCGAAGTAACGTGCGCGCCCCGCAGCCGCCTCGATGACCACGCCCGCGATGCTGCCAAACGGCTCACCGCTGGCGGTCACAACGTCCAGCTCGGACAACAGGCCAGCTGGGCTGTTGACATTTGCGGCATCGAGATAACAAAGCTCGGATGACGGCTGGGGCTGTGACTGGTTGGGCATTGCGTTACTCCTGCGCCCCATTAGTGCAACACGGCTGCCAGCCGGTTGCCCGTTACCCGTTCGGAGGAGGCCGCGGGAGTTCAGTCAATCGCGAGCGGCGTTACACTCCCTTTCTGACGGTGTGGGCGCAGAAGGAGTAGCTCGTGCGCAACATCCGGGGCCGCCGCCAGAAGCCCATGGATGGAAGCCGACAGCCGGTAGTAGTCAGCCGGAAGCCGGAAGCCGGAAGCTGGTAGCTGGTAGCTGGAAGCCGGCCTCTACTCCGCCCTCAGCGCGATCAGCGGATCGATCCGCGACGCGCGGCGCGCCGGTACGTAGCCGGCAACGAGCGCCACGAGCGCCAGGACGCCAAGGATCGCGAGGAAAGTCAGCGGATCGGTGGCGGTGACGCCGAACAACAAGCCGCTCATCGATTGCGCCAGCGCCCATGACGCGACCGCACCGATCACTATCCCTGTCCCAGCCAATCGCATGGTCTGACCGACGATCCGCGCCTGTACGTCGCGGGCGGACGCGCCCAGCGCCATCCGAATGCCAATTTCCTGCGTTCGCTGCCCCACTGAGTACGAGATCAGCGCGTAGATACCAAGCGACGCGAGCACGAGCGCGAAGATCGCGAACCCGCCGAGCATCAGCACGATGAGACGGCGCGGCGAGACGGAGCGATCGACGAGCTGCTGGATCGAACGGACGCCGGTGCCGGGAAGGTTCGGGGCGATCGGCTTGAGCGCTTCGCGCACCGCTGCGACGAGCGGCGCGGTCGCCTGCGTCGAGCGGACGACGAGATCAACCGACGGCAGGTCGCCGCACTGGCGCAGCGGGATGTACATCTCGTTCCCGGACGCCTGCTCGAGCGCCAGGTGGCGCACGTCGCCGACGACGCCAACCACCGTGCGCTCGGGAGCGCACGCATTCAACAACACCTTGCCGATTGGGTCCTGTCCCGGGAACATCCGTTTCGCCATCGACTCGTTGATGACGATCACGCGATCGCTGGTCGGGCCGTCCGTCGGCGCGAGGTCGCGCCCCGCCTTGAGCGGGATCCCCATCGCGGCGATGTAGCCGTCGCTGACCATGCGCGGATAGACGCTCGGCACCCGGCCACGCTCGTAGACGACGCCTTTCGCGCGGATGCCCCACGTGCGGTTCTTGCCCAGCGGGAGCGCGTCGGTGATGCCGGCCGCCTCGACACCCGGCAGCTCGCGGACGCGGCGGAGCGCATCGTCAATGTAGGCGAGCGTCTTTTCGCGCGAGTTGTAGGACGCGTCGGGATCGATGCGAAGCGTGATCGCGCCAGTCGGACGGAATCCGAGATCGACGTCGAGCACGCGGACGAAACTGCGAAGCAACAGACCGGCCCCGACCAGCAGCACGCAGGCGAAGGCGATCTCCGAGACGACGAGCGCGTTACGGACCCAGGTGCGACGGCCCGTCGAGCCGCGACTCGCCTCCTTGAGCGCATCGTGCAGCACTCGGTCTGGCGCGTTGAACGCCGGCGTCAGGCCGAAGATGATTCCGGTGACGAGCGCGAGCAGCAGCGTGAACCCGAGGGCGACGCCGTCGAGTCGGACCTGCGCCAGCATCGGCACGTTGACCGCGTCAAGACGCGCCAGCGCGCGCGTGCCTGCAAATGCCACGATCACGCCGACCAGCGCGCCGCTGCACGACAGCACGATGCCCTCGGTGAGCATTTGCGCGATCAACCGGCCGCGCCCGGCGCCGAGCGCCGTCCGAATCGCGATTTCCTTCTGCCGCGCCGACGTCCGCGCCAGGAGCAGATTCGAAAGGTTGGCGCAGACGATCAACATGACCACGCCGACCGCGCCGGCCAGGACCCAGAGGGCGAGCCGCATTCGCCCGTTCACCTGGTCGGACAGCGGCTTCACGAAGCCCTCGAAGCTGTTGCGATCGCTGTGCTCGCGCGTGAGCTGTGTCGCGATGGCGCGCGTGTCGGCCTGCGCCTGCGCCGCCGTGACACCGGGCCTCAGCCGCCCGATCATCGCCATCGTGTTGCCCCACCGGTTGGTCTCGGGTGTGAGCGGGAACGGAAAGTACAGATCGAAGTGGCTGCCGGGAGCGAACACCGACCCGAAGTCGAAGCTCGCCGGCATCACGCCGACGACCGTGTGCGGCTCGTCGTCGATCGTGAGCGCGCTGCCGACGATCGCCGGATCCGCGTTGAACCGGCGCGCCCACAGCCCGTGACTGAGGAGCACGGCTTTCGGCCCCTGCCATCGTGTCTCTTCGGCGGTGAACGTGCGTCCAAGCTGCGGCCGGACGCCGAGCACGTCGAAGAAATTCGACGACACGGGCACGCCGCTCAGCCGCTCGGGCTCGCCCCGGCCGCTCAACAGGCTGTCGCCAACTCCGTAGAACGCGAAGTAGCCGGCGACCGCTGAGAACGCCTGCGTCCGCTCGCGCAAATCGATCATGTGGTTGACCTGCGTCGTCTGGCCCGACATCCCGGCCGTGTCGTGGTTCGCGATCCACGCCAGCCGATCCGGTTCGGCGAACGGCAGCGGCCGCAGGAGCAGCGTGTTGACGACGCTGAAGACGGTGGCGCTCGCGCCGATGCCCAGTCCGGCGATCGCAATCGCAAACGCGGCAAACCCGGCGTCGCGGCGCAAGCCGCGTACTGTGTAGCGAAGGTCCTGGAGCAGGGTCGACATGTTTGCTTTGACGGGGCGCCGGCCGGTAACGTTGGGACATCGTGCCCGATTTTCCGATTCCGGCGCCAATAGAACCCATGCTGTCCAAGGTGGCCGAGGAGATTCCGTCAGAGGCCGGATTCCTGTTCGAGCCCAAGTGGGACGGCTTCCGGGCAATCGTGTTCCGCGGCGGGGGCGACGTCCATATCCAAAGCCGCGACTTGAAGCCCCTGGACCGCTACTTTCCCGAGCTGCACGACAACCTGATTGAATCGCTGCCGGACGGGTGCGTCGTGGACGGCGAGATCGTGATCGCGACGCCGAAAGGCCTGGACTTCGACCTGCTGCAGCTCCGCCTCCATCCGGCCGCCTCGCGCGTCGCGAAGCTGGCGGAGGCGACGCCCTCGTCATTCGTCGCGTTCGATCTGCTGGCAATCGGCGGTAAGGACATCCGCTCGCTGCCGTTCGAGGAGCGCCGCGAGCAGCTCGAGACGCTACTGCGCACGGCGACGCCGCCGGTGTATCTCACGCCAATGACCCGCGAACGCACGGTCGCGGTTGACTGGCTGCAACGCTTCGAAGGGGCCGGGCTCGACGGCGTCATGGCCAAGCCGGCGAACGGCAGGTACGAGCCCGGTAAACGCGCGATGTTCAAGATCAAGCATTCGCGCACCGCCGACTGCGTCGTCGCTGGCTTCCGATGGCACAAGACCGGTCCGGGAACCCTCGTCGGCTCGCTGCTGCTCGGTCTGTTCGACGAGAAGCAGGAACTGCACCACGTGGGCGTGACCTCGTCATTCACGATGCCGATGCGCAAGGAGCTGGCGGCGCTGCTCGAGCCGCTGCGCATCGATGCGCTCAAAAATCATCCGTGGCGCGCGTGGGCGGAAGCGGAAGGGACCGGCACGCGGATGCCGGGCGGACACAGCCGCTGGAGCGCCGGGAAGGATCTGTCGTGGGAGCCGGTGCGCGTCGAACGCGTGTGCGAAGTGAAGTACGACCACATGCAGGGGCCGCGGTTCCGGCACGCCGCGGTCTTCCAGCGTTGGCGAGCGGATAAGACGCCGAAGGACTGCGGCTACGATCAGCTCGAGGTGACCACGCCCTACGAGCTCGAGAAAGTATTCGGAGCCGGAGCCAAGAGCGGTTGACGCTCCGGCACAAAGGCCACCAAGACCACGAAGGTCACAAAGCCTTTTTGGGTCTTCGTGATTTTTGTGGGCTTTGTGATCTTGGTGGCGGAGCGTCCGGCCGTGGCCCGTCTGGCCGCTGCCCGTGCCACTCGGCGGCCATATCTTCATCAGGGTCGAGCGGCTCCTGCGGCGGGCGCTGATCTTCAGGGACGTTCTGCAGGTTGACGCGCACCTTCGTCCACGTGCGGTAGCGGCCGCGTTCGCGATCGACGAGGACGTCCGCGGGCTGGAGGTACGACGCGACCTTCGGGTGGCGCGCCTTCCACCGCTCGAAACCCGCCAGCGCATCGGCCTGCTCGCGGGCGCGGCCGATATCAATCAAAGGCCGCTTCGGCACGCGACGGCGTGATGGCGCAACACGCGGCGATTCCCCGGGCTGCTTGACGTAGTGCGGCGGCCACGGCGCGTCGCCGAGGCCTTCCTTTTCGTGGCGCGCCGACATTTCGAGCAGGGCGTCGAGCGATCCGGCATGACGGTCCATGTCCGCGTGGCGATCTCCGATGCGCGCGAAGCGGGCCGGCATCGTCGCCAGCGTGAAGTCCGCCGGGTTGCAGGCGGCGACCTCGTCCCATGCCAGTGGCGCCGACACGCGCGCGTCCGCCGTCGGCCGCACCGAGTAGGCGCTCGACACCGTCTTGTCCTTCGCGTTCTGGTTGTAATCGATGAAGACACCGTGGCGCTCTTCCTTCCACCACTTGCTGGTGGCCAGCGCCGGCGCGCGCCGTTCGACTTCGCGGGCCAGTGCCAGCGCGGCCCGGCGGACTTCGGTGAAGGTCCAGCGGCGTTCGATCCGCACGAACACGTGCATGCCGCGCGAGCCTGACGTCTTCGGCCAGCCGACCAGTCCGACCTCCTCGAGCACTCCCCTGACCACGCCGGCAACGTCCCGGATCTGCGGCCACTCGATCCCGGGGACCGGATCGAGATCGACGCGCAGCTCATCCGGATGATCGAGATCGTCCGCGCGGACCGGGTGCGGATGGAGCTCCAGGCACGCGAGGTTCGCCATCCACAAGAGCGCGGCGGCGTCGCGGGGCACCACCTCTTCGGCGGTCCGGCCCGACGGAAAGCTGAGCGAGGCCACCTCGATCCAATCGGGCCGCGAGGCGGGCGCCCGCTTCTGATAGAAGAACTCGCTGCCGATGCCGTTCGGATAGCGGACCAAGACGTTGGGCCGGTGCGCGGCCCCCTGCAGCGCGCCCGCAGCGACCGCGAGGTAGTAATTGGCCAGGTCGCGCTTGGTGTGTCCGGCCTGGGGAAACAGGACCTTGTCGGGGTTGGAAATTGCGACGTCCCGCCCGGCAACCGTCAGCATTTCCTGTACTTTCGCCGCCACGACGCTGAACATATCACCGGCCGATCTTTCCCACGGACGGCCAAAAATGGACTACGATCTCACGTTCAGGAGGACGGATGAGGAGTCTTTCACGCGTCGTGCTGGCCGCAGGCCTGTGCACGATCGCGTTGACGGCAGGCTGCGCCAGCGCGCCGCCCAAAGGCATTTACCAGACACCGCCCAGTCTCGGGCAGTATCCATATAGCGAGGCCGACATCGAGTTCATGTCGGGCATGATCCCCCATCACGCGCAGGCCGTCGTCATGGCGGGCTGGGCACCGACGCGCGCCGCCAGCAAAGAAGTGTCGATTCTCTGCGAGCGCATCCTCGTCGGCCAGCGCGACGAGATCGAGCTGATGCAGCAGTGGCTCCGCGACCGCGGGCTGCCGGTGCCCGACGCGAAGGCGACGCGGCACCGCATGAAGATGCCGAACGGCATGGAGCACGACATGCTGATGCCGGGGATGATGAGCGACGACGAGATGGCCGCGCTCGAGAAATCGCGGGGGCCCGAATTCGATCGGCTGTTCCTCGAAGGAATGATCCGCCACCATCAGGGCGCCATCGACATGGTGGACAAGCTATTCAAATCCTACGGCGCAGCGCAGGACGAGACGGTGTTCAGGTTCGCCAGTGACGTGCAGGCGGATCAGAACATCGAGATCAACGTCATGAAGGATTTGCTCGACCGCAAGTAACGCCGGCACGAACCTGCCGGTGACATGGAGGAGGACGGGATGCAACGTTTCGTGGGAGTCCTGACGGCGAGCGCGCTCGCCTTGTTCGTCGCCGCGTGCGGCGGGTCGTCAAAGACGGCGCCGCCCCCTGCGGCAGCGCCGACGCCGCCGGCCGCGGCCCAGCCTGCGCCACCGGCGCCGGTGCCGCCGGCTGCCGCACAGCCCGCTACTCCGCCGGCACCGGCCGCGGGGACGCCTGCCACGCCGGCCGCCGGCGCACCAGGCGGAGGGCGCGGCGCGCCGCCGCCTCCCCCGCCGCCGCCGCCCGCGACGATGCCGCGACCCGTGGACCCCATCGTCTCGGCGACGGTCCCGACACCGGATCCACGCGTCGGCCTGAAGGCCGGCTGGTGGGACGCCGCGCAGGCGGCGTGGAACATGAACATGATCTCGACGACGGCGCCGACCGGGAAGTCGCTTGGCGCGACGCACTCGGACCTGGCGTTCTCCGGCAAGTACACGGTGCAGGGCCAGTACAACGGCTTCGACATCTACGACATCTCGAACCCCGAGAAGCCGGTGCTGGCGAACCAGTACAACTGCCCGGCGTCGCAGAACGACGTGTCGGTCTACAAGAACCTGCTGTTCATGTCGTCGGAAGCGACCAACAGCCGCAGCGACTGCGGCTTCGGCGGCGTGCCCGAGCCGATCAGCAAGGACCGCGTACGCGGCATCCGCATCTTCGACATCAGCAACATCAAGAGCCCGAAGCTGATCACCAGCGTGCAGACGTGCCGCGGTTCGCACACGCACACGGTGGTCACGCAGAAGGGTGACAACGACAACGTCTACATCTACGTTTCCGGCACCGCGGGCGTCCGCTCGCCCGACGAGCTGCCCGGGTGCGAGGATGGCAGCCTCACCGACAACCCGAACACGGCGCGCTTCCGGCTGGAAGTGATCAAGGTGCCGCTGGCGGCGCCGCAGACGGCGGCGATCGTGTCGCGCCCGCGCGTGTTCAACGACCTGCCGGTGCCGCCGCGCAGTGCCGAACGCGCCGCGGTCGATGCGGCCGGACGCGGGAACCGTGGTGGCGGAGCGGGAGCCGGAGCCGCCGGTGCAGCAGGCGCCGCGGGTGCTGGCGCTGCGGGTGCTCCAGGTGCGGCGGGCGCAGCCCCAGGTGCTGCAGGCGCTCCAGGTGCAGCGGGTGCTGCAGGTGCGCCGGCTGCCGGTGCGGCGGGTGCCGCGGGTGCTCCTGGTGCAGCTGCCGCAGGCGGCGGACGCGGACGTGGGAATCAGGGGCCGCCGACCGGGCCGAACCAGTGCCACGACATCACGGTCTATCCCGACCTCGGCCTCGCAGGCGGCGCGTGCGCGGGCCTCGGGCTGCTGCTCGACATCAGCGACGTCGCCGACCCGAAGCGGATCGACTTCGTGGCTGACCAGAACATGTCCTTCTGGCACTCGGCCACCTTCAGCAACGACGGCGGCAAGGTCCTCTTCACCGACGAGTGGGGCGGCGGTTCGGCGCCGCGCTGCCGCGACACCGACAAGCCCGAGTGGGGCGCGAACGCGATCTTCACGATCGAAGATCGCAAGATGAAGTTCCACAGCTACTACAAGCTGCCGGCAGCGCAGACGGCGCAGGAGAACTGTGTCGCCCACAACGGATCGCTCATTCCGATCCCCGGGCGCGAGGTCATGGTCCAGGGTTGGTACCAGGGCGGGATCTCGGTCTTCGACTGGACCGACGCGAAGAACCCGAAGGAGATCGCGTTCTACGATCGCGGCCCGGTCGCCAGCGATCGCATGGTGATGGGCGGCTCGTGGTCGGCCTACTGGTACAACGGCGTCATCGTCAGCTCGGAGATCGCGCGCGGCCTCGACATCTACGAGCTGCTGCCCAGCCCGCTGGTGTCGGCGAACGAACTCGCCGCGGCCAAGACCGTGAAGATGGATCACTGGAACCCGCAGATGCAGCAGAAGTTCGTGTGGCCGCCCAGCTTCGCGCTGGCGCGGGCGTACGTCGATCAGCTCGAACGGTCGAAGGGTCTGTCGGCTGACGTCATCGCCTCGACCCGCACGGCGCTGCAGAACGCGGAGCGCCGCTCGGGCGGCCAGCGCAAGACCGCGCTGAACGATCTCGCGACGAAACTCGGCTCCGCCTCGTCGGGCTCGAGCGACGCGAAGAAGGTCCAGCTGCTCATCGGCGCCGTCAACGACCTCGCGAAGTAGATAGTCCGGAGGTTGGAGGTCGGAGGCTGGAGGATGGGAAACCCAACCTCCAGCCCCTAACCTCCAACCCCCAACCTCCAACCCCCAACCTGCCATAATACGGAGGTTGACGAACGACCGCTTCGACCGGCCGCTTCGCAGCCTTCGCATTTCCGTCACGGACCGCTGCAACCTCCGGTGCCAGTACTGCATGCCGGAGCCGGACTATGCGTGGCTGCCGCGTGAGAGCATCCTCGACTTCGAGGAGATGGCGCTCTTGTCGGACGCGTTCACGTCGCTCGGCGTGGATCGGGTGCGCATCACCGGCGGTGAGCCCCTGCTCCGCCGGGACGTCACGCGGCTCGTAGCCCTGCTGGCGGCCCGCCCGGCCATTCGCGATCTCGCGCTGACGACCAACGGCGTGCTCCTCGCCGACAACGCGGCGGGTCTCAAAGCCGCCGGCCTTCATCGCATCACGGTCAGCCTCGACACGCTGCGGCGCGATCGCTTCCAGGCGCTGGCGCGCTTCGACGAGCTCCCGGCCGTCCTGTCCGGCATCGACGCCGCCGCGCGGGAGTTCGGTGCCCTCAAGATCGACACCGTCGTCCTGCGCGGCCGGAACGACGACGAGCTCGCCGACCTCATCGAGTTCGGGCGAGGCGTCAACGCCGAAGTCCGATTCATCGAATACATGGACGTCGGCGGCGCGACTGGCTGGTCGATGGCATCGGTGGTCTCGCGCGCCGAGATGCTGGCGCGGCTCCAGGAGCGCTACGGCGCGATCGAGCCGGTGCCCGGCCGTGACTCGGCGCCGGCCGAACGTTTCCGCCTGCCCGACGGCACGGTCTTCGGGATCATCGCGTCCACGACCGAGCCGTTCTGCGCGTCCTGCGATCGCAGCCGTCTCACGGCTGACGGCTTGTGGCTGCTCTGCCTCTACGCCCGCGGCGGCCTGGATCTGCGGCACCCGCTACGCGAGGGGGCGACGCGCGAGGAACTGTCACACCTCATTCGCACCGTGTGGTCGATGCGCGCCGACCGCGGCGCGGAAGAGCGTCTCGGATCGCCGGCACGCGAGGTGCTGATCCCCCTGGCGGCGCTCAAACGCGACGCGCACCTCGAGATGCACACACGCGGCGGATAATCGGCTAGGATTTCTTCCTCTTGCAACAGAACTCCACCACGGCCTATACCGCGCGGCGGCCGTTCTCCGGCGCGCTCGTTCGCAGCGATCGACTGACGCCGCCGGGCGCGCCCAAAGACACGCGGCATCACGTCCTCTCCCTCGCGGGCTCCGGCATCGCCTATCAGCCAGGGGACGCGCTCGGCATCTGGCCCGCCAATCCACCGGCCCTGGTCGATGCCATCCTCGCTCGCCTCGGGGCCTCGGGTGACGAGCCCGTCACGGCGCCGGACGGTTCGGCCGTGGCGTTCGGCGAAGCGCTGCTCCGCCGATTCGAACTGACCAACGTCAGCCGGCGGCTCCTCGACGCGGCGCACGCGCAGGGCCCCACCGCCTTCAGCCCGCTCCTCGAGAAGGGACATGAGGAAGCCCTGAAGCTCTACCTGCACCAGCACGATCAGGTGCACGACGTCCTGGATGTTCTAGAAGATGCGCCGGCGGCGCGGTTCGCGCCACAGGAGTTCGTCCCGCTGCTGCGGCCGATGCAGCCGCGGCTCTACTCGATCGCCTCCAGCCTGCGCGACCACCCCGAGGAGGTCCACCTGCTGGTGGTGTCGTTGTCCTACATGACGCGCGGACGGCTGCGCCTCGGCGTCGGATCGACGTTCCTGAACGAGCGACTGCCGGCCGGTGAGGCCGCGCCGATTTACACGCAGGACTCGCAGCGGCATTTCGGGATGCCGGCGGATCCGTCCACGCCGATGATCATGATCGGTCCGGGGACCGGCGTCGCCCCCTTCCGCGCGTTTCTCGAGGATCGGGCGGCCACGGGCGCGACCGGACGCAACTGGCTCTTCTTCGGCGATCAGTCCAGGGCGTGGGGCTTTTACTATCAGTCCGAGCTCACCGCCTGGGAGGCGCGCGGCCTGCTGCGCCTGGATCTCGCGTTCTCGCGGGACCAGCCGAACAAGATCTACGTCCAGCACCGCATGCGCGAGCATGCCAAGGATCTGTACGCGTGGCTCGAGGAGGGCGCGGAGGTCTTCATCTGCGGCGACAAGGCGCGCATGGCGACCGACGTCCAGAACATGCTCGTCGACATCGTGCGCAGCGAAGGCGGTCGGACGCAGGAGCAGGCCGAGGCTTACGTGGCTTCGATGCGCAAGACACGGCGGCTCAAGCTGGACGTCTACTGACGTCTCATGTAATCTCCTGCTTTCCGACCAAGTCATGAACAGCGCCTCCCGCAGGAATTGGGACATGTACGCGATCGAGGGTGCTGCCCTGGGCGTGTTCCTGCTCGTGGCGATCGTGGTCACGGCCGTCATCGAGAACCAGGGTTCGCCGGTCCGCCAGATGATCGACAGCGAGTTGCTGCGCCGGACGATCATCGGCATTGCGATGGGACTGACGGCGGCGGCCATCATCTACTCCCCCTGGGGCATGAAATCCGGCGCGCATCTCAATCCCGCGGTGACCCTGTCGTTCTTCCGGTTGCGAAAGATGAACGGCGCCGACGCCGCGTTCTACGTCGCGGCCCAGTTCGCGGGCGCGGCATTGGCGATGGTGCTGGCGGCGCTGCTGCTCCCTTCAACCGCCGGCGCGGTGAACTGGGTGGCGACGGTGCCGGGGCCGCAGGGATCGTGGGCCGCCTTCGCGGGAGAAGCCGTCATCTCGTTCGTGATGATGGCCGCCATCCTGGTCCTCTCCAACTCGATGCGGACGGCGCCGTTCACCGGCGCGGTCGCCTCGCTGCTGATCGCGGTCTACGTCATCATCGAGGCGCCGCTGTCCGGCATGAGCATGAACCCGGCGCGCAGCCTGGCGCCCGCCGTGGCCGCCGGCACGCTCGACTCGATGTGGATCTATTTCGTCGCGCCGACGCTCGGCATGTTCATGGCCGCCGAACTCTACGTGCGGATGTGCGGCTGGCGAGCGGTGCACTGCGCGAAGCTTCACCATCCATCAACTGGCCCCTGCCACTTCAACTGCACACCACCATGACCGATACGCACTACGACGTGATCATCATCGGCACCGGCGCGGGCGGCGGGACGCTCGCCTACCGCCTGGCGCCGTCCGGCGCGAAGGTCCTCCTGCTCGAGCGCGGCGACTATGTCGCGCGCGAGAAGAACAACTGGGACTCGCATTCGGTCAACGTCGCGGGCCGCTATGGCACGAAGGAAATCTGGTCCGACCGGGACGGCAAGGCGCTCCATCCGCACACCAACTACAACGTGGGCGGGAACACCAAGTTCTACGGCTCGGCGCTCTTCCGGCTGCGGCGCGAGGACTTCGGCGCGCTGAAGCACCACGGCGGCATGTCGCCGGCGTGGCCGATCAGCTACGACGACCTCGAGCCGTACTACACCGAAGCCGAGCGGCTGTACCACGTCCACGGCCTGCGCGGTGAAGATCCGACCGACCCGTCGGCGAGCGCGCCGTTCCCGTACCCGGCGGTCAGCCACGAGCCGCGCATCCAGCATCTGGCGGACGACTTCACGGCCGCCGGGCTCAAGCCGTTCCACGTGCCGCTCGGCATCATGCTCGACGAGAGCAAGCCGCACCGCAGCAAGTGCATCCGGTGCGCCACCTGCGACGGCTATCCGTGCCTGATCCACGCCAAGGCGGACTCGCAGGTCGTGTGCGTCGATCCGGCGCTCGATCATCCGAACGTCACGCTCTTGACCAACGCCCATGTCGACAAACTCGAGACCAGCGCGTCGGGGCGCGAGGTCACCGGCGTGCTCGTGACGCGGCAGGGACAGAAGGAACGCTACACGGCGGACGTCGTCGTCGCGTCGGGCGGCGCCATCAACTCGGCGGCGCTGCTGCTCCGTTCGAGCAACGACAAGCACCCGCGGGGTCTGGCCAATTCCTCCGACGCCGTCGGCCGCTACTACATGGGACACATCAACTCCGTGCTGATGGCGGTTTCGAAGTGCGAGAACCCGACCGTCTTCCAGAAGACACTCGGGGTGAACGACTTCTACTTCGGCTCGGAGGAGTGGAAGCACCCGATGGGACACATCTCGTTCGTCGGCAAGCTCGATGGCGTCGCGCTGTCGGCGGGCGCGCCGTCGATCGCACCGGGGTTCACGCTCGACCTGATGGCCAAGCACTCGCTCGACTTCTGGCTGACCTCGGAAGATCTGCCGGACCCCAACAACCGCGTCACGCTCGACTCGAAGGGCAACATCGTTCTCAGCTACCGGCCGAACAACGAGGAAGGGCACCTGCGCCTGACCAAGAAGCTCGAGGACGTGATGAAGAAGCAGACGTCCTGCGGCAAGCATGGCCACAAGTGCCACACCGGGATCTTCGCGCGGAACCTCTTCGTCGGACAGCGCATCCCGCTCGCCGGCGTCGCGCACCAGAACGGCACGCTGCGTTTCGGCACGGACCCGAAGACGTCCGTCCTCGACGCCAACTGCAAGACGCACGACGTGGACAACCTCTACGTGGTGGACGGCAGCTTCTTCCCGTCGAGCGGCGCGGTCAACCCCGCGCTGACGATCATGGCGATGGCCTTGCGCGTCGGCGACCACCTGCGGCAGCGCCTCGGCCGCTAGTACGGTGTGCCGGCGCGTCTCGCTTCAGCGAGGGCGGCGGCATACCATTCGAATTCCGACGCGAACCGCGCGAACCGTTTCGCCAGTTGCGCGTCGGTGGTCTCCCCTGCCTCGTTCAGCGCGGTCTCGATCGACGGAATGGGACACAGGCTCGAGATGCTCGGCATCCCCAGTTCGCACAGCATCGCGCGCAGCTGCATCGCGGCGCGGACACCGCCGAACCGCCCGGTCGAGTAGCACACGATCGCCGACGGCCTGAAGAAGTACTCCTCGAGGAAATAGTCCAGCAGGTTGGACAGCGCCGGCGGGATGCTGTGGTTGTATTCGCCGCTGATCACCACGAAGCCGTCGGCCATCCGATACAGGGTCGCCAGCCCTTCGAGCGTATCCGGCGCCGCACCCTTCGGATACTCCTTGTACATCCGGTCCAGCAGCGGGAGCTTGAGATCGACAGGATCGACGACGCTGACGTCATGGCCCCGGGCCGTGAGCTCGCGTCCGACAAAGCGCGCGGCGCGAATACCCTTGCGATCGGACCGCACCGATCCCAGAAGAACCACGAACTTCATCTCGACGCTCCTATGTGGCGTGGAGCGTAACACCGGTCGAGCTGCCTGGCGAAGGCCATCACGGTCTGCAACTTGCTTGGCTCATCTCTTCGTGGACGGCAGGGATTTCGAGAAGCGGGAGTCACGCGGTTCGGTGGCGGCGTGGCCACTGATGAGCCTGATCTTCATCGCCTGTGCGCTCGGCGCGTTCGGCGACGGACCGCTGAGCCGGGCCCAGGCCGCAGACCCGTCCGGAGAGCTACGGGTCGAGTACGACCGCGTCGTCCGCTACGGCACGACCAGCGAGCTGCAGGTATTCACCGTCAGCAGTGCTGACGCGGTCACGATCACGGTTGACCGCGTTCTTCTCGATGCGTTCCATGTGCGGCAGATCGTTCCGTCGCCGCAGTCGACCAGGCTGGCAGGAAATGGCGTCGAGTTCGTCTTCGCGAAGGACGCCTCGGCGACGGCACCGATCGTCTTCGAGTTCGAGTCCACGAAGGCCGGCGGGGTCCGGGGCACGATTCGATCCGGCGGCAGCGCCGTCGCGCTGCGGCAGTTCATCCTTCCCTGACAGCCATGAGCACCGCGATTCGCGCTCTCATTCTCTATTTCGGTCTGCTGGTGATCCTGCGATCGAGCGGCAAGCGGTCGCTGGCGCAAATCACCGTGTTCGACTTCGTCCTCATCCTGATGCTGGGCGACGCCACTCAACAGGCGCTGCTCGGCAACGACTACTCGATCACGACCGGGCTTCTCGCCATCGTATGTCTCGTCGGCCTCGATATGACGCTGTCGTTCCTGAAGGCCCGGTTCCCGCGCTTCGACCGAGTCGTTGACGGCATGCCGCTGGTGATCGTCGAGAACGGCAAGCCGCTCCATGACCGCATGCTGACTTCCCGGGTGGACGAAGAAGACGTCCTGGCCGCCGCGCGCGAGAAGCAGGGCCTCGAGCGGATGGATCAGATCAAATATGCGGTGCTCGAACGGAGTGGCGGCATCTCGATCATCCCGATCAAGGGCGCTTGATCGGCAGAGGCGGTGCGGCCGCAGCCCTGGCCGCGTTGAAGTCTTCGCCCACGGCCGCCGCGATCGTCGCGGCCAGCTGCGATGTCGTGGCCGTGACGTCACCTCGAAGTCCAAGTGCCGGCACGTCGGGTCCCAGCGCCGCCATCCACGTCTGCTCTGCCGCCGGCACATCCTTACCGTGATCCGTCCAGTCCTTCGTGCTCGCGCCGCGTCCGTGGTCGGTCGTCACGAGCAGCGTGGTCCGGTCCTTGTACTCAGGCATCGACTGCAGCGTTTCCCAGATGCGCTGGATGAAACGATCGGCGCGGAGCGTCGCATCGACGTAGAGATCGTAGCGGCCGGCGTGCGCCCACTCGTCGCCTTCGCCGAGCATCACGTACATCACGCGCGGCTTGCTCGTGCGCAGCGTTTCGATTGCCGCGTACACGATCGGCGCATCGTAGGTACCGTAGTCCCAGTACGGCGGCAGATCGTGCGCCAACTGATTGATCATGCGGCCCCGTTCGGTGGTCGCATTCGGCATGGGGTCAAAGCCCGATCCAACCGGCAACTTGCTGCGCTCGACGTTGAGAATGAACGGAAGCACGTCCCACGCGCCGAATGCGGCGACCTTGCCGGCGAATCCCGGGCGGCCGTTCAGCCACTCGAGCACGGTCACGTTCGGATTCGGGACCTTGTTGTTGCTGTCGATGCGCTTGTCGGCGGCGCCCGACAGCATCTCGTTGTAGCCCGGATACGAGAACCAGAGACCGTTGGTGAGACGCGCGCGAAAGATCTGTCCCTGCTTCGCGATCGTCCCCCACATGAACGGCAGGATTCTCGCGCGGCCCTCCTCGGGCGTCGCGCGCCAGTAGAACTTCTCGGCCGGCAGTATCTCGCCGTTCTTCCCTTTCTTGAAGTAGGCGCTGTCCGGCCCGCCGAAGAATTCCTGCCATCGCAGTCCGTCGAGCGTGATGACGACGACGTTGCGGGCCGCGGATTGAGCCGACGGGTGCGCCGGCTGCAGGGGCGCGGCCAAAAACAAGACCACGAATGAACACAGAAGAACACGGATAGAGGGCGGGACGCGGAAGCGCATGCGCGTAGCCTACCTCAACCGCGCGACGTTGCGCCTACCGGCGAATCGCCGCGAGCTTGTCCATCTCTTGCCGCAGGGTTTTTACTTCCAGCTCGAGCTCGAGCAACTCGACTTCGGCCCGTTTGAGTTCCAACTGGGTCGCCTGCCCGACGCTGACCAGTCGCCGGACTTGCTCAACCCGGGCGCGCGCGACGCTCAGTTCCTGTTCGGCGAGCTTGGTCTTCGTCGCCAGCTCGAGCCGCCGCACCGCGGCGGCGAGCTCCTCGTGCTTCACCGCGCCGGCCGCGGCGCGCTGCCGCAGCTCAATCGTGCCGCGCAGCTGCTCCAGGCGCACGCGCGCCTCCATGAGTTCGGCTTCCGCCTGCAGACGCGAAACGCTTGACGCGAGTCCGACTTCAAAGCGACGCCGTGCGTCCGCCAGTTGCTTCTCGGTCGCTACCAGGACGGTCTGCGCGCTCGCGAGCTCGAGCTTCAGGCGTTCGCTGACGAAATCGCGCTGACCGACGAGCGGCGCCTCGAGGTCGTTCCGCGGCGCCTTTGCGGTGGCCTGGATCTCTTCCACGTCGAGCGCCAGGCGCTTGAGCGCCGCCTCCATCGCGTGCACCTCGGATTCGGCGCTCAACAACATGTCGCGGCTGCCGACACCGACCTCGAACGCGCGCCGCGCGTCCTCAAACGCCGTACGCGCCAGCTCCAGTCGCAGGCGCGCGACTGTCTCCTCGGATCGGACCGCTTCCACCAGCGCATTCCGCTCGCGCGATTCCTGCAGTTCACCCGAGGCGGCGGCACCTGCCGCGCCAACCGCCATCGCTGCGGCCAACGCGAGCGCCGAGCCGAGGCGCGTCACGGTTCGTCGCCGCGTCGGCTCATCAAACCGCGACTCGCGCCGCAGCGCCGTAGCAATCTGCCACTCGAGATGCGCCCGGAACTCGGGCCGTGGACCCTGTGGTTCGTGCGTGCCGTTCATCACAGTACTCCTCTGCGTCCGAAAATCGATTCGAGCTCGCGGCGCAGTCGCTGCCGCGCGCGACGAAGACGGCCTTCGACCGCCCGTTCTGACAAGCCGGTGCCCTCCGCAATGTGGGCAGTACCGCGATCGTCGAAATGAAAGGCCTCGATGAGTCGCGCCTGATCCGGCGGCATGCGGTTGAGCGCCCGGCCGACCGCCGCCCGGATGTCGGCGGACTCAGTGCTGGCAGGGTGGTTGTCTGGAGCGGCGGGCTCGGATCCTGACTGCGGATCGAACGGCATCATGGGCCGCCGTCGGTAATAACTGACGAGCAGGTTGTGGGCGACCGTGGTCAGCCAGGCGAGCGGACGCTCGGGAGGCCCATGGCGGCGCCACTCCCGAACCGCTCGCAGCCAGGCTTCCTGCGTCACGTCCTCCGCGAGCGCCCGATCGCCGCCGCAGTGGCGCGCGACATACGCGTACAGCGGGTCTATCGTCTCGCGATAGACGCCAACGATGAGGTCCTCGGGAGTTCGCGGCTCCATTACGTCTCTGGATCTAATGACGTTCGAAGGCCGGAAAACCCACGCGCACAAAAGGGGTCAGACCCGGGTCTGACCCCCTTTCGCCATTGTTCCGCTGTGCCGGCGGCGATTCTAAGAAACTATTCGCGGAACTGGAGGATCGCGTAGGTCGGCAGGCCGAACGTCTCGAAGCGGTCGAGCAAGACCTTGGCGTCCCCCTGCTCGAGATCCTCGGATTGCAGCTTGATCTTGACGTAGTTTTCGAGCGCCTTCACGACCTTCGGGTCCTTGAAGGTCGTCTGTTCCATGACCACGCAGTTCTTGCACCAGGTGGCCCACATGTCGAGGAACACGGGCTTCTTGTCGCGCCGCGCGGCCGCAAGGCCGTCGGCGAGGGTCGTATACGCGCCGTCGGCTCCGACGTTCGCCGAGGCCGGGGCGGCCGTGGCGGAGCGGGATTTGAAGAGGTGGTAAGCCTCGTAGCCGTAGTAGACCGCGGTCAACAGGATCAGGACGCCCAGCACCTGCTTGACCCGCACCATCCACGCACCCGGCTTCGGCAGCGCCGCGATGCCGGCGCCGGCGAGCGGCCACGGCAGCGCCATTCCCACGCCGAGCAGCAGCGGCAGCCCGAGCGCGATCGTCGCGCCGCCCGCGTAGAGCTTCGACGACAGCACGATGACCTGGATCACGACCGGCGCCACGCACGCGCCCGCGAGCAGCGCCGCGACGCCACCCATGAAGAATGCCAGCGACAGGCTACCCCGCTTCGATGGATCCACTGGCCCGCCGCGCATCAGCGTGGACGCGTCGATCGTGATGACGTCGAACATCGCGAGCCCGAGGACAACGAACAACGCGGCGATCCCGGCGTTGAACCACGGCGACGAATTGATGGTGCCGAACGTGCCGGCCGTGACGACGACGATCCCGCCGATCACGCCGTAGACCAGGGCCATCGCGAGACCGTACGCGCCGCCGAGGAGCCATCCGCGCCGCCGCGAGCCCGCCCGCGAACCCGCGCCGATGATCGCGAGGTTGATCGGAATCATCGGCAGCACGCAGGGCGTCAGGTTGAGCGCGAGCCCGCCGAGCAGGATCAGCGCCACCAGGCTTGCCGCGCCGCGATTGTCGAGCGCGTTAGTCTGCTTGACGCCGGCTTCGGCATCCGCCACAAACTTCAGGAACGCATCGGTTGGCAAGTAGCCGGCGGCGATACCGGCGACCGTCGCGCCCTGGAGGATGGCAGGCTCCTGTTTCGCCGTCGGAGCGGCAGGCTGCGCGATCACAACGGTGCCGAGCAGCAGGACCAGGAGCAAAGTCTTCGCGTTCATCTGGGCGTTTATCCAAGGGTACTACGAGTCGGACGCCCACGGGCGAACAGTGCCGCGATGGCCGCGCCGCATAGGGCGAGGAGCCCGGCGGTCATCATCACCCTCGGAAACGCGGCCGATAGTTCCCGCGGCGTCTGCGCGCCCGCGATCAGCGCAACGGCACTGACGCCGGTCAGACCGGCCGTCCGCGCAACCGCGTTGTTGATCCCGGACGCGAGACCGGCGCGCTCGTCGCCCAGCGCGCTCATGATCGCGGTCGTGAGCGGCGCCACGGTCAGGGCGAGGCCGAGCCCCATTACCGCGATCCCAGGAAAGAACGCGCGCCAATAGTCCTCGCCGGCCGAGAATGCGAGCACGAAGAAGCCCGCGCCAAGGAGCACGGCGCCGAGCGTCAGCGGCACGCGCGGTCCGGCGGTCGACGCCCACCGCCCCGTCCACCGCGACAACAGCGAGATTTCCGCGATCAGCGGCAGCAGCGCCGCCGCCGACATCGTCGCCGACGCGCCACCGCCGACGATTAACCGGATCGGCAGGATGAACATGAACAACGACAACGCCGCGTAGACGACGAAGGTCAGCGCGTTGACCGAGGAGAACATTTGGGACCGCCAGACATCCAGCGGCATCATCGGCACCTTCACCCGGCGCTCGATCGCGATGAACGCACCGCCCGCCGCCACGGCGACCGCGATCAGGGCGATCGCGGCGACCCGCCGGCCTTCGGTCAGCGTCAGAGCCGCGGTCAGGGCACCTAACGAGATCACGGCGGCGGCCGCGCCCGCGATGTCGATCCTCGCGCCGTGCCGCTCCGGTGGCTTCTCGACGCGCCACACGGTGATCGCCATCGTCGCGAGGACGACCGGCAGGTTGACGAAAAACGCGTAGCGCCACGACCAGGTGTCCACGAGCCAGCCGCCGATGAGCGGACCAATCGCCGACGCGACGCTGCCGAACGCGGACCACATCCCGATCGCCTTCCCCCGCGCCGCGCCACTGAAGGTGGTCCCGAGCAGCGCCAGGCTGGCCGGGACGAACAGGGCCGCGGCCGAGCCCTGAATGGCGCGCGACACGGTCAACTGGAGGATCGATTGCGAGGCGCCGCACGCCATGGATGCCGCGCCGAAGGCCGCGACACCGATCAGGAACATCCGGCGCCGTCCGAACCGATCGCCGAGCGCGCCGCCGACGAGCACGAATGAGGCGAGCGGCAGCAGGTAGGCGGCGATCGTCCACTGCGTTCCCGCGGCTCCTGCGCCGAGATCGCGGGCGATTGCCGGGATCGCCACATTCACGACCGTCGCATCGACGAAGGCGAGGCTCGACCCGAGGATCGTGGCGATCAGCGTCCAGCGGTGCCGGCTGTGCACCAACGCATTGTTCTACAAACCGCGCAACCTGATTTAATGGAGGCTGGTGTCCTCGTATTCAACCGCCCTGCGCAGCACGGTCCACCTCGAATGGTCGCAATTCGAAGGGCTCGCGGCGCTCCGGTGTACCGCAGGCGCGGCGGTGCCGCTGCTCGCCGGAACCCTGTTCGGCTATCCCAATGTCGCCGCGTTCGGCGCCATCGGCGCTGTCTCGGTGGGATTCGGATCGTTCCAG
>Ga0193738_1000480_pt1 | contig 20682 bp, 22 predicted proteins | sample L2a1metaG_FD_144927 | JGI IMG/M metagenome (GOLD analysis project Ga0193738, IMG submission 144927) | Soil microbial communities from a riparian zone of the East river system, Colorado, United States - L2a1 | ecosystem: Environmental > Terrestrial > Soil > Riparian zone | place: USA: East River...
GTACCTAGGGAGCTAGGTGCCTGGATAGCTGGGGCACAAGCGACGAAGTACTCACCACTCCTAACTCAGAATTTTCTTCAAGTACTCCATGCTTGAGCGCAAGCTCTCTATCGCATCCGGAGGCATATCGTGTTCGACGAAGGGATGCTCTAAGCCGGCAAGTTTAGCATTGTCAAATATACGCTTGAAATCGATGATACCACTTCCTACGGGCATCAGGGTTTTGTATTCTTTGTCAAAATCCTTTACGTGCCACAAGGGGAACCGTCCCGGATGTTTCTTAAACAACTCAACGGGGTCTACACCCGCTTTGGAAACCCACGCAATATCCAATTCCATCTTTATGTCTTTGTTGAGCTCCGATAAGAAGACATCGTAAGGAACGAGGCCATCCACTGTCTTGAACTCGGCATCGTGATTGTGGTAACATAATGTTATTCCCGATTTTTTGCAGGCATCACTGGCACGGTTTAGAATCTCGACAGAACTCTTGACGGCATCGCCTGTCTTTACATCAATGCTGGCGCACACCAGATATTTGATGCCACCTTCAACAACTTCATCGACAAGTTCCTGAGCGTTGTCTTTTAGCGTACGCATCTTGGTGAGACCTTCAGGTACTTTCATGTCGGGAGGTGGAACAAACGGTGTCCCCATCACATGATGAGCCTTCCACGCTAATCCCAGGTCCTTTGCCATTTGAAAGAACTCTTTCGGCTTCATTCCATAGTACCCGCCTTTCATGCTAAAAGCAGATTCCAGTTCTTTGTATCCCAGGTCGGCAACCTTTTTTAAGGTACCGGTGACGTCTTTGTCGATCTCGCGAAAGAATGTAAAGAGTTGTACGCCGAGGGGACGCATCTTTTTCAAAATGGCCCATGATAATTGTGGCACCGCGAGGCTTCCAACAGCAAGCATACCCGAACTTTTCAGGAATTCCCTTCTATTCAGCATATTCAATTATGATTTAGGTTAGTAAAAAATTAAACATTGTGTACAAAATACACACCAAATTCATAATAAAAAAACGCGGTTTTTCCAGGTAATAACTAAGAGCGGAATTATCATCATTCAACCTTTAGTCCCTCGACAGGATTGAATTTCATAACTTTTGTAATCTGTGTTGAAAGTGTTAAAAGAAAGAGTACAATGAGAATAATTATTGCGATTACAACGCCGGATATTCCGAATGGCATATGATAGGCGTATGACGAAGACAGCATCAGCTTCGCACCGATATACCCGAGAGGTGCCCCGATGGCTAACGAAATGCCAAAAAGAACCATGTACTGGTTGCTGATATTTGCGGCGAGATTCTTTAATCCAGCACCGAGAACTTTGCGGATGCTGAATTCTTTTGTCCTGCCCGCCACATTGAGTGTTAACAATCCATACAACCCCAGACCAGCCAATATAATTGCCATGCATGAAAACGTTCTCCAGACCAGACTATAGATCTTGATTGTTTCAAAATAACCACCCCAAATATCTTCCTGGTAGCCGCCATCAAAAGGCGTTTCGGGAAAGAGCCGTGCCCAACTGGCCTGCAACTGCTTATACGTTTCCAATTCTGTGCCCTCTTTTGCTCTTAGCGACAAATAACGATAGTTGTCTTTGTTTGCCACTCTGAACATCGTGGACCTCATAGGCGTAACAAAGCTGTGGTTATGAAAATCTTTAACTACGCCGATAACCTCGAACTGAGAACTATCGATCCTAAAGACCTGCCCGACTGGCTGCGTCCATCCTATATTCTTTGCCATGAGCTCATTTATCACAACGGATTGCCTATCACTTCCCTCATGATCTTCAAACGTACGTCCTTGCAACAACTGAAGCTGCATTGTCTCAAAGTAATTCGCATCAACTGCAAGCTCATCCACTTCATATTCACGGTCACCAAAATCGAGCACTGTAACCAAGTTTTTCTTACCGACGTGTTGCACTGAACCTGAAACTTTTAGGACGTCAGGGTCTTGTTCCATCAATGCGGCTAACTTATCGAACGATGCTCTGTCCGGCAGCAGCGTGTACATGGCGTCGTGCGGATTATAACCCCAGCTGCGTTTAGCCAGGTAATTGGTGTTCTGCGTGAACATCACGGTTAACACCATAAAAATGCAGCTAAGGGTCAATTGAACGCAAAGCAGTATTTTGGTTATCGGATTCTTCTGTCCAAATCTTACAGTCCCTTTGAGGATCCCCACGACCTGGAATTTCGAGATATATATAGAAGGATAAAGTCCAGAAGCTACGCTTGTAAACAATAAGACAACGACAAGGTAAATCCACAGTTTGGGATCGCTTAGCCGGAAGTCCATATTAAAGTCCCACAAGCCTTCAAAGCCGGGAATGAAAATCGTCATTGCCAAAATAACTCCGACGATCAACGCGAAGAATGTGATAACCACATTTTCGGACAGAAACTGAAAAATAACGATGCCCCTGGTCGCGCCGATTGATTTCCTGACTCCTATTTCTTTTAATCGCTTTGCCGCTGTAGCAGTAGCGATATTGATGTAATTAAAACTAGCAAGTGCGAGCAGCAAAAGACTTATACCTATCAGCCAATTAATGGTTGCATAGTTGGTTTGTGAGCTCCTCGAAATATCGTCGTGGATGTCTTCGGACCGCTGATGCAAGGTGGCCAACGGTTCGAAAGCGAACGATGAGATGGCCCACTCTTCTTTTACGGCTGCGTGCTGAAGCTTTTTGTATTTCGCCATTGCACCTGCAACGGTCCTTATGTTAGCAGTATCATCAATCTGGATGAAAGTAGCATTCACGAACGCGGTCCAATCATGAAAGTCATAGTCCGGACCAGACGTTCTGAGATTGTCGAAGTTTATCAGGAAATCAAACCGAATAGTAAGCGCTTCAGGAAATTCTTTGGCCACTCCGGTGATCTTAAAAGCTTTACTCCGTTTATCATCAAATTTCACCAACATGGTAAGTCCAACAGGATTCTGATCACCAAAATATTTGATCGACAGGGGCTCGCTGAGAATAATGCTATTAACGTCCTTCAATGAAGCAGTCGTTCCCCACTTCAACGGAAACGTAAACATTTCAAGGAATTCAGGATCTGTATAACGGACTCGTTCATGAAATACATTGTCTTCATATTTGACAACAACATTTCCGTCTTCCACGCGGCATACTTTCTTCACATGCGCGAGATCGTTCTTCAGCATTTCGCCCAATGGCCTTGGAGTTGTACCATATTGCTGAGGTGTGCCTTCTCGATCAGCAAAAAATGTAACGAGGAATACTTCGTTCTTTAATTCATGGAACTGGTCGGTACTGTATGTCCATCGCGCGAATGCGTACGCAAATACACAGATACCGATGGCTGCGGCTAATCCGAAGATATTAATAAATGAGTTGGTTGGATTTTTCAGCAATCCCCGAAGCGAGACTTTAAAGTAGTTTTTGAACATACCCTGATAAGTTAAGTTGGACATGAATGCAAGGTTTCTCATCAAGATGGGCCTGAACAGCTTGAGTATCTCCCACGTATACATTCGCCTGGCTTTCCGAAAGGAGAATTGTTCTACGTGATCCTGAAACAATTCTTCCATATCTCCTTCGATCTCTTCGAGGTATTCCTTTTTGACAAAAAAGCGAAGGAAACGAACGGGCCATTTGGGCGGGTGGACTGGATTGGGATTGTTCATATGGTTTTGAGGTCATGGGCAAGAGTTGGAATAGAACTCCAGAGACCTACTCGTATATCTTTCATTTCGCTAAGTACGCGGTGCGCATAGGCGGTGGCGGAGTAAATACGTTTGCGCTTCCCTCCTCTTTTTTGTGTTGCTTCTCCGAAAGCGGAAGTGAGGAATCCTTTTCCCTCCATTCGTTTTAACGCAGACTGGATTGATCCGACGCTGAGTTTTTCTTTTAGTCTCTGTTCCAGTTCGCGTTTGATTTCCACCCCATATGCATCTTCCTGCAAGGCGGCTACGGTTAACAAGACTAATTCCTCAAACTCGCCGAGTTTGGTTTTCTTCATGATATATTATTCGTAATTGCAGTAAATATAGTTACACGATTTTATTCGTAATTGAAATTAAAATGGTTTTTGGGCTGAAATGAAGGTTTTTACTTAATTTTAATAGGCATCAGCCGCTAATCTCGCTCCTACAGTGACGGCCGCGAGTGAGTCTCCCTCCAGATCGACACCGTTCTGAATATTAAGACAAGCGCCGCGAACCCGATGACAGCCAATATTCCGCGGGTCGCATTAATTAATTGTCTCGTGCTAAGGTCGGCTGGTTGACCCTGTTCGTCTGACAGATCTGTTTGGCTTAGATAGCTTGATTGTAATTCAACAATACTGTAACAAATAACCGCGATAAGCACCAGCCCAAAAATTAATGCAACGTTCGTTCCGATAGAGTTGAACTTTCGGATTGCAGCGATGGGGAAAAACGTGAGAACAGTCAGCGGTCCGATTAATAACACCATAAGTGCAAGCCTGTCGATAACAAAATAAGTGTCGTGCATTTGAATTTCTACTGTGGTTTGGTTAACCACGGACAACGAAATCGCAACCGCGATAAAAACCAGACTTAGAAATATTATCAGGTCGATGGAATTTCGATTCATTCAGGGGAGTATTTAGAATTCACAATTCCTGGGTAGGAATCCAGATATCATCACCGGGCCTTTTCCCTGTTAAGGTCTCAAGTATTGAAAACAGGAAGTCGTTTTCAGTTTGGCCACTTTCTTCGACAAGTTTTCTAAATACCATATTTGTCGTTGGGAATATCGACGTCAGATCGACCTTCCATGCATTGTCTTCTTTATAGAAATTAAAATTAAAGGGAGCTTTTTGGCCATTGGAAACATATTGCCCTTTCGCGAAAGTCCCTTCGACAGTAACGTCTCCGATAGAACTATTTACTACACTATTCTTTCCCACCATTCCACTCTTGATCGCATAAACAAGAAGAGCCTTACCATCGAAAGAAAGTATCTCCTGTTTTGTCGATCGATGTCTTACGGAAAAGACCATAACCTTATCTATTAGGGCTAGTCCATTCACCGTTGCAGAGTCAGCGCGCTTTACTTTCTCGAGAATTTCTCCGTAATAACTAATAGTCCGGCTATCCACGTATTGAACAGCCTCTTCACCTTTGTTGTTGAGAATCGCTTGTTTGTAATTATCGAACGAAGCTTTAACCGCTTTGACTTCACTCTTTTGAGCAAATGTGCAAACCGATGATAGCAGTAGGATTAAGAAGACACCTTGTTTCATTAACAAATCTATCAACAACAATAAATAAATCCCTCAATTACCAAGTCACCATATATTTAGTCTGTATCGACGGCTAAGCGATGCTTGCCACAATGTAAGCATTGAAACAAATAACCCTGCATGCTTCCATTTTTAACCAAACTACTTTCGAACTCACCTTGGGTTAGTCCATACTCTGATTTTATTTGAATGAGATCGTCCTCAAGTTCATCGCTTAGTTCCCGAATTTCTTTCCATCCAACGAATTCCTTTAAGGCGCAAAAATCACCACAGTGACTTAACCACCGTTCCTGTTGCCAGCCGGAATAGCCTGGGGTACGGGTTGTAAGTTCGATCACATATTCATCTTTGTCAACGGTATCGCAAGACTCACTATCATGAAATTCTCCACTATACTTTTCGGCAGCTGAGCCGTCTTTTATACACCATGGACAAATGCCTCCCACTTCTTCTTCAGAATAGAACGGTCCGTCATAGGTATAATCCCTTACCTGTTCACAAACGGGACATTTAGTGGTTTCTTTTTTTATTATACCAAGTTTTAAGGCTTTGGGGTTGTACTTGAAGACCGGAAGCATGATAGGTTTGTTAAAAGTTTTTTGAGTTATGAGTTATAAGCCGGAGCGTGCTGTTGGTGTGCAGGCCGCCTAAAGTTTCATACTTCATTTCTCAATCTACAAACTCAAGAGTCGCTGTGCAACAGCACATGCTCAGCGTTGCACGAGTTCTTAATCACCTTAGCGGAATAATTGAGTAAATTTCAAAAATCGCCACATTTGCTTTTAACGCTTTTAGTTTAGTGATCCAACTCACTAACCAATTTTTCAAGCAAGACGTTGGCATCTTTGTGTCTGACTAAGGACGCCGATTGCCCTGCCCAAAATGACTTCAACTCTGAATTTGAATTTGTGGTAGCCGGGTATGCTTTCAAAAGACCCATGAACTTTCCCTGCAGCGGATACGGCGCCATCAGGTCTTCATAATTTTTCAGTTCTTCTGTAAGCCTGTTCCTCAGTCCCCTTGCCAACCTCCCGGTAAAAACCTTTGTCAGTGTCGTATACTTTGCCATAGGAGAAAACAGTTTGTCTTTGTGATCTTGTGACGCATTCGACTGGTTTGTCGCAAGGAAGGCGGTTCCTATTTGTACACCGTCCGCTCCCAGCGCTAATGCCGCCTTTATTCCCCGTGAATCAGCAACGCCGCCTGCGGCAATAAATGGAATCTTTACATTGTCCGCTACCTGTGGTATTAACGAGAATGTACCGGTTAACGAATCTTCCGCGGATCTTAAAAATGATACTCTGTGTCCACCCGCCTCAAAGCCACTTGCTACGATCGCATCCACTCCCGCCCTTTCCAATGCTATTGCCTCATCGACAGTTGTTGCCGTCCCTAGGGTTTTTATTCCGAGTGATTTACATTTTTCTAAAACATCCGGCGATGGTATTCCATAAACAAAACTGAATACCGCCGGTTTAGCTTCAAAAATTGCAGGCACCTGTTCCGCAAAGCCTGGCCCCAGGTCTTTCGGTCTTTCAGGAAGTGGTAGGCCCAGTTCTTCAAAATAAGGTTTAAATAATTCAACCAATCGTCTGTAATCACTTTCATCAAAATCAGCCAATCGCTTATCACGGTCATTCACCCATAAATTGATATTAAACGGGCTATGGGTACGCTTCCTCAATTCATGGCAAGTGGAAATAATCTCTTCGGCGCTGTATGGCTGTCCCCCGAACGAGCCTAGCCCACCAAAGTTTGAGACGGCACTGGTTAATTCGACGGAAGACATGCCACCACCAAACGGTCCCTGAACTATAGGGTACTTGATGCCCACCAATTCAGCAAATTTCGTGTTATACCACATACAATTAATCTATTAATGTTATCGAAGCGCTCGAAAAGCAAAGTACAAGAAACTCCTTCTCAATATACTTTGCTCCATTGTCTTAGTGCTTGATCATTTTTAATAAGTGTTCTGCCACCATGTGAGAAGACTGCGGATTTTGCCCCGTGAGCAACAGTCTATCCGTGACGGTAAACGATGACCAATCTGCACCTTTTTCGTACACGGCTCCTCGTTCTTTAAGTTTATCTTCCAGTGAAAAGGGGACAATCTTGCTCAACTGAACCGCTTCCTCTTCCGTGTTGCAAAAGCTCGTTATTTTCTTTCCGGCAATCAGATACCTGCCTTTGTCATCTTTTACGTTTACCAAAGCTGCCGAACCGTGACATACAAATGCGATTGGTTTATCGTCCTCGTAAAAAGATTTTATCAAGGCAATTGAAGATTTGTCGTTCGCCAAATCCCACATGGGTCCGTGTCCGCCCGGATAAAAGATCGCATCAAATTCTTTTTCGTTTATGTCCGACAGTTTTTTGGTTTGCGCTAATACCTTTTGCGAAACAGCGTCTTTAAAAAATCGCTTGGTCGACTCTGTTTGGAAATCCGGTTCATTACTCTTTGGATCTATTGGAGCCTGGCCGCCTTTAGGTGTGGCTACAACAACATCGATATTCTTATCGACAAAATAATAATACGGTGTTGCAAACTCTTCGATCCAAAAGCCAGTCTTTTTGCCGGTACTACCTAACTGGTCATGCGAAGTCAAAACAAACAATATTTTCCGTTTCCTTTCAGGTTGCGCAGTCAGTGAGAGAAAATTGAAAATTGCCAATGCTGCAAGGGTGAATCCAAATGTCTTTTTCATACTTGAAATATTTTTTTAATTATATCCCAAAGGTCTTCCGTAGAAGACCCAATGAAAATGACATAACGCACAACTTTAATGTGACGTAGATCACATTTATTTTGAGGAGGAATTGAAGCGGCTGAGTGTTTCCCGGCTTACACCCAGGTATGCGGCAATTAAATGTTTGGGTACTTTCTGAAAAAGCTCGGGGTACTGCTTGAGCAGTTGATCATAACGCTCTTTGGCATTGCTACTAAGCAACGTAAGGATTCGCTGCTGCAACGCCACATTTCTTTTATTGGTTTTCTTACGAAAGAAATGCTCTATTTTATGCATCTCAGCACACAGCTTTTCGCGATTGTTGAAAGTGAGACACAACAGCACACTTTCTTCGATGCAGTCGATGTTTACTGTGGCTAATGTCTGATTGTAATAGGCCTCATAGTCTGTAATCCACCAATCCTGCAGCCCAAATTGAATGATGTGTTCCTTCCCACTCGCGTCCGTACTATATGATTTCAGACAGCCCTCGAGAATAAAAAAATCATTCTCAACCAACTGCCCTTCCTGAACTACAAACCGGTGCTTTTTGAATTTCCTTTTTGTAAAGTGCGACAGGACGTAGTCAAACTCTGTGTCCGTCAGTGGTGATATTCTATCTATTTGTTGTCGTAAAATATCACTCATATTTCATTCTCTGAATGATCAATTGTATTTGCTATACGACTTAATCTCAATAAGGCGCTTATACAGGTGCGGATGCGTGAGGAATTTTTCACTGAACCAGGTCCAAAACCCTTCATTTTCGACTGCGTTCTTAATGTGCAATTCAACACTAAATTTTGAATAAATCTCTTTTCCGGTGGTCATGATGAGAACTCCTTCAATCGAACCTTTGGGTGAAAAATCATATCCAGCCCGATCACAGGTGTATTCGCAGCCGCGTGAATGCGCGAGACTAAGAAATGGAATTATCCGGGAGGGCAACAAATATTCGTCTTTGGCTAAATGTCTTTGCTTGATGTGGCATAGCTCATGAGCGGTAAGGTATTTTAACACATCATAATTTCCCCTGAGCGCTGTCTCCACTACTTCAGAATAGATCATAAGGATATGCGACCTGGAGAGCTTAGTCACAAAAGCGTTGAACTCCCCTGACATAATATAGATTTCAGGTACAGCCACACCTATTTTTCGAGCTTGCTCTTCTATGATTTCATAAATATCGGGGAATTGGTCTTTGGTGACCCGAATCGAATTTCCCCTGATTTGTCCAACGAAAATGCCTTTTACGATTTTAAACATTAATGCCAGAACAAGCACTACTGGCACCATAGCCAGGACGCCAAATAACATTGACATATCACTTATTATACCATATGCGATCATTCCCACAATAATCACGTAGAAAATCAAACTTATTATCAGTCTAATGTTAAAATACGTCGTCTCTTTCGGATGGGGCTTTACCTTGTAGCTAGATCCTTTGTCAATGAAATCTTGATTCTTAGGTTCAATAAACTTGTGGTTTTTATCCACGTCTGATTGACGAATTCTTTCCGTCATGATTTCGTCGACCTCCGCCGTCTTGAAATAATTATCAGTAAGATATTTCAAAAACTCAACTCTTTGTTTTTCGGTTACCTCAAGCTCTTCACCGATACTAGCCACGGAAATTGTATAGCGCGGTTGTTCATCATTGATAGATTTCATGATCGTTACACTTCCGAACGAGGTTGAAGTTTGCAGGGCCTTGAACAGGTTGTAGTAATTCTCAAATCCCTGGTTGTCAAAACTGTATAACAACCATTTTTTGTAATCGTTAAGTAATTGCTTGTTCATTGTAACATTTGTTTGAGGTCAACGGTAGATGTTTCTCCGGCTTTCAGGAAGTCGTCGTTTTATTGTTTCAGTTTGATAGTCTTGTTTAACACATCCAGGGCTTCAAGTCCTTCTTGTGATTCAGATCCATCGTCACCTTTGGTATCCTGAAAGGCAAGGTAATGTGTCTTTCCGTCATTTGTCTTCAATAAGAAAATATCATAAGTCAGTTTTACGCCAACCAACGTTATATTTATCCTTTTGCCAGCAAGGTCAATGTTTCCTAACCTGGTTCGTCTATCGGATAAAGAACAGTTTTTCTTGCCAAATTTATCCACCATTTCTTTTATAAAGGCATCCGATTCGATCGGCATGTCGAATACAAAATACATGATCACAAAATTATTTCCATCAAGCGTCCACGTCTTATAGCCTTCGTCATGCACAAATTCGCTTGAAAAATGTTTTGGAAAATCAAAGAATAATGCCTCAAAATCAAAGGTCATATACTGAGAAGTCCTTACGACAATAGACTTGGAATCATATTTCAGCGTATCGCCATCGTGAATTGTAAACGGCTTACCATCAATTAACACATCGATCTTCATCAATGGTCGCTTTTGATCGGCGCTGTTTTGAGCAAATAAGGATGATACGATACCAAAAGACAGAAGCGAGGTAGTCAAAATTTGTTTTAACATTTTGGTCGTTTTATACATATGCTATTGATCAAAATTCATAGCGGCCATCCCGGCTGTATCCTCTTTAATGGCTAATTTGTAACCGGCGCAGTAGGCAATTTATCAATCAAATATCAGTAAAATCCCATATAAATGCAGTTTCAAGATCACTAACCGTTATGCTATGACGCGTGCGTGTAGGTGCCTCCTAAGGAGCCGGCGCAGATCGATGACAACGATTTTTTCTACAGACAGGATGGTCCTCTACGGATATGCAATTACTGGTCACTTTTGGACTTAACTGGATGTCTGAACAAGATTATCATAAAAAGAAACCCGAACACTACATAGCCGGCTCCTGCAGCCCAGAGTATTTTTGGTAGTTCAGGATTCGATATCAATGCTTTTACAATTGCCAGTCCAGCAATCATGAGGTGAGTAAAATTGGCAACGGCAACAGGGCGGTTATAGATACCCCCGATCAGACTTTCTCTGGTCATCCAATTAAGCATGCTGTATCCAAAGTAGAGTGCGCCGACTATCTGACCTAAAAGAAGAGATGATTGATTAATCTCAATGGACAAATTTCTCAGAACGATGTCTGAAGCGAATATCAACATCGCGCCAGTGGCACCCAAGACTATCGAGCCAATAGTCATTACGATTTTTGTATTCATTATGTGTAGTTAATTAGACCTTGACTGACGTGAACGCTATACAACTTGATATTTTTCCGGATTCATTGGGAATTTATTCTTATAGCCATCCGGCCATTGAAGACAGAACAGCGCCCATTCCGCGACATACACAACCTTGCAAGTCACCATCTCGCCTTTGTAGTAAAATTCAACGGAATCGCCTTCGTGAATAGGTTTTCCGTTCTTGTCAATCATTCCGATGAATTGACCTTTAAATAATTGAGTAGGATCTTGTTCGTTCATTATTGGTTACCCAAAGTCAACTGGTGCCATGTCTTTGTTAACGCCAACTGCTCAATGCTTCAACTTTTTTCTTCGCGTTTTTTTCTGCTCCCTGCGGTATCAGTTTGACGACAAAAATCTGTTTCACATTGGCTGGTATTTCCATTTCAAAACCGACGAGCGTAGTTCCGGGGTTTGCTGCGTCGTATGTGGTGGTGGGTTGCGTAGTCCAGGTCTTCAACATCACTTTTGCGGGACTATCAACCCGCAGAGTAAGTTGCCTCCCGTCCTTCGACAGCAAAGCGGTATTGTCGTTTTCAACTGAAACTTTGGCAGAGGTTAACATCGTCCATCTGACTTTAGTGGGTTTGTCCAATGTGGTGAATTCGTCCTCGATAACGACATAACTTTGATCAACAATACCTGTACCCCTGCTTGCGCTGGCCAGCTGACCTGCGTAAATCGTTGACAGATCAGAGACAGCAAATGAAAACTCTGCTTTATCAGAAAAACGGTCGATCTTAGAATAGCCATCTACGACTTGCAACTTGCCGTCTACTGTGAGCGTATTGTGAACAAAATTATTCAGACGAAGAACACTCCATCGCTGTGATTCCTGAGTCCTTCCCCATAGTTGAATGCCTTTTGATTCGAGTGACTCATAATCCTGCATTCCAAGGTCCGCTGCCCAACGTATGCCATCCGACTCCATAATAAAAGAACCAATGTCCATATGAGCATGATTGACAGAAGCGGAGCCCGCCTTGAAACCTAAGTAGATCCCGTTAGAGTTGCTCCAGGAAGTTCGCATCAACGCTACCGGACTCGGTCCCTGGCCAACATATACCCTGGACGCCGGCTCCTTTATTTGTTCCAATGATATTTCGTTTCCCCAAATGATAACGGCCGGGAGTAGACGATCATTTGTAAAACCGGAATAGTCATCCTTATCCAGGAATTTTTTCTCCATCCACAGAAGAGAAGGATCGTTGTTCTTTTGTGCAAACCAGAACATGGCAGGACTAAGGCCAGCACCCGGCCCGCAATCTCCCCAGTTAAAGGAAGCTCCGGTTGCACCTATCATATGCTCACGAAAAACAGGTGTCTTCAAAAATCCAGGCAGCGCGGATAATCCAAAATCGCTGGAGAATGATTTTTCCATGGCGCTGAGGAACATCACATTAAACGATGTGCCGTAGCCCCAATACGAAAAACCCTCGGGGTAGGCGCCATCCGGTTTATAATCTTCCATTGGCAATGAAATAGTCATCAGCGCTCTGTCAATGATTTGCTTCGACTCGATGGGGTATTCATCTGCGACGGCGAGTGCACCGAAAGTCATGCCCGCGTTGCACACTTGATTCCAGTTATGGGTGGCTTTTAAGAACCCGTTGTATTTATCGTCGAACGATGGCTCAAGTCCCTTTTTCAGAATCGCTTCTTCTATAATTTTTTTAGACTCTTCAGAAAGCTTATCGTGCAGCCAATCGTATCCGATAGCCATTCCCATGGTCATTTCTGACACATCAAGGAAGTGGGAAGGATTCCAGTCCGTGAAAGCTGCTACTGCGAGCATTTCCTTTTCGGCACGCTGAAAGTACTTTTCTTCTTGGGTCATCCGATATGCATAGGAGAGGTAGAAGACGCGTCGGATACATTCCCTGGACACACTTAACAGACGCCTTCCGATCTGAATACGTTCAAGCAGTGGCAGTGCGATCATGTCGTCGCACTCTTTCAAAATGGCCGCGTGCATTTTTTTCCAAACCGGATTGGATGTGATGGCAGTCTGAATTGCTGCTTCTTCATTCTTCAGTAATAAAATTCGCGGATGTGTTGGCAGGGTGAATGTATCTGGAAGTTTCCGATCCTGCGCGGTAACGGTGGTTGTTATTGCCAGTAGAAATACTAAGAGGGAAACGTTAACGTTCATGAGTGAAGTTGATTAGTCTTGAGCTGCAAGCCGCAACCTGCAAGCTTATGGGAGCGACAAGACGCAAGCCTCTGCAAGATAGCACTCTTTCGTTCCGGAAAGTTAGATCATCTCGATCAAACCGAAACTGGTAACCCGAATATCATTGTTGCTAATATCTTGATAATACGTTTGCCTTTCAGATTTTCAGAAGTTCAGGGTCTTGCCAAACGTCTTCATATCCTTTGTCGTCAATCAAAAATCTAAATCCAGGAGGGAGCCCTAAATACTTAACGATACCTGGTCGCAAAGTCAATGAATGTCTGAAATGATGAGGCTTAAAAAAATCCTCGGCCGCGGACCATTCTTCACCTGCCCAAATATACCAACCCGTTGTTCTATCACATTGGGGATGTCTAAGCCCATTAACAGGATTCATTCCTGTCAATACATTGTCGGCAAGTCCGATAATTAGTTCGATACCGGATTCAGTCCACGGTACTTTATACTTCTCACAAATTCGCTTTTGGTCTTCTGTGTATTTATCCCAAGTTGTCATTGGAAAACTATGATGCTAAACCTCAAGGAGTTTAATAACAACCCACATTATTCGACATTCAACATCCATGCGCCATCCTGAAACCACGTTTTCTCAAGAAGTGGCAAGTTTCCTGAAATTTCCAGCGATGAAATATAATTTTCCACCAGGTTCAGGAATTGAGGGTCGTCTGGAGGCAACGCCATGCCAATAGGTTCAATGGTCAATGGCTTATCGGAGATGACAAGATCCTTACCTTGATTCTTCATCATAGTTACTACACAAATCGGCTTGTCAGCAACCATAGCATGCGCTTTATCATTTAATACCATGTCAACGCCCGCATTGTAATTATCAACAAGAATTAATTCATGCTTTGGCATATAATTTTTGACAAATTCAACACTAGTTGATCCTTTCAGGGTAACAATTTTATATTTCTTATCGGTATTTCCTGCTGAAATCTCACTGATCAAAGCTGATTTTGTTAAAATAGATTTCCCTGAAAGTATATATGGACCTGCAAAAAGCACTTCTAAGTTTCGTTCAGGTGTCATTGTCATACCCGACATGACTGCATCGATTTTACCTGCCTTGAGGGCTCCCAGCAAATCCGAAAAAGGCATTTCAACCAGTTTCAGTTTCACCCCCATGTTTTTTGCCAGTGCTTTTGCCAAATCAACTTCATAACCAATCAACTCTCCATTTTTTGCTTTCATGGTAAATGGAGGCTGGTTTCCGCTGTTCCGATGCGTATCTCCCCTCTTTTAAGGATTGCTGAAAGTACCTTTTGCGAAAAAGCCGGCAAGGAGATAAAAACCATTAAAACACTAATGGCCAAATATTTTGATACGATTCTCATGTTCAATTTTTGGTTTAACTATGGATGGAGTCTTAAATAATAGTCTAAAATGTTTTCGGACTAATCCAACCAAGATAGTGAAAGCAGTTAATTATCCTATGCTTACCCTTTAATTTTTGGATACAAAAAGTATCCCTAACTTTCGCCTTAGTCAGCACGCAATTCTATTTGAAAACGACGATACCTATGAAGAAGGCGTTCATTCTTTTTTTATCACAAACCGTATTTTTATTTATGAATTGCCTGGGACAAGAAACTGAACAGCCTTACATGTATCTTACTGGTTATACGATCCCGAAGAAGACTAACACGATTGGTTCCGTTAGGCTGAGCGGAAACGAAATTAAATCTGTCACTATCGAGGGCGAACATACAACTGCATTTAAGGTTAATAAGAATCATGAGCTCGTAGTCCGGCCCGGGAAATTGCAGTCTGGCCCCGCATGGTTTGATATCACGCTTAATGTTAAAACTTCTACAGGTCAACTTTCAAGGACTTTCAGAATTGTAAAAGATGATTTTATACGCAACAAGGTCATTGCTCACCGCGGTGCCTGGAAAAACACGGGCTCGCCTGAAAATTCCATCGCTGCATTGAAGCATGCAATAACAATGGGTTGTGAGGGTAGTGAATTTGATGTTCACATGTCAGCAGACTCGCTTCCGCTTATTAATCACGACAATTCTATTCAAGGAGTGTCGATCGCCAAAACAAACTCCAGCGAATTGTTGACGATGAAACTCGCTAACGGGGAGATGTTTCCAACTCTGGAGAATTACCTGATTGCCGGAATGGAACAAACCAAAACCAAACTTATCCTGGAGATAAAACCTTCGGAGCTCGGCAAGGAAAGCTCGATAGCATTGACACGAAAAGTTGTATCACTCGTAGAAAAGTTGCATGCGCAGGCGTGGGTAGACTATATCAGCTTTGATTATGACGCCTGTAAAGAAGTGATGAAGCTCGCACCATACGCCAAGGTGGCGTACTTAAGGGGAGACAAAACGCCCACTGAACTAGCTGCGGATAAGTTCTTCGGTTTGGACTATAACTTCAGCGTTCTACAAAAGAACCCGGACTGGTTACAGGATGCGAAAAGCAGGAAACTAACAATTAATGTGTGGACTGTAAACGACAAACCAGCACTGGAAGCATTCCTCAAACAAAATGTCGATTTTATTACTACAAACGAACCGGAGTTGTTGTTGTTAATGGTGACGAAGAACTAGGTCGTGTAGTGCATTGATGGAAGTGCGTGCGTAATCACAATGCGCTTTAAGCGCAAAAAGCGCAAAAGAATGCACGCAGAATGCGCAGAAGACTTTGTCCAGATAATAATAGTGCTTCAGACTTTGCCTAATGTAAAGCTGTCTATATTCTGCGTTTTTTGCGTGCATTCTTTTGCGCCTTCTGCGCTTAAAAGCAAACGCGGCAAATTCAAGCTAGCTGTCCTACGACATTCACCATGGACGGATTACCGAAAGGCAGATCGTCCATAAGTTTCGACTGATTTATTCGTTATCAACACCGATGCCACATACCATCGCCGTGTGAAATGAAAAGATTGCTGATCATCCTTTACTTCGCTGCCCCTTTACTTACCACGGGACAATCATTTAACCGCGAACAAATCATTGGTACCTGGACCGCCAAAGAAGTGTCTTTCACAGAACCGATGGGGCAAACACCCGAGGAAAAATCAACAGTTGAAAAAACTAAACGAGGCCTCCTTGCCTCACAGTTTATCTTCAAGCCCAACGGATTATTCTTGCTCCGTTTACCGGCCAACGCACCCACGGAGTTCCGGGAACTTGAGTCCATGAACAACAAGATGTGGCACATAAAATCTAAAGAGCGGATGGTCTTTGTAGGTTCTCTTGACGAGGACCTGATGACCATCAACGTAAAAATGGCAAACGAATTTTATTATTTCAGGATACGGGATACGCCTTTGGTGCTAAAGATGGAAAGAAGTAGGTGAGTTAGAATTTAGAAGTTAGGAGTTAGAATTGATCCCCCTATTTAGGGCATGGTCAGAAATGGAGTGATTTATTAGCTTGCTTTAATGAAAGCAATTTGTATTTCAATATTATTCAGTCTGAGTGTCGCAAGTTTCGCTCAGGACACTAAGGAATTAGTAATAACAGAAGATGCGAAGTATTTCGATTTTTGGGTAGGCACGTGGCATGTGATAAATGAAAACGGTACAATTGATTCAACTTCATACTTTAAAATTAAGCGTAGCGTTCACTCCGCGGCATTTGAAGAAGAGTGGCAGCTTGCTGTAGATAAGACAAAACCGTTAAAATCCGTAGCGTTACGTGCATGGGATAAAAGCAACAACAAATGGGGCTTTGTATGGGTAAGCGACAATGGTTTATATCAGATTTGGGATAGCCGAAAAGTCGATGGCCATTGGTACATCTACAAACAGTTTACTGTCAACGGGGACACTTATCTTTCTCGTCAGGGATTTTTACTTCAGCCTGATGATACGGTTTTGCGAATCAGTGAAAAAACGTACGATGAAAAAAAATGGGAGGTGAGGTTCAAGCAGAGATTAAAGAAAGTCAAATAACCAACTTGACATTCTTGTTTGCCATTTTGTACTGCCAAATCGTAAACGACCGGCTACATACATTTGTCAATTGGATAGGTCTCTTTCATAGAACAAAAACCATTTTTTTTCAATTTTAGCGAACACTAGCGGAGCTATAAGATGTTTTTTGTTTTTAGAAGTTTGACCCAGGTTTCATAACCAGTTTGGTTGAGGTGAAGACCGTCAGGTTCTGCATATTTTACATCCAGTTTTCCACTCTTGTCTCTCAGTACCCCGTTCAAATCGACATAGGTAAACATTCTTTCTTTTGCGTTTCGTTCTAATTCCAGGTTCACCAAGATCGACTGTCCGTTTTTATTGAAAGCTGCCGGATATTCATCTTTAACATTGTCGTTTGTGGGTAAAATACTGTGAACATAAATTTTTGTTTCTGGTGATTTAGTTTTTACACGTTCAACGATTGTAAAAATATTGTTCACAATGATGGTCACGGGAATGTCCTGAGAGATATCATTTATGCCGATTTCAATAAAAAGTTTGTCTGGGTGTCTGACTATTACGTCGTCCAAACGATCTAAAACACCAAATGTATTATCAGCAGCAATTCCCCGATTAATAATACTTAAATCATTTAAAAGTTTTTGCCAATCTCCATACTCCGCGATACTGTTCCCTAAAATAATCACTCCACCTTTTTGTATTGGTTGACTTTCAAATAGTGCTACACGCTTTTGGTAGTAGTCCCTTGCATATCTTATGGTGTCGTAACGTACGAGCTGTGCCTCAGCAATAGATGACGTCAAGCAAACAGCGAATAGAAGTTTTCTGATTTTCATTATTTTTTAGCTTCGTAATCTCTATGAATTAATACGCAAAACTATATGTAAGTCATGAGAGGAAATGTGCAGAAATGCTCAATTTATCATGTCCTTTTCCTGAAACTAAGAGGTTGGACACCATGTTCTGGGTTGAATGCACGGCAGAGGCCCTTTCGATCATTACGGAATATCAAAAACATTCTAAGAAGCCACTCTCTCCGGCGCTCTCTGAAATGCAGTTTCCCGCTGATGGCACAGATTGAATACACGCAGATTTACGCGGAATCAACTACTAACTCATAACTCCTAACTTCTAACTCCATATGAATTGTCTAAGGCAAACGTGCTAAAACATAGTAGTTTTAATGCAAACTGACAATTACGCCTTCCATCGCCTTACAAAGACTTCTACAATATCTTCCAACGCATTCACATTCACATCCAGATCGGTTATCTCGACAGGATAAGAAAGTTTGGTGACGTGAAATTTAACCTTTAACGTTCTGTGTTTGCCATCATAAATCTCGATATCTTTTACATCAGCTTTCGTGAATAACCTTCGCTTTATCCGAATCCCGTCTTGCGTGAGCGTTATGACCGGTTGAGTGGTCCGGAGTTGAATAAAATTTTCAATGCTAAAGAGTAACGTCACAAGCCAAAGGCCTCCCAGAAAAACCTGCATCATCACTTCTCCCTGTAGGTTATTTTCACTGACAAATCCAATGATTGCCCAGGTTGTCGCGATAAATCCCATGGACCAGCAAATCAGTTCAAAGCGATTGTAGGTTTTGGAGTAGTAGATTTCAATTATGTCTGGTACGTGGGAGTCATCTGGCACGATGTCGGGTTGGCGGAATTTTTCACTCAGACTTTCGAGTATCAACCGATCGCGCCCCGAGGGTGGGAAAAGTTTACTTTCCCATCCGGGAATAAGCCCCCATTTTTCGGCTTTCGATTTCAGCTCATGCAATTTCTAACCTGTTGAAATGCCCATATCTGCCATTGATAGAGGTATCGGGTAGTGAAATAATACGACAACAAGATACCCAGTGGAATAGAGATGAAAATCAAGTAGAATGAAGTGGAGAAGGCGAGAGAAGCGACGCCTGCCAATATTTGCGTGAGATAAAACGGAACAACAAACCGCATGCCTGCATTCTTTTTTCCGATGCGTAAGGCTTCGTTAACGGAGACTTCTTTCATGGAGTAACTGTATTAGTGTTTTTTCACTTTCGGAACTGTGTAATAGGGCCTAGTCCTGCTCATTGTTCATTGTTCACTGCTAATCGCCCCCGACTTGTTTCACGCAAAGGCCGCAAAGTTTAGCCGCAAAAGGCCGCAGAGAAATGCATGGATCATTGCTCATTGCTTTGATCTCATTTCGTTAGCGGAATGCAGGATGTAATTCTTGATGTCACTAACATCTTTTTGACTGAGACGATCTGAAAAATTGGGCATCCCTTTCTTCAGGTACATTCCTTTCAACACAATGTCCTCAATAATCGCAAACGTGCCTTCGCTTGAATACCTCAAGTTGGGAATAGCACCACCATTGTCACCCTCCCAACCGTGGCAATGGCGGCAATTAGCATTATACAATAACTGTCCTTTATTAATTTCTTCTGCTGTTGCGGAAACAGGAAGGTTAATGAGTTCCTTCGGTTTGGATTTATAAAATCCGGAATACGTTTCTTTAGCATCAATTGCGAAAGTGAAAATTGTGCCCGGGTAATTTTCCTCCGTAAATCTAACCCGATATCCAGGGTTGCCTCCCCAACCTACTGCAATGGATACGTATTGTTTTCCATTCATCATATAAGTTACCGGGGCTGCGATCACACCTGAGCCGACATTGGTTTCCCATAGCTTTTTTCCATCCGTTGCATCGTAAGCAATAAATTTACCCTCACCTGTTCCCTGAAAGACCAGACCTCCGGCGGTTGCCATCACGCCTCCATTCCAATACGTTGCAGGATAATTCACTCGCCAGACTTCCTTCTGTGTTTGTGGATTCCAGGCCAGCAGTTGACCTTGATTCATATTTGCTGGCCGATTCAGATCCGGGATAGTTGGAAGATGGGCAATAGGGTTTGAAACATTCCGCCGATTCGGAATGAACGTCCAGATTGAATCATTGCCAAAAGGGAAAGAATTGGTGTGGGCCGGGAAATACACCAGCCCAGTCGTTGGATTGTATGCCATGGGCTGCCAATTATGGCCCCCTACTGGTCCGGGAGATATTACCCTGTTTTCATGTCTATAGCGACCGAAATCTGTCTCGATAGGACGCCCGGTAACTTTGTCAACACCGGTCGCCCAGTTCATATAGGTATAGGGCTCGGCCGAAATCAGCTTTCCGGTTCGTCGATCCAACACGTAGAAGAATCCGTTCTTCGGCGCCTGCATGATTACCCTTCTTTGCTGCCCTTCAACTTCCATGTCGGTCAGAATAAGATGTTGTGTTGCCGTGTAGTCCCAATCATCTCCGGGTGTGGTTTGATAATGCCATACATACTCACCGTTGTCGGGATTGAGCGCAACAATGGATGAAAGGAAAAGGTTGTCACCCTTTCCGTCACTCCGGTGAAACCAATCCCATGGCGCACCGTTGCCTGTGCCC
>Ga0193738_1000481_pt1 | contig 20594 bp, 19 predicted proteins | sample L2a1metaG_FD_144927 | JGI IMG/M metagenome (GOLD analysis project Ga0193738, IMG submission 144927) | Soil microbial communities from a riparian zone of the East river system, Colorado, United States - L2a1 | ecosystem: Environmental > Terrestrial > Soil > Riparian zone | place: USA: East River...
AACTTAGCTTAAGAACATTATCATCTATAAAGTCAGAAACAGATCTCTTCAGTATACTCCATAATCTTTTTGGTGCCATAAAAGGGAAAATGGTCATGATTTAAAACTTACATACATAGTGCCAAAGAAGGTCGGGCTTAATTGATACGGGGTTACAAGGACTTAAGATGTATATAAAACTATTTCAATTTTTCATTTTGTTGATGTCTTTCCGCATCCCTGGTTGTTTTCTTTTCAATATTCTTTTGAAAGGCTTCCGTTAAATTAACACCTGTTTGGTTTGCAAGACAGATCAGTACCCATAACACATCGGCCATCTCATCTGCAAGATTTTTATTCAAATCGGTCTTTTTAAATGACTGATCGCCATAAGTACGAGCCATAATACGAGCCAATTCTCCCACTTCCTCTGTTAAAATGGTCATGTTAGTTAGCTCACTGAAATAACGAACGCCTACTGTTTTTATCCATCCATCCACCTTTTGCTGGGCTTCATTTATAGTCATAACAAAATTTTTATTAAGTCTGTGCAATTTAGCATGATTCCTGACGTTTTCATCTCCCTTTTCGTGTTATCTCCGACCCCTTGATACTATAAAACCAATTATTCAATTCCAATTTTAGTATTCTATGACGAAGCCATTTATCAGGAAAGCTATTCTCGTCTCTGCACTTTTATGCATCACTTGTTATATGAATGGACAGGTGAAGCAATCACCCAAGTCAGAAACAACTATCCCTGCATCTGCCAAACCATTTAAGGTTTTAACAAATGGCAAACAAATAACTATTCAGTCAAAACAGAATTTAAAATCGTTGATGGTTTGGACCGCAAGCGGGCATCGGTTTGTGGAAGAAAAAGAACTTACCTCTACTTCATACTCGTTTATAGTACCGGCAAAAGAAAAAATCTTTTATATAATGCTCGAAACAGCGGAAGGAAAAAGATTTACAGAAAGAATGGGGGTGAAATAATGAATGGTCAGTTGTGAATGGTGAATAAATTATTCCTTGTTCTTCGTATCGATCACAATAGTAACCGGTCCGTCGTTTAATAGTTCCACTTTCATATCTGCCCCAAACACTCCTGTGCCCACAGTTTTACCAAGATCGTTTGAAAGTTGGTGAATAAATTTTTCATACATCGGAATTGCAAATTCAGGCTTGCTTGCTTTTATATATGAGGGCCTGTTTCCTTTTTTAGTAGAAGCATGCAATGTAAATTGGCTTACAGCAAGAATATCTCCATTAATATCTTTTACGGAAACGTTCATCACTCCATTATCATCATTAAAAACCCGAAGGCTTACAATTTTACCAGAAAGCCATTCAATGTCTTCAACAAGATCAGCATCTTCAATTCCTACTAACACCAGCAACCCATTCTCTATTTGAGAATAAATTTTATTATCAATTGTTACACTGGCTTTACTCACTCTTTGAATTACGGCTCTCATAATTTGTACCTTTACTATTTACAAATATATTGACCATTGATTTATGACTTTTATTGACCTGGCACCGGAAATAATTTTTCAAACTACACGCAGCGGCGGTAAGGGCGGGCAAAACGTTAATAAGGTTGAGACTGCGGTTATTGGATATTTTGATATACATACATCACAAATTCTTACCGGGGAGCAGAAATCGGTGATTGCTGAAAAGCTTTCCAATCGTATCAATAATGAAGGAATGTTATTCGTAAAATCTCAAACCTATCGTACACAGCTAGAGAACAAAGCTGAAGTGGTCCGTAAAATAAATGAACTGGTTGTAAAAGCATTGGAGAAAAGGAAAAAACGCAAACCGACCAAAATAAGTAAAGCTGCAAAAGAAAAACGTTTGGAAGTCAAAAAGAAAAAAGGCGATATAAAAGAAGGCCGCAGAAGAGTAGATCCTCATAATATGTAATGCAGCATGTATTTCTTAAATTTACCGTCTGAATGAAGTGGAGACTGACCATTATAATTTTTCTTGCAACCCTTTCCGGAAACTTCTTAATTAATGCCTGCAGAAAAGGCCAGGAAGATGTACCCGGCAAAACAGGTCTGACTTTTACAGTGCCGGCCGGCTTTCCCACACCACTTTATGATTTTTCAAAAAATCCATTGACAGAAGAAGGCTTTCAACTTGGTAAAATGTTGTTTTATGATGGCCGTCTTTCCAAAGATGGTCATTATCCCTGTGCATCCTGTCATCAACAGGTTGCTGTATTTGGCACTTATGATCATGACCTAAGCCATGGTTATGGTGATCAGCATTCAAACAGGAATGCAACACCTCTTTTTAATCTTGCATGGAAAGATGCCTTTCATGCTGATGGAAAATTTAAAAGTTTGGAAGATGAATGTTTGGATCCAATCCAGGCACCAAATCAAATGGCAGAAGAGATCGGAAATGTGTTAACCAAACTTAGAAGTGATGCACATACACGCCATATGTTCAAAGTGGCATTTGGCACCGAAGAAATTACAATTGATAGAATACAAAAAGCGTTGGCGCAATTCACTGTGTCAATGATCACTGCTAATTCAAAATACGACCAGGTGAAAAGAGGGGAGAATGCATACACTGATTATGAGCAAAGAGGCTACCAGCTTTATAAAACCAATTGTGCCTCCTGTCATCCCGAACCCATGTTCACTGATTATTCTTACAGGAATATCGGGTTGAAAATTGATCCTAATTTAAAAGATCATGGAAGATTGGTTGTTACAGGTAAAAAAGAAGATTCATTAAAATTCAAAGTGCCATCCCTGAGAAATGTCTCTATTACTTTTCCATACATGCATGATGGTCGTTACCAAAGTTTGAAAGCATGTATTGAACATTACGGGAATAATATTCAACCGAGCTCTACACTTGACCCATCTTTAACAAATGGAATTCATTTTAACAACAATGAGATCATTGACCTGGTTGCTTTTTTAAGAGCATTGACTGATTCTACACTTACAAAAGATCTGCGGTTCTACCAGGCACATTAATACTTTTTGCGAGTTTGTATTGCTTCGAGTATTTTTTTCTGGCTGGCAACTTCTGCAACCTGCGCTTCCTGTGCCTTTGAGTTAATCAGCATTTCTTCCTGTAGTTTTACTATTTTCTTTTGCAGCTCAACCGAATCGGTTTGCAGTTGTTTCATTTTCTTTTCGGCATTGGTAATTACTGCTAGTTGGGCCGCAATCAAAATATCAGTATGTGCTTCTTCTACCTCTGGTGTCAAGTCTTCAAGAAACGATTTTGCTTTTCGGGTCTCTTCCTTGCTTAAAAGAGGCAGCGCATTGACATCATTATTAAAAATAAGCAGGTGCACTACGGTTTCGTCGCTTTCTTTTTTGCTTTTTCTTTCAATATTCACAACATAATCGTATTTGCCAGGGCTAATGTCTGTCAGTGTAGCTTCTTTATAAATATTAAATCCTTTGTCCTTGTTAAACATTCCTTTTTCCTCTCTGCCTTTGTAACCCATGCGGGATAATTTGCCTATAAGAGCCTTTTCAACAGACTCGGGAGGAAAGTTATAGTTAATAAAAAAGCATTCCTGCTTTTTCTTTTTGTATTCGATGGTGCCTTCTTTAGCCTGTGCCATTAATAGAACAGGTAAACACCAAAACAAGATGTTAAGTATAAGTTTTCTCAATTGCAGATGTTTTTTTAAAGTTAGGAAAAATGTAAATGGAATGCTCCATACATTGAACCCATTGCTTAATCAGGAGTCAAAGAGTACATTTGCTGAAATATCCCAAATCCTTTGAGTGGTATAAAAAAACTAGCCGGGCAAACTATATGGTATGGTGTACCCACTATTGCGAGTCGTTTTCTCGGTTACCTGATGAATCTGAGCCTGCCATTTATTTTCTCGCAGGCAGCCACCACGGCCGACCTTACGCAGGTGTATGCCATCATTCCTTTTTTAAATGTGTTGTTTACTTATGGAATGGAGACTGCTTATTTTCGATTCTCACAATCAGAAGATAAAAAAAAGCTCTATAGCACACTTACTCTTTCAATTTTTTTAACGACCATTTTATTTACAGTTATTCTTCTTTTTTTCCGTCCTTCGATTGCAGATGCAGCAGGACTAGCAAAACATCCACAATATGTAACATGGATGTGCTGGATCATTTTTTTTGATACGCTGGCAACATTACCATTTGCAAAACTGAGACAAGAAGGTCGTCCAAGAAAGTATGCATTTGTTCGTGTAGCAGGCATTGTTGTAAATATTTTGGTAGTAGTCCTTGCTCTCGGTTTGCTGCCGGATTATCTGAAAACAAACCCTGATAGTTTTCTCGGTTTTATTTTTGATAAGACGGATCCGATAAGTTTTTATCTGTTAGGAAATGTTTGCGGAAGCATCTTTACTTTTTTATTGCTTTGGAAAGAATTCAAAGATCTTGAGTTCAACTTCAAAACGAAACTTTGGAAAAAAGTAATGGAGTATAGTTATCCATTGATCATTGTGGGTTTGGGTGGAATGATAAATGACATGTTGAGTCGTTTAGTTTACAGGCATGTTGTTGATGTATCACCTGCTGAGGCGGATAAAGAGCTTGGGATCTTTGGAAACCTTTATCGTCTTGCAGTTTTAGTAACGGTTATGATACAGGCCTTCCGAATGGCGGCGGAGCCTTTTTTCTTTAACCGATCGACTGAAGAAAACCCACAACGTGTTTATGCGAGAGTGATGAAATTCTTTGTGATCGCTTGCTGCTTTATGTTTTTATTCATCGGGCTTTATCGGGACGTGCTGGAGTGGGTGATAACCTTAAAATCAAAAGAATGGGGCGAGGGAATCTATATAGTACCGATCCTTGCTCTTGGAAATATTTTTCTCGGTATTTATTATAACCTGAGCATTTGGTATAAGCTGACCAATAAAAATATGACCGGCGCCATGATCACTTTGGTTGGAGCAGTGATCACAGTTGTATTGAACATTATCCTTATTCCAAAACTTCATTATCTAGGCGCAGCTATCGCTACTTTCTGTTGTTATTTATTTATGATGATCATAAGTTATATGCTGGGGCAAAAACATTATCCAGTGCCTTATGCAAAGAAAAAACTCATCTCCTATCTTGTTTTGGTTGTATTAATATATTTAGTGCATCGCGGCCTGCTAATACTTTACAATAATATTTGGTTTAGCATTGGTTCTGCTACTTTCCTTTTATTATTGTTTGCCTTTTTTGTTTCGAAGATTGAAAGGAAGGAATTAGCGAGGTTGCCTGTTATTGGAAAATACTTTGCCCCAAAAATTGCTTAATAAAGTTTCACAAACGGATTATTCATTTTTTCAAACCCCACTGTTGTTATTGGACCGTGCCCGGAATAAACTTTTGTTTCATCTGGCAAAGTGAATAGCTGGGTTTGAATACTATTAAATAAAGTCTTGAAATCGCCGCCAGGCAGATCAGTACGACCAATGCTGCCATTAAATAAAACATCACCGCCGATAACAAAACCACCGGGTTCATGATAAAAACAAACACTGCCCGGTGAATGGCCCGGCGTGAAACGGATCTCCATTTCATCATTTCCAAGTTTGATGTTTGTTCCTTCTTTTAAATAGATCAGCCCTCCATCATAATTTTCAAAAGGCATTTGCCACATTTCCCCGCTTTGTGGCGCAAAATCTAGTACAGGTTTCTCCTTTTCATGAATATGAAGAGTAAGATCCCATTTTTTGGCAGCCCATTTGTTGCCAAACACATGATCGAGGTGGCAATGCGTATTAAGCAGTAATATTGGTTGAAGGGCCTTTTCTTCAATAAAGTTCTTTAGCTCATCCTGTTCCTGCTGAAAATAACAACCCGGGTCAATAATGCAGCATAGCCCTGCTTCGTTATACAAAACGTAGGTATTTTCCTGGACGGGATTAAATGTAAATGCCTTAACGCTTAACATGGATGGTTTTCCGTACTTTAGAACCGCAATTTCGTGAAAAGTGGGACGTCAGACGTGAAATAGTTTCAGACTCATATCTTATGTCTCGAAAAATAGTTGATTAGTGAACAGGAAGTTAAACGGAGCGTCGCAACAGGAGTCACATCAAGGCTCAAATGCCGACCTCAAAACATAAAACTTATAAGTCTATTGCAGCAACTATACTTTATTTAAATCCGATTTTTAATTTTTAGACGAAACAGGACAGATCTTATGAAGAAAGAATTCAGACTTATCCTTTTTACAGTGGTTTTCTTCTCCCTGAAAACTAATGCGCAGGTGAACTCGGTGGAATTTGGAAAGAACCGGGTGCAATACCAGAAGTTCAATTGGAAATTTTACCAGACAGAGAATTTTAATACTTATTTCAGCCAGGATGGCCTTGCACTTGGCAAGTATGTGGCACAGGTGGCCGAAGAAGAACTGTCAAGCATTGAAGAATTTGTTGAATATGGTCTGCAACGCCGTGCCAACATTGTTGTATATAACAACTTTGATGAATTTCAACAAAGCAATATTGGATTGGGGATTGACTGGCAAAACACCGGGGGTGTCACCAAGCTCGTGAATAATAAAATTATTTTGTTCTTCGATGGCAATCATGAAAACTTAAAAAGACAAATACGACAAGGAATTGCAAAAACGCTTGTCGATAATGTTTTATTTGGAGATGACCTGGGTGAGTTCGCTGCTAACCAGGCATTGCTTGATCTGCCGCAATGGCTTACCGACGGATATATTGCCTATGCTGCTGAAAACTGGAGTGCTCAACTGGATGATGATCTGAAATCTGCTTTACTAAGCGGTCGTTATAATAATTTCTATCAATTTGCGCATGAAAAACCTTTCCTCGCCGGTCATGCTTTTTGGCGTTGGGTGGGTGATAAATATGGTAAAAACAAAACGACTTACATGCTTTACCTGGCCCGCATTTATCGTAATCTGAATGCTGCTTGTAATCGTGTTACCAAACAGAAAAAATTCAAAACCCTGCTCACTAATTTCATGACGGAAGAAAGTCAGAAGTACCTGAAAGATATTCGTGGCAGAAGAGTAGCGCCGAAAGGCCAGTTGTCTGTGAGTGAGTATATCAAGAAAAAAGATTTTATCCGTTTTAATGCAAACCCTGTTCCCCGGAATATGAGTTATGCCGTGGTGGAATTCAAACAAGGAAAATATTCGATCGTGCTGAATGAGAATTTTACCAACCGCAAAGTGTTGGTAAAGTTCGGCGCAAGATCAAGAGAGGATGAAAAGAATCCTAACTACCCGATAATGGCATGGGATGGAAAAGGCACAAGACTAGCTGTGTTGTATTGGGAAAAAGGAGACCTAAAATTATTTGTGTATGATCTTGTGAACAGGGTCAAGATATCAAAAACTAATCTTGATGAACAATTCAGCCAGGTGGAGGATATGAAATACATGCTGGATGCAAATACTCTTTTATTCAGCGCAGTGAAAAGCGGTCAAACAGATATTTTCGTTTATAAAATTGATAAAGGAACAGTAGAGCAGATCACGAATGATGTGTATGATGACCTTGATGCATCATTTGTAGCTTTTCCAAATAAAACAGGGATCATCTTCTCCAGCAACAGACCATCGGGCACTGCTGCAAGCTCTGATGACTCATTACCACATAATCGTTACAATATTTTCCTGGTTGACAACTGGAACAAATCTGAATTCAAACAGATCTCTCAACTGACAGATATGAAGCAGGGTGATGCCCGTCTTCCTTCTCAATACAATACTTCGCATTTCACTTTTGTAAGTAATGAAAATGGAATTGCCAACCGCTATGCCGGTTTTTTCAGAACAGAAAGAGCGGGGCTTGATACATTGGTATTTATTGGCGGCGATGTATTGCGCAACCCATCTCTAAAAGATGTGGATTCATTATTGAAAGAATGGGATAAACCAGATATTGATTCAGTAGGTTTTGTTTCTGTAACCCAGGATTCCACTTATGTATTCCCAATCACCAACTATCAAAGCAGCTTACTGGAAACAAGAACTGCCGGTGATCAGCAACAAGTAAGTGAAATAGTAAGACAGGGTGATTATAAATTCCTTTATCGCCTTAAAGTGGATGAAAATGCTTTGCGCCGTCGCAACATATCAGCAAAGCCAACTGAGTATATGAAGAAGGTAATGGAAGAAGAAAAATTTGAAGAAAGCAAACTTGATATAAATGTAGCCGACCCTACCGATACAACTGCAAAAAAGCAAGATGATTTCTTCGAAAATGAATTTAAGGATGAGAAAAAAGATTCGACAAAGATCGGCAACGTAGTGGAATCAGTTGTAGTGCCTGGTAAAGAATCGGTATTAAAGACAGCAAAATTGTTTGAATATCGCCCACCGAAATTTTTCAATGATTATGTAGTAGCCGGTTTTAATAATAATGTATTGATCACCCGTTATCAAACCTATGCCGGTGGCTCGGGTCCTATTCAACTTGCCAATGGCGATCCATTTAATGGTATGATAAGAGTTGGGACCTCTGACCTGATGGAAGATTGGAAGTTTGCCGGAGGCTTTCGCCTGAGCACGGACCTGAAGAACAATGAATATATAATGAGTGCACAATACTTAAAGAAAAGGCTTGATTATAATACTGCTTATTACAGGAGTACGCAAAAAGTTGGTGTCAGTGATCAAAATGGAAATTTTTTCAACGGCAAACTATTTACGAACTTATACCAGTTAGGTGTTTCTTATCCGTTTGACCGTGTAAGAAGTATTCGTTTGAATGGTGCATTCCGTTCAGATAAAGTTGTAATTCTTGCTGATGATCTGAACCTGCCACCTGCAACATTGGAGATCGAGGATATTAAAAAGCATTATGCCATATTACATGCGGAGTATGTATATGATGATGCCATTAACCCGGCATTGAATATTTGGAAAGGGTTACGTTATAAATTTTATTTTGACTGGAATTCCAAAATAAATAAAGAATCTGGCTCCGTTGCAGATAATCCATATTCACTCAATGTTGGTGGCGATGGAAGATTATTTATTCCGCTCTATCGTAATTTCATTTGGGCATTGCGTGGAGCTTTTGATCTTTCATGGGGTACACAAAAAATTATTTACTATGCCGGCGGTGTTGACACTGACCTGTTTCCAAAATTTAATGACGCTAATAAACCTGATCCGGATATCGATTATGCATTCCAGTCGCTGGCTGTTAACCTGAGAGGCTTCAATCAAAATGTGGCTAATGGAAATAATGCGGCAGTGATCAATAGTGAATTACGTTTACCTCTATTCAGCACCTTATTTAATAAACCTATCAACAATGCATTCTTAAGAAACTTCCAGTTGGTACAGTTCTTTGATCTTGGTACTGCATGGAATGGCAAATTTGATAAAATAGAAAGACCTTCTGTGTTATATAGCCAGCCAGGAAATCCTGTTGTAGTGAAAATAAAAGCGGGCGGTATTGGTCCTTTTGCCGGTGGTTATGGATTTGGTGTGCGCAGTACAATACTTGGTTATTTCCTGCGTCTTGATACTGCATGGGAAATGAATGGTGTATTCAAAGGAAAACCGCTCTGGTATTTTGCAATGGGATTGGATTTCTAGAATTATATATAGATATTTTTAAAAGCCTCTCTATATGAGAGGCTTTTAATTTTTATTAAGTCAGCATTAGTAATTCTTATCATCTTCTGTTGTGTCACTCACTTGTACTCTAACAATTCTATTCAGCAATAAAAGATGAAGGCTCCAAGAATGGAGCCTTCCGAACTAAAACCAACTATAACAAAAGACTAATGGCTTCTACTATCTATAAATATTTTTCTTCTCAATTCGTCCGTCGGTTCTTTTAATATCTCATTCCACTTCCATGAATGAATTGGGTTACCTTTCTTTCCCTGGAAAAATGCTTCTTTCATTTTACTCCAATATTCTGGCATTGTAATAAAACTATACATTACCGTTGCCAATACCGGGAATGAAATTCGGCCATTGCCAAGCATAAAAGTTTGCAAGCATGCTTCACCTTCTTCTGTTGTATCATAGCCAAGCAATACATGTTTCAGATCATGCCTTGCATAATGGTTTAATAGTGGAAGGTCTCTTTGCTTTAAAAAAATAAATAGATCATTACCCAATGTTCCGTCCGGAAAAGATTGCAGATCAGCTTCACTATAGGTAAATGTATTGGGCCGTCTAAACAACTTCAGCATTGGCAAAGCGATCTTGTGCGTCAAAAACACAAGAATAGTTCCCCTTATTTTTTTCAACCTTATTATCATAACTTATTTTTTACCACTGTAATTTTCTTGAGAAATACATGATGATGCCGAGTGCAATGAACAAACCGATACTTCCCATCAGCAACGCATAATCTTGTAATTGTATGATCGTGAAAATATATCCATATACGACAGTGAGTACAAACCCTATAAAGATTGCAAGCTTTGATGATCTCATGATACTTCCAACAAACCATGTTACCAGTCCTATGGTGGCAATGCCGGCGATCAGGTAAGCAAGATTGAAGCCTGTATATTCTGATATGGATAAAAGCAATGTGTAAAATAAAACAAGCGCCAATCCCGCTAACCCATATTGAATAAGATGAAGGTTTCTTTTATAGATCGTTTCAATTAGAAAAAAAGCAGCGAAAGTAAGAATGATACAAAGCAGTGCATACTTTACCGAACGTTCCGTTTTATTATACTGATCAACCGGTATAATAAGATTAGCTCCCATTGCTGAAGCCTGCAGGTTGTTAAATTGATCATTCCAAACCATCGGTGTGGTACGATTCAGGTATTTCCATTTTACATCAATACCACTATCGGATGCATTAGGTGTTTCAGGGATTTTTATGCCTGTAAAACTTGGATCGGGCCAATTTCCTGTTAGCTGGATCTTTGTCTCTCTTGCTGCTGGTGCAAACATGAGTTGTTGCGAGCCATGCAAAGAAAATTTTACGGTGAATACATTTTGCGTATCTGCATCTTCTGCTTTTAATGGAACAGCTGCAAACAAAGCTTCACCAATTTTTTCATTTGGCTCTGCCCATGGCTGACAGAGAAAACTGCTGTCCTTCCATTTCATGAATATCTCCTCATTGATACCACGACTCAGGTCAGATATTTGTAGCAAAAGTTTTGCTTCTGACCATAATAGGCTTGTAGCAGGAACATTTAATTCCCTAAACTTTATGTCGTTGAATTTTGCCGTAATGGAAATATCTCCCTGATAAACCGCTATCTCATAAATACCGCGGTGGCGTTTTTGTGGAGATACTGATGAATTAATATCCAATTGATCGGCCATGAACCAGGCATACTTTTTTTGATTAACAAGACCATTCGCTGTTCCCATATAGGGAATCATTAAAATCGGCCCGGTGATCGTTTGTTTTCCGGCCCACTTGCTGCTCACTTCTTCTATCGCTTCTTTCTGCCTGGCTGCTCTTTCATTGATCACATCGCGAATTAGATTTGTTGGTATCCAGAGAAAAAATGCCATGATAAAAATTATCACTGCTTTAAAAAAGAGTTTACCCTTATCAAGCAGGGTATAAACAGGATTCTTTGTCTCGATTGTTTCCATTTTATTTAAAATTGATTTGGTTTATGATTAATTAAATTCTTTATTGAATAATACATGACATAAAAAAAGCTGCCGAATAAAACAGTAACGGCCCATGTTCCAAAGTGATCAAAAGGATTAAATACCCTGTCTAAAATATCGCCGGCCACGCTACTCGGATTAACAATTATATCCCAGCTGTTCCATCTCAAATACCGGCCTATATAGATCCCAAATGCACAGAGAAAAAAAGAACATAACATTATAATGGCTGAAATTTTACTTCCATAACGATTCAGTAAAAATTTTTCTACTGTTAAAAGTGAAGAGAGTCCAAGTAACAAACAATTTAATGCAGCACTGAATAATAGAAGAATATCAAACCAATAAGGAATAGGAATTCTTTGCTTTAAATGTAAAAAATCAGTGATGATATACGGGGCATTGGGTAAAAACAAAAGCCAAAGGGCAATTAGAAAAAATAATTTCCAGCGATTTCTAACAAGATGAAGTCTCTGACTCAGCGCAAATGGTATCCACGCAAGAAATAAATTCCACGCAAGAAAAACGTAGGTTAGCTCATTGCTCAATATCATTCTTACGATCAATAAGAATATTGTAAAGGCTAATGGGATAATGATCTTTTTACTGAAGCTCATTTTAAAAAATTTAAGAAATGAACCAACGCAGGGATAAATATTATAAGTCCGATGATGAGGCTTGTGATCGATGCCACCAAAACGGCACCTGCTGCCACATCTTTAATGATCTTGATACTGGGATGAAAATCTGTTGTAACAAGATCACAGAATCTTTCAATAGCAGAATTGATCATTTCCAACGAAATGACTAATCCAATACAAAACAATACAAGAAGCCATTGAGAAGATGAAAGAGAAACAGTGAACCCCAATGCGATCGCAGTCATCCCGATCACCATTTGAATTTTACCATTCCGGTCACGGGAAAAAAATTGTTTCATTCCCTGCAATGCAAATAGCACTGCATTAAAAAATGTTTTCATAATTAATTTATATAAATGATAAATGAGTTTTACATTATTAGTTAATGATCAGGCGACAAGCATATCGAATGCCTCCTTTGATTCAGATTTTTCTTTTTCTTCAACTTCCAGACGTTTTATATTCCTTAAACAAATGGCCAGGGGCAGTACTCCTATAATTCCAAAAGAACAATCAATTAATCTCCACCAAAATGGTATGCCTCTGAAATGCCCTGCTATCATTGCAAATGGAATGATCAAAATACAGGCGATCACACCAAACTCTATCACCCATTTATTTTTTACGGGGTCCCTTAATGGACCGATAAAAAGAATGGCCAATACGAAATGTGCAAAGGCAAGCCAGTCATAACCGTAAAAAAGAAAAGGATGATCTTTTGCTGTTTGCTTTATGCCAATTAATACTTCCTCCAGAAAACCCTTTATACTTCCGTCAAAAGGAAAATGAGCAACGATATAAGAAAGCTCGGATTCAACAGGTATCGCGGTAAGTCCGCTGATGAATAGGGCGGCTATAAAAACTTTCAGCCAGTTGCGAACGATTTGTTTTTCTTTATTCATAAAAAGTGCTTTGTATTTCAAAGTGTAACTATAAAAAAAATTATTTCACCCCTTTGATCATATTTTCCAATGCAGTAATATGATCAGCAAACGCCTTTTCACCTGCTTTCGTTACTGAATAAGTTGTATTTGTCTTTTTACCCACAAATCCTTTTTTAATTTTTAAAAAACCATTTTCCTCAAGATTTTGTAAATGTGTTGCAAGATTTCCATCTGTCACTTCCAGCATTTGCTTCAGGTCATTAAAATTTATTTCCTCATTCACCAACAGCACACTCATAATGCCAAGGCGGATGCGATTATCAAAAATTTTATTTAAGCCAGTTATCGGGTTCTTCAATTCTGATTTTTTATCAAATTACTCTTAGCCGTTTTTTTCATATTTCCACCACATCACAAAACCATAAATAATATGCAAAACTCCAAATCCAGCTGCCCAAAAATACAAGCCATAACCCACAAACTGTGTATTGATCAACCCAAGCATGATCTGTGAGAGCCCGAGGTATTTAACATCTGTAAGTGTATACTTGCTTGCATTTACCAGGGCAAGTCCATAAAAGACAAGGCAGGCCGGCGCTATAAATATCCAATCATTATATTGATACATCGCGAGGATAAATAATCCGCCTGCAACCAGTGGAATCAGCAAGTTGATCGTAAGCCTTTTGGCTGTGAGATCCCAAATAGGTAGTTTATTATGTCTTGCTTTTCTCCATGTAAAATAAAATGCAGCCACCCATGCAGCTGCAAGCACCAGCATTGCAATAATAAACAGGTCAATTTTTAACTGGTGAAAGCCACTATCAGTATACCCCCCATTATTAAAAATTACATAATAATCATCCAGCTTTTGTTTACCAAACCATGCACCTATCAATGCGCAGATACCCGCGGCGATCCCACTCAACCCACTTAATGAAATGAAACGGGATGATCGTTCCATAATGCGTTTTATATCCTGGATCGTGTCGAGAGTTTGCTGGTTTTGTTCGTTCATAAAAAGCACTTTGAAATACAAAGTAAATATTTCAAATGCATAATTCCAAATTTTTTTGACAATTACCCGACTTTAACTGCCACAAAATAAGGGCTTCAGGTGCCTGTTTCTTAAATTTGTAAGCTGATGATGATAACCCGAAGCCTGTACATCCTATTGTTGTTCCTTTTTTTGCCAGGCATGTTCGCCTTTTCCCAACGAAAGATACTTACAGGTGTTGTAAAAGATGCTCACAGTGAGGAGCCTATCCCTTTTGCTTCTTTGCAATTTATAAACTCAACGGTTGGTAAGCTGTCAGATTCATCAGGCTCTTTCGAATTTAACCTGGCCCAGTGGCCATCGGATACACTTGAGATCACATGTGTAGGATATCAGGCTTACAAATTATTTATTCCTGCTAATCTTGATTCCATTAGAATAGATATTATAATGGAAAGGGGAACTTTTAATGAAGGCGCCAACGTAAAAACCAAAGTAAATAAAGGATTATTTCTTTGGAGAAAAATTGTTCAGAACAAATCACGCAATGACAAATTCCAATTCAAAAATTTTTCTTACGAAGTGTATAACAAGCTTGAACTGGATATCAAAAACCTCAATTTCCAAAAAGTCTCCAAATTCAAACCATTAAAACAAGTCACCGACATTATTAATAGCAATATTGATACTACTGAAGGCCCTCCCTATTTGCCCACTTATCTTACCGAAACTCTCTCTGATTATTATTACCAGCCAAAACCGCTAAGAAGAAGGGAAGTAATAAAAGCTGTAAATACGAATGGTGTAAATAATGAAAGCATAATACCGTTTCTCGGGAATATGGATCAGAATGTAAGTGTGTATGGAAATTTTATTCCCGTAATGAATAAAGAGTTTGTAAGTCCAGCCAGTGATAATGGAGATGCCTATTACAATTACAGGGTTTTAGATACACAGGTAGTGAATCAAAACCGTTATTATCATCTTGTATTTACCCCCAAGCGAAGAGGCGAAAATACTTTTGAAGGTGATTGCTGGGTGCATGCCGGCACTTATGCAATTCAAAAGATGAACCTGCGTCTTGGAAAAGATGCCAATGTAAATTATTTAGAAACCTTAAGTCTTATTCAGGAGTATCGTTTGCTCGATGATTCTACAACATGGTTTTTAGCAAAAGATAAATTTGTGGCCGACCTCACTCCTATGGGAAAACAAAGGCTCGGATTTATTGGCCGCAAAACCACTACTTATCAAAATATAGTGATAAATGATTCTTCCGTAATAAAGGAATTAAATAAAAATAAACTAATTGAAGAAATAATAACATTACCCGACGCTGCAAAAAAAGGAAAGGAATATTGGGCAAATGCCAGACATGAAGAGCTATCAAAAAATGAAAAGGGCATTATTAAGATGATAGACACTCTTACCAATGCTCCGGAATTTCAAAAATTGACCACAGCTCTCAAATTTATTGGCACCGGCTATCTTGATATAGGTAATTTTCAAATTGGGCCCTGGTACAACTGGGTCAGCTCAAATGCATGGGAAGGTTTCAGGATACGCTTTGACCTAGGCACCAATTATAAGTTTAGTAGAAAGTTCTACTGGCACACCTATCTTGCTTATGGCTTTAAAGATCAAAAAGTGAAGGGGAAGGCTGAACTATTTTATCTACCGGCAAAACATCCCCGCACTTATCTCTATGGCTCCTATACACATGACTTGGATTTTGGACAATATTATTACGGTGAAGTAACCAGTGATAATATTTTTACCCTCGCCATTCGTAAATCTGGTATCCCTGTTAAGTTTATGAAAATTCAGGAAATGCGTTTTGAATTCTTTCATGAAACAAAATCAGGATTTTCAACATTGGTTGAAACCCTTCATAAAGATTTTAATCCATTGAAAAATATTCCGCCAAAAGATTCATTTTTTGTCGAAAAAGGAGAACCACTCAATACATTTGAAGTTTCTTTGAGATTACGGTTTGCTTATCTTGAAAGATTTCTGGAAAGTCATTTTTTTCGTTCCAGCTTAGGCAGTCCTTACCCAATCCCTGAAATACGGATCACACAAGGCATTCCCGGGGTCGGAAAAAGCGCCTATAGCTATACGAAAGTATCAGGAAGCATTAGAGATTTTATCAAACTACCACCTTTCGGAAGTATTGAGTTTCTAGTTGCGGCCGGAAAAACTTTTGGAACGGTACCCTATACATCTTTGGATATTGCGCCGGGTAATGAGCTTTACTATTATAATAAATATGCATTCAGCCTTATGAATAAATATGAATTTATTCATGATAAGTATGCAGGTATCACTTTTGAACATAATATCGGTAACGGTCTGTTCCGTTTTCTGCCCAAGCTTAAGTTTCGCCAGTTCTATACTATTAAAACACTTTGGGGTAGCCTGAGTGATGCTAACAAAGCTCTCAACTTTAAACCCGGTTATGATTTTGAAACATTGGATGGAAGAACTTACCTCGAGTTAGGAACCGGTATCGATAATATTTTTAAAGTGTTTCGACTTGATTTTATTTGGCGGGTGCTACCTACGCCGCTTCCGAAAGAATCTAATCGTCGATTTGGAGTGTTTGGAAGTTTCAGGCTAACTTTTTAATGATATTATGTAACCAGCTTTTGTAATTCTGTTCATCGTTCCTTGCGTCGCACTCTTGTACAGTAACAATTCTATTGAGCTTTTTTACTACCTTCCTTTTTGACTTTATCTTTTGACTTTTAATTTTTTTCAATGCGTCATTTTATTCTTGCACTCGACCAGGGCACTACCAGCAGCCGCAGTATTATTTTTGATAAGCAAGGCAACATCATCAGCGTTGCGCAAAAAGAATTCAAACAAATATTTCCACAACCCGGCTGGGTAGAGCATGATGCCGAAGAGATCTGGAGCACTCAATATGGTACAATGGCTGAAGCGGTAGCCAAAGCTGGTATCACGATGAAACAAGTGGCTGGTATTGGCATCACCAATCAACGTGAGACAACAGTAGTGTGGGAACGCAGTACCGGTAAACCAATTTACCATGCTATCGTTTGGCAAGACAGAAGAACTGCAGCTTATTGTGATGAATTGAAAAAAGCCGGTCATGCAAATATGATCCAGGAAAAAACAGGATTGGTGATCGATGCCTATTTCTCTGCTACAAAACTGAAATGGATATTAGAGAATGTAAGTGGCGCAAGAGCAAAAGCCGAAAATGGTGAACTGGCATTCGGAACAATTGATAGCTGGCTGGTATGGAAACTAAGTGGTGGCAATATTCATGTCACTGATGTTTCCAATGCATCGAGAACAATGCTGTTGGATATTCATACATGTCAATGGGATGATGATCTGCTAAAACTTTTTAATATCCCGAGATCAGTTTTACCAGAAGTAAAAGCTTCAAGCAAAATTTATGGAACGACTGCAAGTGCAGTTCCCGAAATAAAAATTCCCATAGCAGGTATTGCCGGTGATCAACAAGCTGCTTTGTTTGGGCAAATGTGTATAGCTCCGGGAATGGTGAAGAATACATATGGCACTGGTTGTTTTATGTTAATGAATACAGGAACAAAAGCAATTGCATCAAAAAATAATTTATTGACGACGATCGCATGGCAGATCGATGGCAAAACCGAATATGCATTGGAGGGAAGTGTATTTATTGCGGGGGCAGTTGTGCAATGGTTAAGAGATGGTTTAAAGATCATTCGCAAGTCTTCAGAAGTGGAGGCACTTGCTGCCACTGTAAAAGATAGTGAAGGTGTTTATATTGTTCCCGCATTTGCAGGATTGGGCACACCCCATTGGAACCAACATGCCCGTGGAAGTATTTTCGGCTTGACAAGAGGAAGCAACAATTCACATATTGCCAGGGCAGCCATTGATAGCATCGCTTATCAAACTTATGATGTATTGAAAGCAATGGAAGCAGATGCAGGTATTTCAATTGCTGAATTAAGAGTGGATGGTGGCGCTACCATTAATAATTCATTGATGCAATTTCAAAGTGATATTCTAAATACAAAAGTGATCCGTCCAAAAATAACAGAAACGACTGCGCTTGGCGCCGCCTATCTCGCCGGACTTGCTGTTGGTTATTGGATAAATGTTGAAGAGATACAAAAGCAATGGCAGGTCGATAAAGAATTTTCTCCATCAATGAATGACAATAAAAGAAATGAGCTGGTAAATGGATGGCAAAGAGCAGTGAAGGCGGCTATCGCGTGGGCCGATGAGAAATAATGAACAGGCAAGAACAAATAGACAAACTGAATTCTATTAAAGAATTTGACATCTGCATCATTGGTGGCGGTGCCACAGGTTTGGGTATTGCAGTTGACGCAGCATCAAGAGGATGCAAAACAATTTTACTGGAGAAATATGATTTTGCAAAAGGAACTTCATCACGCAGCACAAAATTGGTACACGGGGGCGTCCGCTATCTGCAGCAGGGAAATATTAAGCTTGTAATGGAAGCATTGAAAGAAAGAGGTTTGTTGAAAAAGAATGCACCGCACCTGGTAAAAAATCAATCTTTCGTTATACCCAATTATAAATGGTGGGAGAATTCATTCTATGGAGTGGGGCTGAAAGTGTACGATTGGATGGCCGGAAGTTTAGGATTGGGCCCTTCACAATTATTAAATAAAGAAGAAACGCTTGCATTGGCCCCAAACCTTGATGAAGATGGTTTGCGTGGTGGTGTTCTGTATCATGATGGACAGTTTGACGATGCACGACTCGCTATTCATCTAGCAATGACGGCAGAAGATCATGGTGCAGTTGTCATTAATTATATGAGTGTAGAAGGATTAATGAAAGAAAATGAAAAAGTATGTGGTGTAATTGCAAAGGATTTTTTTGATGATAAAGAGTTCGAGATAAAAGCCAAAGCAGTTATCAATGCTACAGGAATTTTTTCCGACAGCATTGCCAAAATGGATGATAAGGATGCAGAACCATTGATCTCTCATAGCCAGGGAATTCATCTTGTTTTTGATAAAGAATTTCTTTTATCTGATACGGCGATCATGATCCCGCGAACGGATGATGGCCGTGTATTGTTTGCTGTACCGTGGCATAATAAAATAATTATTGGCACAACAGATACACCTGTATCGTTTCCTGTAGAAACAAGGCATGCCTTGTCTCTACAAATGGCAGAACCTGTTGCGCTGAAAGAAGAAATTGATTTTGTGATGCAGCATATTCATCGTTACCTGAAAAAAGATCCCTCCTATAATGATATACGCAGTGTTTTTGCCGGTTTGAGACCCTTAGTGAAAAGTAATTCTAAGATCACCTCAGCCATTTCAAGAGATCATAATATTTCTGTTTCTGATTCAGAATTAATTTCTATAACAGGTGGCAAATGGACAACCTACAGAAAGATGGCAGAAGACGTAATGGAAGTTGCTATACACAAAGCAGGGATGAGTGAAAAAGAATGTGTAACTAAAAATTTACATATACATGGGCATAAAGAAAGCAACGATTATACAGCTGCATTATATTATTACGGATCTGATAAAGAGAGGATCGAAGATCTGATCAAAAAAGATAATTCGCTTGCTGACTTGATCCATCCTTCATTACCATATATAAAAGCAGAAATTATTTGGGCTGTACAAAATGAAATGTGCATGACAGTCGAAGACGCATTGGCAAGAAGAACAAGAGCATTGTTGCTTGATGCAAAAGCCTCCATTGAATCGGCTTCGCTTGTAGCAAACATGATGGCCAAAGAAATGGGAAAAAATGCAACCTGGATAAAAGAACAAATTGATAGCTTTATTTCTGTTGCGAAGAATTATCTTCCAACTTCAAACCCTAAACTTCAAAACTCAAACTGATTGCTTATGTCTCCTTTTATTGGCGAATTTACCGGTACAATGCTGCTCATCATTATGGGTGACGGCGTAGTAGCAAATGTTGTTTTAAATAAAACGAAAGGTAATAATGGCGGATGGATCGTTATTGTTTTCGGTTGGGCCATGGCTGTATTTCTTGGTGTATATGTATCCACAAGCCTTGGCGGTAGTGGTCATTTAAATCCTGCAGTAACAATTGCAGCAACGGCATTCAACAATTTTGATTCCTCATTATTACCGACCTATATCCTTGCACAATTTGGCGGCGCAATTACCGGGGCAATTATTGTTTGGCTTGCCTATAAACAACATTTTGACAGCACCGATGATAAAGATGGAAAACTTGCGGTCTTTTGTAATGCACCGGCTATAAGAGGATATGGATATAATCTTATCACTGAGATCATCGGCACATTTGTTTTAGTATTTGGTGCGTTGGCGATGTCAAAATCAGCATCAACTCTTGGAACGTTGGATGCATTGCCTGTTGCTTTACTGATATTGGGTATCGGTTTATCACTCGGTGGTCCTACAGGTTATGCTATTAATCCTGCAAGAGACCTGGGTCCTCGTATTGCCCATTTTTTTTTACCTATAAAAAATAAAAGAGACAGTGATTGGGGTTATTCGT
>Ga0193738_1000482_pt1 | contig 20532 bp, 18 predicted proteins | sample L2a1metaG_FD_144927 | JGI IMG/M metagenome (GOLD analysis project Ga0193738, IMG submission 144927) | Soil microbial communities from a riparian zone of the East river system, Colorado, United States - L2a1 | ecosystem: Environmental > Terrestrial > Soil > Riparian zone | place: USA: East River...
GTCAGTGTTATTCCTTCGAAGTTTGGCAGGTAGAAGCTGAAACGATAGCCACTTGACAGGCTGTAGACATCTATTGCAGCGGCTTTGTCAAACGCATCGCGACTTTCGTTTCTCGCTTTGATATTGGAGTGTACGAACAGCAGATCTCCCGAAACACAACTTTTTTTGTTTACGACCAACCGGGGGGCTGCCATAGTCCGCACACCACTAGACGATATCGTTGCAACTTGGATCCTCGCCCTGCTGATGCTGTCAATTGTATTGCCTCTTTCGATGAGGTTCAGATCAGAATCCATTACGACATATTGGTTGCGATAGAAGTAGACGTATACAAGACGTCCGGTCTCCTCGTCGTAATGCATTTCACCGTCAGTACAAAAGACACCGTCAATTTGTTTTTCAAGTAACCCTTCAACCAACTGCACGCCGGAAACAGTGTCATTCATTTTTCCAAGAAGGTGCTCGTGTGTACGACTGCTCAACGTCTTTATCGCAAATGTGTGTGGAGTCATCGGTTCAATATCGACGAAGAATGCACTGTCGAATAGGGCACGCGATAACGCCCAGTCGGTAATACGCCCGCTTAAGATAAGCGGCATGAACCCATCGGTCAGATAAAAATAGGGAGGACACACCTTCACTTGAAACGCACGATACTTTTCATTCAGGATGTTCCTGGTATCTACATTAATAGAAAGTGTGTCCTTAAAAGCAGTCCGAACGATCAAAAGATGAAACGGCGCGGTTGAATTCGCGAGGTAAAAATGCTCCTTGTCCGAACCTGCGATGTAGAATGAATTGTATTTTAAATCGAAAGTATCAGTCAAGTTGCAGAAGTCGTTGTTGAAAGTTCGATCAAAGCTCTCATACTGATATCGCGTGTCTTTTACGCCGTGTAAAAATGTTATAAGGACTATAGCAAGACTAGCAATGGCCACAGCTGTGATGAGCTTCATACTCGACTTTCTCATAATGTAATACCCGATAAATTATGCACCGACTGTTGTTTCTTCTTCACCCATTTTGGTCTTCAACAGAATCCCGAAAAGGGCAAATAGCACGAATACGATGTTGAAGATCAAGTGTTCTTTCCACCCCAAGCGGTCTAGCACGCCGCCGCATGCACACGGAATCTGTTCGCTCAATGTCATTATTGCAACGATGTATATGGTGAACATTAGCATAAGGGCAAAGGCTGAGTACAAGGCGACAAGCCGGAATCTTACCCATACAAACATTGCCGCAATGATGAGCTCAATCGACGGAATTGTCCAAGAGATCAAATAAGATATGTCCGTGAGCAGTGGAGATTGTCCAATTTGAATCCGGAATTTTTCGACATCTGCCAGCTTACTGGTAGCCGCATAGACGAAAAGCAAAATGAATAGAAATGAAATTATTTCGACAGCAACTTTCTGTTTCATGTAGTGGTCTTTTGTCAAGACTAAGGTATGCTAGAAGTAAAAGGAGATTGCTTACCGCATGTTCATACTTAACATGAACTAATGTTCATACTTTATATTATCTCCCGTTAAGTATTGGACCTGTTACGTTTTAGTCTGCTCAGGGACTGCGCCGTAATTCCCAGGTATGACGCGATAGCATCCTGCGGAACGATAAGTTCAATGTCCGGAAAAGTCAGTAGTAATTTTTGGAAGCGTTGAAGTGCATTCAGTCTCCGCATGTCGCGCATCCTTCTCCGGTTCTCTTCGTATTCGTGGTTCATTACGCCTCGGTATATTTTCTGCGCTTCCGGAAATGTTTCGAACATGCGCTGCACGCTGGCATAGCTGATGCACAAAACATCACCCTTTGTCATCAGTTGAATAGCTTCCAGCGACGGCTGCTGTTCAAAAAAACTTTCAAAGGCGACCATGATCTGTCCGGAGTGCCAGAATGATTCTGTTATCTTTTTTCCTTCAATGAAACAGTAGGACATGGCGAAACCTTTGTCCAGGAAGTACGCATACTCTGACGTCCTTGGAGGATCCAGTAGAATATGATTCTTCGGGAAAGTGAACGGGATAAGTTCTTTCTCCAGCGCCTTTTTGAAATCTTCAGACAACGGGTGAATGGAAGATAAGACGTGAAATAGTCCATTGGTGTTCATGGCAAACGGGGTTAGGTGAAAAATAAGATCTTCTTCTTACCCGTATGTCTTTGAAATTGAGAAAAACCCTATGCGGGGGAGAGGATTTTTTTGGTAGAGCAATCTGAATTACCCATTTGTGGGTATGTGAGCACAGTAATTTTTTTATGAGCTTGAAGGTAGCAGAAAGGAAAGCTTATGATTGAAATTCTGGGTGTTATGAATTCGAAGGAAAGATATCTGGCATAGGCACAAGAGTGAGCTTTTAATTTAACAAAACAATGTCATATGGCAAAGACCCCAACACGGAGTTACAGCAATGATCAAATTAGGGAAATGATTTTGCAGTATTTCTACAACAGGAACAAGAACGCGACTAGTAGAAAAGGTAAGAAAGGGTCACACGTAAAAATAAGTGACGTTCGAAGTGACCTTAAAGACCTACATGGATTTAAGGCAACAGAAGTTGTCGGGCATATAAACTATTTGATAAGCCAAGGTTGGCTTGACATCGATGTTGAGAAAAAATCGTTTACTACCGATAGAGGTGTAACTATACCTTCAGAAACAGAATGGTATTTTATAACAGCTCCAGGTATAGATAAGATTGAAGGCCCAAGTTCATTTACACGGGACAGATTCACAGGAATAAAAATTGAAGCAACGGGGCAGAACATCATAACACTTGGCGATGGTAACCAGGTCAATGTTAAGTATCAGGATGCTGGAAAAGCACCCTCCGACCTTCGAGAAGCTGTGAAGCGCTCACACGAATTGAGAGATGAAGCCAAGCTAGAAATCGTTTCTGACATTGACACAATAAGCAGCCAGCTTACCAAACCAGAACCTAATAAGACAGTAATTGCATCTGTTCGGGACGGAATTAACAAAGCAGCTTCCGTGGGGTCTTTAGTGGATTTAGTCACGAAGGTGTCACCTGTCATTAGTTCCCTTTTTAGTTAAAACAGTGATCGAATATTCTCTCATGAAATATTTATGGACAATCTATTCGAGCCACCTTCAAAGCAACTTTGGCAACAAAGGAGTTTATGGATTGAAAATGAAATTGAAAAAGCTGAAACAGGTTTGAGTTATCTTGCAAGTGACCATTCCGTTGCTTTATTCTATGACATGCAACGTGCTTATTGTGCTGGGGCTTGGATTTCTGTTGTAGTGATGGCGGTCTCGTCAATCGATTCTCATTTCAGAGAGACGGAGTCAGGAGACAATAGGGCTGGAACCGCAAGTCTTTTAAAGGAATTTTATGAAGGGGAAGTAGAGGAAATTGATTGGCTTCGCAAACTAAGAAACAAATATGTTCATCTAAATCTTCAAGAACCATTTTTAGAAATGGATACATGGTTTAATAACCAGGTCCTGCTTGAAGCTGATGCAACTAAAGCAATTAAAATTGCCATCAAAGCGTTTTATCAAAACCCTGGCACATGATGTTGATATACCTTTTTATAATTGTAACTTGCATCCGTGTTTTACAGACGGAAAATAATACTCGCTTTATTACAACTATTTGAGGGGCAATTGGATAAAATACGAATCCAAAAGTTGCTTTTCCTGTTTACTCAAAAGCAAAGTAAGCCGGAATATGATTTTGTACCGTATCGGTATGGCTGTTATTCCTATTCGGCGAAAGCCGACCTGACAAAGATGGTCGCAAAGGGGCTGTTGGAAGAAACTAAAAGTCATTTTACCAGGCTTGAGAGGACAGACTACCTTAAACAGGTAGAAGCTGATGACTTAAGACGACTGCAACAAGTTAAGACTGAGTATGGAAAAATGAGTTTGAAGACCTTAATAAAGCATACTTATGTTAACTATCCCTTTTATGCCACGAAGAGTGAAGTTGCTGCGGACATATTAACGAGAACAGAGCTAAAAAAGGTGGAAGCGTGTAGGCCGAAGGGTAACGAGACGGTTTTGTTTACGATTGGCTACGAGGGCATTTCGCTAGAAGAATATTTAGTGAGATTATTAAAAAAGGACGTGAAGGTTTTGGTTGACGTGCGCAACAATCCATTAAGTATGAAATATGGCTTTAGCAAAAGCCAGTTGAAGAAGTATTGTGAAAGTTTAGGAGTTAGATACGTTCACATTCCTGAGGTCGGTGTACGATCCGAACAACGTCAGTCATTAAACACCCAAGCAGACTATGATAAATTGTTTACAGTGTATCGAAAGGAAAACCTCAAAAAAACAGTAAATATACAAATCCATATTTTGAATTTACTGGAAGAAAACAAAAGAATTGCACTCACTTGTTTCGAGGCGAACATTTGCCAATGTCATCGTAAACACTTGGCCGAAGCTATTGAAACACTCCCCGGCTTCGAATATAGAGTAGAGCATATTTGACCCATGGCCAGAAAAAAAGTGCTCCTTTCAGTAACAACTTATCCGTTACCCTCGAGAAGTTATGATGAGTTAGTTTGTACTGCGGGGCTTTTAGAAAATGGCGAATGGATACGCATTTATCCCGTTCCATTAAGCTTCTTGATGGGACAACGGCAGTCAGGAAAAATGGAATCCTTCAAGTATACTTGGATTGAACTTGAATTAAATAAGAGAACCGATGACTTCCGCCCCGAAAGTCATTCGCCGCAGAATTATGATTTTCGAGATATTGTATTGCATGAACGTATAGGAACTGACGGAAATTGGCTGAAGAGGAAAGAAATTTGCCTCCAATACGTTTATACAAATCTTGGCCAACTCATTAAAGACTCAGAAGCACCAACAAATCGCTCACTGGCATCTTTCAAACCGACAGAAGTTCTAGGATTTGAAATAGAAGGAGATACACGACAATGGAAAGACGAATGGCTTGAAATAAGAAAACAAGGAGACCTCTTTGCCCCTGCAAAATCACCTGAATCACTCATCCCTAAACTTCCATATAGATTTTTTTACCGTTTCAGAGATGATGAGGGAAAAGAAAGCAGACTGATGATTGAAGACTGGGAAATTGGCGCCTTGTATTGGAACTGTGTGAAAGCGGCCGAAGGTAGTGAAGCAACCGCCTTGGTGAAAGTCAGAGAAAAATATGAACAGGAATTTTTGACAGAGAAGGACATTTATCTATTTCTTGGGACAACTAAGGAGTGGCACATGCGCAGAGCGAAAAACCCTTTTGTGATTATCGGTGTATTCTATCCTAAAAGAGAAACCCAAATGAAATTATTTTGATTTACTAGGACGCACATACATTGCCTGCCGCGTCTCTAAAGCCAGTCATTAAGCGTGCTTAGTTTTGTGTAAACCGACAACGCCGTAAATGAAAAATGCCCAGCCGCACGCGTTACTAAAACGGTTCGTGATAATTAATGAGGACAAAGACCGGTAAGCAGAGTTCATTCAGTTAAACTCCCTGGAAAATCTTCAGCAATCAATTCCTCAACTGTTTTGTGTTCTACCTGAGTATCTATTTTCTCTAGAATGGCCATCGTTTCCCTATACTCCATAGCCTCCGGCAGCTTTGAGAATTCGGCTTCAAATCCAATTTCTTTCACTTTCTGTTCGATCTCATCAATCGTAACGTTGAAGAACTCCTTCCGATAGTTCAACATATTCACTTTTTTATTCGTGAATGCTTTGTGCAGTTCAACTTCGAGTGTTCGTGCCTCGTCGGAGTATATCATGGCATGGATATCAAACTGAAACGGAACGGAGGCATCACCCAATTCTTTGATTCGATCTATCGGTTCCAAACGCCTTGTCATGCCAATTTTATAGACATTTTCACCAAAGGAGCCTATATTAGATATAATGTAGACATGCCCACGCTTAGTTTGTTGGGCCATAGACAACGCTCTTTCCTTTTTCTCCTGCGCTTCTTTCAGTTCTTGCTCAAGCTTTAGAATGTGATTCTGCAAGATGTCGTGCTTTTCGCCGGTAGTGTGCTCCATTTCCTTTCTAGCCCTTTCTAACGCCTTCTGATATACTGTCTCTTCTTTCTCTGCTTCCCGCTGTGCTTGTTCGAATTCTCTGCGCGCCTTCTCTTCTTCTCGCAATTCTTCCTGAATGGCACGCATTTCCTCTTTTTCTTGTTGCCTCTTGGTTTGATACTCGTGTTCCAGTATCAACTCCTTTCGCTTAAGGTCCAAATATTGAGTGGTTAAGTAAACTTTGAATCCTTCGCCAAGTTTATTCACGGCATCAAATAATTTCTGCATCCGCTCCTTCATTTGATTAATGTTGTTCCATTTTACTTTAGCAATCAAAACGTCACACTCTCCATTGAAGGCACGCAACATCAACTTTTTATAAACCTTGACAACAACTTTACCTTTGGATTCACTTCCCTCCACTGTCCACTGGGTAGTACAAATGGCAGCTGTATCGTTGCTGATCATGGCTTTCGCATCGGCAATAATTCTTTCTTGCTCCGCTCGGTAATCATCGGACTTTTCAAAATCATAAACTGGTTCGTAAACGCCAAACTCGATAAGATCCAGTTTCGATTCAAAAATGCCGATCTCCTTTCGAAGTTTTGAGTAAGTGGCAAGAGAAGTTTGGTATTTGGAATTTAGACCGTCAAGATCATGCTGTATTTGTTTTACCCGTGTCTTATTTTCAATAATGACTTGCTCCAAAACTTTCTTTTGCTTTAATGCTTCCGCTTCGATGTCGATAATTGGTCTGTATCTTTCAAGCTGCGCTTTAAGTGTGTTAATGCTTTCGGCGGCCTTGTTTCGTAAGCCATTAATGTAGGCATTGAGTCGCTTGATTTCAGCAAACTCTTTTTTCTTCAGAAAGTCAAGTAGTCCCATTTGTATTAATGATTTTTAGAACATTTACACTAACGCGTTTATAATCAAGAACTGATTGCTGCAGTCCACATTTTGACGGAAGTTGGTTAGTCACTCGCATTGGGATCTTAGTGGGCTTATAGATTGGATCGCGTGAGTCTAAGAAACCTCTAATAAAAGTAGCAATTTTTTAAGGCAGGTGAAATTTCTGATCTCATCACACATTTACGACGCTAACGCTCGGAAACCGGAAATTGCCGGGTACAATGCAACCATAAGCTTTGATTAAATCCTTTATTTCGGGCAACGCGTTAATGGGTGTGAACTAAGTTGTGGTAGATAGCTACAATGAGTTACCCATTGGTGGGTATGGAAAGACGCCATGCTTTATTCAATTGATATTGCTAATAGGCATGGCGGTTTGCTTCTTTGAATTTATTGTCCGTTTTCCTACATTCGAGCAGGAGCCCATTCGTTCATGCTATTGTTGCAGACGGATGGGCTTTTGTTTGATTGACACGATATGGCTGTAACGATCCGAAAATTCACGACTGCATTAATTTTCGCGATCTTTTACTGTGCTTCAACATTTTTGCAGGCGCAGGATCAAAAACATGTTGTCTATATCACACGGACCGGTGAGAAATATCATACTTCAACATGCCAATACCTTCGGCAAAGTAAAATAGAGATTGAGCTGGCGAAGGCCAAGGAGCGCGGATATTCCGCCTGTAGTGTGTGCAAGCCCGATGCGGATACAACAAACGATGGTTTCACTTCACCTAACCCGGCGGGCGTGCCATCTGAAAAAGTGAAAGGCGATCAGACCACCACATCGCGGCAATGTCTTGGAACCACGGCAGCAGGCCAACGATGCAAAAGGAAAACAACGAATGCAAGTGGAAAGTGTTACCAGCATGAGTAGTTAAACACAACGACTGGATTAGGAAAGCGGATTTCGTTCGCCCGTCTACGAGTTGTGTTTGTGGACAAAATAAGACTTACGAGGGGGTTGTTATTCATTTTCCTTTAAGGTGTTTCATCAGGCATAGAGGGAGTCGGGCATAAAAAAAGCCGGCAACTTTGCATACCTTGAGACATAGTTTTGCAACCCATCTGTTTGAAAGCGGGGCTGATATCCGCTACATTCAGGCGCTATTAGGTGATTCTTAAAGTAAAACCACGCAAATTTATACACATGTTACCAGTAAAGGTTTGGAAATAATCAGAGGTCCACTGGACAACCTTGATATCTGAACTACACAATACCAGCCTGTTATACGAAATAGATGTACTCCCGAAAATTCATAAAGGAGAAATAGATGTAATAGGTGCATATATCCGATAGTTGAACAAAACCTTCGGTAGTTTTGTACGTCTCCACGAAAATTAACTCATTTTACAGATTGCGTAACTTCCAGTCATAACTTTTAAATTTTATGACTATGGAAAAAAAACACTGAGGCAACAGATGTTGCAGGAAATGGAAATCCGTAACTATTCGGAACGTTCCATAAGAAGTTACATTCACTGTTTGAGTAGATTGTCACTGTATTACAAGTGTTCGCCTGATCTTTTAAGTATAGAGCAGGTTAAAGCCTACCTCCACTATTGCATAGCTGAAAAGCAAGAAGCGACTTCAACACTCAATCAGATTATTAGCGCTGTGCGTATTCTTTTTGTGGATGTCCTTCATCGTAGTTGGGAACCACTTAATCTTAAAAGGCCGCGTAGAGATAAAAAGCTTCCGGTTGTATTTTCTAAAAATGAGATCGTAGCATTTTTAGCAGCGATAAAAAATCAGAAACATAAAGCCATCTTTGTAACCGCGTACTCTTCGGGATTGCGGATTAGTGAAGTACGTATGCTTAAGCCCTGCGATATCGATAGTGATCGAATGCAGATCTGTGTTCGCAGTGGCAAGGGTAGGAAGGATCGCTTTACGTTACTTTCTGTAAAAACCCTGGAAGTCCTTCGATCGTATTTTCAGAAATTTCGACCGAGCAACTACCTGTTTGAAGGGTATACTCCAGGTGAGCCAATAAGTCACAGGACGATTCAAAAAGTATTCACAAATGCCGTCGGAAAAGCAGGGATTAGTAAGGCCGTGACTTTTCATAGTTTACGACATTCTTTCGCCACACACTTACTTGAGCAAGGAACTAATCTTCGGATGATCCAACAGTTACTGGGACACAACTCTCTTCGAACCACGTCAGTATATCTTCATTTGAGTTGCTTTGATCCTAAAGACGTGAGTAGCCCCTTTGACAACCTTTAAAGCGTTAGCAATGGAAAATTCAAGGGATAATGCGTTAGAGTTAGCTACTGTTTTCAGGCAGTATGCACATGAATATGAACATAAACACAACTTGTGTTCAAGCCAGCGCAAAGCGTATAATGCAATTATGCATTGCCGGACTTCAGCACTGGGTTCCCATCAGGCCGTATGCGATAGTTGTGGGCATAAAAAGACGAGTTATAACTCTTGTCGTAACCGGCACTGCCCAAAGTGCCAATACATAAAGCAACTTCTTTGGGTAGATAAACTAAAGAATCGCCTATTACCTACACGCTATTTTCATATTGTATTTACCGTGCCAGAATTTCTGAATGGTCTTTTTTACATTAATCAACGAGCATGTTATGATATGTTGTTCAAAGCATCCGCTTTTGCGATTCAAAAAACGGCTTGCAATCCAGCTTTTCTGGGTGCCCAAAGTGGCAACGTCTCCGTTCTGCACACCTGGGGCCAGTCTTTAAACTATCATCCACACATACATACTTTGGTGCCAGCAGGTGGAATGGATCCTGATGGACAACAGTGGATACCTGCTGCGAAAAAATTCTTTGTGCCCGTTCAGGCACTATCAAAGATTTTCAGAGCTAAGTTCTATCAGCTATTGGAACAGGCCTTGAAGAAGCAGATGCTGATTATTCCGCAGAAGGAGGGTTTGCTGTATGATGATTTAAAAAGGTTTAAACAAATGGTGTATGGTAAGCTATGGCATGTACATATAAAGAAAACTTTTAAGGGTGCAGGCCAAGTTATTAGTTATCTGGGAAGATATACCCACCGTGTGGCCATTAGTAATAGCCGGCTTGTGTCGCTCAGTAATAATGTAATTCACTTTCGATGGAAGGACTATCGGGATGGTCGCTTGAAGGTTATGGAACTGGATGTCCTTTGTTTTATCAGACGCTTTCTCCAGCACATATTGCCGTGTGGTTATTATAAGATCCGGTATTTTGGAATCTTCTCAGCCATACATGCCAAGACCAGCATGGTGCAATGTTTTGCATTGCTTAGGGCCGCACCAGGGATTTCGCAGTATGAAGGGCTTCACATGACAGAAGTGTTGAGACTTATTACCGGAAGAGATCTTATTAGATGTTCTGAGTGCAAGAAGGGAACCATGGTCCTGGTCGGATGTGCGAAAAGCCGTCCGGAGGATTCTTAAGTTGAGCGGTAGAAGATTGTTCTTTGATATAATCAATCAGGGCGTGGCAAAGCATGAAGTCACAGGGAAGAGTCTGTATCTACGAAACTAAAAATGACGGATGAAGGGTAGTGGAAAACTAAAAATATCGATTACAGCAAATCTTATCTATGATCCAGAACCAATATCCACCAAGAAAATAACATACTATGCCCATAGCAAACAAGACGGCATCGTTCAACTATATTTTATACGAAATCTTGAAAGATCATCGTAAATCAAATTTGACTTTTCCTTAGGCAATCTCATTGATAACACCTATTTTTTTGTCTGGATTTCGCATAAAACACTTTATTGTTGTAGGTCATTGCGCAAGAGTAATTACACAACTAATTAGAGTGAAAGAGTTAACGGACTTTCTGGAAAGGATACTAGCTGTAAAACCGATGTCAAGCGGGACATATGACGATGGACGCTGGTGGACAAAATTCTCAATTAACATCCATCATCAATTAGCATGGAATGTAGTTCAAGAATTAGGGCATATTGTTAACTATGTTTCGCTTGACGAACGACTGCCGACAGTGTTCTATCCGGTTTCTCCGCCACCATATATGAATGGCGGACCAGAGCAATTTCTTTCTTGGATCATTGAGACGACCGACAAGGACTTTGACCCTGCGAAAATGATGGAATGGCTTGAGGGTCGACTTCCAAATCCGGTTGACGACATAAACCAATGGAAAATGGATGAGTAAGCGCAACGACCTACAACAACAGGTATGTGAACATTGCGGGCGGAATGCAAAATTTGTAGTTTAGTTTTCAAATAACATTCGGTAACGCGGATAGTTGCGCACAAGTCGGGCCTGGCATTCGTACCTCATTAACCAACCCTCCTTATCCCGCAACGTCACATACCAAAGCGTTGTGCGCAATTAAAATTAAGAAACTATGGCTGACATAAGTCCACTTGAGCTCAAGTTTAGATTCGTGCTTGGCGTAATTTGTGTAATTGTTTTCGTCGCGATGATTGTGTTCTCAACGTACGAGGCAAATGAAAAATCAAAAGAATTCCCAAGACTCGATGTTGACACTCAAATAAGTGGGACTGTGACATCAGTTGAAAAAGAGAGAAGTTGGATTCGGCTGACTCTTGATAGTCGGACTAAGCGCGCTATTTATTCTCCCGCAGAGTTGGTAAACTTTGTCAAGGAGGGCGACTTTCTTGAAAAACGAATCGACAGTGACTCAATTTTCATTACTAGGGAGAGTCAAATTTATTCGTTCCGGTGATGTAAGAGAGGGTGAAACTGCGCACAACAACAGGTATGTGAACATTGCGGGCAGAATGCAAAATTTGTAGATTGGTTTTTAAACAACGTTCGGTCACGCGGATAGTTGCGCACAAGTCTGGCTTGGCATCCTTCGTCATTTACCAAGCCCGCCTGCTCCCGCAACGTTACATACCAAGGCGTTGGTGGCAATTGTTCCTGGACAATTACTGCCCAAGTATTAAAAAGTAATGGACTCAGTGATAATCATCGGACTCGTTGGACTATTCATCGCGGCAATATTAGCGACTGTTTACTTCCTTCCGACAATGCTGACCAAGTGGAAGGCATCTACCTTGGGACTTACCTTAACATACGGACAAGCAAGAATTGTCACGAAGGATTTTTGTAATAAAAAGGAATTTTTGTTGACAGTGAAAGAAATTTGGTTCTGGGCTGACATTCCGGTTGACAAACTAACGACTCACTACAACGCAAAAGGGGACTTAAGGAATTTAAGAGACGGAATAATTGAAATGAAACAAAGGAACAGGGACATTGACTTCTCGGCACTTTCGACTTTTGATTTAGCGGGGCGAGACTTAAAAGAAGAAATAAAAAAAGCTGAGACGAGAAATTGGGTCTTCGATTTAAATACAGAGTAGGAACAACAGCCATTAACAAGGTGCATATTTCATTGCGGGTTTAGTCGTTGCATCATGGTTTTAGTTTTTTAAATTTGATTGGCCAGGCTGATTAGTTTCGCGGCAGGTCGCCAAAGTCATTCCCTATGGTCATTTAACTTTGGCTCCTAGCCCGCAACGCAATATGCACGGGCCGTCATGGCCAATTATGTAAAATGAACTACGGATTGATAATTCTGTTTTTGAGTGGACTCATTGACCCCTGTAATGGACAAGGGATTTTCAGGGACTGTCGGACAGTTAACTTTTCGCTTGACAAAGCTGAGCCTTGGCAACGCGATAGTCTGACTTCAGAGACGTTTAAACGGAATTGTTACAGTTCGACTACATACGTTGTTTTGTTCGGTGACGGCGTTTATCAATTTAGACTTGACGGCGAAGTGAATGAACGACTCTCACAGGGGACCTGGACAATTTTATATGACACAATCCGGTTAAAAACGGATAAGAGTGCGACCTCGGCTTTTATTGAGCGACATAAACAAGTCAGCCAGTGGACATATCGAGAAATCACGACAGACAATCTAGTCTTCGTTCGAAAGGACAACGAGTTGGTGGAAATAAGAAAAGAATGATGTGGCCATAACGAAAGCTATAACGCATGCCACCAACAATTAAACAGCATTTTAGAATATGGATAACTTCATAAACGCGATAACGACAGGAGTGATTGACTCAATAGTCTTCGCGGTGTTGGTGTACTTGCTCCAAATTTACAGATACTGGAAAATTCTAAAGAGCAAGTTTCACAATAAGACATTTCAAGGTTTCTTTAAGCAAGCACCTGGTGACAGCGTTCAGACGATAAAGTTATCAGTGAAACAAAATGTTATTCAATTCAAAGGTACGGGTACTATTGACAATGATCCATTTGAGGGCGAGTTAATAATGAATCCGATAAACTTAAAAATTGGCGAAGGGTTTCATTATCATAAAAACTCCGAGGGCTATGGCTTTGTCAAAGTAATAATCAAGGACGACGACACCTTTTTGCTTGAGTCACCTTACATCCAGATGACGGACGAAAACAGAATAGGAACGATAATTCCACAGGCATTTATTTGGCGCAGGAAAAAGTGAAAATAACTGGCCATAACAAAATGTATGTGCCATTGTGGGGGTTGTTGAGTTTTTAATTTTATCTTTCAAACAACGTTCGGTATCGTGTGACGATTTGGAAATCTCAAACCCACAACGGCACATAAACGTTATGCACAATGCTGCGGGACAGAGTAGTGGCCACCCGCATTGACACATTTGCTTGCCGCTCAAACCCACCGCGACATCAAAGCAAGCAAAAGAGCCAATTCCTGCCACCATAGAACTAAGTGGACAGGAATTCAAAATCATCGATCAAAATTGTCCTCAAATACTATTTGTTCATTACCATCTTTAAGCTTAGTATAGTCTATTGACCCTGTACCATCAAAAATGTAAATAAGAGCCACTATTTTGCCGAAATCTTCTTTGTATGTTTCGCGGTATGCGGGCTGACCGTTGAGGTAGATAACTGCATGTCTGTCTTTCACCTGAATTTCCAGTTCCTGCCACTCGTACACATTACAACCCAAAGCTGAAAGATTATTATTATTTCCTGATCTAAGGATCTCTCCTAATTTATATGCTGCTTTTTTTTCGCAACCCTTTCCAGTCCACGAAACACTAAAAGTGTTGACGTCTGTCACAATGATCAAGTCCATCCACGGACATACCTGATGAAAAACCGGATCAGCTTTCATACGAGTAGAAAAGCTGAAGTTGTCTGAGTGAAGATTGAATACCTGACTATTTGTTATCCTTGTGTGAAATCTTTCGGCAAAATCAATATGTCGGTTTACCAATATTGCACTATCCAGATACAATTGTCCTTTGCTTATAAACGTTTCATTTTTCAAATCAACAAGCTCCGGGTCGGAGTCATGGCGATAGATATGAGGCTCCCAACCATTACTGATAATATGTATTGGCTGCCTAGCAATAACGGAGTCATTGGCAATTAACCTTGCTCTGTGAAATCCTGATTCATAATAGATGCTCGTCAGTACCCTATCTTTGGAACTTAATCCGACTCTATGATCTGAATTCCAGGACTGCTGAATATAGAATGTATCTGCCACAACATTCGAAACATCGTAACTAAATATCACCGTATTTGGAATACCTGAAGTTACAGTCGTTGAGGCTTCAAAGTGAACCGGGCCATTTATTTTTGGCGCTTCATTGAGGCTTTTGTCTTTTCGAGGACCTCCTGTTTTAGCAGTAAGCCAAAAAATTAAAGCTCCAACGATCGTAAGAGAAACCAGAGTAAGTATTGCCCAATGAGAAGTCTGCTTTGCATTAGGTTTTTTTTGATTGGATAATTTAAAGTCTTGCCAATCCTTATAATCTAATAAAATGGCCAACGCATTGAGTGTGGCAAGTTGTGGGCTTTGCTTGTAACTATCTTTCCATAGCCGCTTCATTGTGGAAAGGCTGATAATCACCCCGGTTTTCTCCTCAACGTGAGAACATAAGACTTCCAAGTCTCTTTGAGTATAGCCGCTTCCATTGCCAAAGGAGAACTTTTGTTCAATTTGTTTTTTACAAAGGTCTATGAATTGGTGTTCTGATCGTGCCATGCGCGAAATTTAGTACAAAATCCTCTTTGCTTCGATTCTGACCGGATTTTGACCGCTTCCTGAACCCGATCTTTAACGAAGGAACCCTCAGCTTCGCAAAAAAATAAAAAAAATATGAAGACACTGGAAGCGGTCGCGCTCATCCTCGGTTTTTGGGGCTCTGGAAATTTAGTTGCACAGACAATTGTAGGGGCAGACTCTAGAAAATGGATTGCTTACAATTGCAAAGCCGACTTTTCCGGTGGCTCGATCCATCTGATCAACACATCAGGCAAAACGGCCTTACATTGGGTAAAAGACATCAATTTTAAAAATGGCACCATAGAACTAGACATCAAGGGCAAGGATGTAAGCGGAGAAAGTTTTGTCGGTGTTGCTTTTCATGGGATCGACAGCGAGACTTATGATGCAATCTATTTTCGTCCCTTTAATTTCAGAAACCCGGAAAGGAAGGATCGCGCAGTACAATACATTGCTAAGCCTGCTTACGATTGGGATTTACTTAGGGAGAAGCATCCCGGAAAGTATGAACATGCAATTGTCCCCGACACCGACCCAAATAACTGGTTTAATGTTAAAATAGTAGTACTGCATCCTAGCATAAAGGTATATGTTAACGGATCAACCGAACCCACTTTGGAGGTCGAGCAACTAAGCAAAGGAAAAAGCGGACTGTTAGGCCTGTGGGTCGACAGTGAAGATGGTTGGTTTAAAAATGTTACAATAACTGACAAATTGAAATAGTGATGAATATAAAGAGGTTCATGAACGCTTGTGTTGCCACCCTCTTTACTTCACATTTGTTTGCACAGGCAATTGTGCCAACAGATATTGGAGTTGCGCTAAATCGACAACAAATGGAGATCGTTTCAGCTCTATCCGGTGCGTCAAAAATTGAGGGAAATGAAACCTTAAAACGAAGATGGACTAAGAAGGAAAAGACTCTTACGAGAAATTATCTCAGCAGTAAACTCAGGGATATTGGCTTGACGTCACAAGAACAAAAGTACAAGGTAAACTTGGCGCACAAAAAACCATCCTTGAACCCATTTGAGGGTAAAAATTTATTTGCAATTCTTCCCGCCACTGAACCAAGTGAAGAGTACATAATTATTGGCGCACATTATGACTCCGTGGAGGAGAGCCCGGGAGCAATGGACAATGCCACTGGATGTGCACTTGCTTATGGAGTTACGCAGCTTATGACAGATTTAGAAAATCGAAAAAAGAACCTTGTTATTGTTTTTTTTGATCAGGAGGAAACTGGGCACGCAGGAAGCTTTGCGTTCGCAAACTATGTCAAGGAGAAAAAAATCAAAGTTCATTCAGTTCACACTGCTGATATGATTGGCTGGGACAAAGATGCGGATAAAAATATAGAACTGGAGTTACCCACTCAAGAACTGGAGACTGTGTACAAAAAATATGCGAAGTCATTCGGCATCGTAGCGTACAAAACAGAAACTACAGAGACCGATCATAGAGAATTTAGGAACGCAGGCTTTAATGCTATTGGTATTGGCGGTGAACATAAAAATGGTGACGAATCTCCGCATCATCATCTACCCACCGACACTTTTAACACTGTAGATTTCGAATATTTAACCTTTGTGACTTTTTTAGTTTACCAAGTGATAGCGGAAATAATCACCGAGTAGATGACGTATTTTTTAATCCTGAAAAAAGTGAACGTCCACGAAAAACCACACCAATGCCAAAGCCACACAAGCCCATCCACGACCAAAGCTTTGCCATCCGTGTGGTTAAGCGAGGTGTATTCGCGGCCATGTGCATAACAAAATGCATAATCAATGGCGGGGTTCAGTGTAAATTTGTAGTTTGGTTTTTCAAATTACGTTTGGTTTCGTGGGACAGTGACGCGCTTCGAATTCCCGCCACTGCTTATGGACAAACGTTATGCACAATGCCGCGGGACAGATTCTGTGCTTCGAACATTGGCACATTTGCTTGCCTCATTCCCGCGCGACACCAAAGCAAGCAAAAGAGCCAAGTCTTGCCACGTGACAGAAATTCTAATTATTAATTTGAAATGAGTTTAATGAAATTGAAAAATAGATATGCTCCAAAATAACCGACTGACCAAATCAAGACTGAATATAACGGCACAGATTTTTTTGCTTTTTATTGCATCCATTTTTATATCAAACTGCAGCGTTAACCAATCTGATTTTGATAAGTTGAGATCAAAAAATGATTCCCTTGTACAATTAATTGCAAAAGGGGACACGAACGTGAGAATCAAGAATTCTATAGTGAACGAATTAACATCAAAATATACTGGAGAGACCTATGATATTTATGTTTCCTATCCCAAGGATTATAAGAATTCAGGAAAAAAGTATCCCGTCTTAGTGGCGTTAGACGCTGAAGTTAATTTTGGTGCAATCAGTTACATTTCTCAACGACTGACTAAAGATGAACTTATGCCAGAGCTATTGGTAGTCGGTGTGGCGTACCAAGGTGACACTGACGAGGACACTTATTATTCCTTGAGAAGTAGGGACTTTACTCCAACATCAGACAAGACCCAGGAGGAGCGCCATAAAAATAAATTTAAATCTGGTACAGGCGGAGCGGAAAACTTCGTTAAGTTTCTTTCGCTTGAATTGCTCCCATATTTATCGAGTAACTATCCAATAAAGAACGAGGACAGAACAATTTATGGGCATTCGTTTGGTGGATTGTTTGGCACTCATTTATTAATAAATCATCCAACGTTGTTTGACAATTATCTTCTATTAAGCCCATCACTGTGGTGGAATCAAAAAGCTACCTTGAAAGATTTAGAATCAAATCCTTCAATTTCCTCAAAGCAAATCAAAATATATATTGGCACTGGTGCTTTAGAGGACAGCATGGTTGATGACCATTTGAACATGGCTCGTGTTCTGAAAAAGAATAATCCAGACAATTCAAATATCAAATCAGACATTTTGGACTATGAGACGCATAGAACAATCTTTGGACGAGGCTTTACAAATGGGTTGAGATTCCTTTACGCAAAAGATTGACACAAGTAATGCAGGAATATGGCGTTTCAAAAAATCACATCAATGCCAGTGCCACACATGCAGACACACAACCAAAGCACTGGCATCCGTGTGATTAAATACGGTTGACTGCGGCACATGTGCATAACAAAATGTATGTGCCATTGCTGGGCTCAGGTTAAGTTTGTAGTTTAGTTTTCAAATAACGTTTTATTGTGTGGGACAATTTAGTGTTTCAAAGACCAGCAACGCTACATACATAAACGATATCTATGATTAAATCAAGCTCCTTGCATATTATTTTTTAATGCCGCTTCATAGGGTGTTCCTCTCTTTAAAACAGCTATTATTCTATGTAGCAATTTGTTTCTTACCGCATTAATCACCGACATTTTATTCTTTCCTTCTGCCACCTTTCGTTGAAAATATATTTTAAGATCCGCATTATGTTGAACGCTTGAAATGGCAGCCATGTGTAGTACTTGTTTAATCTGATTATTTGCAAATTTGGATACGCCTGTCTTCCCTTTGATGGTCGTGCCGCTTTCATAGGCAAATGGTGCAACACCGCTATAGCACGCCAACTTACGACCATCGTTCATCCGATGGAATCCATGTGTATATACTAAAAGCATTGCGGCTAAGACCTTTCCAACACCTTTTACAGAAATGACCAGGTCATATTTCTTTTTCAGTTCTTCATCTTCACTGATATAGCTCAATATTTTTTCGTCCACCTGGTCAAGGCTTTTTTCCAAACCACGAATTGCTTCACGGTTTAAACGTTCCAGTATCTTACCTGCATCGACATCAATTTGTTTGATCTCGCTCACTGAGGTGCGTAAGGCTTGGAGTGCTTTAAGAATTCGCCTCCGATTGGATTGTAGGTCTTTTAGCTTCTCCATAGTCAGAATACTCACACTCATAACTTGGGCTCTTCCTTGATGAAGATGAGCATATCGTGCAATGCGTTGAGCATCTATTTTATCAGTCTTTCCGCGAACCAGTCCCAGGCTCTTTTTTATTTGTAGCGAGCTCTCCAGCCAGGTGCGTACACTCCGGCTCAGAAGATAATGGACTAACATGCGTGTGTACAAACCTGTATGCTCCATACAACACAGCGTACTATGGTCACATTCACACAAGTGTTCCTTACACCACTTCTTCAAATGACGGAAACCAGATACGTTGTTGTGAAACTTGCTCTCAAATAGCTGGCCATCGGTGCTTCTAATTAAACAAGCATCAATACTTTGCTTTGATACATCGATCCCGAGTATCCAAGGATAGGGTTGAAATTGCTCAAGCTTTTCCATAACTTTTGGTTTAAGTAAAGTGAGTATTGGATCGAAACCTTAATAATAGGCCTGAGAACCTTGAATATCTATTTGATCCCTGCTCACGGATAAACAGAGGCAGCCGGACTGAATCGTTTGATAAGCCAAAAGCTTTGTTGGCGGCATAGTTCATCGGCTGCCTTTTTGTGGATAAATGGATGACCGAAACGGTACTCCACTTACCCACAAAAGTTATTATTATTACGGAATATATTTACGAATTCAATCTAAAGGTTGGTGGCAATGTGTTCGGACAAAAAATTCCACTAACGAACTATACGCCGTTTAACTGAAAATCTCCTCATTGACGACCTATCTGCTTTAAACATCTAGGACTTTCATGTAAAGTTGGCTAAATGAAATTATGATCTTTCCTATTGTAGCCATGAAGGATCAGTGAATTAATTTATCTATTTTCGGCAGCCCCTAAACGAACCTGCCCTACAAACCATGCCTACCATCAAGAGGATTCCTGCAGCGTTAATAATTCTTGCACTAATTTTTACTTTAATTCAATGCACCCAAAAGCCTGAACCCGGTACGGAAGAACATATTAGACAAGCAACGTCAATGATTGACGATGCCTATCTGGCCAACGCAGATAACACTCCCGAAAATTGGATCACTTATGGAAAGAATTACGCAGAAGATAGATTCAGTTCATTAACACAAATCAACAAAGACAATGTCGGAAAACTCGGGCTTGCATGGGCGTTGAATCTGGAGACAACACGTGGAATTGAAGCGACTCCATTAGTTATGGACGGGATTATGTTCCTCTCTGGCCCATGGAGTAAAGTGTTTGCAGTGAATGCCCGGACCGGAAAAATGATTTGGACATACGATCCGGAAGTGCCTGGCAAGGTCAATGAATGGCTTTGCTGCGATGTGATAAACAGGGGCCTGGCATTGTATAAGGGCCGGGTCTTTGTGGGAACTTTGGACGGCAGGTTAATTTCACTCGATGCTGCTACTGGCAAACCAGTTTGGCAAGTACTCACGGTGGACTCCACTAAAGCCTACTCTATTACTGGAGCTCCAAGAATTGTAAAAGGGAATGTGATCATTGGAAATGGTGGTGCGGAATTTGGAGTACGTGGTTATATCACGGCCTATGATGCTATGACAGGAGAACAGAGCTGGAGATTTTATATAGTCCCCGGTGATCCTTCAAAACCTTTTGAATCGAAAGCAATGGAAATGGCAGCCAAAACGTGGTCAGGTGAATGGTGGAAATATGGTGGAGGTGGCAATGCATGGGATGCGATGGCGTTCGATCCTGAACTGAATTTGTTT
>Ga0193738_1000483_pt1 | contig 20417 bp, 18 predicted proteins | sample L2a1metaG_FD_144927 | JGI IMG/M metagenome (GOLD analysis project Ga0193738, IMG submission 144927) | Soil microbial communities from a riparian zone of the East river system, Colorado, United States - L2a1 | ecosystem: Environmental > Terrestrial > Soil > Riparian zone | place: USA: East River...
GTTCACCGCAGCGGAGCCGAGACTGACCAGAGGCGCCGCGATGGTAGTCAAGCGAGGCTCCACCAGGGATGAGTCGAGAATGTTGTCGAAGCCAATCACGCAGACGTCCTCGGGTACCCGACAGCCAGCAAGTATGACCGCCTGAATGAAGCCGATGGCAAGCAGGTCGTTATAGGCAATCACCCCACGCGTCTGGTTGCTAAGCCACTTCGTCGCTGCCAACCCGCCACCGGCCATCGTGGGCACGTTCGGTCCGATCCGCCTCACCTTGAGATCCAGTTCCAGGCCCGCCGCGCGCAGTCCCTGCCAACGCATCCCGTCAGACCAGGAAGCCTCCGGCCCGGCCAGATAAGTGATCTCACGGACACCTGCTCCAGCCAGATGTTCGCTGGCTTTCCTCATTGCGTTCAAGTTGTCAGTCGCAACCGAGGGAATCTGGCCGACGATGCGATTCAGCAGCACTAGTGGTCTGTGCTTAGCGGCGTCTCGAATCGAGGCATCGGGCATCCGCGAGGAGCTCAAGATCACCCCGTCGACCGCTGACAGCACTCGACTGAGCGCCTGCTTTTCAGTGTGTACTGATTCTTGGGTTTCGACCACCAACATGATGTAGCCGGCATGCATTGCGGTCCGTTCCGCCCCGCGGATCATGCCGTGAAACACCGGGTTGTTGATGTCGGCCACGATCATCCCCAGCAGCATTGTGCGCTGGACCGGAAGGGCTCGTTCCAGCGGTGCCGATCGGTAGCCGATTTCCTCGGCCACCTTCCGCACATGCTCGGCGGTCTTGAAGCTCACACGGCCCGGGTTCGACAGGGCTCGCGACACAGTGGAGGTCGCGACGCCCGCAATGCGCGCCACGTCGTAGATCGTCGGTGGTGCGGCACGGACGATGGCTTCAGTTTGCGTGTTCTTGATCAACCCGCTGGACACCGGTCTCGCCACTCATAGGTTTGCGCCCTTTCAGGTGAGGCTAGCAACAAATGGCAACCGAGTGGAGGTTTGCCGCGAGAGGTGACTGGAGCATGGACCGTAGCGAGGCGGCCGGGGCGAAGGTTCGCGATCAAGGTTTGGCGAGATTTAGAGCGTGGCGGGCCCACTCGAAAGACAGTTTGAATGAGTCGTGGAGGGAGTCGACGCTTGGTTCGACGACCTCGATCATGTAGTCACCGTCGTAGTCCTCGGGCATGGCAGCCGTGACGGCGTCGAAGTCGACTACGCCTCTGCCGGGTTCCGTCCAGAGCCGTTTGGTCGCCTCGACTTGGTGGTAGTTGAGGCCTTCTCGAGCAGCTGGATCGAGGTAGTCGGGGAAGCAGTCTTTGATGTGGATGCCGCCGATCCGGTCGGCGTAGCGGCGGATCAGTGCCGCTGGGTCGATGCCGGCCCAGCGCAGGTGCCCGGTGTCCGGGCCGAAGCCGATCACGTCTCCACCGAGGGTGTCGAGCAGCTGAATGATCTCAGCTTCGGTCTCGAAGACTCCGCCGATCTGGGGGTGGTGCAGCGGCCAGAGCCCTTGGCTTTGGAGAACTTGACAGATGATGCCGCAGTTCTCGATGGCGAGCGCGAGCCGGTCTTTATTGAAGTCGGCGCCGACGGCCGGTTCGACCATTCTGGCGGGAACCGACATCGAGGAGACCATCGTCCGATCCAGACCCAACGCGACTTGAGCGCCGGCGAATCGTTTCGCCCGTTCCATCTCGTCGGTGATATCAACAGTTTCGTCGAAGGGCGAGCTGAACAGGCTGAGCGATGGGGTCAGCCCGTAGCTGCTGATCCAGCCACGATATTCGTCGGCGGTCATGCCCTGGGGCACGTCGGCCTTGACTGCAGTGAACCCAATATCGGCTAAGTCAGCGAATGCATGATCGAGTGCTGCCTTCGAATTTTCGACTGTGCCGTCGCGAGCTCGGTAAGCGACCGGGTTGGCCGCCAACCGCGGACGGTGGCGTTCCGCCGTATGGTCTGCGGTTGTCTCTGGCTGGCTCATCGCTGGCTCCTTACGCGATAAGTGGAAGCTGGTGGTCGGGAACACCGGATTCTCTCGCCCTTCAGAATATTGTTGAATGCGTACCAAACCTCGATCCGGAGAAGCCGGCCCAGCGCGTGCAGTGGCAAAGATCCAGATTAAAGGTCGGAGCGCCAGCGGCGGCGCAGCGCAAATGCGGCCGTTTTGGGTTGCCTATCGCGGGTGAACGCACCTTTCTTGTTGCCGCCGACCCGCATGATCCCAGAGGTGGTGGTGAAGTCGGCGAAGTTCCACACATGCTCTCCAACGACGGCGTCGATCCGGTCGAAGACGCGGTGGTTCATGTCGAGGTACTCCACCTGGTACTCCTCAGACCATGGGCTCCCGGCGGCGACGGAGTGCAGGCCCGGGTAGGTGTCGGCGCCGTATTCAGTGATGATGATCGGCTTGCCGTCGCCGGCCCAGGCCCTCAGCTCGGTCTCCCAGTTGATCTCGGCCGCCTCGAGGTCGCCGGTATCGACGTACCAGCCGTAGTAGCGGTTGAGCATCAACACGTCGCCGAACTGGGACACCCGACATTTGCCGTGCGGGGCCAGCATCACGTTGACGAAACCGACCGGACGGGTCGGATCTGCTCTGCGGGCAACGTCGAACAGCGGCCGGAAGTAGTTCTCAGCCCCTTCGGTGTCGGACTCAGGTTCGTTGGCGATGCTCCACAACACGACGCTGGGATGGTTCTTGTCGCGGGCGATCAGTTCCCGGATCGCCTGGGCATGGACCTCGCGCGTCGCGTCGTTGGCGGTGTCGGGGGAGAACGTCTTGTAGCCCTGGCCGCCGAAAATGCCGCCGCCGAGGCCCATGTTCAGGCCGACGGCTGCGGTCTCATCGATGAGCACGATCCCTTGCCGGTCGGCGTAGTCCAGGACGTCCTCCGCGTAGGGGTAGTGGGAGGTACGGAAGGAGTTGGCGCCGATCCACTTCAGCAGCTCGAAGTCGTGCAGCAGATAGGCGTCATTGTGGCCTTTGCCGAGGACCGCGACATCTTCGTGCTTGCCGAAACCCTTGAAATAGAAGGGTTCGCCATTGATCAGAAACTCAATTCCATCCACCTTAACGGTACGCACGCCGACGCTCTGGTGATAGCTGTCAACGACATCGTCCTCGTTGATCAGCTGCAGTTCCAGGTCGTACAGATAGCCGTCACCGGGAGCCCACTTGTGCACGTTCAGAACCTGCAAAGTGCCGCGGAAGCCGTCGGCGGAGGCGATTTCCGCCCCGTCGGCGTCGCGGAGGACGGCCCGAGCCCGGACCCCCTCTTGAGCCACCGCGTCCGCGGTGTAGGAGACCACACCGTTGTCGCCGTCGAGATCGGTCGCGACCGTCAGGTCCGCTATGTAGGCAGGTGGTGTCGCGTACAGCCAGACACTTCGGTGGATGCCGGCGTAGTTGAAGAAGTCGTGCCAGTACCGCTGCCGAGGCCCGGCTGGGGTTTCCTCGATGACACCTGGCGGGATGGATTGCCAGTGCAGAGTGTTGTTGACCCGTACGGTGATGCGGATCTGCTCGCCGGGCGTCACCTGCTCAGTGATGTCCGCCTCGAACGGGGTGTAACCGCCCTCATGCGATACGACCTCGGTGTCGTTCACCCACACGGTGGCCCGGTGCGTGGCCGACTCGAAAAGCAACACGATTCGCTCGCCCTGCCAGCCACGCGGCACCCAAACAGTCCGCTGATACCAGACGTCGCCGAAGTAGTCACGGACCGCGGCATCTGCGGCAATGTCGTTGAAGCTGGCCGGTACCGCCATTTCAGATGCTTCCGGCAGCGGCCCAGCGAACCATGCGGCGGGGGTGCCCTCGCCGTCTGGATCCAAGGCAAATCGCCATAGTCCGTTCAGGTTCTTTCGCTCGCGGGTTGTGGTGTCTTGAGGACGAAGCATGGCGACTCCCGGGCATTCTGAAAGGCGAACCCCAAGTGAGGGCTCAATGCAATTCAGTCACACCTCAGGCACACGGCACTACTTGTTGCCATTTGTTGCTAAGCGTGAAGATCAAAGGAGACGCAGAATCCCTTCACCCTCCGCTACGGCGACGCACCCTGCCGTCCAGCCTTGGTGCGGGCGACTTGGACGATGATGTCGGCGCAGGTGTCCAGATCCACGAGTCCCGTATTCACGACCAGGTGGTATCGATCCACCTCTCGTGGGTCCCAGCCGTAGAACTCGATGGACATGTCGGCGCGAACCTGGTCCTCGCTCTTCTGGCGCTGGGCAGCCTGTTCCAGGTCAATCCCGCTCTCCTGCGCGGCGCGGGCGATCCGCTGCTCGAGGGGACCGTCCAGCCTGACGTGCAGCGCTCCCGGCCAGTCGGCCAGTATGAATGCACCGTTGCGGCCCACGATGACGCCGCCTTCTCGCGCCGCCTCTTCGACATAGCGAGTGTTCTCCGCGACGAGCTCGTACGTGTCCCCTCGCTCCGCTAGAAGGATGTTCGGGCCTTCCCCCCCGGTATATGAGGCGACCGAGCCGCCCATCGCATTGAAAACGCGAGTAAGCAGCGAGCGACTCTCATGCACGGCCATGGCAGCCTCGATCTCCTCAGATGAGAACGCCTGCACATGCAGCGGAACCCCCAGCGCATCAGCGACCCTAGCGCTGACATAACTTGCCCCCGACCCGTAGGACTCGAACAAGGTTACGACCAGCGTCTGCGCCTGCCCGGCCTCTGAACTCGTATCGGTCATCACAACCTCCTTGGGTGGCGTGCTGGAAGGCGAGTGCTTAGTTACCTGCCTTCACGGTAGATCCAGCCTCCATCGTCCTCTTCATGCCGATTAGTGGCGGGTGAGAGTATCGGTATCAATTCAGCCAGCAGGGCACCCAACAAGCAATCTGTTGCCAGTTGTTGCCACCTGACATGTCGCAATTCGCCGCAGTCGCGTGATGACTCCGCGCGCGCTTCAAGGATCTCATTGATTCTGGCAAGCTCATTGTGTCAGTCTCGGAATAACGAAGCGGCGGAGTCGCGATGAGGGCGCGATCATCGGGCGAGCGAGCGGGCCATGGCAACAACTGGCAACGTGTGGACGCGCACAGGTGTCGTGCCGTTCAATCAAATAGCGCTATCTCTCGGCCGAGAGGCCCATACCCAGGAGTGATCTGTGGCTATTCCCGAAACGATGGACACGTCGAGACTCAGATCGTTGGAGAAGCTGCCGATAAAGACCGTTCTCGGATATGGGGCTGGGGACTTCGCCTTCAACCTTGCTTTCAGTCTGAGCACCGCGTTCCTGCTGTACTACTACACCGATGTGGCGGGCATCTCCGCTGCCGCCGTGGGCACCATGTTCTTGGTGGTTCGGCTGTGGGATGCGTTCGCCGATCTACTGGCTGGACGGCTGGTCGACCGGACGATGACCCGGTGGGGGAAGTTCCGGCCGTTCATCATGTTTGGCGCGGTCCCGTTGCTCTTCATGAGCTTCCTCACCTTCCGAGTACCGGCGAGCTTCGACGAAGGCATGAAGCTCGTCTACGCCTACGCCACGTACGCGATCTTGGGTCTCCTCTATTCGCTGGTCAACATCCCGTACGGCTCATTGGCTTCCGCGGTCACCCAGTCGGTGCGTGAGCGGGCGAAGCTGGTGGCGGCCCGCGCTTTCGGAGCCGGCGTCGGTGGTGTGGTCCTGGCTTTTGTCGTCGGCGGCTTCATTCAGGATCTCCGCGGTCAGAAGTCCCAGATCGAGACCCCGGAGGATCTGATCGCGTACCAGGCTGCCGTGCAGGGTGTGTTCACCAAGGTCACGCTGGCGTTCATTGTGGTCGGTACCGCCGCTTTCTGGTTCACCGCCTGGGCCTGCCGCGAGCGGGTGATACGCACTCAGCCGAGCATCAGCGTCAAAGAAACCATCGGCACCCTGAGGACGAACACGCCGCTGGCCTTCTTGTGCGCGTCAAGCTTCTTCTACCTGATCGGCCTGTTCGCGGTCGGCGGGGCCACCGCCTTCTACGCCCAATATGTGCTCAACAATATCGGTCTGATCGGCCTCATCACCCTGGTCAACGTGGGCATCGCGTTGGTGATCACCCCGTTCATCCCGAAGCTCATCGACATCTTCGGCAAGAAGAACGTGTTCCAGTTCTGCGGCGTGTTCACCATCATCGGCGGCGTCGCTCTTTTCTTCGCACCGGGCAACCTGCTGTGGCTTGTGCTGCTCGCCCTGGCCATCAAGGGCATTGGCGCCAGCCTGATCAACACCGTGATGTTCGGTCTGGAAGCTGACACCGTGGAGTACGGCGAGTGGAAGACCGGTCGACGCAGCGAGGGCGCCACCTACGCATTGTTCTCCTTCACCAGGAAGGTCACCCAGTCGCTCGGCGGTGCGCTGGGTGCCTGGGCCCTGGCGATCGGCGCCTACGTAGCCGCCAGCGCAGCAAATCCGAACCCGGTCCAGCCGGAGAGTGCGATCATCGCCATCAAGTTCACCATCGGTCTGCTGCCCGCAATCGCCGCGCTGCTCGCGATGCTGATCTTCATCAAGTACCCACTAAACGACAAGAGGTTCGCCGAGATCCGCGACGAGACGGAGGCCCGCAAACTGGCCGCCATCACCGCGCATCATGAGAGGCCCGAGGACTTCGTCACGCCCGACCACCAGGTGTGAGCTCAAACCCGACATGTGTTCGTCCCTGTTCCACTCATGAGGAGGGACCCGGGCCAACGCTGTGACGGACGACTACCAATTCCCGACCAGGAGCCTGGATGAGCAAGCCAGATCTGACCGCCACTCCGTACCAGCTGGACGAGGAGGCCTTCGCCTGGGTCCGGGGCACGATTGACTCGATGAGCGTCGACGAGAAGGTCGGCCAGCTGTTCATCAACCTCAACAACCGTTTCGATGACGACTTCGTCAACCGCATGGTGGACGGCTACCACCCAGGCGGCATGCGCTATAACCACACCGACTCCGCCAGCATTCAGGCCCACATTCGGCACGCCCAAACGCGGTCGAAGGTTCCGTTGTTGGTTGCGTCCAACATCGAGGCAGGAGGCAACGGCGCGTGTGCCGACGGCACCTTGGTCGCGACACCGCTACAGACTGCCTCGACGTCCGACACCGAAGCCGCTCGTCTGATGGGCGTCGTCGGCGGCCGCGAGTCGCGGGCGCTGGGCTGTAACTGGGCGTTCACGCCGATCGTGGATATCCACCACAACTGGCGCAACACCGTGATCGCCACTCGCGCCTTCGGTAACGATCACCAGACGGTGATCAAGTACGCTGACGCCTACAGTCGTGGGGTCCGCGAAGGGGCGGGGGACCGCCCGATGGCCCTGTGCATGAAGCACTTCCCCGGAGACGGACGCGACGAGCGTGACCAGCACGTCGTGACGTCCTACAACGACTGTTCGGTGGAGGAGTGGGACGCCACCTACCGCAAGATCTGGGAGTGGGGGATCGGCGCCGGGATCGAGTCGATCATGGTCGGCCACATCATGCTGCCCGAGTATTCCCGGCACTTTCGTCCCGGGATCGCTGACGCCGACATCCTGCCGGCGACTGTTGCGCGCGAGCTGCTGACCGATCTGCTGCGCGATGATCTTGGTTTCAACGGGGTTGTCTTGACCGACGCATCGCTCATGGTTGGGCTCACCTCGGCGCTGCCGCGGGAGCGTCAGATGGTGCAGGCCATCACCGCGGGCTGCGACATGATCTTGTTCTTCCGCAATCACGACGAAGACTTCGGCTTCGTCCGCGCCGCCGTCGAATCCGGAGAGATCAGCCCCGAGCGGCTGGAGGATGCGCTCACCCGGATCCTTGGTCTGAAGGCCAAACTCGGGTTGTACCGCCGACGAGGCGATGATCTTGTGCCTCCAGCGGAGGAGTTGCAGGTGATCGGCTCGGCGGAGCACCACGACATCACCGCCCGGATCGCCGACCAGACCATCGCGCTGCTCAAAGACACGGCCGGCACGTTGCCGCTCGACCCTGGGCGGCACCGACGAATCCGGCTCTATTGTCTGGAGAGCGCACCAGACTTCACCGGCATCGTCCCGGAGTTCAAACGGGTTGCCGTCGAGGAGCTAACGGCAGCCGGCTTCGAGGTCGACGTCTACCGGACCGCTCAAGAGCTGGCTGCGGACGGTCATGATCTCGACATGCAGTCCTTCATCTCCGCCGAGACTGAGCAGTACAAGGACCGCTATGACGTCGCGTTGATCTTGGCCAACATCTCCGACTTCGCCCAGCAAGGTGCGCTGCGGATCAAGTGGTCGATGCCAATGGCCCCGGAGACGCCGTGGTATGCCGCCGAGGTACCTACCGTTTTCGTCTCGCTCAACATGCCCAACCACCTGATCGATGTGCCGATGGTCAAGACGGCCATCAACGCTCACAACCCCACACCAGAAGTGATCAGATCATTGGTGGCGAAGTTGGTCGGCCGAAGTCCCTTTCACGGCACCCACAACGACAACGTCTGGTGTGGCTCGTGGGACACGCGTCGCTAACGCGTCATCTTGTGCCGACACTTGCCGAGGGGCAGGGTGACCCTATGACGACCACGCAAGAACCCAATACCCGATCAGGCCAGAACTATGGGACGGATCCGGGTGACCCAGCGCGTGCGGCCACCATCGGCGGCGTCGGTGAGCGACTTTCCCCGGATGCGGTCAGCCGTTTCGTCAGCGCCGCTCTCGCCGAGGCTGATCTCGACGGTCAGCGGGTCTGCCTGGTGGTCCCGGACGGCACCCGGACTTGCCCACTGCCCTTGTTGCTGCAGGCAGCGCACGGAGCCCTGGCCGACCGGGCCAAGCAGGTGAAGGTGGTCATCGCCCTCGGCACTCACCAAGGCATGAGTGAAGATCATCTGGGGCGTCACCTGGGCTATACCCCAGGGTCCAGCGAAGCCACCTATCCCGGCTGGACCATCCTCAACCACGAGTCCTGGCGGTCCGAAACGTTCACCTCCTTGGGAGTCATCGGCGCCGACCGGCTTAGTGAGCTCACCGGCGGGTTGATGACCGACACCACGGTCGAGGTGCGCATCAATCGCCATGTTGCCGAGGCCGATGTGGCAATCGTGATCGGACCGGTCTTCCCCCATGAGGTCGTCGGCTTCTCCGGTGGCAACAAGTACTTCTTTCCCGGCGTCTCTGGTCCGGAGTTGATCAATCTCTCGCACTGGGTCGGCGCCTTGATCACCAGCGCTGAGATGATCGGCACCCGCGGCGTCACGCCGGTTCGAGCTCTCGTCAACGAAGCTGCGAACCTGATCCCGGCCCGGCGGTTGGGGTTGTGCCTGGTGGTCGCGTCGGGCACCGACACATTGCATGCCGCCTCGTTCGGGACGCCGGAGGACGCGTGGTCAGCGTGTGCGGAGATCTCGGCGCAGACCCACATCACTTATCGGGAACGGCCGGTCCGTCGGGTGCTCTCGATCATGCCGACCAAGTACGAGGACATCTGGACCGCAGCCAAGGGCTTCTACAAGCTGGAACCGATCGTCGCCGACGGCGGTGAGGTGATCATTTACGCCCCACACATCACGCAGATCTCGGTGATGCATCCGCAGATCGCCGAGATCGGCTATCACAACCGCGATTACTTCCTCGGCCAGTGGGAGAGGTTCAGGAACGAGCCGTGGGGCGATCTAGCCCACTCCACTCACCTGCGGGGCCAGGGCACCTGGAGCGCCGATCATGGCGAACAAAACCGCGTAACTGTCACCCTGGCTACCGGTATCCCGGAAGAAGTTGTGCGCTCGGTGAACCTCAACTACCTCAACCCCGCCGACGTCGACATCGCTGCGTACCAGGCCGATCCCGACACCTTTGTCGAACCGCACGCCGGCGAGGTGCTCTATCGCCTGGGCTCACCACAAGTCGGCAATCCGGTCGGCGAATCCGATGGACGCGAGCCAGACCTCGCGGGACTCGAGGGATGACGGTGCCCGACAAGACCGTCATCGTCGTCATGGGTGTTGCCGGGTCCGGCAAGACCACCATCGCTCGGCTGCTTGCTCAAGACTTGGGCTGGAAGCAGACCGAGGCGGATGATCTTCACGGCCCAGAGAACGTCGCCAAGATGGCGGCTGGGATCCCGCTAACCGACAGCGACCGGGCGCCCTGGTTGCGGCGAATCTGCCAGCGGATCGACGAGACCGAAGGAAGCCAGGTCGTCACCTGCTCCGCGCTTCGCCGGAGTTATCGCGACATCTTGCGAACCGCCAATGCCCGAGTCCGGTTCCTTCACCTCCACGGAAGCCCCGACACGCTCGCGTCCCGGATAGGCGCCCGGACGGACCACTTCATGCCGGCCTCGATGCTGACCTCCCAAATGGAAACTCTCGAGCCGCTGACATCCGACGAGGACGGCGTAAGCGTCGATATCGATGGCACCCCCATCGAGATCGTGCAAAGGGCTCTGCTGGCACTCGACCTCACAGCGCCGCCCACTTCGCACGAGAGCGAAAAATAGCGGCAGCGGCCGGTGACATCGATCGTTGCGGGTCATTCCTCGCCAGATTGCTCATCTCCAGTTCCGGGCGGTTTCGGTGCGTCGATGCGGAAATGCAGACCGACCATCCGGATCAGAAAGCACACCACAGCCGCACCCAGCGCCACCGGTACGCCGAGCACGTCCTGGACACCAACCCTGTCGGCGACCACGAACAGCGCAGCGCCGACCAGAGCCGGGATCGCGTATAGCCCGCTGCTTAACACACTGGGAACCTGTCGGATCAGCACGTCCCGCAACGTGCCGCCACCCACCCCCGTGACGGCCCCCAGGATGATTGCCTGCGCCGGGCCGACCCCCAGCTCGAGCGCTTTGCCTGCGCCGGTGACCGCGAACAGGCTCAGCCCGGCGGCGTCCAGCACGTCGATTGGGTTCCGGACTCGAGTCAGCCAGCGGCTGAACAAGAACGCGATCAACCCTCCGGTGGCAGCCACTGCCAGGTAGCGCCAGTCGACGAATGTGGCCGGCGGTAGGGCACCGAGCAGGACGTCGCGAATAATGCCCCCACCGACGGCGGTGATCATGCCGAGGGTGATGACACCGACGATGTCCAGGTGCGCAGTACGGACCGCGGTCAACGCACCGTTCAACGCGAACGCGAACGTTCCGGCGAGGTCCAATACCAGTAGCACAGGCACATCAGCGGGCATAGCAAGGGTCTACCGCATCGCTCAGGGGAGCGCGGTGCCCCGTCAGACCGTCATCCGAGACGTGGCTGCCAAGTAGGCCGCTCGTCATGTTGCCGCGTTGTGGCTACTTATTCAGTCTTGGAAGATGTCTGGACCAATCGCTTCGCCGGTGATTGCCCGTCAGGTCCGATCAGCAGCCCATGCGTTTGTGTGTGCGGAGGTGGACCATCGTCTCCAGCGGGTGCACGCCGGGAGCTCTGACCGAGGGCGGGTTCGAACTTCGCTAGATCGTCGCATGTCCGGCTGTAGATGGTGAAGACCAGACTTGCCTCACCCGTTATGACGCGCACATCCGCAGCTGTCGCATGGTGCGAAGCAGTGCAATCGTACGAGCCAGCTCCGACGGGCCACTCGCGCGAGCCAGGAGCATGCGATGGGCCACCCCCGAGATCTGCGGAGCCGTGCCGCAGCGGATCGACAACAACCCGGAGCCAAGGAGCTGCCCGAGGTGTCGGCGGACTGTCGAGGCATAGCGGTCGCTGATCCGAGCAATTCCGGCTACCGATATTCGAGCGTCGCGCATCCCAACTCGCTTTCGCAGCGGGTTGATTGGGCGAGGCGCACGTCGGCGAACGCCGGCGAACGCCCCTGGACGTCGGAGGGCCGTGTTTTCGCGCAAATCGGCGGCCGGAAACTGAGACCAGAACTGAGACTAGCGGCCGTGATATCTGATGCGACGACGTTCCGGGCCGATCTGATCGAACGGCGTTTCCGCAGGTCAGAGTCCATTTTTCACCCGGCGGAGGATGCGGGATTCGAACCCGCGAGGGCTTGCACCCAACCCGCTTTCCAAGCGAGCGCCATAGGCCTCTAGGCGAATCCTCCGCGCGGAAGGTTACCGGCATAGGCAAGCGTGGTCGAACCGGACATCAGTGGGGTGCCCGGGAGTAGTGGCGTCTCGACGAGAGCGCGCCAATCGCCCATCGGCCGCGCTCGGCATGGGAGATTGGTGCGCACTCGTCAGATGTGTCGAGCGCGTGACGAGCACCTCAATGTTGTGTGACCTCGAGTGTCGCGCCCGCGTCTGGCTTGAAAGGTGACCTAGTCTCTGCCGAAGTACAAACCGTCTTGACTCATCACGGAGATCGATCATGTCCTTGCACATCAAATCCAACGGCACCAGCACCCGCATCCAGTTCGTCCTACCAGACGACATTCACGACGGACCCGTGTCGGCGGTCGGGACCTTCAACGACTGGGTGCCTGGCGCGCACAAGCTAGTACGCCGGAGCAACGGTACGCGGAGCGTAAGCGTTGCCGTGCCGGCTGGCCAGGCAATCAAGTTCCGCTATCTCGCTGAGGGCGGTGTCTGGTTCGACGACGAGGATGCCGATGCCATCACGCCAGAGGGTTCCCTTATCAAGGCGTGACCCTTTGGGGCCTATGCGTCGACCGCTTCGTTGACCGGCTCGGCTGGTTCCGACGTCCGGGTGTAGGCATCGCTTAGCTGCCGATAAGGCCGACTGGTTAGCGCGAGAATCGTCACAACAAGGCCAACGATCCCGAGCAAGACGAAGACCAGAGCGATACCGCGGTCTGGGCCGGTACCGAACCAGCTGCCGATCTGGTCAGCACCGGCACCGGTCGTCATGAACGGGATGAATACCAGCTGCGTGATCGGCCCAATCAGGAATGCTGTTAGTGGCGACGCGGCCATCTCGACGCTCTGGGCGAACCCGAAGACCCTGCCCTGCCGCTGGTACGGAACGACCCGCTGCAGGATGGTTTGTTCGGACGCTTCGGCGTACGGGATCAAAAGCATGTAGATGGCCATACCCACAGCCAGCAAGATCACTGAAGGCTGCAACGGGAACACGCAGGTCACGCTCCAAAAGACGATGTTGACCAACAGCAGTAGCCGTACTGGGTTCTTCCCAAGACCAGTCTTCGCGACGGCCAGCCCTCCGATGATGAAGCCCGTGCTCAGCGCGCCCCACAACAGGCCCCAGGCCTGCACCGACATCATGTAAAGGCCGTACGCGTCCATGAGGGCCATGAACGCGCCGCCGAGGAAGTTGTTGAAGCAGGCGAAAGCGATCAGGGCCAGCAGTCCCGGAACCCCTCGAACGACCCGCAGCGTGCCGCGTATGTCGACCTTCTTCGGCCCGGCTTGCGGTTCATTCGACTCAGCGCCTTCAGACGCTGTCGGTTCAGGGCGGTCCTGGATATGCACGAATGCCAGATGGCCGACGCTGAGTCCTGCCACGGCGATGCCGAGCAGCAACACGTAGAACATGCCGCCGGCGGCAACCAGCAAGCCGCTGATCACTGAGGTAACAAGGAACGAGATCCCCAAGGTGGTGCCCACCAGGCCGTTGGCCCTGTCCCTGCGATCCTCTGGGATCAGCACCGTGACCAGCGTCATGAGGGCGATCGAACGGACATTGCCCGCGATCACGCCAAGCATGGAGAGCACGATGAAGACCCACAACGTGACACTGGCCGGATCGGTGAATGTCTGCTCCGGCGTCAACTGGTAGAGCGTGAACGCGACCGCATAGAAGCCCAATGAGACCAGGGCGGAGACCTGCATCACTGTCTTCTTGCGGTGATGGTCGACCAGGCTCCCGAACCAGATCCCGCTGAGGGCTGTGGCCACCAGGAAGATGCCGGCCACCATTCCAGTTGCCAGTACTGATTTGGTCTCCAGGAACACCCAGAACGTGACCGCAAACCACACCGTGAAGTTGATGACGGAGACCAGCAGCGTATTAACCAGCAAGTGCACGAAAGCGCGATCGTTAGCCTTGCTGAGGTCCAGGGCGTGTGTCTTGGTCGTGGACATGTTAAGGAACTCCCGTTAGCCGATCCTACGAGGTAGACGAGCTGAGGCTTCCAAACTCATCGGCTCCAGCCGATCCCGTACACTCGTTCTCTGGTCCCTCGTGTGGCGATATCTCACCCAACTCCCCCAGGGCTTGACGGCAGCAAGGGTAAGTGAGCTCTTTCGGGTGCGCGGGGGACCGCCTCTTTCCACTCTCGATCAACGGCCTGCGGAGCTGAGACCCAGCCGGTCCATCAAGCCCATCGCGTCGTATGGAGCTCGCACCTTCGCGTCGTTGTCACAGTAGACGTACACGTCGCAGCCGCGTTCAGTCCAGGAAATGATCTTGGCCGCCCACTCGTCAAGCTCGCGATCACTGTAGCCGCTCGCATAAAGTTGATCATGGCCGTGCAGGCGCACATACATCAGATCAGTGGTGATCTCGGTAATGATCGGCCACTGGCCTGGGTTGTCCGCCACCACCAGCGCGATCTCGTGTCGCTCGAGGAGCCCGTAGAACTCGCGGTTGCGGAAACTCTCATGGCGTACCTCGACCGCATGGCGCAGTCGCTGCCCCGCGTGAGCTGCCTTGGTCATTGCTTGATCATCAGATACGCGTTGATCATGGTCGGCGGCGATCTTGGCAGCTGCTCCCGCGGTACGAGGCAGTTCTGCAAAGAACGCGTCCATCCGATTCGCATTGAAGCCGAGGTTCGGCGGCAGCTGCCACAGAATCGGACCCAGCTTGTGATCGAGAGCAAGCACACCGGAAGCGAAGAAGTTCGCCAGCGGCGTTTCGATGCCGCTCAACTTCTTCATGTGCGTGATGAACCGCCCGCCTTTGACAGCAAAAGTGAAGTCCTCTGGCACCAGCGCCTTCCAGGCTTCAAAGTTCGAGCGGCGTTGCAGCGAGTAGAAGCTGCCGTTGATTTCCACGGAGTTCATCCGCTCAGCGACATACCTCAGCTCATCGCGCTGCGGCAGTCCAGGCGGATAGAACTCCCCTCGCCACGGCGGGTATCTCCAGCCTGAGATGCCAACCCGCACTGTCACAGCGGTACGCCATGCCGGGCCAGGATGGGGGTCAGGGCGGCGACGCCGCCGTCGCGTGGGAAGAGCTCGCTGTTGATCCCGATGTCACGGGCGCCGGCGACGTTGCCGTCATGATCATCAATGAACAGCACCCGACTCGGTGAGACATCGATGCGGTCCATGATCGTCCGGAAATACCCGGCGTCCGGCTTCGCAAACCCGATTTCGAAGGAGTAGAACTGCTCGTCGAAGATCTTCTCGAAGCCAAGCGAGTTGCGCATGTACCCTCCGCGCAGATTCTGCTGATTGGTTGCCAATCCACAGTGCAGCCCAAGATCACGAACGGCGCGCACGGCGGCAAGCATCGGCTGCCTGACCTCGATCCAGAATTGCCGATCGATCACTTCCTCGAGCGGGGCAGTGATCTCAAACTGGCGAAGCACCTCGCGCATCGCCGCGCCGAAGTCGGTGCCCGTCAGGCACGCCATGTCGGCTCCCGAGACGGCCAAGAGAAACTCCTCGGTCCTGGACCCAGCCCATGCGGTTAGCTCATCCATCCAGCCGGCACGGTTGCTTTGGATCACCCCATCGGCGTCGAACAGCACCCAGTCGAGGTCCATGGCAGCGCAGCCTACGTTCAGCGGCGTGGGTTCCAGGGCCCGACGCCACCGAGGCGCTCGGCCGTGATCCTGGTGACGTATCCCGGTGGGGGATTGGGCATCCCCGGAAATACCACATCCGGTCCGATGTAGGTGTAGGCGAGGCGTTGCAAGATCTCTGCAGCACCACCCTCGGTCACGCGCGCGGTGCCGTACACGACGAGGTATTCGAGCAACCCCCACTCGTTCATGACCGTCGATGGGATCGAGAGCGCGATGCGCGAGTCGCGGCGGAGGTTTCTGAGCTTCCGTTGGTCCGGGAGAGTGGCAAAGATGATCTCGTCGCCATCGAGCCCGACCCACGCGGCCGTCACGTGCGGCCCTCCGTCTTCATCGAGCGTGACCACATGCGCGACCGCGGCGCTCTCGAGAAGTGCGCGGGCCGCGCTGTTGAGGTGGATCCCGGCCACGGATCGATGTTATCGATCGGTCGCGTTGGCCTGCGACTCACCGGTTCACCGGTATCGTCGCCGTCGTCCCGGTGCATCGATCCGGCGTACGAGCGCGTTGGTCGTTGCCGTCGTGGCGCTGCGTACAACGGAGGTGAGGACTTTGACATCTGAGCAGTCGCACGAAACGAAACTGCACGTCGTCCTCGGGGCGGGTCCCCTCGGTCTCGCGGTGGCGCGCCATCTCGCGTCGAGAGGAGACCGCGTACGTGCCGCGGTTCGGAGTGAAGAGCCGAGCTCCCAGAAGGTGTTGAGGTCGTCATCGCCGACGTCGCAGTCGCGGCCGACGCCAAGCGGGCGTGCGATGGGGCAGCGGTGATCTACCACTGTGTCAACCCGCCGTACGCGAAATGGCGAGAGCTGCATCCGCCGCTCATGGACGCCGCCATCGAAGGGGCGGCCGCAGCAGGGGCGAGACTCGTATTCGGCGACAACCTCTACGCCTATGGCCCGGTGGACGGACCCCTCACCGAAGACCTGCCCTACCGGGCGAGCGGGCCGAACGGCCGGGTTCGCGCCCAGGTCGCCGAGACGTTGATGCGGGCTCACGAATCAGGTCGGATCCAGGCGACGCTCGGGCGAGGGTCGGACTTCTTCGGTCCCTATGCCCGTCAGTCGACCGTTGGTGACCGGGTTTTTGCGCGGGCGATTTCAGGGCAGCCGGCTCAGGTCCTGGGCAACCCCGACCTTCCACACACCGTGACCTACATCGAGGACTTCGGCCGAGCGCTGGTCACCCTCGGCGAGCGCGACGAGGCCTTGGGGGAGATGTGGCACGTACCGAACGCCGAGGCCGTCACTCTGCGCAGATTCGTCGAGATGGTCTTCGAGTCAGCCGGCCACCCACCCCGCCTGCGTGCGGCGCCGCGCTGGGGGATCGCGTTGGCAGCCTTGTTCAATCCGACAATGCGGGCGGTCAAGGAGCAGACCTATCAGTCCCAGCGGCCTTGGGTGGTCGACAGCACCAAGTTCGAGCGGACCTTCGGTTGGACCGCCACACCGTTGCGAGATGCCGTCGCCGCGACGGTCGCTTGGTTCCGGGGCCAAACCGCGGACTGAGGGAAGGCATGCTCAAATCGGTCGTTTGCGATCACAAGCGCCCAGACGCCCAGTTTCGAGGCTCCAATTGGGTCGTCTCTGATCACAGGCGCCAAGACATACGGTTTGCCAGCACGACCTCCGGGCTGTCACCGCAGGGGCATAAGGTGCATGCGTGGACGAAGCGGCCGGGGACGACCCGCGGGTCGAGGAGCCTCGACCGGACGGTGTCGAGCACGCTCAGGAGGAGGGCCTGTTCGACGAGCCCGCTCGAGCAGGGTCGGCCCCTCTTGCCCTATACCGCCGCTACCGACCCGACACCTTTGCCGAGGTCATCGGCCAGGACCATGTCACCGAGCCACTGCAGCGGGCCCTGACGAACAACAGGGTTAATCACGCGTACCTGTTTTCGGGTCCGCGGGGGTGTGGCAAGACCACATCTGCTCGGATCCTGGCCCGAGCCCTCAACTGCGAGAAGGGACCGCGGGCGGTGCCGTGCGGTGAGTGCCAGTCCTGCCGGGACCTGGCACGCAACGGTCCGGGAAGCATCGACGTCATTGAGATCGACGCAGCGAGCCATGGCGGCGTGGATGATGCTCGGGACCTGCGGGAGCGGGCTTTCTTCGCCCCGGTCAGCAGCCGCTTCAAGATCTACATCGTCGACGAAGCCCATATGGTGACTACGGCAGGATTCAATGCCTTGCTGAAGCTGGTCGAGGAGCCACCGCCACACGTCAAGTTCGTCTTCGCGACCACTGAGCCGGACAAGGTCATCGGGACGATCCGCTCGCGTACCCATCACTACCCGTTCCGCCTGGTCCCGCCGCGGCTCCTGACTGAGTATTTGGCCAAGCTCTGTGAAGCGGAGGGCATTCCGGTGGAGCCAGCGGTGCTGCCACTGGTAGTACGCGCCGGTGCAGGCTCTGTGCGCGACTCGCTCTCCGTGCTGGACCAGCTACTCGGTGGTGCCGACGAATCCGGCGTGTCGTACAGACAAGCGGCTGCCCTGCTGGGATACACACCGGACTCGTTGCTCGATGAGTTCGTGGATGCCTTCGCGGCCGGCGACGCCGGCGGGGTCTTCGCCTGCGTGGACAAAGTGATCGAGGTCGGTCAGGATCCGCGGCGCTTCGCCGAGGATCTGCTGCGCCGGCTCCGGGATCTCGTGATCGTCGCCGCTGTGCCCGATGCACTGACGTCCGGACTTGTCGACGTGGCTCCTGATCAGGCCGAACGCCTCGTCTCCCAGGCCGCGTTGCTCGGCGCTGGCGAGCTGACCCGGGCTGCAGAGGTGATCGCAGCAGGGCTTACCGACATGCGGGGGACCACTGCGCCACGGTTGCATCTGGAGCTGATGTGTGCGCGGGTGCTATTACCCGGCGCCGACGCGGACGACCGCGGCCTCCATGCGCGGCTCGACCGTCTCGAGCGGCGCCTCGGAGTCACGGGTTCAGCGAGTTCACCTGCTCCGGCTACGCCACAGACCTCACCGGCTGCAACCCCGCCCACCGCCACCGCGACGCCGCAGCCGTCGGTACCAGAGCTCACACCATCCCTGCCACCCCGTACGCCTCAGACGGACCCAGCGGACTCCGCCACCGTCCCCGCTCAGGGCACCCAACGTGGGACCGAGGCGGTCCAAGCTGGTGGTCTCGCTGTCACCGACGTACGCCGGCTGTGGCCAGAGGTGCTAGAAGAGGTCAAAGGTAAGCGCCGCTTTACCTGGATTCTGCTCAGCCAGAACGCTCAGGTCGCCGAGCTCCGCAATGGCACCTTGCTCCTCGCAATGTCCAACGCAGGCGCGCGCGACAGCTTCGCGCGCGGAGGGAACGAGGATGTGCTGCGCGAGGCAATCGTCGTCGTGATGGGTGCTGACTTCACCGTCGAGACGATGGTGGATCCCAGCGCCTCCGTATCGGCGGGAGCCCCGCGCACCCCCCAAGCTGCAAAGTCGCCCGCCGCACCCTCACCGCCAACACCTGAGTCTTCGACCCGCACCACAAACGGCGCCCCGAACTCCATTACCGAGGACCCGGATGCGGCCGCGAGCCGCGACGACACCGATCTAGACGAGGACGCTGAGTCGCATACCGAGCTGTTGGCGCGCCACCTGGGCGCGGAGATCATCGCTCAGGAGGATCACGGCGCATAGGCTGGGCGGGCGAGCACCTCCACCCCGAAAGGCCCGCGATGATTCCCGAAGGCGACATGTCCGGACTGCTGGCCCAAGCGCAGGCGATGCAGGAGCAGCTGCTGAACGCGCAGCAAGAGCTGGCCGAGATGGAGGTCGAGGGCTCCGCCGGGGGCGGGATGGTGACCGCGACGGTGACCGGTTCCGGTGAGCTGGTGGGGCTGGTGATCGACCCTGAGGCAGTCGATCCGAGTGACACTGAGACGCTGGCTGACCTGGTTGTGGCCGCGGTACGTGACGCAACCAATAGGGCGCAGGCGATTGCCGCAAGCAAGCTGGGTCCACTCGCCGGTGGGCTCGGCATGGGCGGCGGACTGCCTTTCTGACGAGTTCAAGAAATGTATGAGGGCCCGGTCCAGGATTTGATCGACGAGCTCGGGCGGCTGCCCGGGATCGGACCGAAGAGTGCCCAGCGGCTGGCCTTCCACATCCTGGCCGCCGATCGCGATGAAGTGCTGCGGCTCGCCGACGTACTCAAGTTGGTCAAAGACACAGTCAAGTTCTGCGAGGTCTGCTTCAACGTGTCCGAAGACACCCAGTGCCGGATCTGCCGCGACCCGCGCCGCGACCTGACCGCCATCTGCGTCGTCGAGGAGGCAAAAGACGTGGTCGCGATCGAACGTACCCGTGAGTTCCGCGGCCGTTACCACGTTTTGGGTGGCGCGATCAGTCCTATCGACGGCATCGGGCCGGCTGACCTGAAAATCCGCGAGCTATGCCTGCGGCTCGCGGATGGCACGGTGACGGAGGTGATCTTGGCCACTGACCCGAATTTGGAGGGGGAGGCAACAGCCACGTATCTCAGCCGTCTGCTGCTGCCCATGGGCGTACGCGTCAGTCGGCTCGCAAGTGGCCTGCCGGTTGGTGGTGATCTTGAGTACGCCGATGAGGTCACTCTGGGACGGGCGTTCGAGGGTCGCCGCTACGTCGACGCCTAGGCCGTCTCCACTCCTCCAGCAGTTCTGCATTTACGGCCCCACTTTTCCTACGAAACCGGTCACAAACCACATGCCTGTACCGATTCAGATGTGTTGTTCGTGACAGGTTTCCGGCGAGAAAGAGTCGCGGATATGAATCAGACCGCGACCAAGCTGTCCTCAGTGTGATGGACGCCGAG
>Ga0193738_1000484_pt1 | contig 20395 bp, 13 predicted proteins | sample L2a1metaG_FD_144927 | JGI IMG/M metagenome (GOLD analysis project Ga0193738, IMG submission 144927) | Soil microbial communities from a riparian zone of the East river system, Colorado, United States - L2a1 | ecosystem: Environmental > Terrestrial > Soil > Riparian zone | place: USA: East River...
CCAGCAGCGCAGGGCGATTTGACAACTCTACCTGATATAGCGTTGCCGATGGGTCATTATCCATCATCTGTAAAAGAACTTATCATGGCACAAGCAGAGAAACGCAGAGTGAATACACGCAGAGGACCGCAGAAAGAATTTAGGAAGCATTACGCACCCTTTGCGCCTTCGCGTCTCTGCGGTAAAACATGCACTCGCCCACACCCACGATTAACGATTAACGGATAACGGCTGACGGAGCACCAAGTAAGCAATTTTAGGATCGTTCAAATTGTAAAAGACAGGATAATCAATAGACTCGCTGATGCCGGGAATCATTTCTTGATACCTCTCATAGCTTTTATCTCCAACTCTATATCTAAAAAAAGATAGTCACCGCCAGGCTGCACTTCAGTAGTCACAGTCTTCTTAAATGAAAGAGAATCAATGACCGGCTCCGAAAAATCAATATAAAACAAATCAGGTATCGGGGAATAGTAATACACCTGGTAACGTTCCCCGTCTCTCATGCTTTCATGTGGTTTTGACATCCTCTTCGTCGTCTCACTCCCGTCAATCTTAAACGCACAAAATATGTCACTACCAAAAACCGTGATGAGGCCAACCGTTTTCTTCCCTTTTTGCCGTATCTCTTTGTATTGATTACTGACATGCCAGGAATATCCAATAAACCCAAGTATAAAGGTTGCGGCTCCGACGCCTATAATCCAATCCTTATGCATCTTCAGTTTATCTGATTCAGTTGCTCGATGTGTACACTGAATGTCGAATTTCGAATGAAATACCCTACGCAACCTTTACCTCTTAGTGCCTTTGCGGTTAACGCACCTTGCCCCTGCTCATACCTACGATTAACGGATAACGGTTAACGATTAACGGCTCCTCAATCAAGCACACTCTCCAACACCGCTGGCAAAACCACATTGAAGAACGAATTGAACGCCTCTGCACTCTCCGCTTCGGACACTTCATAGTTACGGTTCATTACAAGGATGATATTGTGTTCAGGGATGACCATTAGCATCTGTCCACCGTATCCATCGGCATAGCGGACCGTAAATCCATTGAATTCACGTGTCCACCACGTATTGCCTACCGAAATATTTGCGCCGTGGTTACCATCAATACCGTCGAATGAAAGAGCATCCTCAAAGCACAAACTTATCCATCCTGGAGTTACGAGCTGGTCAGCCTGCCAGTGACCATATTGACGGTGTAGCAGACCAATCTTTGCAAGATCCCTTGCCGTCAGTTCCAAGCCTGTACCTCCCCTTTCTACGCCATATGATATTTCCTGCCATTCATAACCCAGAATTCCCAGGGTTCCAAAAAGTTTTTCCTGCGCAATGTCTTTAAGCTCTTCCCCGTATGCCCGTTCGATTGCTATTGAAAGCAGGTCGATGCCAGGAGTATTGTAGGAAAAATAGGTTCCCGGCGCGTGGACGATATCGCGGTTGAAGATATATGAGAGTGGTTCGGACAGGTGTCCCTCGTAATCAGTATAGTCTTGTCCTTCATCCCAATCCATACCTGAGATCATATGCAACAAATGATAAATATTAACTTCATTCCACCCTTCTCCCGTCCCTGCGTCAATTTCAGGAAAGAAATTCGTCAAAGGCTCTTCATAACCTTCAATGTATCCTTCATCGATGGCGATGCCCGCTAAAAAAGCAGTAATTCTTTTCGTGATCGACCGAATGTGAAGTAGTGTATTCTTGTTTGCGCCACTATGATACTGCTCATGCACGATTTTGCCGTTCCTCACAATGAGAAACGAATAAATATTAGGAAGATCACGTACCTCGCCACGGAGTTCCTCCAGAACCTGTGCGTCCATTTGCTGATCGGCGGGTGTTGATACTTCCCAGAAGGCATCGATAGGAACCTCATGAAGTGGCTCAACACTATCATCATCGCAGCCGAGAAATACCGACAGCACGATCAAGCCCATCTTCAGGCTCATTTGTTTTAAAAACTTCATCGGTAAGTGCCACCCCAGTTTGGTCAGGTGATGGGAAGGTTAATTTACAAAAGGTAGGTGGATAAAGAAAGGTGAGTTGCAACGTGGCTGTTGACAAGGCGATGGAATGCACATTCGTTCCCGACAGAGTCCCCGAAGCGGGAGACTCTGCGGCGACGTCATACTCTATCACGTCAACTCTTAAATAAAATATTGTCAAAGAGAGCGGCTACGTCACAGCAGAGTCTCTCGGGCCTCCCGAGGACTCTGCGTGTTCATGGTTTGTTATCGGAGACACACGCGTATCCTTATCGACAAAGGAACACTCAACGACGCGATTCAAACCCATACTTTCCTGAAGCAACTTCATAGACAGCATAACCATTTTCAATTTTTTGAAAACGTACGTCGTTGCTGTCCTTTATTTTCTTACCACTCTCAGTTACATTGCTTGCATCCGATGCAGGCACATAAACTGTAGCCGTACTTCCGACTGGTACCTCAACATTCAGCTTGAATGATCCAGCACTCTTTTCCCACCTTACAGATGCATTACCTAGCGGAGTTTCATTTGCATAGGACACAAAAGTAAGATCACCGGCCGGCTGAGGTTTGAAGATGATGTGACGATAACCAGGTTGTGACGCATCGACATTCATACCGGCAAGGACCCGGTAGAACCATACTATACCTCCTCCAAACATCGGATGGTTGCGTGAACCGTCTCCGTCCCATTGTTCCCACGAGGTGGTCGCCCCTTGCTCAATCCACCAGCCGTAACTCGGTTGTGTTTTTTTATTCATTGCTGCATACGCCAACTCATGAAGACCATTCTCTGACAATACCTCAAAAAAGAATTGTGTTCCGAATATCCCAGTGTCAAGATTTCCGCCGTTTGCATCGATATCTGCTTTGAGGGCTGCGACTACCTTTGAGCGTTGATCAGCTGGTACACCCATCCTTAATGCAAAAATGTTTCCGCCAAAGGGACCATACGTCGCTTTTGCTTTGTCAAAGTATTTTTGCTGGAACGCAGCCTTCGTTCTTTCCGCCAACTTATTATACTCGTCAGCTTCGTTGTTTTTGCCTAATACTTTAGCAGTTTTAGCAGTAAAATCCGCGCATCTCCACAAATAGAACGTGTGGACCATATCGTCTGGAGGCAACTTGTTTGGTGCCACCCAATCACCCAGGTTCAACCACTGGTTTGGCTTCGCTGCATCTGGAGCTTTGGCGAACATGATCCCTTCACTATTCGTCCAAGTGAGCATGTACTGAACGTATCCTTTCATGCCCTCATAGTTTCTTTTCAACATGTCAACGTCTCCGTAATGCAAATAAAATTCCCACGGCATGATATTGATCGCAGCACCCCACGCAACACCGCCTCCGCATCCCGGTTGCCAGGGTGCACCGTTGGGAACATATCCGGTCTCCGGATTTTGTGCACCAAGCATATCCTGAATCCATTTGGTATAAAATGCCCTCGAGTCAAAATTGTGCATAACTGTAATACATGCTACCTGGCCGTCACCCGTATAGGGCGCCCGTTCACGATGTGGACAATCGCTTGCCACACCTCCATGCATATTGTCCGTCTGACTTCTCCACCAGATCTTATTAATGTTGTTAAATAAAGAATTTGATGTTTCAAATTTTCCGGTGGTTTTGACATCGGAATAAACGGCCTGTGCCGATAGATTTTCAGGCTTCAATTCACCAGGCCAATTTGATATTTCCACGGTCCTGAACACAAACCACGTGAACCTTGCTGCATAAGATTCGGGACTACCTCCTTTTAGAGTGTACGAGTTAGAACCCATGTAAGACTCGCAGATATACTTGATGCCAATTTTACGGCCGGCTTCACCTTGTGCATTGATCAACTTTACCCATCCTGAGATCTCCTCGCCAAAATCTACTCTGTATTTTCCATTGCCAAGCGGTTCAATTTTTTGTGGTTTGAGTTCTTCCATTACCCTATCCGTTGGAGACATATGCGCCCTCATTGTGCCTTCCGGCTTTTTTCTAAGGACAACGTTTTCCCACGCCGAATCATCAAAGCCTGGGCTGCACCAGTTCGCTTGTTCCAAACGCGCATCGTACTGCTCTCCATCAAACACAAGATCCCACACTATCGCACTTTTCGATGCCTTCCAGGTCTGGTCGCTTACAATTACTTCTTCCGTCCCATCGGTATAAGTGATGTGGACCTGACCAATGAAACGAGGTGAACCATATGAGTGCGTCCAGCTTATCGGAGCGTTAAAGAAACCATTGCCAAGTATTGCTCCTATTGCATTCTCTCCCTTCTTCAACATGTCCTTAATATCATAGGACAAATACATCACCCTATACTCTTTGAAATTATCCGGTAGCCCTATGTAATTCTTTTCCAGTCCCGGACGTTTCGCGTAGGCTGTTACGTTGGGTACCATCACATCTTCACTCACTTTCTTTCCATTCACATAGAGTTCAAAGAAGCCGAGCCCAGTGACATAAGCGCGAGCCGAAGCAACATCCTTACTAACAGAAAATGATTTTCGAAGGAGTGGTGCCGGCGGCGGAAGGTCTTGTGGAATACCACCCTTTTCTGCCCCTCGGTGAGGAGGCTTTGACAACGCTTCCTCTCCTTGCCATGGAGCACCGATCCATTGAGCTTTCCATTCCTCGGGTTTTAAAAGTCCCATACTCCAAAAGGCAGGTTCACTCCACTGCGAAGCTTGACCTTTCTTGCCCCATGTTCTCACCTGCCACCAACAGTCTTGTCGTGATACTAAAGACTTGCCTGCATAATTAATATTGCTGGACTGACTTGACGCAAGCTTGCCGCTGGACCACAGGTCGGGCTTATCGTTAAGTAAGTTATCCTTAGCGCTCGCGACCCTGATCTCCCATGCAGTTTGCATTTGTCCCCTTTCGTTTTCCTTGGCGATGTTCACCCATGAAAGGCGTGGATTAAGAACATCAACGACGGACGGATTTTCCAAATATTCGCATCGTAGTTGGGTCGGAGTGATTTGGGCTTCGATAGATACAATTACCACGCAGGTAAAAAAAATACTTAGAATGAGCGATGCTCTCATGTTTTTTCCTTTTAGAGTGCTAAAATAATTCTATTGAAAATTAGAACCTTTTGATGAAATTACTTAGTACCCTCCGTGAAAATGTTAGCTAAGTATTTTCTGGGAGCTTCCGATGAAGAAGAAGTGGCCAAAGCCAAAATCGAATTAATCACTCATGAAGAGTTATCTTGGATGGTAATGCAGGCTTGCAACGGTACGGCCACCTGAGAAACACCCACGGCCCTCTCGGGGGAAGACGAAGACGTTACATCCTGCAATACGTGGTCAGCTTTAAATCGAGAGAAATAATAATGTTGGCACTCTATTTCTTTTCGTCATTTGGCAACAGCAAAAGTAGGTTCTGTTGGCGATCAAGCACCGTAAATGATTCTGCCTCATCGGTGCCCGTCATATTTATCAGCCTTTCATCGTACAACGCTATGTACCGAAAATCTTTGTTCTCATTTGTACCGGCGGGCTGGTAAATATAAAAATAGACCCCATATCTCTGATGCCTGATGCAGCCATTCATAAAATTGCGTTTTAAGAACATCGATAAGGTCAGAAATTTTCTACACTCCCGCTGGCTCAAATCCGTCTGCACTGCCATGAGACCAAGATCAATACTTTCGTTTTTCAGCAGCCGACCGACTTTTCTATTGTTGATGAAAAGAAATCCATGTTTATCAAAAAAATAGTTTTTTTCCTCGCTGTCTACGAGTTTGTCCATAAGTCCATTCATTACCGCAATGGAGTCATGCACTGCACTTTGTGGTTCTCGAAATACAATTCGATTCCCTTGAGCGGAAACAAAGTAACTTGGCGCTGCCATAAATAGCAGCACAAAACAAATTAGAAAGTGCGACGAGTTGTATTGCATTGAATGAGTGGTTGTGAACGTCGATATTCATTTCAAAGTCACGCGACCACGGATCCGCCTGGGGCGGAACATACACAGCAATTTAATCAGCGGTAGTGCTTTTTATATACTATAGAACCTTATTTTTTATTAAACTTGTCGACCGCAGAAATGCTGTGAGCGGAATTAACTCAAAATCGAACATCCTGATGAAACGCGTTCCCCCATTGTTAACCCTTTTGGCAATATTTTCCATATCTGCTAACAGTTATGGGCAGGAAACAACGCTTTGTGTTGGTAATTACTGGACTGAAGCGCAAGCAAAGGTCAAGATGGATAGCTTTGCGCTGCAATGGTCTGATAAAAATTCATGGGAGAAAAGAGCCGGGCAAATCAGGAAAGGTATCATAGAAGGAATGAAACTTGCCAAGATGCCGAAAATCAGTGGGCACTTTAATCCCATCATTACACATCATCGCGATATGGATGGGTATAGCGTGGAGAACATTTCTATCGAAAGTTTCCCCGGATTTTACATCACCGGAAACTTATACCGGCCTTTGAAAAAACAACAGAAATATGCTGCAATTCTAAATCCGCATGGACATGGAGTTGACAAACGTTTTTCGGAAGAAACACAGAAGCGTTGCGCGGTTCTAGCAAAAATGGGAGCTATTGTTTTTACTTATGATATGGTGGGAACGGGTGAGTGCATGCAGGTTAATCATAAAATGCCGATCGCTCTCCTTCTTCAAACATGGAATAGTCGACGTGTGTTGGAATATCTTCTTTCCTTATCCGACGTTGATCCAGAGAGAATAGGCATGACAGGCTATTCAGGCGGCGGTACACAAACTTTTATTCTATCGGCGATCGATGAACGGATAAAAGTAGCAGCTCCCGTTGTACAAGTATCGGCCCACTTCTTCGGCGGATGCATTTGTGAGAGTGGCATGCCCATTCACAAACGTGGAGATTTTCAAACGAACAATGTGGAGATCGCCGCATTGTTTGCCCCAAAGCCGATGATCATAGTGTCAGATGGCGGTGACTGGACGAAAAATACACCGAATGTTGAGTATCCCTATATCCGGAAAGTGTATGCAGCATATCATGCTGAAGATCGTGTTGCGAATGCTCACTTCGCAAATGAAGGTCATGATTACGGTTACTCAAAGAGGTCAGCAGTTTATAAGTTCCTTACACCTTATCTGAAGCTCGATGACAAAAGCATAGCCACCAACAATGGATATAATGAGGACTTTGTTACTGTCCTTACAAAGGAGGAATTGTTTGTGTTTGATAAAGATGCCCCGCGTTCGGCAAATTTACTTCAGGGAGATGAGGCGGTGATGAAGTATCTTAACATTCACTGAATCCATTTTTTTTGAATATGTCATCCAGAGACTTAAAACCCTGGGCTCAGATAGTTGACACTGTCATGGGGTGGCAATGCTTCCTTTCGCTCCCTTTAGTGGTGTCCTCCAGAGCGCTTGCTTTGCTATCAAACAACTGGGCTAATGGAATGGGTATTGTAAATTGTATAGACACCTATGATCGTTCACGCGAAGGATCCGTCGGAACAAGAGCAGCATGGTTGACATTTGCAGAGATCCGTTCCGGCAGATCCCTCGCGCCCAGGTACGCCGACATTAATTTCGTTCGCAAAACCCATTCCTTTAGCGTAGGTCTTTGATAAGGAGGTAGTCGCTCTGGAAGACAGTGCTAAAGAGAAGGACCTACCTTTCACGCCTGTCATTAATAGATCAAACCTATTAATCCTAATAGCAAGAAGACAACTCCGGTTATCAAAGTATCCCAATCATAATTTATCTTCTTTCTAGTTCGTTGTCTGACAGAAAGCCCGATGCGGAAGACTCTGCGGCGATCTCAGAGTCTACAGATCAACTAGTTCTTAATCGGCTTTATTGTAATCGCTTTTAAAATAAGAAATCAAGAAATTCTAAAATCTGCGTGACTTTTCAATGGTGCTGAAATTATAAGGGAAATAAACTTTATGGAATAGCACGTATTGCCCGTGAAGATTAAAATGGCAAAGCCGGAATTGAAAAATACCCGGGTCTGAAAACCTTTGCCTTTTATGAACACAGAATAGGTCTATTCAACAATGTTCAACCTAAACCATCTGTTTATGAAAAATCAAAATGGAGATGCACGAAGTCTGGATGACGTGGTGTTTGAAAACCGGAACAAGGAGTATGGCGCGTATGCAATTCGCAAGACGTACACGGATAACCTGAACAAAGCCTTGTTGTTTGTATTTGGATCGATGGTCGCAATGATCATTCTTACCCTGATCCTACCTTCGGAAGGAACAGGTATCGGTCCTAATGTGCCTGGAGGAAAGGTTACAGATGTTGATTCTGAACCCATCATTAAAATCGAAAGAATAAGACAGCCTCAAGCAAGCTCGGTTCGGAAAGCCGTTCGGGATATCGCACCGCATGTAACAACAAATCCGGATCCGGTTGATCAAGCGCCTGTTACTGAGGCTGTGTCAGGAATCGATGAAGGCGTTGAAGGTGGTGAAGCTCCCGAAGTCGGCGTTGTCGGCATTGGAACGGAGGAGATTGGCGCGCCTGTGGTCCCCGAAGTACAGAAGGTCTGGGATATGGCAGAAGTGATGCCTGCGTATGATGGCGGAAGAGGTGCTATGATAAAGTTCCTCAGCAGCAAAATGCGTTATCCTTCTATTGCCCGCCGTACCGAGGTTGAAGGTTCTGTGTATGTGAGCTTCATTATAAATACCGATGGTAGCGTTATAGAGGCTAAGGTGGCAAAAGGCATCAGTAAAGAATGCGACGCGGAAGCCCTTCGTGTGGTTTCCATGATGCCGCGGTGGTTAGCCGGCCGTCAAGGTAATGTTCCGGTAATGGTACGTATGATGCTGCCCATCAAATTTCAACTGGCTAAATAAATTACAAACCCTGTGGATCGGGCCTACTGTCGAGTCTCTTAAGCCTTTGAGGACTCTGTTTTGTCGAATAGTGATTGCGTTTCGTTAATGCGCGATGGAATCTATTAGCTTGCTTCGAAAGCGCAGAGTCCCTGAGACAGGAGACTCTGCGACGACACTCAAATGTTCCGGTAATGGTGAGTATGACGCTGCCCATCAAATTTCACTGGCCCAGTAAATTACAACCCCGTGGATCGGGCCACTTGTCGAAGCAGAGTCTCCCCGAGTTTCTCGGGGGACTCTGCGTTGTCGGATAGTGTTATGCGCTTATCTTTGTGTGGTATTTGAATGACGAAATATATATCTGCATGGCTAACCGTCTTATCTTTTTTTCCATTTCTATCCTGATGCTTTCCTGTGGACCAAAGGAAACCATCCTCGTTACAAAAGACAATCTCAGAGAAGTCCTCACGGCTTACGGTAAAGACAATCCTGAAAACGAAGTACTGATCGAGACTTCTTTCGGAAATATCCGACTGAAGCTTTATGAAGAAACGCCCTTGCATCGCGCTAATTTTGTTAAGTTGATAAAAGATGGTTACTACGATGAGTCACTTTTTTACCGCATCGTGTACGAGTTCATGATACAGGGTGGGGACCTTAGAAAGAAACTCGATTACCGGATACCGGCTGAATTCAATCCAAAGTATTTCCATAAAAAGGGAGCGCTTTCTATGGCACGTGTAGATGAGAACAACCCTGAAAAGGAATCATCATCAACCGAGTTCTTCATCGTACATGGAGGTCGTTATACCGAAGAGGATGTCGACTTCGAAGCCCGGAAACTGGGACTGACACTCTCGCCGGAACAAAAGCAATTATATGCCGCAAACGGCGGCTATATGACGCTCGACCAACAGTACACTGTATTCGGAGAAGTTATTGAGGGCCAGGAGGTAGTTGACAAAATCGCACATGAGAAGGTATACAATGAAGATACACCTCTTAAAAAAATACCTTTCACCATCAGTGTGATGAAAAGGTGATGCAAATTTTTCAAGGTCGCACCTGAGCAGGCGTATACATTTTCTGATGGTGCTCGTCACAAACAGGGCATTACATAAAGCACCCTGTATAGTAACGGACAAACGAGAACTCATAAACTTTCTAACCGGAATTGTTACCGGCTGCTAGTCATTCTAGGAGCCACCGCATTGGTCAATCCTCCCACGTCAAAAAATTCAATGGCAAAAGTTATTTTATTGGCCTTATTGAATTTATAGTAAGCATAATAATTTATCTGTGTTTTCTTTCCCAATTTATGAATGCCTTTCCATTGCCCATAATAACGAACGCTGCCATCGAATTCAAATGACGACGTATCCAGGCTGGGCAGAAACACGGAATTTTTCAGTTTGATACTGTCCCAGTCGGAAGTAAAATAAATGAGTGTATTTATCCAGTCTTGTTTTGTTCCCCACGGCAAACCATAGGCAGCCGGAACATACACTGCACTATCAGCCACATAGGTTGACCACTTGTCCACGTCTTCCTCTTCAAACGCTTTGATAGCAGCTTTTACATTGGCAAGGTTTTTTTTGTAGAGGTTCTTTGCTTCTTCTCTCTTTTGTGCGGGATCAACCTCTTGTTGATTTTTGGAGCAACTCAGTATCATCATCGAGACGAATGACAATACGAATAACAAACAGGATACCTTTTTCATAAAGATTTTTGTTTAGCAGTAGTACAAATACTTCTCAAGGATTTTGGAAACAAATCCTTATCAGTAGTACTTAAATGAAGGTTGTCTGAATACAGACAATGATCAGATAGAAATGTTAGTAGGGCGCAAGGTTCCGCCTTGTGCTTTGTCATGGTCCCAATCGTTCACCCGTGTCCAACGTACCATGCCGTGGACAGGTCCATACGGAGACATAAAACCAAAGTCATCCTTTGCCATCTCATAATAATCGGGATAGCCATTGAGGCGCCCAAAGGATCGGCCAATTTGCGTACAATTCAAGATGTGTTCCCTCCGTTTGATCGGTGTAACGTCAAAGGATGAAAGGCATTGAAAATTAAGTGGTCCGGAAATTGAAACTGACAAAACGGAAACTGCGCAGCTATCCCCCGCCAGTCCATCGTCAGCACTATTGTTTGACAGAACAGTGATCAGAACAAAACAGCTATGGTTGGTAGATCGTTTCATGCTGAATTCGCCCTGCGGCAACGTAATTAAATATACAAAATACAATCGTTTGAAACCCCTAAAATCTGCAGAATTTTAAGTGATTGATCAGCTCAACAATTAGGATTTAAGCATATCCGGCACGCGACAAAATTGCGTCGTCATGGCAGAGTCTCTACGAGAACTCGGGGACTTTGCGTCTTCGTGTTCTCTTCGGTTAATTAAACTACCAGCTGATGCGACGCACATCCGTTCCCGACAGAGTCCCCCAAGAAACTCGGGGAGACTCTGCGACGACCGTACACTCTAGCACATTAGCAGAATATTGCATGTTAAAACGGCTCCGACGTGGTTCGTCGTAGCAGAGTCTCTCGGGCTTCCCGAGGACTCTGCGTTTTCGTGTGCTGGTCTTAGTTTGCTTAAACAAACTAGCTGATGTAACCTCATCCGTTCCCATGGTCCTCGAAACTCAAGATTTCATAAACCATAGTGTATAGGCTCCTATTCCACAGTTAACTTTCGAGATCGAACATCGCCCGTCGGGGAGATAATGGTCAACACATAAAGACCAGGTTCTACATCCTGCAACGACAAGTTGAAATCACCATTATCCGTATCCAGGGTTTCCTGCATCTTTAACAAACCTTTATCATTATAAAATTTCACGGTGTATTTACCTGAAGGCAGCGACGTAGTAGAAATAGTTAACTGTGTTCGTGCCGGTATGGGGTAAACGGAGAAAGTATTGTCACTGGATTTCTCTTCGGGCACTTCAACCAATGAACGTGAGGTTTCGATAAGTGGTGTACAATCCTTATTACAGAGAACGGCATCCACGTTGATACTTCCGACGCCCACCAAAGATTGTCGCTTGCCACGGACCACAAGCTTTCCAGAATATGCGAACGAGCCGGCCAACCCAAAATCCCTATCCCAACCGTTGCCCCCCTCCCCTAGCTGAAAGCCGGTCTTAACGATAGAAGGAATAGTCTTTAGCAACAGTTTACCCGATACATCTCCCGTTCCTTCAAGGTAACTCTCTGGCGAGAGTTGCCAAAAGGTCCACAAGGTGTGCTTGACCTTCGCGACCTTCAGCGCATCTAATGTAAAAGCAACATACGTTCCACCCTGCGCACTCCATGTTTTCCAATTCTGTTTTTTCTCAAGCTTTAAGTATACATTAAAACCAATTTTATTGTTGTCGATGTTGACGATATGTCCCGTAATAACAGCGGCATCGCCCTGGTCGATTAGCTGCGCCCGACCATCCCAGGCAAAATTCTGGATAACTCTGTCGAGCAGTAATACTGACCAAGGGCAGCTAAGGCATCCGGGGCGAATGGGTCTCCAGTCATACAACCAAAAAAGGGGAAAATCCGGAATAATAATGCCGGCTCTTTCATAGGCACCAATATCCACGCTGGATCCGAGAACTCTGGAATCACCACTATAATCAAGTGCGATGCCGGCAAGACCTGCCGCACCATTGTTGCCGTGATTAACTGCCGGTGAGGACGCGCCAAGATGTAATCCATCATCGTCATTGGCAGGAATATTATCTATACCCTTGGGACTGGCTGCATTGGTGAAGCCAGGATTTGAATCGATGTTGTTGCCATCATCAGTCCCATAAGAAGCAACCCAGGCACTACTTCCACCCGAGCCTTCCAAGAGCGAGTAGCTGTTGAGGTGAATGCCCGTAGTAAATATTTCAGGTCCTGCAACGGTAGCGGTATTGTCCCACAAGATGGTGTTTTCTATGCGGGCACTAAGAATTTCTGTTCCCATGAAAAGGAAGCCATCACTAAATATTGCTCCTCCCCGAGCAGCGCTATTGCCTGTGAATGTACAGTTGGTGAAGTTCGGCTCCAGCGCAGGTGTGACTCCATCTTCGGCACCAATTACGCGAGTGAAATTGGAAACAGCACCACCATCATTCTGAGCTGAGTTGCCGGAAAATACACAGTTGACATAGAGTGGTTTGAGAATTCCAGCGTCGTTCAGGTGATTCACGGCACCTCCCCACGCAGTGGTATTTCCAACTGCTGTATTGTTATAGAAACCACAGGAGACAAATCTGGGCATAGCTGCGCCCAATTCAGCAGTCTGAGGACCATTGATCGACATGTTCACAGCGCCACCTCCCCCACCTTCAAATGGACCAGTAGGGTTTCCAGTTGACGTATTGCCGTCAAACGTACAGGCGGTGAACACGGCGTTGGAAGCAACCATCGTAACACCACCGCCAGAACCTGGTAACGTGCTGCCATCCGGAGAGACGGCTGTTACCAGGTTGCCCTGAAAAACGGTAGAGTCAATTTCCATATGATCTCCTACAGCATAGATGGCACCGCCGCGACGAAATGCTTCGTTCATGATAAACTTGCATCCGGTAATATGTGGATGATAGTCACCAACGTGGAAAGATCCAAGCACAATAGCACCACCGTTCACATCAGCTTTGTTGTTGATGAATGTACAATTCCTGATGAGCGAAGTCATTTGTCCCGCATCCAGGTTAAAAGTATTATAAAGCGCTCCACCTTCAGACGTTGCGTAATTCCCCTGGAAGGTGGTGTTCACTATCGTGGGACTACTGGAATGAATTCCACCGCTCAATAAATTGTACCAGCCCGCTCCATCCTTGTTAGCATCAGTAATCACTCCTGCGATAAGACCCTTGCCTGCTGTGATGATGAAACCATCGACTCGGGTTGCGGCAGTAACATTGACGGTATAAAGAACATGGTAAGCATTGTTGCCGGCAATATGCGTTATGCTTTCAGCAATGTAATTACCGTCGACGTTTACATCATTGTTGTCGATATCACCACTAAGTATTGTGAGATGAGTTTCCCAATCGCGTTCTTCGAGCGAAACCTCCGTACCGTCAAACCCGCCAAATAAAGCGACACCGCTGGGAATCTGAAAAGTAACTTCCCGGGTGTCTGCACCGCCACTTGCATTTACATCTACCTGGGTTACGGGTTTATAAATGCCTTGTGCGACCCAAATCTCATCGCCACCGCTTGCGGCGGCCAAAGCATCAGTAAGACTCGTATATGCATTGGCCCAACTTGTTCCGTTGTTAGCGCCTACGGCAGCGCCGTTCACGAAGATTGTGGCCGCAAATGAAAAGGCTGGGCATGCCAAAAACAGAAATAAAAAAATGCCCAAGCCGAGAGCGGGTTCTAGCTTGATTTTCATGAGAGGGTTGTTAGTTTTTATGAATGTAGGTCTTTAGGTCAATGTCTCAAAAGACTTTGGTCATTGCGTGGGGATGATATTTGGCGAAGTGAAGCGTCTTATTCAAAGTAGCTTGAATGGCGAAATAGTCTAGCTGCTCATTGGTACCTGGGTAAACAAGGGAACGGACATTGAAGTGGCCGAAACACCAATTCATAATCTCACCTAATCACTATTTCGCAAAATGCTCCTTCCCCTTCGCATTAGGGGGAGCAAGTCAGAGGGATAACGGCTAAATTGGCTCTAATGATTACCATCTAACGTCATTAAAAGAAATGAAAAGATCAAAGAAAACTAAAGGGTCTGCATTGTCGAGAAGAAATTTTCTAAAGAACGCAGCCGTTGTAGCCGGTGCCATGATTGTTCCGCGCCATGTTCTTGGCAAAGGGTTCGTCGCACCAAGTGACAAACTCCTCATAGCTGGCATTGGCGTCGGTGGAAAAGGTAAATCCGACATCGCAAAATTTTACGAAAGCGGTAAGTCAGAGATAGCATTTCTCTGTGATGTCGACAAGCGTATGATCGGTGCTTCCGTTGAGAGTTTTCCCAAAGCAAAGTTTTATACGGACTGGCGCGAATTGTTCGAGAAGGAATCAAAAAATTTCGACGCAGTTTCTGTTTCTACACCAGATCACAACCATGCCGTTATTGCAATGGGCGCAATGCAATTAGGAAAGCATGTGTACGTTCAGAAACCATTAACTCACGATATATACGAAGCGAGAATTCTCACGGAAGCGGCGAAGCGATATAAAGTGGTGACGCAAATGGGAAACCAGGGCGCATCCGGCGATGGTGTACGTCAGCTTCAGGAGTGGTACAATGCAGGTATCATCGGAGATGTACATACCGTGCAAATCTGGACGAACAGACCGATATGGCCACAAGGAATTCCCTGGCCTCCGAAGGCAACCGTTCCTCCTGAACTCAACTGGGATCTTTGGTTGGGAACAGCGCCGTATAAAGACTACGTCGACAAACTGATACCAGGAAGCTGGCGTGGATGGTGGGACTATGGAACAGGAGCCCTTGGCGATCTCGGATGCCACCTGATCGAAGCTCCTTTCCGTGTGTTGAATCTAAAGTACGCACTAGATTGCCAAGCCAGTGTAAGCAGCGTATACGTGGAATGGGGCAAACGCGGCTACTTCCCAGATACGCCACCGCCATCAAGTCACGCAACACTCACATTTCCGAAAACTGATAAAACACAGGGCCCTGTAGTTATGCATTGGATGGACGGTGGAATAAAACCCGAACGGCCCGCAGAATTGGGACCTGACGAATTATTTGGAGATGGAAACAGCGGTATTTTATTTATCGGAACAAAAGGTAAAATGATGGCGAGCGAATATGCAGCCAATCCCAGGCTGTTACCTACATCGAAGATGAATGAGGTTAAGATAAGTCAAACTATTCCACGCGTTCCAGGTAGTGCAGATGGCCATTATGCCCAATGGGTTGAAGGTGCTATTGCCGGTTATGGCAATAAACAACTCAGTTCTTCATTTGATCTAGCTGGACCGTTAACAGAAGCTGTTCTTATGGCTAACCTTGCAATTAGAGTAGCAGATGTTCCCAAGCTGAGAGCTTCAGGTAAAGGATACGATTATCCAGGAAGCAACACCAAATTGATGTGGGACTATCAGAATATGAAGGTTACGAATTACCAGGAGGCTAATCAATTTGTGAAAAGAGAGTATAGGCAGGGATGGAGTCTTGGAGTGTGAGGAGTTAGAAGTTAGAAGTTAGAAGTTAGAATTTAGGAGCGAGGGTGTGGGCGTGTCTACAAGCGTAGACACTCTCACACCTTCCTTCATTACGCACCTAGTAATGTGTAATACGAAAACTAGGAACGACATGACAAGGATTAATATCACCTTACGTTTGCTGTTCAGCTACTTTTTTTCCAGGTGGTCAAGCAACTCCTTGAATTTATCTTGAGGACTAAAATAAACATTTGTTGTCTATACTGATCGGGACTGCCATTTTTTTGCGCCCTGTATGGTTCTGTCTGTTTTTGTGTCAACCAAAGTAAACGTGTAACAATAATTGCTATCTTCACTCCAAATTGGGAATATGGATTTGTTAAAAAATCTGGGCCTTGCTACCTATTTTTTGCTCATGAGCCTAGGTTTATCCGCACAGGTGCCGCGGATCGTTCTCAATCCTCAGGGTCACTCAGGCAAAATTCATAACCTGTTATTCACTCCCGATGAATCCAGCTTGATATCTATTTCCGAAGATAAAACCATTCGGATGTGGGATGTTCGAACCGGCATAATGAAAAATAAATTTGAATCGCAAATCGGTGACGGTTATGAAGGGATGTTCTATGCTTCTGCACTTTCTCCCAATGGAAAGTTGCTGGCCGTTGCAGGTTACCAGGTTAGTACAGCAAAAGAAAATTATATCATTATTATTGATATTGAAAAAGGCATACAGGTAGCAACTGCCGTCGGGCACAGCGATGTCATTTCCGGTTTGTCGTTCAGCGGATCGGGCGAGTACCTTGCCAGTGGCAGTACGGATGGAACGGTACGGATTTGGAAGATGGGAAAGTCTCCTAATCTGGATTTAGTTACGCGTCTGGATATTGGGCTGCGTGTAACGAGCGTGAGCTTCAGTCGGGCTACCGTTGATTTGGCTGTAAGCTGCGACGAAAGCAGGGATGTACTGGTATTTCCCTTGGCGGGCCTTAGAAAAGGTGAAAAACAGTTTACTGCAAAGAGACTTCAAAAACACAAAGGATTTGTCACAAAAGTGGCCTTTTCCCCTGATGGAAGTTATCTTGGTAGCAGTAGTGAAGCCAACGAGCTTATACTGTGGAATGCGCGGGGAGAACTGATTCAGGCAATGGATAAATTAAGACACCCCGTCACTGCGTTTGCATTTTCTTTTGACGCAAAATTTCTTGTCACTTTAGATCAAACAGGTAAAGGCACAACTTTTTCTATTCCCAAAGGGAACGAAATCGGTGGATTCGCTGGCCATGACAATTCTGTTTTTAGCGCCGTTTTTTCCCCGTCCTCCACGAGTAACTACATGGTAGCCTCAGCAGGAGGAAGTAATAATGAAATCCTTTTATGGAATCCTTTAAATGGATCAACTATTAAAAGGATAAAAGGGAAAGGAAGTGCCATCAAAAATATTGCTTTTGGCAAAGGATATGAGCTCTTTGTTTCAAAAGAGGTCTCTGTCGGTGACAGGATCCGATATAAAGCAAGTTTCGATTTTTCAACCCTTAGTGTCAATAAGGATCCATTGCAAATACCCAACACTGTTCAAGTACCTAAGGAGGTTATTCAAACGGGTATGACTACTATTCAACTTCCAAAGGGAAGAGTGATTGAAACCAATGTAGCTATTGATGGCAGGATTCTCCAATACCGAGCACTTGAGAACGGGAGCGTTATAGTTGCAAGTGATTTTTCACTTAAGATGTTTGATAAGAGTGGATTTTTGCATAAGGAGTTCATTGGACATCAGGGATCAGTCCGGACGATATCGGTTAGCGAAGACGGAGAATATCTTGCTTCGGGTGGTGAAGACCAGGCAATCATATTATGGAAACTTTCTGAAGGTGGATTCGCGCCAAGTATGCGAAGCGTTTTCGAAAGTCAAGGTCCCGAATGGGCTGCTTACTTCAGCTCTTTACCTGTAGATTCGCTCACCAGCCAAACAACCAAAAAGGCCTGGGAACAAGTGATCGACTTCCTTAAATCAAATGGACAAAAAGCTTACAAGCGAATCGAAGCGGAGTACAGATCTCTTGGCGAGATTATGATACCATATGTCACGCTATTCCTTGCCGATGACTATGAGTGGGTTTGCTGGTCCCCTAGTGGATATTTCAGCTGTTCTTCAGTAGGCTCAAACCATTCAGGGTCAAAATATTTCGGATGGCACATCAACCGGGGCAATGAGAAACTGGCTGATTATTACAGTGCTGACCAATTTTTTGAAATTTTGTACCGACCTGTCGAAATGGGTAAAAGTGTCCCTGAGGGTAAACGTGTTGAAGATCTGCTGCGTGAATCTGGTGAGCGTATATTTGATTTGAGTAAACTTCACCGCCCGTCTGCGGCGTTTTTTGAACCGTATGCATTAAACGACTCAACAGCAGAAGTGTATCCAGTTGATGGAATACTTATGACAAAGGAGAATAACATTCAATTGAATGTTGAATTATTCGACGGGGGTGCAGGGTTCAAGGAAGTGAATGTATTTCAGAACGGAAAGCTGACGATACGAGATACGGTTCTTGTCTCACGAGGTGAAGGTAAAAAAATCACCCGCACCTACAGGGTCGACTTGACGAGCGCTGAAAATGAATTCAAGGTCAAGGTGATCAACTACTCAAAGGTGGAGTCACGTGCTGACGTTTTGAATATCCGTTATACAGGAGTAATACGGGCCACTTCTTCGCTTTATGTTTTATCTGTGGGTATAAATAAGTACCAAAACTCAATCTATAATCTCAACTATGCAAAGTCAGATGCAACTTCTTTTACAGATAAAATAACAAATGGAAATTCACGGATATTTAAATCAATATATAAAACGGAGATATACGATACAGACGCTACCCGACAGAATATTCTGAAGGGATTTGAATCCATCATTGCCCGTGCGAAGCCCGAAGACGTTTTTGTTTTCTACTATGCAGGACATGGTACGCTCAATGAGGAAAATGGTGAGCATTTTTATCTTGTACCAACAAACGTAACCCAGCTCTATGGGGACGCCGCACAATTAAATTCAAAAGCGATTTCCGGAGAGGAATTAAAAAACTTTTTCACCCTGCTAAAGGCACAAAAGCAACTAATGATTATGGATGCATGCCACTCAGGCGCTGCGGTTACGGCAGTCGCTTCTGTTAAAACCCGCTCGGCCCCATCGGATGAAAAAGCAATAGCGACTTTGGCCAGAAGTTCGGGGATTGCAATACTTGCCTCAAGCGGGACAAAACAATTTGCCTCCGAATTTGAGCAACTCGCGCACGGAACATTTACATATGCATTGTTAGAGGCATTAGATGGTAAAGCCGATAGAGGAGGTGACGGCCTGATTACTGTAAATGAAATTAAATTGTTTATTGACCAGCGTGTGCCGGAACTAACTCAACAATTTGGAGGTAAAGCGCAATATCCAAAGGGTCTACAGTCCGGCGACGACTTCCCAATATTCGTAATGGAGTAAAGATTGAAAGGCCACTGCTAAGAGCTTATGATAACGACAGTCTATTTTAACACTGAGATCATTTGAGATTGACTTTTTTTATCACCGCCTGTTGAATTCGCGTACTCAACGACGCAAATATAATTTCCTACGCTCAGTCCGGTAAAATCGAAATCAGCCTGTTTAGAATCGTCCGTGTCATAATTGGAAAAATTAATCCAGGATTTGACCGTTACTCCCCAGCGATTAATCAGTTGTACTCTGTTTTCAGGGTACAACTCAATATTTTCAATGTATAGAACATTATTCTGGTCATCAGCAGTATTCGGCGTAATGAAAGCGTGAATAACAGGCTTAATGCCTTCCGGATCCTCATCGGCCTCAATATCAAAGGAAGAACTGGTAGCATCTGCCAGGCCTACAGTGTTTGTAGTCGTTAGAGTAAGGCCAACACCAGCTGCCCCGAATGTGATAGCTGAACTTATTCCCAAACCTGAAGCGAATGACACAGTTGGGCTTGAATCTAACAGTCCCTGCGAAGTCAGACCCGCCGAACCTGAGAAATCAAGATCACGGTTTTCATTTGCGTCTACTGCTTCAAGGCTAACAGGCGGAGTCATGTCCACATTTACTGACGCGGTCGATGGTTGTTGGATGAATTTTAGCTTTGTGGCAATAACCTCTATTCGGTTACTGTTATTCACCGTAGATGAAACGGCACCCCCCCCGTTAGCCGACGCCAATCCGGAGCTGGCTGCCTGCGTAGTAGCTGCGGTTATAGTAATTGAAAACTGCTGATTATCCGTAACCTGATCTAGAAAACTTATTCGTATTGTAAAAGAAGCAGTATTATTATCCCCACACGTAATTGTGAGATTGGAAAAACTAATTTGCTGCGAGGTCACAGCCTTTTCGGTGCCAGCAAGCTCCGCGGTACCCGATTCATCGTAAAGGGCGATCCGTCTGATCAGCGTAT
>Ga0193738_1000485_pt1 | contig 20319 bp, 29 predicted proteins | sample L2a1metaG_FD_144927 | JGI IMG/M metagenome (GOLD analysis project Ga0193738, IMG submission 144927) | Soil microbial communities from a riparian zone of the East river system, Colorado, United States - L2a1 | ecosystem: Environmental > Terrestrial > Soil > Riparian zone | place: USA: East River...
ATCGCGGCATCGAGGATCAGGGTTGGACCTGGGATTCCATAAACGATAAGTTCATGGTCGCGGTCGATGTTGACTGGGACATCGCACATGTGCCATTCTTCCAGGAGCAACGCCAATACCACAATCGCCGCGTGCTTGCCTCGTTCGGACCGCCATACGGCCCATCACCGACGATTGTGAGCACTGGGCTCGACCACGACAACTTCTTTCCCCCTGTTCCCAAGAAACCTGCTCCTCAGCGCCCCGCTCCCGCTAAGAAACGCCCTCCAAAGAAAGAGACTTCGTGAACATTTACTTCCTTCGCTTTATGCAGTGGCTGTACTCCGTCCTCGAGGCGATGTTTGACATGTTCCTGCAGTTCCTCGGCCTCGTAAGGCTGATGGAGTTCATTCGACGCAACCTGGGAGAGGCATGATGGCTGATATTAAACCTTGTTGGGTGCGTACTGCGCACGAACATCATGGATGGACCGAGGTTAGTGATGGACTCATCACAAAGGTAGTCTCCTTGGTAGACGCGTCCACTGTATTGCGGCCGCCAGAGGGTAGCAAAGTGAGCTACCACCATTGCGAGGGGGTACCTGACCTGCTGGAGGAGACTCGGCACAGCAAGTACCTGAGACAGGACTACCGTGACTCGGTCTATGAGGTCAAATCGGCACCATTTGGGAACGCTGAGGTCGTCACAGAGCGTCAGGTGAGCATAGATGCGGTGTATGAGAGGGTCATAATCCAGGAGCCCTGGAGAGAAATACAGCGGATAACATGCTTCTGTTGCTCCTGCGGGGACTTTGGCAGCGATGGGTACTGTCGGAATCACAACGCCAGCGTCGGCATGAGGCCGTGTGAGAAGCATGGTTGCATGGGGCAAGAGGACGAGGATTCGGGGATCATGCCGGATAGCGTGCAGGTGGAGCGCAAGCGGCAGGGTTGGATTGGGGACGGTGACGCGCGATGGAGAAACGGTTGACCCGGGCAAAATTAGTCGATATGATGATACTATGATCATTTTTCGAGGGAAGCGCATAAAACTTCACACGGCGGGAGGTATGAGGTTCGGTTTCGGGTATTTGCCTCACTGGAAGACGAATAAGGACACTCAGCACCCCCGCCAACTGATCGCATGGTGTGGACCGCTCATTCTGACATATGATTTGCGGAAAAAGGGCTGGGTTCCTCGCGCATGGCATGATATGGAGCGTCATGACGAGTTGGCCACTGCGGTTTCAGCCATGGTTGGAGATATCATGCAGATTCGCATATACCATGAGAACCGCGAGGCATGGCAGGCTCAATCGGACAGGGTAAAACTGGCAGATTATGACCCTGACCCAGAACCTGGTCCTCGCGTGCATTGCCGGCGCTGCGGTGATCCGATCGTGCCCTCTGAGGTGACCGACGAATGGATCCATGAACGACCTTTGAACCCTTGGACGCAAGATCACGATGTAATAGCTTGTTTGGAAACCCACTAAGGAGAAGAAATGACATACACAGAAGAAGAAATGGCAGCGGCCGGAATTGAGGCGGCTGAGGTAGTAGAGGCGATCGAGGCACAGATTACGAGCGCGGATCAGCACGTCATTCTTTCAAAGCTTGCTGGTCATCTGGGTAAGACAGAGATGGAAATGATTGAGTTGATGCGAGCTAACGTAAACTACAACCGCGCTATCATCATCATGATGGGCGAACTGAGCAACGGTATGTCAGTAATCTTCAAGGCACTGGACATCACGCCTGAAAACGTCTTCGAGAAGATGGGTGAGGAAGAGCCCAGTGACTGAGTTCTACCAGAGATTCCGAGACCCTCGAGTGAACTATGTGATGGTGGTTATCGGAATCGAAACTGACAAGGGCACCTTCGGCGATGCATTCCACGTGCGTATGACAGAGGAGGAGTACGAGAACTTCCGCGCATCCTCGCGCCGGCAATATGAGCGAGGATATTGGCCTCCTGGGGGAGACTATCGCACGCCTGGCGGTGCTGCCTCATCTCGGTCGTACCCAAGCGACCCATTCTCTCGCCCTTTCTATGATTCAGAGACGCCTTTCTATGCTCCCGGTAGCCCCTATGAGCAACAGCGTAGGGAGTATGAGCGGGAAAGAGCTAACATGAAGGCGGAGGAAGAAGCTCGGAAGCAGAAAGAACAACAGGATCGGGATCGAGCCCAGGGAAAAGGTGGAGCTAAGTTCACTGACAGAGGTGGAGGTAATTTCGAGTTTACCTTTAAAGAGGGAGAGAACTTCTGGGCCACTTTTGGGCCGGGGGTATTCTTCATTCCTGAGGATGAGCCACCTAAGGAACAGTTTTTCTACGATGGTGAACCAGTAACTGAAGAAGAATTCCATCGGCGCAATGAGAAGCATCAAAAGAAGACTGCGCCGAAGATGTCGACATCAGATGCCAAGAAACGACTTTGTGAACTGGCTGAAATGCCTTTGACATCAGATGCTAAGGCGGCGTACAAGAAAGCCATGCGTCGATGCCACCCCGATATGCCAACGGGTAGTCATGAGCTTTGGCTTGAGTTGGCCAAGATAGCAATGATCCTTGGTTTAGGCGGTACTAAGGCTGGGAGGTCTGCAGGATGAGCGAGCTGGTATATCACTGGGTAAACCCAGTATCAGTAGGAGAAATTCCTTTAGATGCACAAACCGTTGACATCTATCGTGATCGATGGTGGATCATGAATGAGAAGGGTGAGATTGCTTTCTACCAAGGTCGAACTATGCCTCGCCATGGGGCGAAGTACACCATGCCTCAGTGCAACCCCAACAAGGTGATATCTGACACCATCTTGAAGAACTTCGGCGAGGGATATTCTGTCGGTTTCGTGCCAGTAGTTTATATTCCACACCACTGCAGTGACTACCAGTAGGAGAGAGAATGAATGAGATTGTAAAGGCTGAGGCAGAAGCCCGTACGTTGCCTTCAGTGGTACTCGTGCTATCATCTGACGGTTATACCTGGGCGAAGGAATGGGGAGCTAAGGAGTTTCAGCATGGTAAGGAAGTGGGGCTCAATGTTCGCACGGTGTTCAATATCAACGAGATCACCTTTGGTCCGTATGAACGAGGGTGGTCAATTCCTCACTACTTCTGCCTACTGAGTCAAACTGGCCAGCAGATCAATGAATGGGCTGAGATTAACGGTATGCAGGGGCGGGTATTGGCTGTCGGCGATATGATCAACTTCTTTCCTCGAGGGATAGAATTCGTGCTCACGTTCGAGTTTGGTCGTACTTACCCCCCTCCTCGAGAGCCTCGAAGACTCCGATCACCATTCAAGAAACTTGGCCGTTGACAAGGTATTAACGAGGGCATATAATGGGGGTATGCCATCGATCGATGAAACCAACATCCCGCGATACGCCTTGTTCCGAGGCCGCAAGGTCCGGATTATCGACTACGATCCAGGAGGGTTGAACCCGTTCCGGATTCTCGATACTGACGACACACAACGTTCGGTTGCTCGCACAGAGTTACTGTTCCTGAGGGAGAAGAAATGAGTGAAGAGTTTCAGGGGCCATCTAACCCTAACGTACGGCGTAACATTGCTCTGGTCGGTCTCAAGGGTCGTCTGAGCTACTCCATCCGCATCCATCGGACTGATGCGTTCGCACTATCTGCGGTCAAGGGGTGGGCAGCGAAGGATGGAGTCATGATCACAACAACTCGGCAAGGTTTGACCTGGGTCGAGGCAGAACTAGATAAGATCAGATCAGAGAGAGAATCTCGTGGGCAGACCACCAGCGGGTAGTAGAAGCGGAGCATTTATCTACTCCGATATCTGGTCGGGTGGTATGGCTGCATTCAAATCCATGGGTTATCCCCCTGTTAGGGGCGGGCGATGGAAGATTCGGAAGATGCGTCGCCCGAATACGGCTGGTAAGATGTGGATGGCCCGCACGGCTGGTAAGGCAAAGCGATGGAACAAGTCTTTCGTAAGGTGGGAAGACGCTGTTCACTGGGCTCATTTTGTCGCTCTGATGTATAAAATCAATGCCCGGTCAACGGCAGATATGATAATCCGAGAGTACATAGCAAGGAGAGAATCATGATGGAACGTGAGTTCAGACTTTTGAAGAACAGACTTCAGTACAAGCTCAACAAGATGACCAATACAGCGCTGGTAGCGCTTGACGACCAGACAAGATTGATGAACTTGCGTGGCGACTACGTTTGGTTTAAGGACCAAGTCGATGGCATATTGCCTCTAGGTATCATGAACAGCTACGATGAGTCCTTGATTCGTCTTTATGCTCGCGTTTCCGGCATGGGGCATATCGTCGATGCAATCATCGATGAGCTATCTCTCAAGGGCGCAGGGATCGAGCTCGCGCTCCCTGATCGATTGCGCGCATGATCAAGCGAGCATAAAAATGGGGCATTAGGGTTGATCCCTACGGCGATACGATGATATAGTCATCTCAAAGGAGAGATGATGAGCGACTTCGTAGCAGTCATGGTAGTACTTATCGCGGTTCTCATAGTTTTCTATGGCTCCGCGATTTTGCATGTACTGGCCAGAATCGAACAGCGTCAAAGAGTTCAGGGAGCCACTCTGTCAACGATTCTCTCCTCGACATCCACCACCCAGTCTCAGATTCGGACTCGCATGAGTTCACCTGGTGTGGAACCAATCCTGGATCACCCGAGAGCAGAGCAGCATTATGAAGGACGTGGAGTCAAACGGGTTGCCCGTGGAGGTAAGGCGGACCCAGCAAGCGGGGAAAGCACTACAGCTCGAATTGGTACGGTTAAGCACAGCAGCTATGGCGGAACCCCAAGCAACCCCCCAAGTAGTTGACTTTACCGCTGTCGACGACTATGTGCAACATACCACTGGTCGGTGGCGTGATGAGGGTGTTCGTCCGATATCTCCTGACGGCTACGTGCTGAACAAGCAACAGATCTATCGTCGCATGAAGCGAGCACGTAAGAGGTTTCTCGAATCGATGGACATTGGCCAGGCAGAGAAACAAGCATACTACCAGAAGCCGCTTGCTGATTGGGACCCTGAGGAACTAGCCCGTGGTCGGCCTCGTAACTCTAAGGGGAACTTCAAGGGTCCGAAGCCTACATGGATCACTGCAGAGATGCATGAGGAAACCATAGATCGATTCAAGTCGATCATTCGTACGGGCATGAGAGTGGCAACAGTAGATGCCATTGAGTTCATGAAGACCATGATTGCGGATAACTCTGTTGACAATCGTGGTCGTCCGATTGTGCCGGCATCGACGAAGCTTCAAGCAGCTCAGTTCCTCGTCGAGCACCTTGTTGGTAAGCCGACGCAGCGCATCGAATCCGATGTCTCAGTCAAGCTTCAGGCGATCATGGCTTCGGTCATGGTTAACCCTGGCGACGTTGCAACGGGTAACTATATGGCTGCGCATCTGCCTGGCCATACAATGGAGCTAGCTCAGGTAGTAGCCGATGAGGAGGAAGATGATGACTTCCAGTTCGACGTCGAGTTCGAAGAGTGACGAGCCAGCTGTTAATCCTGACGAACCTTGCTCAATCTGTAGTGAAACCAGGGAGAACCATGGCGACAAGCATCACAAGTTCAACACCGAAGGTCATCTCATCCCATTGGACCCTCCGCCGAAGCCTCGAGCGGAAGCTCCAGTTCATGTATCTGAAGCGATCAAAGCAGCCTCGTTCGCTACGCTGATGGAAGTCCTCGTGGAAAAGGATATCCTCACTGCTAAGGATGTGATTCGGGTATTCGGAGGTAATGGCTAATGGACCTGCCACTGATCGAGGGCAGGCTCAAACTGTCGATGCTTGCGTTAGTCCGTGAAGCGGCACCTGATGAAGCGGTAGGCATCATATACAATGAAATGGTGTACCCCCTACGGAACATCTCGGACTCCCCCACTGACCATTTCGCCATGAGCCTAGCGGATCTTCGTGAACTAGTTCACACTCTTCAGATACACTTCGATTTGATCGACGACAACGTTTTCTTGTGGCATTCACATCCCGGTGGTGGTGTGGGGCCGTCTCGATTCGACATGACACACAAGACTCCACTGAAGCATCATCTCGTAGTAGCGCTAGTCGATAACGACCTAGTATCTACATGGTATTGACCCATCCCTGTATTAATGATAAAATCACTCCGAGGAAAGGCGAGAACTCATGACAGGAACTACTCGCGACGAGGCTAGAGCTCAGATCGAGGGCGACCTTAAGCGGTGGAAGGCAGAGGGTATTGTAGATCCGATGATCTGCTCTTATACCGATGCCAATGCTGATACCATGCCTGATATCTGGGGTTTGGATGTTTTCGGTAAGATCGAACTTCGTCCCGATGCCACAATTGCAGACACAGTTAGTGTTTCAGATGGTACAGGCCTTGAGGATCCCAAGACGGAGGCTCCCAATGGTTGATATCGTCTACATCGATGGCGAGAAATTTACGCCTGAGATGGCCTACTGGTTTAACCTCATGGCTGCAGACTTCCTTCGGGATACCGGCTGTGAACTTCATGCTTCTAGTGCCCTGCGCTTTAGTTGGGAACAAGAGGCAATTTTTCGGGAGAGATATGTCCCGATCTGGGAAGTCAATGGCCGCAGGGTTTATGACTACCGATGGTGGGATGGGGTTCAGTGGGCTCGCATCTCTTCGGCAGGTACGGTAGCAGTACCTCGTACCTCAAACCATGAATTCGAAGTTACTGGAGTTGGCGCAGTCGATGTCTATGACTCGGGCGGCGATGCTGGGGTTTCAGTTCGTGGTACTGCCCGATCCAATTGGATGGAACGATGGGCATCTGGTTACCACTTCGACAATGAGGGTATGAGCTTCGGTGAGGCATGGCACAAGCGCTTCACTGGCAACCTCTTCGCAAGTCGGCCTGACTGGGCTGGCGGGGGAGCAGTTCCCCTACCAATACAAAAGGAAGTTGAAGAAATGAGCGGTGTTCTTTACGGAATCAACAATGCGGATAGCCCAACGGCGCCGGGTAACTACTGGGCACTCGCAGGTACCAGTCCCGGTACTCCGGCAAACTGGCTTGAAATCTCAGACTCTGCCCTGGCAAATCAGTTGGCAGCAAACACGAAGAGTGGTAACTACATCTTCCTGAGTCGGGGTACTTGGGATCTCTGGAAGAAGGCATACCTCTCGCCGCTGTCCACGGATGAGATCGAGGCAGTACCCCCGGCTACGCCCCCAAAAGCCTGAACCTTCCTGTCTACCCGGCTCCAGTAGAGCCGACAGGGGGGTGGCCGACTACGGGTGGGAACAGCAGTTCAAGCTCCGACGAGAAGGTGCAGACCGAACTCAAGCGCTTGGGCTTCTACAACGGACCGATCGACGGTGACTTCGGTGCTAACTCGATCCGTGGTGTCTGGATGTATCAGCAGACTCGATGGCTCATGGAAGATGGCGACTGGGGTTATACCACCAACCAGTACGCATTCCCTCCTGAGGGGGCGGTTTTCTGTATCGACTTCTCGTTCAACCGTTTTGCCGGAGAGTGGCTTGCTCAGCGCGGAGTCAACGGTGCGGGGCGTTACTCGTATGGAGCGACGTACGACGGCGGCAAGACTGGCAAGGGCATCAACAAGGCCGAGTTCGACGACCTCACCGCGCATGGTGTTCCGCCGTGGTATAGCTATGAGACCGATCACACTGACCCGATCAGTGGTTTCGAAACCGGAGTGCGCCATGCCAAGGACAATGCCAAGTGGCGAGAGCTGTACGGCTTGCCCCGGCAGATCACGTACTACAACTGGGACACTGACTACATTCCATCACAGCACCGTCAGCTTCTGCTCGATGGTCTACGTGGCGCGATCAGCGTTGATGGTCCAGAGTGGGTCGGTCTGTATGGGGAGTATGACGCTATCAAGGATGCGTTCGACGCTGGTCTGATTGTATCTGGCTGGCAGACGTACGGGTGGTCCACGCATCCGGATACGAGGCTCATTCAATGGGATCCGCGCGCTAAGTACCGCCAGTGGTCAAACGCCCAGTGGGATAACATGGTAGACTTCTGCTGGAACATGACGGGAGTAGCAGTATGACGAAAGAAGATCCCACCGGGTCTAGTCAGGGGCCGTCCACCGATCGGCATGGTGCTCCGGTGGTCGACCCGACAAAAAACGTACTCGATCTGGTCGAGGCGGCTGTGGACGCTCTCAAGGAATCGCTGAAAGCGGGGTTCGAGCGTCAGGACGACCTTCGTGCCCTGGAATCGACACATTTCAGGGAACTGCTGAATGAGAAGGTCGGCGCGATGGAGATCCAGTTTGGTCTCGTTGAACGTCAGCGAGTCGAGCAGAAGAAAGACACGAAGGATGCTGTCGACGCGGCGCTCGCGGCGGCGAAGGAGGCTGTGAAGGAGCAGACGACTGCATCCGGTCTGTCGATCACGAAGTCCGAGACCGCCACCGCTGAACAGCTCAAGCAGCTGTCCACGACCTTCACCACCGCGATCAACGGGCTCACCCAACTGCAGAACGATATCAAGACTCGCGTGGAGCGGATCGAGAACATCAAGCAGGGTGGGCGGGAAGTATTCAGCGGGATCTACGCGGTGGCTGGGTTCCTGGGTGTCGTAGTCCTGATCCTGGGTGCGGTTATCGCATTCGCGCCATGATGATCCTGATGCTGGTGGGAGCGGTCAGTGGCGCGGTGTCGCTGAACCTCGGACTGTGGATCCCGGTCGGCATCGCCATCATCGCGGCGGTCGCCTCGATCGTCAACAGCGAGCGGGCGCGGCGGAGCATCCTGCAGGCACACCGTGAGCCGAGTTGGGCCGAGCTGCACGCTCGACTGCGTGATGTGGAAACTCGGTGCAAGTCTCTCGAGGACACGAACGCCCTTGAAATGGGTGCGGTGGCACGGATCTTTCGCCGGATCGCCCAGCAGTGGCACACTGAGGATGGTCCAGATATCGATCCCGCTGACTTGAAGATCATTAGCGATGTGGTTCCCGCGAAGTGGATGCGTCGACCACATCTACCCCCTCAAGCATGAAAGAACCCTCGGCCGAAGTGGTCGAGGACGCCTAACAAAGGAAACGGATAATGGATAACAGAGTTCTGACTCCCATTCTGACGGTTGTTCTTCTGTCAGTTGGTTTCTTCCAGGTCTCGATCAGCGATGGTGAGTTCACCACCCTCGAGAAGTGGCAGCTTGCTGCTCTCTTCGTGGGTGCCGTCGTCACATACATCGGCAAGATTCTGCCCGGTCCCTGGCCAGGTCTGCTCAAGGTTGCTGGTGCAGTAATTGGTGCTGCTCTGGCTGCGATTATCACTTGGGTAATCTCAGGAACTGCTTTCGATACCAACATGTTCACTATCGTCATCCTTGCCGCGCTGAACGCGTTCGCTGCTCAGATCGGTGTTGATGCTCGAGTGACAGATGCGAAGGTTGCTCTGGCTGATCCGATAGTAACTCATGAGGAAGCCGTCGCTGCTGACAAGACCGCAGTCGCTGCTGCGATTAATCATGGTGCTCTTGAGGTAGTTCAGGATTCAGCTCCGGCGACCGACGAAGGTTTTACCCCGCACGTCTAAGCAGGGTGTGGACTATATCACTGGCAAGTTCGTCCTGCTTCTCAGTGATATAGTCTTTAGGTACTAGCCTCGGAATCTCACAAAGGAGTAATACAATGGCTGGACTTACCCAGGCACTGCAGCAGTCAGTGCTTGACAGTGCGACGTTGTTCCCAACTTCGGGAGCCACTGACCACATCGGATATTCAACAAACGGCTCTTCGGAGTCGACGGCAGTGATCGGCGCACGTACTCCGATTGGTGCCACGGGATGGGCAGCGGCAACTGCTGCAACGCCTTCCGTCAAGGCCAACAATGCAGTGATTACTTCGGCCGCAGCCGTCGGCGCAGGTACTATCACTCACGTTGCCGACTTCTCCGCGCTTACAGCGGGTACTCAGAAGACTGACTGGCAGGCACTGGCTGCATCGAAGACGCTCGCCATCTCGGACGTTATCCAGTTTGCCATTGGTGCCATCGTCATTACGCTCGACTAGTTCGGGGGTAGGCCATGGGCTACACCATTCCGACAGCTGTAGAGGGCTCCGGTGCTCCAGCAGCAGAGTTCAATGCTGCTCGTGATGCGATTCTGGATTTGGATGTTCGTGCGCTCGCTCATGGATCGACTCAGTATATTCCCGCGGTCGGGCAGTCATTCTCATCTAGCTTTTGGTTTTCTTCTACAACGACCACTTTGCGTTCTCAGGCAGATACTGCTTTGCCAATCCTCATTCCAGAGGCTATTGGGGTAGATCGAGCCTCGTTCAGCATTACGGTTGGTGCGACGGTGAACACAGTGGCTGAGTTGAGTCTAAGAACCCTAGATAGTGATTTCTCCTGGATTGATGTAGGCGCAGATTTGGCCACGGGTATCCCGCTTGATACGCCTGGAACGATCAATGTTGATTTCACTGAAATTGAGCTTCCTCCAGGTATCTGGGGCTTTTGTCTACACCAGACGGGATCATACGATACCACATTCCGGTGTCAGGCTGGGAAGTTGGTGGGCCCCGGCATCGGCATCGCTGGCTCGTTCACTCAGGTCGGATTCCCAGTAAACACCAACACCGGCGTCACCGTTGCCATTCCCTTCCTTCGCCTTCGGAGGTCTTCATGATCTTGGTCTATAGCTCGACTGGTGTACTTCGCGAGAAGTGGGATCATGTTGCTCAGGTAGTCACGTTTTATGATACAAGTGGAGTACAAACAAGTCAGCAGGGTTATACAGCTGAAGAGAAGATATGGGGAGATGAGGAGTTGGCTGATCAGGCACGGTGGGAAGAATCTGTTCGCATGTCGGAGGCAGAAGAGGCTCTTATCAAGGCATCGATAGAGCTTGCTCCCGCACCTACCACTAGTGGTGCATGGGCTCAACCGACCGGTGCTCAAGATGCTTATGCCAAAGAGTCAGTTGTTGAGCATGCAGGTAAGACCTGGGTTAGTCTGACTCCGTTCAATGTCTGGGAACCAGGAGTCTCATCCTGGCGCGAGCAAGTTGCTGAGGGGTATCCCGCCTGGATTCAGCCTACTGGTGCTCAGGATGCATATCCTATGAATGCTCGAGTCAGCCATAACGGTCAGGACTGGGAGAACACGGGCTCGGATGCAAACGTATGGGAACCGGGCGTCTTTGGCTGGGTAGTCATCCCCTAACTCGGAAGGGCGGTGATTCGATATGCCAGCCGCACTCGTAACGTCGTTCACCGCGCAGGATAAAACACCGGGGACATCGTTCACTGTACTGGGGACCGCAGGTCTTAGTGTTGCTGCTCGAGATAAGATTGTTCTTACCATCACCTACGACAATCTGTCTACGTCAACGCCCAATATTACAGCCATCGATCGTGTTGGCGGCGGTGATCTGCTCCTAACCTGGAACATGATCCGCAATCAGAACTCGCCTCAAGCAGCAGCGGCAGCCGGTGTTCGCACCGAGATGTGGTATGCCGATGTGCTCTCCGCAGGCACCGTTTCAATCGTTGTGACTCTGAGCGCGTCAGTGGCTGCGAAGGCCGCGGTTGGCATGGTGTTTAGTAGTCTTAATACAAGTATTTCAGTTGCAGGTAGTGCCGTTAGTTCTGCTACTACTACTGGTGTCACAGTCCCAGCAACGGATATGTGGGTTCATGGCGGAGGCAGTGAACAAAATACCGCAATCAGTTTTACTCCTGCCGCTGGTTCAGGAGGATCAACTGCCCCAGTAACTCAGTTCACTACCGGTGGTAGTGGTGTAACTAACGCTTCGGCAGGTCAGCACTATTCACTGCAAGGTACTGGTGTCAGTGTAACATTCGGGATGACTGGTACTGATGGTGGCCACATTATTGCCCGGTTCATCATTAATAACTCTTTGCTTACTCAGGCGGCATATGGTTTCTATGATGATGGTACTGCGGCTGCTGCCACTCTACTTGCTACACAGGATACCGCTCCCACGGTAGATACCTCCGGCGGAGATGTGAATCTTACACTCCGGGTGAGATTGCAAGAGACTGGTGCTTGTGCCGTCTCGGGTGTTGATGATTTCCAGTTGCAGTGGGAAAAGAACAACAGTGGAACGTGGACTGATGTCACCGTCGGTGGAGGCACTGTTGGCGCTTATAGTAACCCTAACACGACTGAGGGTGCAAGTATTACTGCTCGTCTCACTGGAGGAAGCGGTTCTGCTGGTCTTGGTAGGGTTGGTGAAACTGGTGTGGCTTTGGATAGGAGCCTGGTAGCCAGCGGTTACATGGAACTGCTTTACACGCTGAAGCTAGTCGCCGCGAACCTCGCCCCCAGTGATGTACTTAAGTTTAGGGTACTCTGGAATAATGTAACTCTGGGAATGACTTACACTCAGGTACCAACGCTCAATATTGCCGCTGGTGGTGCTACCACTCATCAGGCCTCAGTTTCAATTCCGATTACTTCTGCAGTAACCGCGACCGCCACCAAAATTACGCCAGCTAGTGTAACTGTTGCAGTGACCTCAGCAGTTACTGCCGCTGGTGGTCTTGTTTCTCAAGTTTCTGCAACCACAGCAATTGTATCTACTGTTACTGCCGCTGCTGTTAAAGTTCTACCTGCTTCAGTATCTACAGCCATCACTTCTGGAGTAACCGCTGCTGCGAAGCTTGTAGCTCAAGGATCAGTAACCACTGCAATTACTTCTGCCATTACTGCGTCGGCTATAAGTATCTTCTCAGGATCAACAACAAGTGCAATTGTATCCGCACTAACAGCATCAGCCATTGGCATCTTCTCCGGTGCTGCAACGAGTGCGGTTGTTTCTGCAGTAACTGCTGATGCCACTCTCGTTCCTGGAGGAGGCGGCGGAACCACTCACTCGGCAAGTGTTGATATTACCATCACCTCAGGTGTGGGACAAGATGAAGGTTGGCCTCCAGACTGGCCGCCCGATTGGCCTAGTAGTGGCGGTATACCAGCAACTGTTATTAAACTGGCAAGTGTCACTACTGCCATCGTTTCTGCCGTTACTGCAGAGGGTGAAGTCATAACTGGCTTTGTCACTCACCAAGCTTCTGCCTCAATCAATATTGTCTCTCAGGTAACCATTGCCGCTTCAGCTCGTTTGAGTGTTTCGGTTTCCACACCGATAGTCTCGGCAGTTTCATCGCCTTCAGCTCTTCTGTTGAAGATCGCCTCGGTAAGCACAGCAGTTGTCTCGGCAATGACCGCGACTGCCCGGCTGGTTGCAACGGGGGTTGTGACGACAGCGATTGTTTCAACAACTCCCGCTCCTAGTGGTATAGTTATTCCTGGGCCTGCGTCGGTTACGATAACCATTCAGTCGAATACGCCTGCGCCTGCTAGCACGAGGGTAGTATCTGCATCAGTAGCCTTCGCGATTATTTCGGCAACAACTGCTCCGAGTGCCAAGGGTATCTTCGCTGGTGCGGCAACGATCGCCATTGTCTCTACGACTCCTTCGCCTACCTCACGAGTAATCAAGGTTGCTTCAGTATCAACTGCTATTGTTTCTGCAGTTACTGCCAATGCTCGATCGATTCTGCAGGTCAGTGCTCCTGCCGTTAACATCGTTTCAACTTTTGCTGCTGAGCCAAGTATTCCCGGGCAAACTTCAGTGATTATGCCGATTGTTTCGACTTTCTCGGCAACGGCCATTGTTATCCGCCCCGCTAGTGTCTCCATTCCTATCACTTCATCGATGAGTGCGAATGCGAGCGCGAAGTTCGCGGCATCTGCTACTACGGCAATTGTATCGACGACTTCAGCAGTGGCAACGCGAGTTTCATTTGGTTCTGTCACGACCGCCATTATATCGACCACTGCTACACCTAGCGCTAAAGGCATCTTTGCTGGGGCTACTACAATTGCCATTGTATCTACCTTTAGTGTCACCCTTACTGCTCCTCAATCAGCCAATGTTGAGTTCTTCATTCTCTCTGGTGCCAGTGCAGATGCAAGAAAGGTTACTTCAGCTTCAGTAGTGACAGCCGTTATATCGACGACTGCAGCTTCTGTTCTTCGAATCTCGCCTGTCTCGGCAACGACTAGTATTGTTTCTACAACCTCGGCCGCAGGTGTTCGAGCTGCCCAGGCCTCGGTTGTAACACCTATCAACTCGACCTTCGTTGCTCCGGCTCAAGCAGTTCTCCAGGCTAGTGGTATCATACCCATTGTATCGGGCACGCTTGCAGATGCAACACTTGCCGCAATGGCTTCTGTAGTAATTCCGATCATTTCAACAGTCTATGTTGAAGGATCAACTGAAGATGTCATTCCGAGGCTTCACCCGACGATCCTTGAGGAACTTACTCAGGCAGTTTTGCTTGGTGAACTTAACTCGAGTTCGACCTTGACTGATCTCTCAACATCGATTGGCCTAGAGGCATTGACGTACAAGACCGCAGTCGATGATGTAGTAGGACCTTGGAAGCTGGAGGATGTGGTGCAATGACAACCGTAAAGAGACGGGACCGACGCTTCCTGAAGTGGCGAGTCACTAACCCAGAGACCGGAGATGTTCAAGACCTGACAAGCTCCACGGTTAAACTTCTGGTTCGGGAGCAGTACAGTGAAGAAGATGTCGTCGGATATGCCATGGAAATCGATGGTGATCCCACTCTTGGTATCGTGAAATATTGGTATGATGGCACTATCCCTCCAGGAACTTATGACATTGAGGTAGAGGTTACAAGTCCCGCCGGCACAATCATCACCTCTCCGAGCGAAGGATACAACACTCTGCTCGTGGAGCCCGACCTAGGATAATCATGCAGCCACGAAACCCATCAGCAGACCGTAGCCCTTCCGAGTATGAGGGCGGCGGAGTTCAGTCGAACACTATCTACCCTAAGGGTGCTGATGCCCTGACACCTGAGGACAAGCTTCGACTACTGTCGATCACGGGTCAAACCGAGGATCCGAACGCAACGCCCGATCCCGGGTACTGGTATGGCAATGACTACTTCGACCCGGATGCACCCGAGTATATCGATCCTGAGCGACTGGCAAAGGAACGAGAGCTTGCTCGCCAGGAAAGTGGTCGGTACAGAGAAACGCCTCGCCCGTCACAGTATTGAGGTGTGGGAATAACGATTCGGGTGACGTCAAGTCAGACTGATAGCATAACTCTCAACAGGCTCAGAGCAGTCCGTAATCGCCTCATGCGGGGCGCGCGATAAATCACGAGGGGTCGAGAATATGGCACATGGGTCAATCCCTCTGCTGGGTAATGGCCGCGTGTTCCGCAAAGATAAGTGGTTCGAGGCAACAGGGTATCGCCCTCACCCGGGGCAAAGCATGGTGCATTACGATAACACTCGTCACCGTGTGCTCTGTAATGGACGACGCTGGGGTAAGACTCTCTTCGGTGGCAAGGAGATTGAGACTACGGCTTTCGTAAAGAACTACCTCAGTGAGCCCATGATGGGCTGGATTATTGGTCCGAATTATGGTGATGCGGAAAAAGAATTCCGAGTCATCTACAATACTTTTAAGGCACTCGGTATCGACACTCTGTCAAACAAGTTCATCAAGAACGCCGAGAATGGGAACATGAAGATCGAGACCAACTGGGGATGGTCTGTTGAATGTCGATCTGCACAACACCCTGATAGCCTCGTCGGTGAGGGTCTCGACTTCATCCTGATGGCTGAGGCTGGTCGACACAGTAAGAAAACATTCACTGAGTACGTACGACCTGCTCTGTCTGATAAGCGCGGGTTCTCAATGATGAGTGGAGTTCCTGAGGATGCAAACGATACTAACCTGCTCTACTGGGCATATATGCGAGGACAAGAGCCCCTCTTTACACAATGGCAGTCCTGGCAACTACCCTCCTGGACCAACACTCACGTTTTCCCAGGCGGAAGAAATGATCCGGAGATTGTGGAAGCAGCCTCCGATCTTACCGACGACGAATTCCGCCGGCAGTACGGGGGCGAATTTGTTCTAAAGCGTGGTCGCGTCATGAAGGAGTGGGATGATGACAAACACGTTGTGGACGTTCACTACCGCCGTGATTGGCCTCTGTTCGCAGCGGTTGACTTCGGGTACACGAACGACTGGGTATGGCTTTGGATCCAACTTGATCCAATCGATAACCGTACCTACGTTATCGGTGAGAAGCGATGGAAGTTCACAGATACTGAGATGATCGCCAAGGAGATGGCACAAAGTGAACTCATCGGCAATTGCCGAGCCATCTACGTTGATCCCTCAAGTCCTGACGACGCAGCCATTCTTCGTCGACACTTGGGGGTTCCCACACGAGCTAACACAGGTGGGGAAATTAAGCTTCGACTCCAGCTCATTCGTTCGGCGCTGAAGACTCGACCTGAGTCTTTGCCTGAGGATCACCCAGAGCGTCTGCCTAACCTTATGGTTGATCGCTCCTGTGATCGCCTCATCTGGGAAATGCGCGAGGGTTATCGCTGGCCCGAGAATAAGAACGACAGTAAGAACTCCAGTGAAATTCCGATGGATGATAACAACCATGGACCGGAAGCGCTTGGGCGGTTCTATAAGGGCCACATGGAGAGTCTGTCCACGGTTGGTAGTAGAATTAGTCGGCAGGGATCGATTCGAGTTAGGAAGAGAGCAGCATGAGCGACGACCCGAATCAGTGGTCTACGACGAAGCCATACGTAGGCCCAGAAGCTGCGGCCATGACATGGGTCCCTGAAGATGATCGACCCCGCCTTGCTGCATATTTCCAGTATGATGACATGTACTGGAATGACCCACGACAGTTTGCTCTGCGCGTTCTCGAGGGTGAAGAACCTGTCTACATCCCTAACGCGCGTACTGTCGTCAACACGACTGCCCACTACTTCCTCAAGGGTCTTGAGCTCACCTGCGATAACGCGGGTACGAAAGCCGCCCTTGACAAACTACTGAAGCGCGAAGCCTTTTACTCGAGGTTCAATGACGCGAAAGTTTCTGGCGTCGCTCGAGGCGACTGGGTTTTACATATGACGGCGAACCCCAAGAAAGACCAGGGCGAGCGAATCTCGATCACCGTCGTTGAACCGATGGATGTCTTTCCCATCTGGGATGAGGACGAACCCGGTAAGATGATCGGCTGCCACCTTGCAGTCTCATATCTGCCTCCGAAGGAAGATGACCCTGAACAGAAGGTTCGTCTGCGTCGTTTGACCTATCGCCTGATTATCGATCCGAAGTCGGGCAAGAAGCGCATCAGTCGTGAAGAGGGTATCTATAAGATCGAGCAAACCACTGGTCTTAGTGGTGAAACTGAGGGCAAGGCAGTACTGGTTAAGTCGATTCTGCCTCTGGGGTTGCTTGACGAACGCATCACCGCAATTCCGATCTACTGGTTCAAGAACCAGCACTGGGGTGGTGAGGACTATGGTTCCTCAGAACTTCGCGGTATGGAGCGACTGACTGAAGTCATTTCTCAGGGTTCCACCGATGTCACTGGTGCACTCTCGCTCGAGGGCTTGGGAGTTTATGCCACTGATGGTGGACGCCCCGTCGCCCCATCTGGCGAAGGTGGACAACTGGTTGAGACTGACTGGGAGGTTGCTCCCGGTAAGGTTATGGAGGTTCCCTCCGGAGCGTACTTCCGCCGAGTTGATGGTGTGGGATCAATCACACCCGCGATCGACAATATCGGATATCTCGAGACCAAGATCCATCGTTCACTAGGTTTGACTGATGTTGCTCTTGGAGATGTTGAAGCATCAGTGGCTCAGTCAGGTATCGCGCTCGCGATTAAGTTTCTGCCGACGCTTGCTCGCCTTGAATCCCGAGACCAAGCAGGCATTGATAAGTTGACGCACCTGTTCTATGACTGGAAGACATGGCATGAGGTCTTCGAGAAAGAATCACTCGAAGGTGATATAGTCCCAGTAATCGGGGATAAACTGCCGATGGACCGCACTGCGCGGGTCAACGAACTCAACAACATGTTCGATCGTAAGATCATTCCGAAGACCTATTACCGGGCCGAGATGGAAAAAATGGGGTATGAGTTCCCCGACGACATTCAGAAAGAACTGGATAAGGAAGCAGAAAAGGCTTTCCAGGATCAAATGCGCGCAATGATGGAAGCGGGCAATCAGAATTCCGGGGATGATTCCTCGGGTACGACTCTTCCTTCCGGAGGGAACAAGAGCAATAACAAGGACCGCCCGAACGAAAGTGCGGGTACGGAAGTGAAGAATAAGAGCTGAGGTGTGAGGCCTCAGTAATCAAACAGCGCGTGAGGCGCGAGAGGGAGTAAAATCATGCACGACTTCTGGAACCAGTGGCCCGGGGTGATCCTGGGTGCTGAAGGCGAACCAGAGCCGAAGACCGATCCTGACCCGAAGGAAGATCCGGAAGATCCGGACGATCCCGAGGACAAGGGAGAAGGCGAAGGCGAAGGCACTACCGATAAGTCGAAGGAAGACTTTGAGGCAGTCCAGAAGGCACTCGACGCAGAACGTCGAATCACGAAGAGGCAGGAACGAGAACTGAAGCGACTCCGTATCACCCAGGAAACTGGGAAGGAAGAGAAGCAGGAAGACCTCGAGAGGACTCGGCAGGAGTCTGAAGCTGTGAAGGCTCAGAACCAGAAGCTTGCTGCCGGTCTGCTTACCCGTGATGTTGATGCGGCAATTCGTGAAGCCGCCAAGGATGCCAAGTTCATTGACCCCGAAGATGCAGTTAACGGAGTCGACCGCTCGAAGATCGTTGCCGAGCAGGACGATGAAGACCCGACCGACATCTTCGTCGATGAAACGACCGTGCAGGCTGCGGTCAAGGCCCTGGCGACTAAGAAGTCGCACTTCATTCGCTCGGGAACCGACGATGGTGATGCCACTGGCAGCCAGTTCGGCGGCTCCAAGAAGAAGAAGCAGCAGGACGAAGAAGCACTGCGTGAGCTTTACCCCTCATTGTAAGGTAATATCCACACACAACCAAGAAGGGTAACTCGTCATGGTACAGCCGTCCTATGATAAGTACGACCCCATTGCCTCAGGATTCCGGGCGCGCCTCGCAGCAGACCTCACCCTGACCAATGGATCCTTCCTCGGCGGTGTTTCGCTGAACGCTAGCGGACGCGTCGTGGTAGGAACAGCGGGTCAGTCAGGCCTGGTGGGGGTTCTCTTGAAGAACGCCGGCCGTGGGCCTGTCTCGCAGTACGGAGCCCTGCCGGGTACCGTCAACCCGAACGCACCCATCGCAACTGTTGCAGGGTCCCAGGTGGACATCATGCAGTTCGGTGAAATCGTGGGACTGGATAAGGCAGTATTTCTTGCCGGCTCCAAGGTCTACACGACCACTGCCGGAGTGCTTTCCCTCACGGGTGGCACTGGCCGGTTCCTCGTTGGATTCACGATCGAGGCAGGACGACTTCGCGTATGCGTCGCCGTTGGCCAGGTCGCACAGGCATAGGAAAGGGGCAGCACATCATGAAGACTCAGACCAGTGCAGAGGCACTGATTCACTGGCTTCTCGACGAGACGCCTCAGTCCTTGACCATCTTTGGTCAGGAAGCCGGCTTCAATGAGAGGGCAGACCTCGTTCGCGCAGCGGACGGAACCGACCTGAACGAGTTCTGGAACGAGGTGCAGCGCACCATCCAGATTCGCAACCAGGCGCGCAACACCATCCTCGACCAGTTGACCTACCGCGTCACGGGGGTTTCTTCGGAAGTCACCCTGCCGTCTGAGGTCGACTTCGAAGAGGCGTCCGAGTTCGGGCAGCCCGTCGGTATCAAGGCAACTGCGAACCGGTTCTTCCGAGGGTACGACTTCAAGTTCTACGACCTGGCCATCCGCTACACGTGGATGTTCCTGGCGGAGGCTACGGTCGCTGACCTTCGACTGAACCACAACCTCGCACTCGAGGCCGACGTCAAGATCCGTTTCCGCAAGGTGATGGAACGCCTGTTCAACCCGCTGAACTCCACGGGGTTCACGGACAAGAACGAGCCCATGACAGTTTTTGCTGCCTACAACGCGGATGGGGAGGTGCCCCCGGCGTTCAACTACATCACGTTCGCGGGTTCGCACAACCACTACGTCGTCTCGGGCAACACGGCTGTCACCTCGGCGAACGTTGACACCCTGGCCACGCTCCTCACCGAGCACGGCTACACGCTCCAGCGGGGTAACCGCCTGGTGCTCTGGGTTAACGCTCAGGAAGCTGCGATCATCTCCGCATTCCGCACCACGACCGGCGCGAAGTTTGACTTCGTTCCGAACCCGGCGCTGTATGGTGGGAAGATTTGGGTGCCTGACAACGGCCGCTACGTTGGTGGCCCGACCGGGGTACTCCCGGGTGAGATTGGGACTTACGGCCCGTTCCACATCATCCAGGAGGG
>Ga0193738_1000486_pt1 | contig 20282 bp, 12 predicted proteins | sample L2a1metaG_FD_144927 | JGI IMG/M metagenome (GOLD analysis project Ga0193738, IMG submission 144927) | Soil microbial communities from a riparian zone of the East river system, Colorado, United States - L2a1 | ecosystem: Environmental > Terrestrial > Soil > Riparian zone | place: USA: East River...
CCGCCTGGCTCGGTGTGGTCGCGCTATGGTGCGCGGTCGTCGGGGCGTTCGTCGGACTCAGCGCTGCCGTTCTTTGGATTTCTGGACGACTGATGGCGCTCGTGGCCGGCCGCGGGCGACGTAAAGGGTAGGCGCGCCGCCTAGCGCCGAGAGTCGCTACCGCGCAAGTTCCGCAGCCGTCGTGAACTTGGGCTCGATGTCTACCGGGATACCCGCCAGCCGGTCGAGCACCTTTTGCACCTCGGGCCGGACGATGCCGAGCTTTTCGATCATCTCCTTCGCCTTCGCGTAGTTCCCCTCAGCCTGGATCGTCATGATCTCGCGCGTGAGCGCGGTCACCGCGTCGCCGATCTTCGCGGCGTCCACGGTGAAAGTGCCGTCGGGGCGGACCTTGAAGGCGCCCGCGTCGAGCAAGTAGTTCACCTGGACCGCGATGCCGCGGCCGTGTGCCTCGTTGACGCCGAAGCGGATCGAGCGGAACGCCGAGGCGAGGAACGTCGTGTACATCGTCTTCGCGATCGCCGGGTCGAGCTGCTTGTTGTCGGCGAGATGGCGCAGCGCCCAGAGACCCGAGACGTCTGCCTTGGCCTCTTCGATCGCGCTGTAGGTTTCCTTCAATTCCTGCCGCACCGTCGTCTCGCGGTTGCCCACCTTGATGTTGTGGGGGCCGAGACCGTGCATCAGCTCGTGCATCAGGATGTGCGTGAAGAAGGCGTCGAACGAGATCTTCGTCTGGTCCGCCGCCGGCAGCGCGATCTTCGAGATGGGCAGCAGCACCATCTTGAACTTCGCGTCCTGCACGTTCTTGAGCATCACGCGCTTGGTGCCCTTCTCCTTCACGACCCGCTCGTCGTTGGGGAGGTTGAAGGCGGCGGTCTGCACGCCGCGGTTGGCGTCGCCCGCGGTGAAGACGACATTAACGACTTTGATCGGCGCCATCGCGCCGAGCTTCGGGTTGCGGAGCGCGGGATCGATCGGCAGGTTGTTCTCGAGATCCTGCAAGTGATCGCTGAACGACTGCAGCTTCTTCGACTCCGCCTCGTCGCGCAGCGTGATGAAGGCTTCGAATGCCGCCTTGGCGTTGAACCATTCGTCCTCGTAGACTTCGTACGGGCCGATGGTCGGCTCGATCGCGGCGTCGAGCTCCATCCACGCGACGTCGCTCGCGTAGTAGTCGTTGCTCAGGAACGCGTCGGCGCGGGTCGTCAGGAATTTCTTCAGCGTCGCGTCGCCGGTCAGCAGCGCCGCCTCGCGCAGCAGGTCCGCGGCGCGCGCGAGTTCTCCCTGGTACTCGATGCTGTAGGGGACGGCGACGAAGCCTTTGTCACCCCTGCGGATGGTCGTGAAGAAGCCGGTCGCCGCGTCCTTCGCGGCGCCCGACAACCCGTCGAGCCACTTCTGGATCTCTGCTTTCGAGGCGCCGGCGGGATAGAAGTTGGCCGCTTCCGGCTTCGCCGGCACGCCCGGGATGAACGTCTTGTTGTGATCGAGCCGATCCCAGGGACCCTTGTTGATCAGGAAGTAGCGCAGCCGCGCGGCCGCGGTGCGTGAGGCGCGCGGGCCGACAGGGACCGCCGCTTTGTGCGCGAGGTCCTGCAGGATCGCGTCGTTACCGGCCCAGACCTGGCGCAAGAAAAGCGCGTCCATGATCCGCGCGGCATCCACCAGCCGCGCCAGGGCCTCTCGTTCGTTCTTGGGGAGCGCCACGAGGTCGGCGCCGATATCGGCCGGCGCAAACCGCGCCGTCATCTTCTGAAGTTCCGCAAGTGTGGGCATGGGTGGGCTGTCCTGTGCGGCGGCCGCCTGGCGACCGTGGACCCACACGGGGGTCCCAAGCAGGCCTAAAGCCAGAATACTCAGGAAGATCCGTGCAAATCCGAATGTAAAGGGGGCGGCTTTTCTCGATGTCATCTGTGGCCTACAATAGAAAGATTGTAGCCCGACCAGTTTTCCTCGAGGATGCTTCCCAGATGAGAATTCCCGCGCCGAAAGACAACGTCGAGCTTGAAGCTCTGGAGCAGCGCGAATGGCGTGAGTCGCTGGATTACGTGATCCAGCAGGGCGATCGCGGCCGCGTCCAGCGGCTGCTCGCCACGCTCAGACACCACTCCCGCATGAGCGGAGTCGAACTCCCGTTCAGCGCCGTAACCGCTTACGTCAACACCATCCAGCCCCAGGATGAAACGCCGCTCCCCGGCAGCCAGGAGATCGAGCGCCGCATCAAGAGCCTGATCCGCTGGAACGCGATGGCGATGGTCGTCCGCGCCAACCGCGTGTCGGATGGCATCGGTGGCCATATCTCGACCTACGCGTCGGCCGCGACCCTCTACGAAGTGGCATTCAACCACTTCTTCAAGGGCAAGGGGCGCGACGGCGACGGCGACAGCATTTACTTCCAGGGGCACGCCTCCCCCGGTATCTACGCGCGCGCGTTCCTCGAAGGACGGCTGACGCAGGAGCGGCTGGAGAACTTCCGCCACGAGACGCGTCCGGCCGGCGGGTTGTCGTCGTACCCGCATCCGTGGCTGATGCCCGACTTCTGGGAATTCCCGACGGTGTCGATGGGGCTCGGCCCCATCATGTCGATCTACCAGGCGCGCTTCAATCGCTACCTCGAAGATCGCCAGCTGAAGAAGGCGTCCAACAGCAAGGTGTGGGCGTTCCGGCGCGACGGCGAGACCGACGAGCCCGAGTCGCTGGGCGCGATCAGCCTCGCGTCGCGCGAGAAGCTCGACAACCTGATCTGGGTCATCAACTGCAACCTGCAGCGGCTGGACGGCCCGGTGCGCGGCAACGGCCAGATCATCCAGGAGCTTGAAGCCAACTTCCGCGGCGCCGGGTGGAACGTCATCAAGGTGATCTGGGGCAGCGACTGGGATCCCCTGCTCGCCAAGGATCACGACGGCCTGCTCGCGAAGCGGATGGGCGAGGTCGTGGACGGCCAGTACCAGAAGTACGCGGTCGAATCGGGCGCGTATCTGCGCGAGCACTTCTTCGGCACCGATCCGCGGCTGCTCGACATGGTCAAGCACCTCTCGGACGATCAGCTGAAGCGCCTGCGCCTCGGCGGCCACGACCCGCACAAGGTCTACAACGCCTACAAGCGCGCGACCGAAACCAAGGGACAGCCCACCGTCATCCTCGCCCGCACCATCAAGGGCTACGGGATGGGGGAGGCGGGTGAGGGCAAGAACGTCACCCACCAGCAGAAGAAGATGAACGAGGCGGATCTCCGCTCGTTCCGCACGCGCTTCGGCATTCCGATCTCGGACGAGCAGATCGCCGAAGCCCCGTTCTACAAGCCGGCGGAAGACAGCCCGGAACTGACCTACATCCGCGAGCGCCGCAAGGCGCTCGGCGGTCCCGTGCCGCAGCGCGCCGTCCGCGTCGAGCCGTTGAAGGTGCCGCTCGAGGGCGTCTTCGAGGAATTCCTCAAGGGCACCGAGGGCCGAAAGGCCTCCACCACGATGGTGTTCGTCCGCATCCTCTCGAAGCTGTTGCGCGACAAGGAAATCGGCGACCTCGTCGTCCCGATCGTCCCTGACGAAGCGCGCACGTTCGGCATGGAGGCGCTGTTCCGCGCCGTCGGCATCTACTCGCACATCGGCCAGAAGTACGAGCCGGTCGACATGGACACGCTCCTGTACTACAAGGAAGCGCAGGACGGCCAGATCTTCGAGGAGGGCATCACCGAGGCTGGATCGCTGGCGTCGTTCATCGCGGCCGGCACCGCCTACGCGACGCACGGGGTCAACACGATCCCGTTCTTCATCTACTACTCGATGTTCGGCTTCCAGCGCGTCGGCGACCTGATCTGGGCCGGCGCGGACTCGCGCGTCCGCGGCTTCCTGCTCGGCGGGACTTCGGGCCGGACGACGCTGGCGGGCGAAGGGCTGCAGCACCAGGACGGCAACAGCCTGGTCTACTCGCTGGCGTATCCCAACTGCCTGTCCTACGACCCGGCCTACGCCTACGAGCTGGCGGTGATCATCCAGGACGGCATCAAGCGGATGTATCGCGATCAGGAAAGCGTCTTCTACTACCTGACCGTGATGAACGAGCAGTACGAGATGCCGGCGATGCCCGAAGGGGCCCGCGACGGCATCCTCAAGGGGATGTACAGATTCAAGGCATCGACCGACAGCAAGTCGAAGCTCCGCGCGCAACTGTTCGGCAGCGGCGCGATCCTCAACGAGGTCGTGAAGGCGCAGGAGATCCTCCAGAAGTACGGCGTTGCCGCCGACGTGTGGAGCGTCACCAGTTACGGCGAGCTCTATCGCGACGGCCACGCCTGCGAGCGCTGGAACATGCTGCACCCGACGGAGACCCAGAAGGTGCCGTACGTCACCCAGTGCCTGAAGGATGCGCCAGGTGTGCTGATCGCCGCGTCCGACTATCTGAAGGTCCTGCCGGACTCGCTCGATCGCTGGGCGCCGCGCCGGATCCGCACGCTGGGCACGGACGGCTTCGGTCGCAGCGAAGACCGCGCCGCCCTGCGCGACTTCTTCGAAGTCGATGCCCGCTTCGTCGCCGTCGCGACGTTGTCGGAACTGCTCAAGGAAGGGCAGGTCGACGCGAAGCTCGTCGCCAAGGCGATCAAGGAACTGGGGATCAACCCCGAGAAGCCAAATCCGGCGACAACGTAATCCGGCAGTCTCACATGATCGAATTCAAGCTCCCCGAACTCGGCGAGAACGTCAGCGCGGGGGACGTCATGCGCGTCCTCGTCAAGCCTGGTGACAGCGTCGCCAACGAACAGGCCGTCCTCGAGCTCGAGACCGACAAGGCCACCATCGAGGTTCCCTCCTCCGTGGCCGGCACCGTCAAAGAGGTCAAGGTCAAGCAGGGCGAGAAGGTGAAGGTCGGCCAGGTCATCTTCACTGTTGAAGACACGAAGGGTGGACAGGCCCAAGGCACAAAGGAGGGCGCGGAGAAACCAGAGTCCTCCAAACCCAAGCCGCAACCGGAAGGCGCTCCCGAGGAAGGTGGCCTCAGCCAGGCGGCGACGGCGCAGCGCGAAGCGCCGACCGCGGGCGGCGACAAGGGTGACGCGAAGGCCGATCGCGAAGGCGACAAGCCCGGCGTCGCCGAGCCGCCAGCGTCACAGGCGGCGCCCCGGCTCCCTGAGGACGAAATCGAAGAGGGACCCCGCCAGCAAAAGGTCGTGGACATCTCGCGCGCTCCGCGGACCCAGTCAGGGACGGCCCCGTCTGAAGGTCCCGCGCCCGCCGCGGCGCCCTCGGTCCGCCGCCTGGCTCGCGAGCTCGGCGTGGACATCCGCCAGGTCAACGGAAGCGGTCCGAACGGCCGCATCACGACCGATGACGTCCAGCTGTTCGTGCGCGAGGCGCTGTCGTCCGGTTCGACCGGCGGATCGTCCGCCGGCGCTCGCCAGGCGCAGCCGCTGCCGGACTTCGCCAAGTGGGGTGAGGTCGAGCGCAAGCCGATCAGCAACGTCCGCCGCAAGACCGCGGAGCACCTCGGTCACGCGTGGAACGTCATCCCCGCGGTCACGCAGCACGACAAGGCGGACATCACCCATCTCGAAGAGTTGCGGAAGAAGTACTCGCCGATCGCCGAACGTGCCGGCGGCAAGATGACCGTCACTGCGATCGCCCTCAAGGTGCTCGCCGGTGCGCTGAAGAAGTTCCCGCAGTTCGCCGCGTCGCTCGACATGGCGAACGGGCAGCTGATCTACAAGAAGTTCGCGAACATCGGTGTCGCCGTCGACACCGATCGCGGGCTGCTCGTCGCCGTCATCCGCGACGTCGATCGCAAGGGCGTCGTCGAACTGTCGGCGGAGCTCGCGAAGGTGTCCGAGAAGGCGCGCGCCGGCAAGCTCACGCTCGACGAGATGTCGGGGGGCGTGATGACCATCTCGAACCTCGGCGGGATTGGCGGCGTCGGCTTCAGCCCGATTGTGAACTGGCCGGAGGTCGCGATCCTCGGTATTTCGCGCGGAAGCATGGAGCCGGTGTGGGACGGCCAGGCGTTCCAGCCCCGGCAGATGCTGCCGCTCTCACTGTCGTACGACCACCGGGTCATCGATGGCGCTGACGCGGCGCGCTTCCTGCGCTGGGTGGCCGAGGCGTTCGAGAACCCGTTCGTCCTCGCACTCTGATGGCGGCCTCTACTCAGCTCGTCGTCATTGGCGCCGGCCCTGGCGGTTATGCGGCCGCGTTCTACGCCGCCGACCGCGGCATGAAGGTCACGCTCGTCGATCCGGAGAAGAACCCTGGCGGCGTGTGCGTGTATCGCGGGTGCATCCCGTCCAAGGCGCTCCTGCACATCGCGAACGTCATCAGCGAGTCGGCGCACGCGGCCGACTTCGGCGTCACGTTCGCGAAGCCGAAGATCGATCTCGACAAGTTGCGCGGATTCAAGGACAAGGTCGTCGGCCAGCTGACGTCCGGCGCCGGGCAGGTCCGCAACCTGCGGAAGATCCAGCACATCCAGGGCATGGCCAGCTTCCGCGACGCGCACACGCTCGACATCGACAAGGTGGACGGCTCCAAGGAGTCGCTGACTTTCGAGCACTGCATCATCGCGACCGGATCGACGCCGACACGCATTCCCGGCCTGACGATCGAAAGCGATCGCTTGATGGACTCGACCGGCGCGCTCGATCTGCCGGACGTGCCCGGGTCTCTGCTCGTCGTCGGGGGCGGCTATATCGGGCTGGAACTGGGCTCGGTCTACGCCGCGCTCGGCAGCAAGGTGACGGTCGTCGAGATGACCGGCGGGCTCCTGCCCGGCGCCGATCGTGACCTGGTCAACATCCTCGCGAAGCGGATCGAGCAGATCTGCGAAGCCGTCTGGCTGAACACCAAGGTCACCGGGATGAAGGACGTGAAGGACGGGATCGCCGTTTCCTTCGAGGGCGAAGGGAAGTCCGGCGACCAGACGTTCGATCGCGTGCTGGTCTCGATCGGCCGCCGCCCCAACGCGAAGATTCCCGGCCTCGACAAGATTCGGGTCGAGGTGGACCCGCGCGGCTTCATTGTTACCGACCCGAGCCGCCGGACGGGCGAGCCGAACGTTTACGCCATTGGCGACGTCGCCGGCGAGCCGATGCTGGCGCACAAGGCGTCGCATGAGGGACGCGCCGCCGTGAACGCGATCGCCGGCGACCGTAACGTCGAGTTCGCCCCGGCAGCGATCCCCGCGGTGGTCTTCACCGATCCCGAAATCGCCTGGGCCGGCCTCACCGAAACCGACGCCGAGAAACAGGGCATCAAGGTCACCGTCGCGCGATTCCCGTGGGGCGCGTCGGGTCGCGCGATCTCGCTCGGCCGCACCGACGGCGTCACCAAACTCGTCATCCATCCGGAGAGCCACCGCGTGCTTGGCGTCGGCATCTGCGGTCCCGGCGCCGGCGAGTTGATCTCGGAAGGCGTGCTCGCGATCGAGATGGGCGCCACGGCGGAGGACATGGCGATGACGATCCATCCGCATCCGACCCTATCTGAAACAGTCATGGAAGCGGCCGAAGTGTTCTATGGCCATGCGACGCACGTTTACCGTCCAAAACGCGGCTGATCGTTCATAATCGAGCGCCAATGCGGCGAGTTACTCCGCTGGCGCTGCTCGTCATCACCAGCATTCTTGCGATCGTTGTCCCGGCTGCCGATCCGGTAGTCACGGGTGGTCCCGTCGTCGCCGGTGATCTCGCGTGGATGATGACCGCGTCCGGCCTCGTCCTGCTCATGACACCGGGCCTGTCGTTCTTCTACGGCGGCATGGTCCAGAAGAAAAACGTCATCTCGACGATGCTCCAGAGCCTGATGGCGATGATCGTCATCAGCATTGTGTGGGTCGTCTTCGGGTTCAGCCTGGCGTTCGGCGATGACATCGGCGGGATCATCGGAGATCCTCGGACGTTCTTCATGTTCCGGCACGTCGGCACCGCGACGCACCCGGCGCTGGCCCCGACGATCCCGCTGCTCATCTTCGCGCTCTTTCACCTGAAGTTCGCGATCATCACGCCGGCGTTGATCACCGGATCGTTTGCCGAGCGCGTTCGCTTCTGGGCGGTGGTGACCTTTACGGTCCTGTTCAGCATCTTCATCTACTGTCCGCTCGCGCACGCCACGTGGCATCCCGACGGCTTCCTGCGCAAGTGGGGTGCCCTGGATTTCGCGGGTGGGACGGTCGTCCACACGTCGGCCGGTATGGCGGCGCTGGCCGGAGCGCTGGTCCTCGGCAGGCGCAAGCTGCTCGAGACGGGCGGCACGCATGCCCCGGCCAACATCCCGTTCGTCATCCTCGGGACGGGCATGCTGTGGTTCGGGTGGTTTGGCTTCAACGCCGGGTCGGCGCTGGCGGCGAACGAGCAGGCGGCGCTGGCGTTCGCCACCACCAATACCGCGTCCGCCGCGGCGGCGTTTGCCTGGATGGCCTTCGACGTCCTCCGCAATCGCAGGGCCTCAGCGATGGGGGCGTGCATCGGCGCGGTCGTTGGCCTCGTCGCCATCACGCCGGCCGCCGGCTTCGTCACGGTGGCACAGAGCATCGTGATCGGGACGCTGGCGAGCATCATCAGCAATATCGCCGCGCACTGGCGCTCGCGCTCGCAGGTCGACGACACGCTCGACGTGTTTCCGTGCCACGGCATCGGCGGCATGGTCGGGATGATCCTGACGGGTGTCTTCGCCGCGCAGGTCGGGTTGATCCATGGCGACGCGAAGGTCTTCGGGGTGCAGCTGCTGACGCTGGCGATCGCTGCGCCGTACGCGTTCGTCGGATCGTGGGTCCTCTATAAGGTCACGGACGCCATCATTCCGTTGCGAGTCTCAGAACGGCAGGAACTGATCGGCCTTGACATCACGCAGCACGACGAGACCGTGAGCTCCCGTGGTGTCGCGGCGGCGTTCGAGACGATGCAGGGAGAGCTGTTCGAGGTGGACAAAACGGTGTAGGGGCGCCTCGCGAGGCGCCCACACGACATTTACACCTGGGCGGCTCACGAGCCGCCCCTACAGGCGATGGTTCGATTCGAACGACTCGGTTTGTTCGTGCGCGTGATACGAACTGCGGACCAGCGGTCCCGATTCGACGTGGCCGAATCCCAGCTCCAGGCCGATGCGCTTCAAGTCGGCAAACTCCGCGGGCGTGTAATAGCGGACCATCGGCAGGTTTGCGACCGAAGGGCGCAGGTACTGACCGATCGTGACGATGTTCACGCCAGCCTCGCGGAGATCCCGCAGCGTCGCGACCACCTCGTCCCATTCCTCGCCCAGGCCGACCATCAGTCCTGACTTGGTCGCGATCTTTGGCGCGATCGCCTTCGAGCGGCGAAGCACGTCGAGCGCGCGCGGATAACGTCCGCCCGGGCGCGCGATGCGATAGAGGCGCGGGACCGTCTCGATGTTGTGATTGAGAACATCCGGGCCGGCATCCAGGACGATGCGCAGCGCGGCCTCGTCGCCCTGGAAATCCGGGATCAGCACTTCGAGCCGGCAGCTCGAGATCCGCGACCGCGTTTCGGCGATCGTCCGCGCGAACTGTGTTGCACCAAAATCCGGGAGGTCGTCGCGATCCACTGAAGTGACGACGACGTAGCTGAGGCCGAGCGCGTGAATCGCGCTGGCGACCTTGACCGGTTCCTGCGCGTCCGGTGCGAGCGGCGTGCCGTGGGTCACGTTGCAGTACCCGCACGAGCGCGTGCAGGTGCTGCCGAGGATCATGAAGGTCGCGGTGCCGTGGTGCCAGCACTCGCCGATGTTGGGGCAGTTGGCTTCTTCGCAGACCGTGTGCAGCCCGAGACCGCGCATCAGCCCCTTGAGCCGGTGATAGTTCTCTGAGCCCGGCGCCCTGACCTTCAGCCACTCCGGCTTGGGCTGACGCGGCAGCTCGGCAGCCCCGTCGGTACGCTTCTTACGGCCACGAATGAAATTGAGAGGGGCGGTCGCCAACCCTTCAATTTTATACTAGCGGGCATGTCATCTCTCTCTATCACCTGGTTCGGTCATGCGACCTTCGCTATCGGCACCCCCGGCGGCCGGCGGATCGTGTTCGACCCGTGGCTCACGGGGAATCCCAAGGCACCCGCAGGCGCGAAGATCGACAAGGCCGACGTCATTTTCGTCACCCACGGTCACTCGGACCACACCACCGACGTCGTCCCCGTCGCTCGCGCGACTGGCGCATCCGTGGTCGCGGTCTTCGAGCTGGCCAACTGGTTTCAGAGCAAGGGACTGAAGGACGTCATCGGCATGGGCGTCGGCGGCACGGTGGACGTGAAGGGGCTGAAGGTCTCGATGACACCCGCCGTACACACGAGCAGCATCGAGGAGGACGGCAAGGTCCACTACGTCGGTCTCGCGACCGGATTCGTCGTCAAGATGGAAGACGGGCGCTCGATCTACTTCGCCGGCGATACGGCGCTCTTCGGTGACATGACTTTGATCCGAGACATGTATCAGCCGGAGATCGCGTTCCTGCCGATCGGCGATCACTACACGATGGATCCGATCGCCGCGGCGAAGGCGTGCCAGCTCCTCGGTGTCCGCCAGGTCGTGCCGATGCACTACGGCACGTTCCCGGCGTTGGTTGGCACCCCGGAGGCGCTCAAGAAGCTGGTCGAGCCGATGGGCGTTGATGTCCTGGTGCTCAAGCCGGGCGAGACGGCACAGTAGCTTCCAGCTTCCGGCTTCCAGCTTCCGGCTTCCGGCTTCCGGCTTCCGGCTTCCGGCTTTAAGGTAGCGCGACGTACGGCGCGAGGAATGCTCGCGACGATGCGGTGTCGAGCCGGTACACGACATTTGTGGCACGGCAGACGGCGTCACCGGTGATCGTGATCGCGACGAGCGTGCGGAAACCGTTCACGTTGAGAAAATTCGGTCCGCCGGAATCGCCGAAGCAAGTCCCGCCGTTTCCGGTCGCGGGATTCATCGATAAACGCAGATACCCTCCGTTGAGCGCATCGAAACTCGAGAAGGCATACATCCGCGGTACGGGATTCTGGTCCTGAAAGAACGGCGGCCCGCCGCCCGTGACGCGGTTCTGCAAGCCATATCCGACCGCCGTATAGATGGTGCCCTTGAGGCCGTTCCTGGCCGCGAGCGCATCGAGCAGGCCGGCGGCCGGCAGCCTCGCCGGCGTGATGCCGCGCGTCTGGCGCGGATCCACGAGTAGCACCGCGATATCTCCGGAGTCCGACTGCGCCGCGCTGTATCCGGGATTGGTAACGACCTGGGTCACGGTGACGAGCTTGGTCGACTGACTCGTCAGATCGCCGAACGGAATCGGATTGGCGAAACTGACATAGGGGACGTAGCCCGCCGGCGCCAAATCCTGTTCAACGAAGATCGTGCAATGACTGGCCGTCAGGAAGACGTCGGGTGCAATCAGCGTCCCCGTGCAGATAGGAAAGATCTCGCCGGTTGGAGCTTTGACGATGAAGGCGCCGGTATTCGGGAATGCGTTGGTCGTGTCAACGAAGCCGTAGGTGATGGCGTGGACGCGGACCCCGAGAACCACGGCCGCGAGGACGACGGCAGGAACGATGAGGCGCAGGAATCGCATGGGGTACCCTCCTGAGTGGCAGAATAGCGCATGCTGCACGACCTTCGGTTCGCGATTCGCACATTGCGCCGATCGCCGGTCATTGCGCTCAGCGCCATCCTGGCGCTCGCGCTCGGCGTCGGCGCCAACACCGCGGTGTTCTCCGTCGTCTACGCCGTGCTGCTGAAGCCGCTGCCGTTCGCGCAGCCGGATCGGCTCGTGAAGGTCTGGGAAGTCAACACAACCGAAGGGCGGTTCGACGGGCGCGTGTCCCGCGGCACGTTCGCGGACTGGCGAAGCCGGGCGCGGACGGTCGAAAGCCTCGCGGTCCACTCGAGCGCCGGGGAAGCCCTCTGGACGATCGGCGATCGCCTGCAGGTCGTGAAGGTCGCGGCGGCGTCACCGTCGCTGGCCCGCGTCCTGTCGGTCCAGCCGATTCTCGGCCGCTGGTTCACCGAGGAGGAGGGCGTCGCCGGCGCCACCCCGCAACTGGTCATCAGCCACGGGCTCTGGCAGCGCGCGTTCGGCGGCGCGGCGGATGTCGTCGGCCGCCGGGTGCTGATCGAAGGCAGGACGTCGCGCGAGATCTCGGGCGTCATGCCGGAAGGGTTCGCGTTTCCGTCAAACGCCGACGCCTGGACCAATCTTGCCGTCGGTGGCGTCATCCGTCCGCAACAGCGCCGATTCCTCTATTACCACGCGATCGGCCGCATGGCGGCGGGCGTGACGATCGAAGACGTCCGTCGAGAGTTCGACGGGCTCGCGTCGCAACTGGCGGCCGAGATGCCGGAAAGCAATGCCGGATGGACGGCGCGCGTCGTCCCGCTTGCCGGCGCCGATGCCGTGGACGCGAAGCCGGCGTTGCTCGCGCTGTTCGCGGCCGTCGCCGGGGTGCTGCTCATCGGCTGCGCGAATGTCGCCAACATCTTGCTGGCCCGCGCGTCCACGCGAAGCCGCGAGATCGCGGTCCGGATCGCGCTCGGCGCGGGCACGCTGCGGCTTGCCCGCCAGTCCCTCACGGAGGCGGTCGTCATCGCGGCGTTGGGAACCGCTGCCGGCGTCGTGCTCGGGGCCTGGGCGTCGGAGATCCTCGTTCGTCTGGCGCCTCCCGACGTGCCGCGGCTGGGGGACGTCGGCTTCGATGGTCCGCTGATCCTCTTCTCAGTCTTCGCTGGCCTGGTGAGCGCGGCGTTCATCGGTATCGCGCCGGCAATGCAGGCGGCCAGGGCCGGGCGCACGGGCGTGCTGCGCCCCGAGATGCGCGCCGTCACGCCTCGCGCGGCGCTCCTTCGTCGCGTGCTGATCGGCGGGGAAGTGGCGGTCGTCGTGCTGTTGCTGACGGGCGCCCTGTTGTTCCTCCGTACGTTCGTCAGCCTTCGCGGCGTGGACCTTGGTTTCCAGACCGAGCAGGTGTGGAACGTGTCGGCTCGCTGGCCGCTCGGCCGGATGGCGCCGACGACTCCCGGCCAGCGTCCCTGGCCGCGGCTCCAGCGCGCGGTGGACGGACTGGTCGCCGCGGTCGCGACAACCCCCGGCGTCGACGCCGTCGGGCTGATCTCGAACGTTCCGCTGACGGGCGCGCCCTACAGCGGCACGGTCTGGCGCAGCGATGCGCCCGGCGCCGCCGGCCTGACACCGCCCACCGATTCGCGCGACCGGTGGAAGGCGGATCTGAACATCATCACGCCGGGCTACTTCGGCGCGCTGCGCGTCCCGTTCCTGCGCGGCCGCAACTTCGACGACAGCGATCGCCTGACCGAGGCGCAACTCAACGCGACGTCGGTGCCGTCGGGAGGCGCGGCCGTCGTTAACGCGGCGTTCGCGTCGCGTTATTTCGGCGGTCAGGATCCGGTCGGTCGCACGCTCGTCATCTACGACGACCAGACGTTCGGATGGTCGCGGACGATCGTCGGTGTGGTCGCCGACGTCCGCGGGACAGCCGTCGAGCAGGCTGCGGCGCCGGCTGTCTTCATTCCGCACGCGCAGCATCCCGACGTCTTCCTGCCGTCGCTGCTCGTGCGTTCTTCGCTGCCGCCGTCCTCGATTACCGCCGTGTTGCGCGAGCGAATCGCTGCCTACGATCCGCAGCTGCTGGTGCAGCGTATCCGCCCAATGGACGACGTCGTCTCCGGCGCGTTGTCGCGGCCGCGGTTCAACCTGCTGCTCGTCGGCAGCTTCGCCCTGCTCGGGTTGATCCTCGCGGCGGTCGGGATTTACGGCGTCGTGTCGTTCCTGGTGACGCAGCGGACACGGGAGATCGGCATCCGGGTCGCCCTTGGCGCCCGTGGCGGCGATGTCGTCGGTATGGTACTTCGCGAGGGGATGCTGCCCGTCGCTGTCGGCGGCGTCGCCGGTATCGCGGTCGCGCTGGCCGCGACGCGGGCGATCCGGACGCTGCTCTTCGGCGTGACGCCGCTCGACGCCGTCAGCCTCGGCGCAGCGCCCGCGATCCTCGCCGCGGTCGCGCTGATCGCCTGCTACATTCCCGCGCGGCGCGCGACGCGGGTCGATCCCCTCGTCGCGCTCCGGGAGGAATAGCGCGAACGAGCACAGCGAGTGAGCCACGCGAACGGAGCGCGCCGACGAAGCGGCGCGCGAGAGAGCGTGTGGGGGAGTCCGAGGGGCGAAGCCCCTCGGATAGAACTAGTGCGCGATTCCGAGTAGTACCGCGTTGATGAAGAGGAGCTGCGTCGCCTCGGCGTAAGCACGGTAGTTCGGCTCCTCCGCGAACGCGATCACATGTCCGCGGCCCGTCGGCTGATGCATCACGAACGCGCGGCCGGCGAGGAGCGGCTGCGCCTCGTCCCACACCAGTCCCGCCGCGACCAGCCGATCCTGCGGGGCGTAGGTCCCGACGTTCACACCAGCGTCGAGCTTCAGCGGCGCGAACACGCGCGCGCCTTCGTAAACGCTCTGGATCTCGCCGTCCAGGCCGGCTGTCAACCAGTGATACGGATACAGGCTCACGCGGAGCACCGCGCCCGCGATGTTCTCCGGACGCTCGCGATCCGGCTGAATGGCCTTGTCATAGTCGAACGGCTTTGTCAGGTCGGGCTTGGCGCCGCCGCTCGACGAGGCGGCCGAAGCGCCTCCCTCGGGGGCGTCCCGCTCGGGGGTGCCATCGCGCCAGAGCGTGTCGGTCGACAGGAGGCCGACGCGATCGCGCGCGGCCCAGCGCGACGCTTCCGCGATCGTGATGAGCGTGCCGCCGTTGCGAATCCAGTCCTTCAGCCGGCGCAGCGCGTCGTCGCTGAAACTGTAGGTGGCCGAGGGAAGGACGAGCACGTCGTAGTCCTTCATGTCGAAGTTCTGCAGCGTCGCGGTCCGCATCGCGGTGACCCGCAGGCCGTAGCGCGTCGTCGCTGAAACTGTAGGTGGCCGAGGGAAGGACGAGCACGTCGTAGTCCTTCATGTCGAAGTTCTGCAGCGTCGCGGTCCGCATCGCGGTGACCCGCAGGCCGTAGCGCTGCTCGAGGACGAACCGGGCGAATCCTGCGGAGAGCGTCGAGACCGGCGCGTCCCACGCGAGCAGGACGCGCGGCGCCTTGAGGCGCGCCGTGCGGCCGCTGCCGAGCGAGATGCCTTCGTCGGTCCAGGTCTGCGCGATCGGGACCAGTTCGGCGCCATGGCGCTGCGCGATCTGCTGAAGCGTCGTGGCCACCCCCTCGGGATTCTCGGCGAGCCGGACGAAGGCAGTGCCAATCGCATAGTTGCGACCGGCGTGGGTGAAGACATCGTCCGAGGTCTGCACCTTGATACCCTGCCGAAGCGCGGTCGCGACGGTGGCGGCAGCGCCGCTCCCCCATGGCATCAGGAAGCCGATGGTGCCCGCGGGCGGCGGCGTTACGGCGGCGGCCTGCTCTTCGTCGGCCCGCACGTCGCGCGTCTTCACGTTCGTCACGCGGTCGCTCGCGACGACGTCCACGTCGAACATCATCGGCAGGTTCCACGCGGTGACGTCGTAGATCTGATCCGGCAGGCGCGCCTTGCGCCGGCGATCCTGTTCCTTCAGGAACGCGTCGTCCATCTTGATGTCGGGATCCAGCAGGTTCCGGGCGAGCCGTCCGGCGGGCTGTGCCATCGGCACGATGAAAGCGCCCGCGGGCATCTGCTGGTTGCCTGCCTGGAACGATTCCTCGGCGCGCTTGACCAGGATGCCCTGCGCCGCGAGCAACCGCGCCATCCGCGCGGCCCGCGAGGGATCCTTACCGGGCGCGATGACGTACTCGCGCGTGCCCTTTTGCCCCAGGGAAATGGCGCCACGCCGATAGTCCAGGTACTCGCGCAACAGCTTCTCGCGATTACGCGCGGCAGTGACGGCCGTGGTCACGGCGGCGGTGAAGTGCTGCGTCACGCCCTGCTTGTAGGTCAGCGTGCCGCCGTCCTCGCGGGCAAAGGCGAGGCCGCGCGCCGACGCCTGCTCGTAGGTCATCGCGACCGCGCCGTGGAACGCGGGCCACGAGTCGCCATAGCCTGGATAGAACGCGTCGTACACCTCGCGCACGAAATACGCGAAGCCGCGCCGGTCGAACTCCGCCGCGTTCGCGCGGCCGAACATTTCGAGCGACTTCCGCTGGCTCTCGGTCATCAACGGATTGATCGGATCCGCCGGAGGCGCGAAGTAATACGACGAGTTGCCGCCCATTTCATGCAGGTCAACGACCACCTGCGGGTACCAGTCCAGCATGACGCGGGTGCGGCCCTGCGTCTCGCGCTGGGACAATGCGAAGTAGTCGCGGTTCATGTCGAAGAGGTAGTGATTGACGCGTCCGCCCGGCCACGGCTCGTCGTGCTCTGCCGACTGGGGATTGGGATCCGGTTCGACCGATCGTCCCAGCAGGTTCTGGGTCACGAACCGCTGCCGTCCGTCCGGATTCTGCATCGGGTCGATAATGACCAGCGCGTCGCGCCGAACGAGATCGGCATCCGGTCCGCGTGCGGCGAGCAGATGATAGGCCTCGGCCAGCGCCGCGTCGGCCGACGAGATCTCGTTGCCGTGAACGCCGTGAATGAGCCACACGACTACCGGCAGTTCCGCCACCAGGCGGTCCGCTTCCGCCGCGCCGGACGCCAGGACCTGCATGCCTCTCTTGACCTCGTCCAGCCGCGCGATCCGCTCCGGCGAGCCGACGAGCAGATAGTGGAGTGGTCGTCCTTCCCAGCTCGTGGCGTACTTCACCAGCCGCGTGCGATCGGGTGCGGCCTTGGAGAGGGCCTCCAGGTATCGTCCGATCTCGTCGGGCGTCGTAATCGCGTCACCGGGACGATGTCCGATCACCGATTCGAGCGTGGGAATCGCGGGATCGTACGTGGTATTTGGCGCAAGCCCCTGGGGTGCGGCCGCAAGCGACCAGAGGCAGAAAAGTGTCGTGGCGACAAAGGTCATGTTCAGATTCTAAGTGACGAGCGAGTGGACGTCGTCGGTGATGTCGCTGACGGGACGCCCCGTCGTATCCACCGTATGTTGCGCCGCCGCGTAGAGCGGTTCCCGCGAGGCGAGCAGCGCGCGAAGGTCCGCCATCGCCTGCGGATGATCCGCCATGGGCCGCTTGTCTCCCTGCCGGACGACGCGGTTCCAGTGGTCTTCGGCGGTCGCGCGAAGCCAGACGGTTTCCGCGTGTTTCTTCAGCAGCGCGAACGTGTCCGGGGAGGCGACGATGCCTCCGCCGGCGGCCAGCACCATCGATCGCTTTTCGCTCAGGACCTGGACGAGCGTCTCTCGCTCGAGGCGGCGATAGTGTTCCTCGCCGTAAATCGAGAATAGTTCGGCGAGCGACATGTCCGCCGCCTTCTCGATCCGGCGATCGAGCTCGACGAACCTGACGTGCAGCCGCCGGGCAAGCTCGCGACCGATCGTCGTCTTGCCCGCGCCCCGAAGGCCGAGCAGCGCGACGATCTGGGGCGGCGGCATCCAATCGGTTTCTTTGAGCAGGTCCGCCGCGGTCACGCCGCAGGCTGTGGCGAGTTCCGCCAGGCGCTTGACCGAGATGTTGGCGCGCCCCGCTTCGAGCTGCACGAGGAAGCGCACGGAAACGCCCGAGGTTTCCGCCAGCTCGCGCAGCGTCCATCCACGCGCCATCCGAATCGAGCGCACTTTCCCGCCGAGCACCTGGAGCACATCCGTGGGCATGGGGTCAGACCCCGACCGTCGTTTCTCATAGAGCCGCGGCGGAGGGTCATGCAATATATAGCACTAATCTAAGAAAAACGCGCAGTATAGTGCCTTGACACTGCCGGATTACCGGCGATAGGCTGGAACGAATATGGAAGCCGCCACCAAGGCCGCGATGCCGGCCGTGTCTTTCGATACCTCCCCGGATCGTTACCGCCACTGGAAGCTCACCTTCGACGGTCCGATCGCGACGTTGTCGATGGACGTGCAGGAAGACGCCGGGTTGTCGCCGGACTACAAGCTGAAGCTGAACTCCTACGATCTCGGCGTGGACGTGGAGTTGGCGGACGCCATCCAGCGACTGCGCTTCGAGCACCCCGAGGTGCATGCGGTCGTCATCACCAGCATGAAGGAGCGCATCTTCTGCGCCGGCGCCAACATCTTCATGCTGCGAGGCTCGACCCACGCGTGGAAGGTGAACTTCTGCAAGTTCACCAACGAGACGCGGCTGGCGATCGAGGATGCCAGCGAGAACTCCGGCATCAAGTTCCTGGCGGCGCTGAACGGCATCTGCGCGGGCGGCGGCTACGAGCTCGCGCTCGCCTGCGACGAGATCATCCTGGTGGACGACGGGAACTCGGCGGTCAGCCTTCCTGAGACGCCGCTGCTCGGCGTGCTGCCGGGTACCGGGGGACTCACGCGGGTCGTGGACAAGCGGAAGGTACGCCGGGACCTCGCTGACTTCTTCGGCACCGTCGCCGAGGGCGTGAAAGGAAAGCGCGCCGTGGACTGGCGGCTCGTGGATGCGGTCTACCCGACCAGCCAGTTCAAGCAGCGCGTTGCCACCCGGGCGCAGGAACTGGCAGCGAAGTCGGATCGGCCGAAGGCCGGCCCGGGCATCGCGCTGACACCGCTGAAGCCAAAGGTGACGGATACATCACTGACGTATTCAGCCGTGTCGGTCGAGATCGATCGCGACAAGCGGTTTGCCACGCTGACAGTGAGCGGACCCGAGGGCGAACAGCCTTCGACCGCCGGCGAGATCCAGGCGCTCGGCGACCAGTTCTGGGCCCTGCGCGCGTTTCGCGAGCTGGACGATGTGTTGCTCCGGCTTCGCGTGGCCGAGCCGCTCATCGGCACCATCGTGGTCAAGACACGCGGTGACCAGCACGCGATGCTGAAGATGGACGAGATGCTGCTCGCCAACCAGGACCACTGGCTGGTGCGCGAGATCATCCACTTCATGAAGCGGACGCTCAAGCGGATGGACCTGACGTCGCGCAGCTTCTTCGCGCTGATCGAGCCGGGCAGCTGTTTCGCGGGCTCGCTGTTCGAGCTGGCGCTGGCGGCCGATCGTTCCTACATGCTCGATGACCCCGAAGCGGACAGCACCCTCGCGCTGTCAGCGATGAACGGCGGGCCGCTGAAAATGAGCAACGGGCTCACCCGGCTTCAGACGCGGTTCCTGGCGGAACCGGAGCGCATCGAACAGGCGCTCGAGCGTGGCGAGCCGTTCAATCCCGAGGACGCGCTCGAGGCCGGCTTGGTATCGTTCGCGACGAGGTCCGGCTGGCCATCGAGAGCCGCGCCGCGCTGTCACCCGACGCCCTCACCGGCATGGAGGCCAATCTCCGCTTCGCCGGCCCGGAAACGATGGAAACCAAGATCTTCGGGCGGCTCACCGCGTGGCAGAACTGGATCTTCATCAGACCCAATGCGGTCGGGGAAAAGGGTGCCTTGACAGCGTACGGATCGCAATCCAGGCCTGAATTCGACTTCAACCGGACGTAGCACCCTGTGCACTCAGCACCGAGCACGGAGCACGGAGCACCGAAATGATCTCAGCAGAACGCATCCCCAATAACGTCGGCCTCTCGAGCAACAAGCGCCTGCAGCGCGCGCTCGAACACTGGCAGCCCAAATACATCCAGTGGTGGAAAGACATGGGACCGCAGGGGTTCCAGGACTACCACCAGGTGTACGTCCGCACCGCCGTCAGCGTCGATCCCTCCGGCTGGGCGCACTTCGAGTACGTGAAGCTGCCGGAATATCGCTGGGGGATCTTCCTCGCCGATCCGGTCCACGATCGACGCATCGGCTTCGGTGATTTCATGGGGAACCCCGTGTGGCAGGAGGTGCCCGGCGAGTTCCGCAATCAGCTGCGCCGCCTCGTCGTGACGCAGGGGGACACGGAACCGGCCAGCGTCGAGCAGCAGCGCTGGCTCGGACAGCGGTGTCCGAGCCTCTACGACCTGCGCAACCTGTTCCAGGTCAACGTCGAGGAAGGGCGCCATCTCTGGGCGATGGTCTACCTGCTGCACTCGTACTTCGGCCGCGACGGCCGCGACGAGGCGGAAGAACTGCTCGAACGGCAGAGCGGCAACCGCGACAAGCCGCGCATCCTCGACGCCTTCAACGAGCCGATCGAAAACTGGCTCGACTTCTTCATGTTCACGATGTTCACCGATCGCGACGGCAAGTCGCAGCTGCTCTCGCTGTCGGAGAGCTCGCTGGATCCGCTGTCGCGGACGACCCGCTTCATGCTGACCGAGGAAGCGCACCACATGTTCGTCGGCGAGACCGGCATCGCGCGCATTCTCGAGCGCACCTGCCAGTTGACCAAAGAGGCGGGGTACTCGGGCGACGTGCGGAAGATGGGCGGCAT
>Ga0193738_1000487_pt1 | contig 20266 bp, 25 predicted proteins | sample L2a1metaG_FD_144927 | JGI IMG/M metagenome (GOLD analysis project Ga0193738, IMG submission 144927) | Soil microbial communities from a riparian zone of the East river system, Colorado, United States - L2a1 | ecosystem: Environmental > Terrestrial > Soil > Riparian zone | place: USA: East River...
AAAAAAAAAAAAAAATAATACACCCTACCCCCTCCTCCATTCCGATCAGCGACGGTCGCATACGCCTCGCTCTGCACAGCCCCTGAGTCGGTCAGCGACCATTCCCGACCACTACTGATCCCTCCTGTCCAGACCTCACTCACCAGTTACCAGCGACTCACGAGTACCAATAGACTACGCTAGTACGTGAACGCATAAATTGGGCAAAACCTAGCAAAACATACAGTTTTTCCGCACCGGAAATTTTTCCCGTTCACTTCCCTTCCCGACGCTGACTGCACACGTCCAAACCACTCCTAGTGCACACGGAGCCTCCCAGAAACGCCAAAAGCCCGACACGCCGAGTCTCCTCGTGCGTGCCGGTTTCTGGCATGGACTATTCTCTACTTCGTGGCCCCTTTCGCAGCCCGTAGGATGTCGATGGCTTGTTCACGGTTGCATCCCAACAACCGAGTACATTGTTCAATTGCTCTTTCGTCCGGAGTCCAGGTGGACTTCTTACGACCCTTTCCGCTTCGCAACCCATGTTCGGCACGGTTTAGCGCGTCTGTGAAGTCGTTGAAACTCCAGTGACTTTCTACGAGCGGAAGCTGACGGTGTGTTTTGTGTTTCGACTCTGCCATGTTTCATTTCGGTTATGTGGTTTGACCTCTAGGATGAAAGGTAGATGCGGAGGGATTGGACCTCCGCGCTACTAAGGTTTACAACGCCTTCGCGACTTTGGCTTCGTGGATGTTGTACTCGTTCGAGTACTCGACCCGGACCTTCAACTCCGCCGTGGCGATGACAATTTCGCTGTTCATTGCGCTCTTGTCGGGGTTGGGAACAACCCGGAGTGACAGGCTCGAGATCTTGTGGCGGCGGACAAGTTTGTCCTCCAGCACATTCTGCAGAGCCTGATGGTACATGCCTTCGAGGCAACCGTTGGGAACGTCTTGGTATCTCATGGTAGTGTGATAAGGTGGTTTGTGACTTTGATTTGGCCGGACTTCTTCAGCGCTTCGATTATCGCCATGTAGGTGTCGAGCTGGAGCCCGAAACCGTTCAGCGTTGCGTACAAGTGCCCCGAAGGAATACCCTTCAGAACCGAGGTCTTGTCGGCCTCCTTGACCGCTTCGAGGATTGCACTTACAATCACTCTCAGCACCGTTCTAGCTTTGTCGATGTCTGTCATAGTTTTACAGTGGTTTATCCACCTTTCATCCTAGAGGTATGGACTCAATGAGGGACTCGCGCGGTGGGTTTACTTACTCCTGTTCGTCTTCGCTGCTGTCGCTGTCGTTGTCGTCTTCCACGTCCTCCTGCGGGGTGATACCCTGCAGTTCCTTGACCTTCTCCAAGGCCACTTCGATGCTGCATCCCAGTAGGGACGCGATTTTCTTTGCGGCTTCCATCGCCGGGTCAGCCTTGGTCTTCCCGACCTTGGTGTAGTCGTGTGTGTACACGAACTCGTCCAGTTCCTCACGGGTGATTTCACCCTTCGCGAACTCGAGCACCTTTGCCACCGTAGCCGTGGAGCCTTGGTGCTGCAGGAGCTGACTTGCGATCAGCCTGCACACCCCGCCGAGGGACTTGAACTCAGCCATGTCGGAGTCGAGTTCATCGAGGGTTTCGATCAAATCGTATCCGAACAAGGCCAAGACCCAGTTGATCAGGTCCAAGATTTCCACCGAATTCGTGACCGTGACCTTCACGTTCTTCACGATTTTCTTGTTTTCCACCTTGACACCGTTTTCCTTGGTATCCCATTCCACCTTCTGCGCCTTCTTGAGCTTGCTAATGGTTTTCATAGTTGATATAACTTTCAATTTCGTTGTACCGCTACGAGTCCCTTATAGAGCCCATACCATTTTTGTGGATTTACGAGTACTCGGCGACATTTGGTAAAGCGTGACATTGCATTGCTGGCTCTGCTCGTTCTTGATCGTCATCTAAGTAGAGTGTAAGAGAGTAGGGCCTGATGCATCATTGCTTTGCGGCTAGAGTTTATCGGTATACCGATTTTAGACTCACCACTTACCAAATGCCGCGGGGTACTCGTAATTCCTTATTCAGCCAGAGTCGTTCTCTTGTAGCCTAGTAGGAGAGTAGATCGTCCTCGGCGAGTAAATCGGCCGGCGCGGTTTTTACGCATTGCGCTTTTGCTTCGATGCCATTGGGGTTCTCGTGTGGACCCAACCGCTTTCTATTTCGTATCAGCAAGAGTGCTCGGGTACTAACCATTCTGCATCTCTCTAACCATTGAGGAAAACCGGCGAGAGTGGAAATCCGAAGGGGTACCCTTGCCCAAGGGGATGGTCTGCAATACCCTTATAACAGCCTCGCGCGAATTTACGTTTTGAATGCCTCTCGTTTACCCTTGATCGCCAATGGGAAAGGGAGAAGTGGGGAACAGGGTGAGTAAGATATATCTCCTTTACTTCGTAAAGCTGACACCATTTGCCTGGCGGCACTGGAGTAGGCGTTTCCCTGAATCGCTCGACTTGACTTGTGCTACCGATATGCTATAGTGCAGGCATGAACTCCACTATTCCGTCCCCGCCTCCAGTCATCGTGGCGGAGCCTCGTCCAGTCATTCTGCAGCCAACGGATTCGTCCTTCACCATCCGCTAATGCCAGACTTAGCCACAGCCGTCAACAGGTTCCTTCAACCGTCCATGCCAGAGAATGGCTCGAACGGGAATATCATTCCGTTTAAGGAAGCGAAGGAATCGAGCTTGATGCGGACTGTTGGCTTCATGGCGTTACAGGGGATGGGTGCGAACCAGATTGCGTTCGTGTTGAAACAGCCTGAGGACAAGATCCAGGCGATGTTTGAAGATCCTACGTTGCAGGAAATGTTTGCACGTGAGATCGAAGCTCGTGGGAAGTATGCGCTGAAGCAGCTCGCGAGTGGTATGGCAGTCGACGTGATGTTGGCGCTGCATAAGATCGTGCTGGACCCGGCAGCTAAACCTTCGGAGAGAATTAATGCAGGCAAGGAAATTCTGGACCGAGCGTTCGGACGTCCTACGCCGGCCAACAAGAACGGCGATGCTGACGGTGACGAAGGCTTCGTTGGTGCAAATCCTGAGGAAACTCTAGCGAAGCTGGAAGCAGAACTGGAGGCCAAACTTCAGGAGAGAGAAAAACGGCGCGCTGCGCTACAAACCGACAATACTCAAAGACCATGACCCCGCTCACCACTACCCAATCCGGCCCCAACGACAAGCGGGCCAACCCACTCGCGGATGCCTTCAGTGACATCCTTGACTTGTTCTCCGGAGACGTCAAAGACGGCACAGCCGTTGCGACGGCCGACGGACTCACTACGGGAATCCTCGACGATTCGCTTGGCTTCGTGGCCGTTACGTCCGCAAGTGCCAACAACATCGTCACGCTTCCCGTTCCTCGTCCAGGTCGCTTCTTGCTCGTCTCTGTTGGGGCGAACGGCTGCGAACTGAGAACCACCGATCCGACCACAATCGGAATCAATGGCGGTGTCGGAGCAGCCGCGGAATCCGCCCTGGCTGCCAACGTCTGTGCGATTTTGTACGGCGTGTCCGCCACTGCCTGGCGTGGATTCCAGCAGACCTCTGCTGGTGTCCTCACACTCGTGGAAGTTGCTGCTCCTTAATTCCCGCTCGCCAGCGGAACGTTGCTGCTCAGTGTTTATCATAGCCTGTAGACCTGGGCAGCAACGAAACCTTTCCAACCATGCTTACCACATTCGATATCTTCAATCGCAGTGTTGAAGTGCAGGACCGGATTCTTATCCGTTCTGGTTTCGAGTTGGCTCGAACGAAATTGACGAACGATGGTTCGACGTACGCACTTGGTGCAGGTGAAGCACTGAACTTGGTTCTCAAGCCGAAGAACAAGTTCGACTCGGCTAACTCAGTTGTGGTTAATTTGGCAAACACGGATCTGCACGTGGGATCGAGTGAGTATCGGAAAGAGTTCGGGACTAATACCGCCGGCGTTCTTGCTGAGCTGAAGTCCAACGCAAACCCTTCCGACGATTTACCTGAAGCGTTGTTCTCAGCGACCTGGGTGTGGCGCAATGCTGGCGACACGGTTCAACGTCCGTCAGCGACGTTCGACCTAGTGATCATTAACTCCGCATACGATGGAGTGATCACCACACCTGAGGTCCCTTCAGGTTTCCACAACCCAGGCTACTGGACTTCCATCGACGACGGCTCGCCTACCGCGTTGAACGCGATCATTACCGTCGGTGGTGCGTTGCCACTGATGACGGTCATCTTCACCGCAATTGGTGGAGTGTTCAACGTCTGGCAACTTCAGACCAACACTGGTTTGATCGCCTCGGACGGCGTGAACTTCCAACGTCCACTCGACTACAACGCAGTCGGAAACAATGTCATTTGGGTCAGAATCGCGTAATCACATGAAAGCATACAGCTTAACTCTGTTGTTTCTTTTCACCCTTGTCGGCGGACTCTCCGCGCAGACGAGCTTCGAGGACATTCGCAAGAATGGGGTCACCAATGAAGTGACCGAGAGTTTCAAGATCGGGGCTGGAACTACGCTGGACATTCTCAATCTGGGAAGTCTGGCGTTTGCTACAGGCTATGTGTGGAACATCGACGGCACTGTGGTGAGTGTGACTGGTGTGGAATTGAACCACCTCGTTGGTGTCAGTTCGAACATCCAGACTCAGTTGAACACCAAGCAGGACGTCACCACAATCCTCACTGAGTTCTTGAGTCTCGTGCCAGCTGCTGACAGGTTGCCGTACTTTGACAGTCCTACCACAATGGACACAACGGCGTTCACTCCACTGGCCAGGTCTCTGTTGGACGACGTTAGTTCACCTGATATGCTTGACACGTTGGGTGTTCATGCGTTCATTCAAACGATGCTCAATGACCCGGACGCTGCAACTGCACGTGGTACCATTGGAGCTCTTGGAACTAGTGGAACCAACACGAACAGTGGAGAATTCGTCAACACCAACACGACTAACGCCACTACAAGCGACGGCACCACAGGAGCCATTCGCACCCTTGGTGGTATGAGTGTTGCACAGAACTCTCGTGTGGGAGGCGCTTTGATTGTGGTTGGCAATATTTCCGCAGGCCCTCAGATTGGTGCAACAGATCTATTTGCAACCGATGACGTACAAGCCTTCGATGATGTAATCGCCAACGATGATGTCGTTGCTGCTGGTTCAGTTATTGGTGCAGAAATCATTGGAGACTTGGCCCAGGACGGTTACATTCATGGGTTGCGAATGGTAACGAACGCTACAGACCCCGCCAACGACATTGATGTTCTCACAGGACTAGCTAGCAGTGCTGGCTCATTTAACTCACAGTCAGGCTTCGCTGTACTTCCCACTCCAGCAGTTATTAAGTCTATGCACTGGACAGGTTTCAGTCCTGCAGCAAACACCGACCGCTCCTTGACCAAGCGTATTGACGTCAACTGGGTCCAAGGAAACAACAATGGAATGCTGGACAACGGTTCCATCGCCAACGGAACCTACCACATTCACGTAATCAAGAACCCCGCGACTCCCAGATCAGACATTCTTGCATCTTTATCCCACGATGATGTTGAGTACGTATCAATCACCATTGCAACGCCCGCAGTCGTCACTTGGGGCACCACCGGCAACGGCCATGGACTAGTCGCCGGCTCGAGTGTTCGTTTCTACAACGATGGCACTCTGCCCACAGGCATTTTGGAAGACACGGACTACTGGGTGATCGCAGCAGGACTTACCGAAACCCAGTTCCAAATCTCCACAGTCCTAGGCGGCGCTGCGGTTAACACGTCAGGCAGTATCACTCAAACCACCTACTGCCAAGCGCGCCCAATCCTCCCTACTGGTTACACACACTTCAGACGAATCGGATCAATCGTTCGTGTCGGCGGTTCAAACCTTGCCTTCCGTCAAGTCGGCGACAAGTTCTTCTTGTCCACTCCAACTCTGGACCTGGACACGACCGCAGTTACCACAGCGCGCACCACCGCAACCCTGTCAGTCCCGAAAGGCATCGTCGTTGACGCCATGGTACGCTGCCTAGCTTCCAACGCAGCTGCTGGTGTGTTAGTCAACATCGGACCAACACTCGACGCCGACGTCGCACCTAGCATTACGGCAGTACCGGGCACAACTCTTCGTACTCAGGTTGCAGCGAGTGTAGTGCACGGCGGTCCCGAACAAATTACGACTGACACCCTCGGGCAAGTTTACGCGAGGAGTTCAGCCGCAACCACAACCGTCCGAATCTTCACTCTCGGTTGGATCGATAACAGAGGACAAATCCGATAATAATGAAACCCGAAGTCATTATTCTTGCTGTCTTGACCTGCATCTGCACGTCCTGCAGCCTGCTTGGGAGCAAAACTCCCACCATGAAATCCGTCACAGAGCATCACTCCGTCGACGGCGCTGTCACAACGACCACTACGGAAGTCCCGTATGTCGCTCCACCAACCGTTCAGGAAACATCCCACGCGGAGGCAACGGTCAAGTTGTTTGCTGAATGAAAGGATTTTCTTACCTTCTTGCGCTTTGTCTGTGCTGCTGCACTACACGTCCCAAGGTGACGTACGTCGATCCTGCAACAGGCCAGACAGTCAGTGTTGACCTCGGAGGCACGTTTGGTGCTGAGGCCGACGGAATTCTCGCCTCCGTGGAACTTCCCAACGGAACCAAAGCGAAGTATTCAGCCATTCGTGAGGACTCCACAAAGGTCCTCGGACAAGCAATTACAACCGGTGGTGCGGTCGCAGGTGGAATCATCCTAAATCGGGGTGAGGAAATCCGCGAAGTTGGTGCCACAAAACGGCACGCAATTGACAGCGCCACCACACTGGGGCTGGACAAAGGTGTGACGGAAAGGGCAACCTTCGTCCCGACAGTTACTCCACCCGCTCAAGTTGCACGCTAACATGCACCAATTCTCACAGCCGTGGCTCAATGATTTTTACTTTGTATGCAGGGACCTAGGGTTCCCTATTGTGGTTGCGGCTGTGGTGATTGGGTGCATTGTAATGGGGGTGAGGGCGGTGTGGAATAAGCTCTCACCCTTGTATGTGGATCTTCTGATTGCGTCGAGAGAACGAGAAGAGTCCAGGAAGCAGGAGCATAAGGAACAGACGCATATCATGAACCAGTTAGCAGAGAAGACTTTGGCCATTTCGGAGTCTACTCATGTTGCAGTGAAGCAAGCTTTCGGTTTGTCTCAGAAGATGTACGTGCTTCTGGAGAGAATGACAGGCGTTAGTGAACGAGCCACTGACGTTGCGGCAACGGCTGCTGAGACTGCTGCAATCGCGGCAGGTGTTATTCCGGTAACCAATAAAATGTATAAAGGTGGGCAGCAGTGATCCATACGAAGCAATTCGAAAGTCTCGAAGAGGGAAGCCACGCCTCGAACAGTGGGTAACCATTAAAACAGTAAGTATCATGTTGAAGAACTCTTCATGGAAAACGTCAATCGCTGGCGCGGGTGCAATCTTTGGCGCACTTGGTGCCATCCTGGTGGAAGTCTCCACCGGCGGTGACAATGGCAAGCTGGACATGGAGCTCGTGCTCGCAATGTTCGGCATCGTGAGTGCAGGGGTTGGCAACCTGTTCTCGAAGGACAAGGACAAAACCAACGCTCCAAGTCCGGGCGTTACCAAACAAACCGACAAATGAGTGACCAGGTCAAACTCCTACGTCATGCTCGCACGTTCCTGGGTCAAGGGATACGTGAAGTTCCGGGAACTAAGTCCCATCCTCAGATTGCAGCTTGGATTGCTCGTACGGAGAAGGAGAATCCAACCGATCTGAATCGTGACGACTCGCGCTATTCGTGGTGCGGCGTCTTCGTCGGGTGCATGTGCTTGGACGTGGGATTGCCTGTGCCGGACTTGTTCCAGCGCGCAATCAAATGGGCTCAGTGGGGCGATCAGGTGCTCCTTAAGGATCGTGAGCCAGGTGATGTGATGGTGTGGCAGACTGGTGCGAACCAGTTCCACGTCAACATCTACGTCCAGGACGTGATCACCCACAAACTGTTTGAGTGTCTGGGAGGCAATCAGTCTAACTCACTGAACCTTCAGAACTTCAAGTCTGACATCTTCATCGCCTGTCGGCGATTCTACGCTTAACATGGAAGAGCCCTTAGTCGTTTTCGGGTTGTCTGACGGTCCTCCCCGTCGGGTCTTCTGAGGGCTCTTCCAGCAGTTTATATGAACAAGGATGTAATCAACAAGATCCGTGAGAAACAGCGCATGCTTGCTCTGTTGGATCAGGAGACTATTATCCTTAAATCGGACGGACTGAAGTATTACCGTCCAGCAGGTTGGAAGCACGACCTGTTCCATCGTAAAGGACACTACAAATACCGTTACCTGCGCACGGGTAACAGGTTCGGGAAGTCGGAGTTGGGTGTTGTTGAGGACATTGCCTGGTGCCGAGGCGAGCGTTCGTGGTACAACGAAACCGACCCGGCGAGATACTCGGGAATTCCCAAAAGGCATGTGCGCATTTTGCTGATCGTTGAAGACTGGGGCAAGTCGGATGACGTGTTCACCAACCTCGAGAATGGTAAGTTCTGGAAGTACATTCCGAAAGACGCCTTTGCAGGGTACGATGTTGGACCGAGCGGCGACATTGATACGATCAAGATCAAGAGTATCTGGGGCGGAACCAGTGTGATCAAGATCCAGACGATCGCCTCGTTCAAACAGTCACCCCAACGCGGTGAGTCCTCTCAATGGGACGCCATTCATGTCGACGAACCGTGCCCAGAAGCACTGTGGACTGCAGTGAGTCGTGGTTTGATGGACACTGGCGGCTCTGCTTGGTTCACCTGCACGCCGCTTATCCATCCCTGGATCAATCGGTTCTTCATTCCACGTGGAAAAGCCGTCACGGAGAAGACCGATCCGTTCGAAAACGAGAAGAAGTTCGTCATCTTGGGCTCGTCCTACGACAACAAGATGTTGACGAAGGAGCACATTGACGACTATGCGAAGACCCTCAAGAAAGAGGAACGAGCAGCTCGCATTACGGGCATTCCTTCAGGTGCTGGTGGGTTTGTTTACGATGAGTTTGACCGTAACATCCATCTCTACACTGAAGACGATCTCAAAATTATGGGTTGGGCCGGGTTGAATGACCCGCCAAGGACCGTTTGGGACACGGACGCAGAGGGAAATCAGTATGTGAAGAAGCCTGGGTACATGATTCGGGCTGCAATTGACACGCACGAACGCACACCGCAGGCAGTATTGTTCGAGGCCACCATTGGGACTGGCGACGAGTGCTACATTTTCTACTTTGCTGAGCTGTTTGAGACCCGAATCATCGCAACGACTGCGAATCTGTTCAACGAAGTCGTCCAGGGTCGCAATTTGTTCCAGACTCTCATCGATCCGCGTGCATACATCGAGTCTCCAATCGACCAATCTACGCTTGCGGGTGAGTTTTTGAACCACGGCATCATTGGTGAGAAGGCTCCCAAGGACTTGAAGCGTGGAATTCTGAAAGTCAAGGAATACTTGACGAAGCGCGACAGTAAAGGACGCCCAGTCGTGCAGTTCTCAGAGAATTTACGGGAAACTCTCTTCGAATTCGAAGAATACATGTGGGATTTGAAAGATCCTGACAAGCCGATTGACGAAAATGACCACATGATGGAAAACTTGTACCGTTTGATGTCAACACACCCCGGTTACGTGGACCTGGACGAAAAGACCAAGGCCCATTTCGGTCAGAGGGAGGTTTTCGAACCTCAGGACATGGACATTGAAGTCTCACTTGAAGTTGATGGCTATGATGACTGAGAAAATCAAGAAACTCCTCAAAGAAGAGCACCTGGACGAGTGGCACGGTAAGCTGCTCGGCAAGGTGAAGGGACTCGTTGCGAAAAGTCGCGCGGATATGTCCAACTACTACTCGGTGTGGGACGAGCGTCACCGCACGTACCGGGCTGAGAAACTTCGCGATCGTAAGGACCGCAAGGCTGCGGAAGTCAAGGATCCTGTCAAACAGGTGGTACCTCTCAGTTACGCCCAAGTCGACACCTTCGTGGCATTCGGGTTGATGACCCTGATGCAACGGAAGTACGTCTATGAGTTGGATTCCACGGGAGCAGAAGACTTCCAGAAGGCCACTCCAGCTGAGATGCTCGTTGATCGCGACATGCGCAACAGCAAGCAGACCCAGTTGCTCTATCAATTCCTTCTGGATTGCGCCAAGTTCTCTCTCGGTGCCATCAAATGCTGCTGGGTGGTTGAGTATGACTGGATTCCGATGCAGGTTCCGGACAAGCCACCCGTGGTCATTAACGGCGTGACTACTGAAGAAGGCACGACCAAAATTGAATGGAAGAAAGTGGTCACGTGGAGAGGCAACAAGCTCTACAGCGTGTCCCCATATCGTGTCTTTCCTGACACTCGCATCCCGTTGACGCGCTATCAAGAAGGTGAATTCCTCGCGACTGAAGAGGAAACCACGTTCAACCACATGCGCAAACAGGAGAAGTTTGGAGTCTTCGCCGGCACCAAGCACGTGCAGCCTTACAAATTGGGGGACTTCGCCAAACGTGGCGTCACCAAGACCCAGTTCATGAAGGGTGATGACGACAAGGAGAACGTGATTCTCACTGAAGTCTATGTCGACCTCATTCCGAAAGACGTCGAGTTGCCTGGTGACGAGAAACTCGGCGAAGAAGACTTCCCAATTCGCTACGTTGTCACCTACGCCAACGACAGCCGCATCGTCCGTCTCGAACCCTACGGCTACCTGAGCCGCGTGTTTCCAGTGTTTGTGCAGCAGTTCAACCCGGACATGCACGAACTCATCAACCAGTCCCTGGCTGAGATCGTTGGTAAACTCCAGGAAGTGGCTGACTGGTTCTTCAACAGCCGTGTTGCCTCAGTTACCCGCACACTCGACAACCAGATGGTGGTTGATCCGTCAGGTGTGGATATGGCAACGGTCAACATCAAGTCTCGCGTCATCCTCCTGAAGAAGAACGCAGCACGTCAGGATCCTCGCAAGTTCGTGCACCAACTCTCCGTCACCGACGTCACTGCACGCCACTTGGAGGATATGAACACGGTGGCTGGTTTGATGCCGCAGATCACCGGGGTTTCCGAGAACTCCATGGGCGTGGCAACGCAGGGTCGCCGAAGTGCTTACGAAATGCGTGCAGTTTCTCAAGGCTCGACGGCGCGCATTCGCAAAGTCTTCTCCCTCATGTGGGAAGGCGCGCTGGCTCCAATGGGACAGACGATGATTACCAACCAGCGCCAAGGTCAAGACTTCACCACCTTTCAGCTCGTCGTTGGTCAAGACGCCACTCCAGAGGCGTTTGCAGAGTTCAAGGGAACTCCCGAGGAACTCGTCCAGAACAACGACCTCATTGTCTTCGATGGTACATTACCATCAGACAAGCTCTACCTTGCTCAGTCTCTTCAGGAAATCTTGACAGTGCTCCTGTCCAATCCTGAAGCGGCCGTGCAATTCAACCTCGATCCGAAGGCTGTAATGGAGGAAATGTACAGACTTCGCGGCGTGACCAAACTCCAACGATTCGCTTTCCAAGGAGAGAACGCAATGCAGCAGATCGCCAACCTAGTAGCACAACAACTAGCAGCCCAAAATGGACAACCCGCTGGACAGTCAGGAGGAAACCCCGGACCTCAAGTTTAACATGAGTGCCGCGCAGGCACGAGAACGGCTCGAGACTGCACGAACATTCATCATGACCGAAGCCTATCTAGACTTCAAAGAGGAATTCGGTTCAATCGTACTTGGTGCAGACGCCGTAATCGACGCAGCACCTGAGAGTTTTCAAAATTTCGTCAACCGTGAACAAGCAATCGGTGAGAGGCGCATCGCTAAACAAGCCATCGAATACTTCGACGACTACATCAAAACGATGCGAGTGCTTTTGGACCAGATAAACGCCGCAACGGTGGCCGAGTCTGAACCCGAGAACCCAGAGACAGCCCAAGACCAACAATGAACACTGACACAAATACCAACGTAGCCGCTGGTGACACCACCCAGACACCGCCGGCATCCCCGTCCTACAGCCCAGAGGACATCGCCAACGCAGTTCGCGGCGTCATGGACGAACGCGAATCGCAGCAGAACCAGCCCCCGGCCGAACTCTCACCCGAACAGCGTGACCAGTTCATGAAGGTCTGGAACCCTGACGACAACTTCCACAACTCGTGGAACCAAGCCTTCGCTGAAGGTGCAACGCCCGAACAACGCAACGCGGCTTTCGTCGCCCTGCGCTCGGGAATGATGCAGCAGGCCCAACGCTACTCCGACCTGTTGGTCGATCACCGCATGAATGCGCTGCTTCAGCGTTTCGAGCCGGTGATGAAACACTACCAGGACACGCAACGCCAGACGGTCGAGAATACCTTCTACGGGGAGTACCCCGCGCTGAAGGAATTCCCCGAGATCGTTCGCGCCGTGGCCGCGGACTTGGCGTCCAAAGGGACGACAGCCGAAACGCCTGCAAAGGCGCGACAGATTATTGCGAAAGGAGTCGAGACCGTGCTCAAGAAATTGAACCCCGGTTTCACACTCCCCATGCAAGAAACGCAAGAGAAACCCGTAAACAATCCAGGAGGAATGCCACCAATGGCTACTCTTTCAGGTGGAGGAAACGGCGGCGGCACCAAACCAACCAACGGTGCGGTCGACGAATTCTCCATTTGGAAGAAATAGTCGGTCAGGAGCATTGCTAAGCACCCCAAACCCAAATAATAAACCATGAGCCTACTCGGTCTCGTCTCTGGCGCGACATTCGCCACTGAAGGATTCCGTGCCAACAACCACAGGCGCGAGGTGTTTCACCAATTCCCAAATGGTGCAGCAACCTTGACCGGTCTTCTGTCGTTGATGGAAACGGAAATGACGGACCACCCGGAGTTCGGGTGGTTCGAGAAACGCTGGCGTTCCGTCCAGACGCAACTCACGGCGCCAGGTGGCGTCTTCCCCATCTCCCTTTCTGGGGGTGATACGGCGGTTGCGTCTCCGGCAACACTAACTCAAGGAACAGTCTACCGCCTCAAGGTGGCCTCGTCCGCGGAATTCCGCGTCACGCAGGTGCTGCTCCTTCAACGGGTTCCCACGTCCAACACGACCTTCGTTGAAGTTCGTGGAGTCGTGGTGAACGTGCCCTCGGCGGATCGCGTCGAGATCCGTGTCCTCGAAACTGTGACGGGCGTTCTCAACAGCGCCAACAACACGACCGATGCCACCAAGGGGCCTGTCAACGTGTATGCCATCGTCATCGGCACTGCCAATGAAGAAGGTTCCAACTCGGTCGGTAACGGCCGTTTGATCCTTCCGTGCAATCCGATGAACTACACGCAGATCTTCCGCACACCGTTTTCGTTCACGAACACGGCGCTTGAAGAACCTGCTACCTTCGACAAGACCGGTATCTACCGTGAGAAGTCGACGGACAACTGCATCGACCACATGACCGAAATCGAGAAGGCGTTCCTCTTTGGCACGCGTTCGACACAGATGGTCAACAACGGTGAAGGTGAAGACGTGCCCCTGCGCACGTGCGGTGGCATCGAGTGGTACCTGCGCAAGTACGAGGAAGCGAACTCAATCTACCGTGGCACCGGTTCTCCGGCCATCACGTTGGATGCCGATCCGGACAAGCGCATCATCACCAACTCGACCGGCACCATGACCAAGAGGACTTTCAACGGCTACATGCGCCGTGCCTTCAAGGTCACCAACAACAAGACCTACGAAAAGTTGGTTTTCTGCGGCGGCAACGTCCTGACGACCATCAACGATATGGTCGAGTCGCGTATCGTGATCAACAAGAACATGAAAGCCGAGGACACCTTCGGCATGAATGTCACCACGATCGAGACGCCGCACGGCATCCTGCACTTCAAGTCGCACCCGCTGTTCAACGAGAACCCCGTTCTCGAGTCCGCGATGCTGATCATCGACGTGCAGAACATGCGGTATCGCCCCCTCGGGAAACGCGATACCAAGCTCAAGAAGCTGATCCAAAACAACGGTGCGGATCGCCGTAAGGATGAGTGGCTTACGGAAGCCTCCCTCGAAGTGCGCAAGCCCGAGGCGAACATGCTCATCTACAACTTCAACGAGGTCACCCTGACCTAGTTGGCAACCGTGTTGGGAGGAAGTTACTAACTCTCTTCACAATCAAACGAAAGGAAAACAAACACAATGTCCAGTGAGAAACTTCGCAAGTCGGGCGGTGTCGGGATGGATTTCGACGGCACCGAAGGTGAGGCACCCTATCAACAGGGGTCCGCGCTCGCCAAAGAACACCCTCCGCACGTGAGTGGTGAAAACAAAATGGGACAGGAAGTGATCTCCAAGAAGCCGACGACCGGCACTCTCGGCGATCGCGGTGTCCAGGGAAGCTAAACCAGCTTCTTCAACCGTTCATGCCAGACTCTGGCCCTAACCTATGCCTGCCGATCTAACGCCGATCCTGAGTGCAGTCAAGCTGTATCTCCAAGTAAATTACCCGGAAGTCTCAACAGGACCTGCGGGAAGTCAAGGTGGAGCTGCTGTTACTGAAGCTGCATTTCAACAGCTCTGCATGCTCGCGTTAAACAACGCAAGAAAGTTTGCGGAGTTGCAACACGACTGGCGATGTGAGGAGGTCCGGGTTAGGGCCACTATTCCGGCGAATTCCAAGGTGCCGATGACGGCCTTGGTTGATTACTGGAATGCAGAAGAGACGTGGGATATTAAATCCCTTCAGAGCGCGTATATCGTTGTCGATGACGTCACGCCTGAGTCCCTACGGCCGATTGAAATTACAACGGCGAAATCGTGGGCACGGAAGCAGATGGATATTGATGACGCGTATGCGGAGTCGGAGTTCGAGACGCGGTATCGCGGAGAGGCTATTTCGGACTTCAATAGCCGACTGTCGCAGTTGATCATTATGGGTGATGACATGTTCCTTTATCCAGCGGTGGATGAAGATGTGGACATCGTCCTGGATGGGTATAAGTGGTTGGCTGAGTATGAGAAGTCAACCAGTGTGGATTTCTTCACACAACGAGGCACTGCGTATTTGCAGTTCGCCGCAATTTGCGAGGCCAACCTTCTGGCCAAGACTTTTGTTATGAGACAAGAAGGAAACATTGCCCCTCCCACACGTGAGCGTGATGAGAACTTGGCGGTTCTTATCAACCATGACAGCTATTCGGTGGAAGGTGGCGCAGTCCAGGACCTCTAATGAGTATCGGAAGCGGCAGTGCAGAGTTCACACCATTGCAGGCCATGTCGAAAGACGGCCCGCCATTGATGCACTACGAGTATGTACCACAGATCCAGCAATATGTCAGGAAGTGGGAAGGGTCGATCCCGAATGCAGATACTTCACCGGCCCAGCGTTTTGGAGACATTTTCGTTGAAATCAAAAACGAACGTAATCGTAAGGAAAGTCGGATTAGTTTGTCAACGGTTATTACGGGCACCTCAACTTCAGGGACGTTCGTTTCGAGGGTTAATAAGGTTAATGAGCTTGCACTCGAGAAGCTCATGCCGTATATCGCGACGATTACTAAGACGACGCAGGTTGTGCCTGCTGGAACAAGTCCTGATGCCCTTAGCTTTACAAGATTGAGGTCTGAGGTGCTGTACTTTGATACGGTGCACGCACAGAAGGAGACCTGGGACGTTACTGGGTTTATCACGTTGACTGGGTCGAAGAGCGATCCAGAGACGGATTTTCCTGTGGTTATTGTTAGAGAGGTGTTCGCGACCAATCCTGGGAATTCGAGCTCGGCGGGTATTGAGGATGAGGTTGAACAGGTTGATGAGTTTCACTGGCTAAGAACCAGGAACACGATCAGCTCTGGTGCGACGGTTGTGTCGTATGACAACATCCGATACACGTTCCCGAGGTTACTGACTGGCTGGTCGTTCGACAGCATCTTCTTGGAAGCGCAGGGGAGGACTTATCCGATCTTTGAACCGCTCCTCCGTGAGGAAGAGACGAAGATCACAGTGGCCAAAGTGACGACGACGTTTCATAGTACAGTGCAGGTTCCTCCGGTGCTGTACTCGTTTAAGACCGAGCCTCTTCGCTACGACGGGATCATCTTCAATGTGGACCTTCCTGCGGTGTTGAGAAACACTGGTTCGTTGTTTGTTACCACGCATGAGGAAGATTCGTACTATGGACCTCTGATTGGTGAAAGTTTCACGTGGGGCTCAACCAACATAACAGCCTCGCAGTATTTAGGGTCCATTGGGCAGTTGAAGGTCGTTGGGTTTACCAGTGTTCCGTGGCGGTATAACCTGTTCAAGACGGTGAAAACCGAGATCACGTTGGAATGAAGCACTACAACAATGATGCCTATGAGTCTACAGTTTGGAGGGACCCAGACAAAACGGTCTCTCGTAGAAAGAGGCACGTGCAGAAGAATGTAGTTAGCTGCCCGATCTTACCTAACTCGGTTTACATTAAGATTTCGAACTTTACCAGCTTCTGGATCACTCCTGGATATTCAAACGGACAGCTTGCTACGTATCTTGGAAGTGCAATTTCTGTGGTGACAGAGTTCAAACTTGGTTTGCAAATTCCCTTGGAGTGGAAAGGGCACGGTCTTTGGGTTGGATTGTGGCCGGTTATCACCAGTGGTGACCCGTTCTTCATCATCGACCCTGCAAGTCCTTGGGTCTGGGCGATTTACAACGAGGACTTGGATACGTCAATCGGAGATCCTCCAGGTGGAGGCGGACCTGAGGGTGTGAGAGTTTTCAAGAACTACAACCAAGCGTTCTTCAGGAGCGAGGTTCCGGACGATCCTGAATATCAGTTTCTAAGAGCTGCAGGGTATGGGAACTTTAGAGTTTACACTCCAGTAGATAGTTCAAGCTACGTGCAGTATGATCATCACCAAAACTATCCCTAAGTTTCGTGAAGCTTCTGGGCGGGTTTTATCAAGGGCCGCAAAGAAGGGATTCAGGACTGTCACTACCTGGGTTGACCCTGATGGAGACCCGGCTTACAGGATGGTTCCAGTTTTGGAAGGCAATGGATACAACAAGTTCACAGGAATGGGGATCACGTGTCCGACTCCATTCGTGCAGGATGCCACTGTGTTTGCTCCTCAGGCAACAAAGACATTTGATGATGTGGTGTTAAATCGTGAACGTGCTCGCTGGCTATTCCCCTTCGATTTGCTAAATGAATTCGGTTTCGCTACTTTCTACCTGCACATTGCATTCACGTTTGTTTACGATTGGTCACAGCCAGACTCAGAACTGCCTCCTGAAATTCACGAAATCGGCATTCAGAACCTGATTGCAGAAGTGGTCGTAAACGGAACGCCGGGACCTCCAGTTGTATACGGACAAACATTACCAGGACTCGCTGGAGTAACGTCAACCAGCGCCACGGACTTTTCAATCGTGATTGGCACTTGGCAGTCTGGACGTAGCTCAGGTGTCAGAGTTGATCAGAAGTTTGTAGGAAATCCAAGTCTTTCATCATTTGTTACCGATGACGGTGACGAACTGACCATTCCATCATTCACCTTCTACCTCGCGTAAAGCCATGGCTCTTAAAAAGAAACAACCGGAAAAGCAAGATCCTCGTGCAGCGAAGCTCCAGCAATTGAGCCAGCTGCAGGGAATGACGCCTGATCCAAGTCAAACCTTCGGTGTCCTTGAGGCGCTGAGTGGTATTAACGCACGTCAGGCAGGTGTCGACGCAGAGCAGGCAATGCGCCCGCAGGAATTGCGCCGTGCAACTCTCACCAACAACCTTATGGAGCAATTGACTCCGTTTCAGGTGCTTGGTGCAAGCAAAGGTGAGGAGCAGAGGCTGTTCGAAAACAGCTTGAAAACCAACCAGGACATTCGTGAAGGCAATCAAGATGTCCGCTTGGGCTCACAAGAAGAGCGGTTGCAGAAACTGTTCCCTTATCAGGAACTCGAGGCGAGTAAGAATGAAGAACAACGCTTGTTCAACAATCAACTCCTCACCAATCAAGACCTTCGTGAAGGATCAGTCGAAAGTCGTGCTGCTCGCATGTTCGCCCCTCAGCTCGAAATGGCTGAACTCGGCCCACAGGCAGCTCTCATGGACATGATGTTCCGTGGTGAGCAGGTGCGTGGTGCTGCGCGTGAGAACTCACTCGGCGACGAATTCGGACGCGTCAAGACCATCTTCGAGCTCCTGGGACAGAATGCCCAGATCGAGCACCTGACTCGCCCTCCATTCGACCCTCGTGCTGCACTTCTAGGTGGCGCTGGTGCAACAGGTGTTGGCACTGGAACCGACTACGACGCCGAAACCCAAGCCATTCTCGACGATCCCAACACTCCTGAAGCCACCAAACGAGGGGTTCGCAGACTCCGAGGGAAACCCGTACCATCCTCCGCCGGGGAAGACGCCCCTCGTAGTGGCCTCGGCCCTGCGTCAGGTGGAGCCTTCGGAGACGTCCTCGGAGCCTTGTCCGCGGGAACCCTCACCAGTCCGCACTTTGGACCAACCCAGAAGAAGGACGTCTACGATCCTGACAAACCCGTGGACGCCATGACTGAGGGTGTCGCCGCGTTCCTGGAGAAAATCTTCGGCACCACGCCCACGCGTGAGAGAGCCAAACAACGTGCTGCTGAGCGCAAAGCACGAGCTGAAGCCAAGTAATCACTCATTAACACCCTACCTATATGGCAGCAATTACTGCGCAAGCATTCTGGAACAGTCCCATTGGACAGCTCCTCGCACAAGCCTTCAGTGGCGGTCAAACCGCTACGGGAAGGACACCGGTTGATGCACCTGCAACGGGGCCTCAACAAGCACCTGGACCACAACAGAACTCCATGGCAGAAACTGTCAACGCACTGATGGGCACTCAGCTCCAGCAGCAACAGGCCAACCTTGGATTCCTGCGTGAGCGGCCCAATACCAGCACTCCTGAAAACCCTGGAGCCAAACCCTACCACGGACTCAACGAACTCTACAAGATGAACCCGCAACTCGGCGGTCTCATCATCGACGAGAACGGCGCGTCCTTGTCAGGTGGCGGCGAAGCGTCTGCACGTCCCAGCGCTGAAGCACGGTTCAACCAGGGTGTCTGGGGCAATCCCAACGGACGGACCATCGCACCACCTGCACAGGGCACTCAGATCGTCAACGGTAAGCCGGTCGAAATGTCCGGTGCTGAGATCTTCCAGCAGATGAGCCAGACCAACCAGCAACCCGCAATCCCGCTTAACATGACACCGGGACTCCGCGGCGGTGCCACGACGGGTGGAGTTCCACAAGGACCTTCAACCACCACAGTCAACGGTCTGCAAGTCCCCATGCAGTCCTTCCTTCAGGGTGCGAACAACCTGCAACCCGGTCAGCCCTCAACCTCCTACCAAATGGGCCTTGGCAATGATGCCATCGCTGCGTTGATGGCGAACGCCGGGTTCGGCAAGACTGGTGGACAGACTCAGCCCACACCCTATCGCCCGCCGGTTGGTTCCAAGGCGGTGAAGCCCAGAAACTCATTCTATTAACCGATGCCCTCACCATCCTACGGACAGGTCGTAGCGTTGCACAAAACGCTACAAGAGACCGACCCTCGTTACAAGAACGTTACCCTTGACCAATACGTCAAGGGCAAGCCTGGTTTCGAGAAGGCGGTCAGTGGTGCTGCTATTAAGGCACCAGCTCGTTTCATGTCGAGGTTGGTTGAGGAAACTGGAATCCCCTCCGGACTCGGCGACACGTTCTCCACCCTAGCGGGCAAATTCGACGACCCAGGTTCCACGCGCTACAGTGACATGTATCGCAACGTGGGTCGTGGAATTGGCCACGGCATTCCACAGATCGCCATGATGTTTGGCGGCGGTTGGGGTGCCCTGGCCGCAGGTGCTTTGTCAGGGGGTCAGTCTTACGAGCAAACTGGTAACCCCGGACAAGCAACCTTCCACGCGCTGTCCACCACAGCCTTCCCATACGCAGCAGGCCTGGGCGGTAAAGCGGGTGTCGCAGCACTTAGCCGAGCAGCACCCAAGCTCACCCCACGTCTCGCTCAAGACACCATGTTGAATCGGTTGACAAACGTCGCCGGTTCTACAGTCGCAGGCGCAGGTTTAAACGTCGGCACGGACCTATACGATCGCTTCAATCTCGGTGACAAGCCGGGCATGAGTGACGGCCAGGGCGGTGACATGTCCACGATGGAATACCTTGCAATGCAGGGTGTCTCCCAAATTCCATTCTCCGCTCTCGACGTCCCACGCCTTCGCCCCGGATTCAAGGGCAACTTC
>Ga0193738_1000488_pt1 | contig 20250 bp, 15 predicted proteins | sample L2a1metaG_FD_144927 | JGI IMG/M metagenome (GOLD analysis project Ga0193738, IMG submission 144927) | Soil microbial communities from a riparian zone of the East river system, Colorado, United States - L2a1 | ecosystem: Environmental > Terrestrial > Soil > Riparian zone | place: USA: East River...
TACACTTGACACTGGCAGAAATTTTCCAGAAACATATTCAACATGGAGCAGGACCGTTGAGAAATACGGACTCACAATTTCTGCTTATTATCCTGATGCAAATTCATTACAGGAATTTGTAAGCCAGAAAGGACCGAATAGTTTTTATGAATCGGTGGAGAACCGGAAACAGTGTTGTCATATAAGAAAAGTAGAGCCTTTACAAAGAGCATTAAAGGGAAATAAGATCTGGATCACTGGTATTCGTGCAGAGCAAAGTAACAACAGGCACGATATGCCGATGCTTGAATGGGATGAAGCAAATCAAATTATAAAATTTCATCCTTTACTTGGCTGGACATGGGGGCAAGTGAAACAATATGTAAGCAGGAATGATGTTCCTTACAATCCTTTACATGATAAAGGATTTGTAAGTATTGGTTGTGCACCATGTACAAGAGCAATCAAACCGGGCGAAGATTTTCGTGCCGGCCGCTGGTGGTGGGAAGACAATAGTAAAAAAGAATGCGGCTTACATATTCATGAAGAAACCGAATCAGAAAACCATGTAATAAAATAGAGTTGACAATAATTAAAAGCGATAAGCTTTTTTTTATAAACGTCAATCCACTAAGTTAGTAGACTAATAAATAGAACATGAGTCAGTATCATCTCAATTATTTGGAGGAACTAGAATCTGAGAGCATTCACATTTTTCGTGAAGTGGCTGCACAGTTTGAAAAGCCTGCTTTGTTATTTAGTGGAGGTAAAGATTCAATTACAATGGTCCATTTGGCGAGAAAGGCTTTTGCTCCAGGTAAGATCCCTTTTCTTTTAGTGCATATAGATACAGGCCATAATTTTCCTGAAGCATTAGACTTTCGTGATAAACTGGTAAATGAAGTAGGCGCAACATTGGTTGTAAGAAAAGTAGAGGATACAATTAAACAAAGAAGCCTTACTGAACCAAAAGGAAAATTTCCAAGCCGCAACTGGCTGCAGACTTATACATTGTTGGATACAATTGAAGAATTCAAATTTGATTGTTGTATTGGCGGCGCAAGACGTGATGAAGAAAAAGCCAGAGCCAAAGAAAGGATCTTTTCCGTAAGAGATGAGTTTGGGCAATGGAATCCAAAATTGCAAAGACCCGAGCTTTGGAATATTTACAATGGCAGAATCCAGAAAGGAGAGAACGTAAGAGTGTTCCCAATCAGCAATTGGACGGAGCTGGATATCTGGAATTATATACGTCATGAGAAGATCGAGTTGCCTTCTATCTATTTTGCGCATGAAAGAAAAGTGATCGAGCATGAAGGACAATTGGTGGCGATCAGTGAGTTTGTACATCCGGGAGATGATGATAAAGTGCTTACAAAAAAAGTTCGTTATCGTACTGTTGGTGATATGACGTGTACAGCAGCAGTAGAATCGAATGCAGCGACATTGGATGAAGTGATCAATGAGATCATTTCGACAAGAATAAGTGAAAGGGGAGAAACGAGGATAGATGATAAAGTAACCGAAGCAGCGATGGAGGATAGAAAGAAGAACGGATATTTTTAAACTTAAAAGTAAAAGTCAAGAATTATCATAAAGGAAAAGGGTTTACTTTTTTATTAACTATGGATTTATTAAGATTTATAACAGCAGGTAGCGTTGATGATGGTAAAAGCACCTTGATCGGTCGTTTGCTATACGACAGTAAAAACATTTTGATCGATCAGTTAGAGGCGTTAGAAAAATCAACGAAGAATAAAGAGAATGGAGAAGTTGATCTTGCTTTGCTTACTGATGGGTTACGTGCAGAAAGAGAGCAGGGGATTACAATCGATGTAGCCTATCGTTATTTCCACACTCCAAAGAGAAAATTCATCATTGCGGATGCACCGGGGCATGTGCAATATACCCGCAACATGATCACAGGTGCATCTAATGCAAGTCTGATAATTATTTTGATCGATGCAAGACAAGGAGTTGTTGAACAAACTCGTCGTCATTCGATAATTGCTTCATTATTAAAGATCCCACATGTTGTTGTTGCAATTAATAAAATGGATCTGGTGGAATACTCACAAGATGTATTTAATAATATCGTGATCGATTACAGTGAAGTAGCAAAACAATTGGGATTGCAAGACGTGACTTATATTCCTATCAGCGCCTTGGACGGCGATAACATTGTTGACAGATCAACTCATATTACATGGTATAATGGAAAGCCACTGCTTGAATTTTTGGAGGATGTAAAACTGGATAGCGATATCAATCTTACAGTTCCAAGATTCCAGGTGCAGTTTGTCATTCGTCCACAAACAGAAGACTTGCATGATTATCGCGGCTATGCGGGAAAAGTTATCAGCGGTGTTTATAAAAAAGGCGATAAAGTAAAAGTGTTACCACAAGATATTGAAACAACCATTTCTTCTGTTGAGATCGCCGGTAAAGAAGTAGAGGAAGTTTTTGCACCACAAAGTGCCGTGATACAATTGGCGAATGATATAGATATCAGCCGCGGCGATTCTATAGTTAAAGTTGATAATATCCCTCAAGTAAAAAATGAATTGGAAGTATTGCTTTGCTGGCTTGACGATAAACCGCTTATTTCAGGCAATAAATATTTATTACAACATAACAGCCGGCAGGTAAGAGCAATCGTCAAAAATGTTGAATACAAATTGGATGTAAATAGTTTGCAAAAAAAACCAGTAGAAGGCAATGTAAAGTTGAACGAGGTCGTGAAAGCAACTATTAAGACCGCTTCGCCGTTAGTATATGATAGCTATGAAACATTGAGTGAAAATGGAAGTGCGATCTTAATTGATGAAACAAGCAATAGCACAGTAGCCGCAGTTCTTATTAAATCGTAAATTAAAATGAAAGAGCAAAACATAAACAGTGAAGGATTTGTATCTCTTGCAGGTGCAGGCCCGGGTGATGTAGAATTAATTACTTTAAAATTACAAAAGCGATTAACTGAAGCAGATGTTATCATTACAGATCGTTTGGTAAATCCTGATATTATTTCATCTCATGCAAGGAAAGATGCATTGATCTTATTTGCAGGCAAACAGGGGTATAACGATAGTTCTTTTTCACAGGAAGAAGTAACCACATTGATAATTGAACATGCACAGCAAGGAAAAAAAGTGTTGAGGTTAAAAGGTGGAGATGTTGCTTTCTTTAGCAATGTATTGGATGAACTTCACGCATTAACAGAAAAGCACATTCCTTTTGAAATTATTCCCGGGATCACGGCAGCATCGGGAGCTTCAGCCTACGCAGGAATTCCTTTAACGGCAAGATCACATTCACAAGGTGTTCAATTCCTCACTTATAATCCGAATAGTTATTATAATCCTGAAACATGGAAACATCTTGCTAATTCAGCGGATACGTTGGTGTTTTACATGGCGGCAAAAAATATTTGTGACCTTGCCGAAATACTTTTACGGTTTTCAAAAAAACCTACTATGAAACTTGCAGTTATTGAACAGGCAACTACTATTCATCAGCAAGTTCATACAACTACCTTAATAGAATGCGCAAAAGATTTTGCAGGAAAAGTTTTTAGTTCACCCTCACTAGTTATAATCGGCGATGTAGTGAAATTGCATGAACAATTCAATTGGTTTAACAGCACTGAAGCCGGCACCGTTTTTCATGACATAGAAAAGTGATTTTTATAGTGAAGTAACATAACCTTCCAGCCATTTTAAAACTGCCAGGGAGATTAACAACCACAATAAACCAATAATAAAACCGGCGGCAACATCACTTGCATAATGTACTCGTAGATATATGCGGCTAAATCCTATTGATATAATGAGTGCAATTACAAGAAAAGTAGCAGACCATCTCAACCACTCAATTGTAATGCTGTGTTGTAAAATGTAGATGAGTAATCCATAAAATGTAACAGCCATGATCGCATGTCCACTTGGAAAGCTTAATCCTTTTGCAGCTTTCAGTAATGGTGATAAAGGACGTTTACGCCGAAATAATTGTTTCAGCAGTAACATCAACACTAAGCTGCTTATGGCAATTGTAATAACACGGATAGAAAACCAGTTTTGTTTTTTTACCAGTAAAAAATAGAAGATCAGGATAAGATTTGCAGGAATAAGAAACAGATGTGTACCCAAAAAAGTAATGAGCAACATAATATTATTGTTGACTGCATTTACACGGGGTTTGATCTTATCAAAGATCAGCATGTCAATTGACTTGTGTTTTCGGATAGGTTTGCGAATTGAAAAAACGATTAAAGCAATAATAGCAGAGAAGGTACCAAGCGTAAGCAATACTTCTCCAATTATCAATGTGGTAATTTCCCAGGCATCCATTAGAGCTGCAAATTGCAAAACTCAATCCAAAGCGAAATGAAAACTGACATGATATTAATGGCGCTTGAAATATTGCACTTCCCGCTCATGTTTTTGCGCAGCTGCTAATGAAGAAAAAGTACCCAGGTTCCTTCGCTTATTTGTTTTTGGATTTTTCTTTCTAGAATAAAGCCTGTATTCTCCTGATTTTAATTTTCTGATCATAGTTTTTTTATAATTCATCAACAAGCTGTGTGCCGCTGCATTCTTTACAGGAATAGTTTTTGTTCCTCTTTATAAAACATTTTATGAGTGACCATATTCAGCTTGTTGGATTGTCGGGCAGTCTGAGAAAAGGATCATATAACACAATGCTTTTAAAAGCTGCCTTGCAACTGTTGCCCACAGATGTTTCAATGGAAATTATTTCAATAGAAGATATTCCTTTATACAATGCCGATCTTGATCTGCCAGCAACTAAGCAACGACCTCGCCCGGTAGAACATTTTCGAAAAATGCTATCCGATGCAGATGGAATTCTAATTTCATCTCCAGAATACAATTATTCTATTCCCGGCGGATTGAAAAATGCGATCGACTGGGCATCAAGGGGAGAAGATTCCCCACTGTTACGCAAACCCATAGCAGTGATGGGTGCGACAACGGGATTATGGGGTACAGTTAGAATGCAATTGGCTTTTCAAAACGTATTTCTTTATTTAGATATGAAACCCGTGTATAAGCCGGAAGTATTGGTAGCGCAGGCTGAAAAGAAATTCGATAAGAGTGGAAACCTGGTAGATGAAATGGCAAAAAAATTACTCAGGCAAAAGTTAGAAGCGCTAAAAGAAATGATCCAATTACAATCGCAAGTTGGAGATATTGTTGACTCTAAAATTATTTAGATAAGATCAATGATATCTTCCATATCTTCTTTTATCTTCAAAAAAGAATTGTAAATAAACCTTTTGCTCTGTTCTTGTCAAACGCAATTCCTTGTTCTCATCTGTAAAATGATTATCATAATAAATGTGATGTTCAAAACCAATACTTACATTATTAATAATGCGAAGCGTTATCAATGGTTTTAAAATACCTATCCGGCTTTTGCTATTCGAACCTTCATAGTTATGTATCCAGTAATAGTAACCATTGAATCCAAGACTCAGCCACTTTCCAATATTTAATCTTTCTTCGATCCGGGCTTGCCACCCGCCGCCAAAAGGATAATCACGGAATTCAGAAGTATCAGTATCAACCCTAAATCTTGTGATACTACCGGCTAATGGTACAGCCGCCACATGCAAACCTGAATAAAGATTTGAATGTTTTCGGAATTTCGTTTTTGAAATGACTCCCACTCCAAAACCAAGAGTTCCCAATTCAAATACTTTATTGCTCCAGTAATCAAAATGCTGAAAGATCCCTACAAGCATTCCATTGTTTTCCTTTATGATATTTTTTCCGAACAATAACCCATAGCCAAGCACATTGTCAATAATTCTTTTGTCATCGCCATAACGACCTTCTAATCTCAAGCGAAAAACATCAAAAGGTTTCCTCCTTCTCACCTCAAAAGGATCTCCATAATCTAGTTGCAAATTGAGAATTGCATTTGTGGAGCCAGTGCCAAATTTATTGTTCACGTTTACACGATGAGCTCCGACACTAAGAGTGACATTTAATGGTTCTTTTTGATTTACATCGAATGGCGTTTCTTTCCACAATTTCCCTTGAGTAAAACGATTCAGGGCTCTCGTGGGATTTATGACACCTGCAGCCATTTCCCGCCACATTCTTGATCTTCCACGTTTTCTGTCATCCAGAATATTTGAACTTATTCGATAAAGTATCTCACCTAAAAATGCACCACTGATCGGTGTAGTGAGCAGATCATTTTTCGAAGGCCTTGTGTTCTCACCAAACCATTCCCATTGTGCACTACCAAATAAAGCAAAAGGATAAGAACCCCAGAAACTATAACCATTGCTTCGGGCTACATTAAAATAATCGCTGCCAGCACGAGGATGAATTAAAAAGTTTGTTGCAAACCCATCATTATCCCATTCCCATCCTTTTTTGAAATTATTTTTCCATGATTGAATGTTGACCTTTGCCCAATCTTCTTTCATTACGTACCGACTATAAGCCCAACCAAAAACATTGGAGCTTGTTACTCTTGCCAATACAAGGCCGATTGAATATTTGCGATTATATTTTGGATCATCATTCAACAAATCACCGTACGCATTGCGAGGCCTTTTATCTAAAGTGTCATTTATCTTTTTTACACTGTCTGGAGCGAATACAATGTCGTTATTAATTTTTAACGAATCGGGAGATTGCTGTGCAATAGAAAGCAAGGAACTACAAAGGATACAAAAAAATAAAAGAGGTTTCATATAAGCTTATTGTTTGCTTAGCAGGCGGTATTTAACTTATGCAGCAAACGTGCCAGAAGAGGGTTATCACAGATAGGAAAAGTTCATCCTGACCCCGTCAAAGGGTTTCTAAAATATTCACTAATGTTTTTTCAACCTGGGACAAACCATTCTCATTTTTACTAGTGTTATCTTTCTTTGAAAGCAATTTATCCAGGTTCCCACTTTCGTAGAGTTCAAGCAACGAAGGATGCACATAATATTTTTTACATACCGTTCTTGTATTGCCTAGTTGTTCTGACACTTTATCTAGTACCGCTATTACTTTTTTCTTTGGATCACCATCTGCTACTAAACCATTTTCAGTAATTGCAGTTAATGCTACTAAAGTACCGCACCATGTACGCAGATCTTTTGCAGTAAAATCTTCGCCGGCAAGTTTGCGGATATATTCATTCACCATTCCTGAATCAATTGATTGGCGATTGCCATCTTCATCTATGTATTGAAACAATTCTTTACCAGCAATGTCACGACAGTTCTGAACAATTTTCGCCAGCTTCTTACTTTTTAAGGTTATTGTATGCTCCACACCTTTCTTACCACGAAAACAAAATTTCAGATGGTTGCCTTTTATTTCCGCATGTTTATCCTTTAATGTCGTAAGCCCAAATGAGCCATAAAGTTTTTCATAAAACTCATTGCCAATGCGGATCCCTGTTTTCTCCATCAAGCTTACTACTGCAGCCAATACTTTTTCTTTTGGCAAACCAGGCAATGCAAGATCAGCATCAAGTTGCCTGCGAATTGTTGGTAACAGTTTTCCTAATTCAGGCAGACGATAAAATTTTGTCTTGTTACGCACCTCATTCCACATGGGGTGGTAGCGGTATTGTTTTCGGTTCAGTACATCAAGGCCAGTTGCTTGCAAATGACCTTCAGCAATTCGACATATCCAGACATTTCTCCATGCTGGAGGAATGACCAATGAATGTATACGTTTTAGTGTTGGTTTATCTTTAACGATTGTTTTACGAAACAAATATTTGAATCCTTTTCCAGCATCTGCTCTTTCAATTCCTTCGTCTTTGCTGTTTACATGTACCAGTTGTATTGATTTAGCGGTAGCAACAGGGTCTTTTGCAAGTTTTAATCTTTTTGCCTTTGTCATCTTGAGCGGACCGAAGGGCTTTAATATACTTTTTTTGAGTGCAGGTCTTGATGAAGGCATTATTAATTATTTATAAAATGTATGTCGCCATCAATTTTGCACAAATTATACCAAACAAAATAGTGAGAGAGATTATGAACTTAGCGGCATTGCTACTATTGAACTTCCATTGCGACGCTCCGTTCAACGTCCTTTTCAGCATTGAACAATTAAGCTGCAGCTATCCAGACACGAAGCCCCAGCGAAGTTGAAGGGTCGCACTTTTATACTGCATCAAGTCTATTCAGAATTTTTTGAAAATGGACTCATTATCATTTTAAAGGAAAGATCCTTTTATTAAAAAAATAACCGCAGCGGGCAAAGATACTGTCACTACCGTGCCCGCCGCGATTTCAATACATTTATATAAGAGTGAGAAAAAATTTCAACACAATTCTATTATTCTTTTATTGTCCTTTTGAGTTTGTCGAAGTTTCTAGCAGTGTATGTAACCTAGCAGCCAAAACACAATAAGAAAAACAACAATACCCCCAAGGCAGCCACCTCCCCATTTCCACCCGGCATAGCCAGCAATCAATGATCTCCAGAAATTGTTCATAGTTGATTTTTTAATCTTTATAAAAAAACTGTGCCAACAATTTTCACTATTATGAATGCTATTTATAAGTAGAAAAATTCATCAATAATATTTGCTACACAGATAAAAGAAATAAGGATCTGATCACATTTAATTATTCAGAAATCTAGTTTATGAATAATATGATTAAAAGCTGCGTCCCAAAATTTTTCCTAATAAACCACCTGTACTTCCGAATCCTCTTCCGCCATTAAGCATTCCTATAATAGAGCTTAATCCTCCACCTCCAAATCCTCCATTACTGTTATTGCCTGCAGAAGCAGATGATCTTCCACGCCCAAGACCCCTGGAAAATAATCCGCTTAATATCATTGGTGCTGCAAATCCTATTAACCCTTTCATTAAACTACTACCGTTAATACCTGCACTTTCAAGTTTTTGTTTCATGCCTAAAGAAGATAAAAAGTACTGATGATTATTTTCGCTGACTGGAGAAGCAATGTCTTTAGCTTTTGTTTTTTCGGCAAACTGATCTAAGAGGGAAAATTGTTGCTCATCTACACCTAAATAAACAGCAATCTTTTTTACATTGGTCTGCTCCGCCTCATTATAATTTTCATCAGATTTACCGAAAGCAATCAGATCAGCGACTAATGAAAACCTAAGATCACTTTTTTTCAATATATCAAGGCAGCGGGTAAGTTCATCGCTTGATAATTCTGTAGCTGCACGCATTACAGATTCCTTCTGTTCAGTAGAAAGATCTGCAGCTTCGCACAATCCAGCGATATATTCCATCTCTTCTTCAGAAGCTTGTCTGTCAGCAGTAGCAATTGACGCAATGGCGCCTAAATATGCCCCTTTTTCAAGATCATTATTTCCTTGCAATATTTTGTTATTGTCTATCATAAGTTGTTATTTTAATAAACATGATGAAAATACTATGCCAACAGTTTTTAGCCACTAGCAAAATAGCTTTTCGACAAATGAGATTAAATTATTTATTACCACTTAATAAATTGCAACCCCTGTGGTTACTGTTGGCAATGGATCATTATCTTGAATGCAAGATTAAACTACAAAAAAGGGGATATAAAAATTAGATAGCACAATTTGTGATATTCAATTCTGAGAAAATGATGTAAGAAAACGAGTGGTTAAAAACTTTATTGATTACTTTTCCGCCAATACAGCCTGTTCACGGAAAACCTTTGCAAATTCAATAAACCTTTTTGCTTGTTGCAAATATTCATTTGCAAATGTTTCAGAAGGTGGCACATCATTCATATACATTACAGCGGTTTTAAAGCTTCCGGGTATATATAATCCTTTTTCGCTAAAATGCGTATCGAAGTCTTTTAATATACCATGTTGTGTATTGCATTGTATACCTTGTTGCAGTAATAATGCTTTTGCAGTATGTATTTGCGCAGCATAGGCATTATATATCCCATCCGCCCATTTTGAATTGGACAAACAATCTTCACTTGCTGCAATTTTTTCTTCAGCTTCCATTATCAATGTGGAGATAAGATCGATCATCACACCAGCACATTCACCAACTCCAATAGCCGTTGCAAATTTTTCTTCCTGTCCCCAGTCAATATAATCTTCCGCTTGCAGGGTTTCAAGGCTTGCCAATGGTTTTAATAATTCATAATAATATCTCTCACCTTTGCTCTGACTATAATTCAAAAATGTTTCCCCGTTTGTTGCATTGGTCTTATAATCGTTCAATACAACTCTTATTACATCGGGTCCACGTTTGCTTGGTACTTTTAATACTTTATCAGCAATGCGACCCTCACCACCACCTAGAACACCACCACCAATCAATACCTGCAGCGCTGGTAGTGTTTGTCCTTTTGCTTTCAATGAACTTCCATGAAATCCAATAGAAGCCATTCCGTGTTGACCGCAACTGTTCATACAACCGCTTATCTTGATCGTAATTTCTTTATTGTATAAAAATTCCGGAAACTCTTCTTCGATCACTTCACTTAAAACAAGGGCAGTGCTTGTACTATTACTAATACCAAGATTACATGTATCAGTGCCGGGACAACTTGTTACATCGGCCACGGATCCAAAACCTGCGGCGGCTAAACCCTCTTCATCCAAAACACTATAAACATATTCAAGATGCTCGGGTTTTATAAAACGGAATTGTAAACCCTGGTTAATAGTAACACGAACATCATCTGCTATTACATCTTTTAATTTCTCGATCAGTCGGCGGCTGGTATGAGAACCGATATTTCCATTTGCCACACGAACATAAACTGCAAAATATCCAGTTTGCTTTTGTGCAAAAACGTTGGTGGTTCTCCAGAGCTGATATCTGAATGGGTCAACTGTCAACGGTCCATGGTCCACAGACTGTTGACTGTCGACTGTCGACTGTGGACTTGTATGCAGTGAAGCATCTACATGATACCGCTGCTGCGTCAATGCCAACTGCTCTTCAACTACCAACTCATTAAATGCATCAATACCGATCTTTTGAATAAGAAATTTTATCCTTGCCTTATGGCGACTATTACGTTCGCCATGACGATCAAAAACTCTTAATATAGATTCGAGATAAGGAATAAGCAGATCTTCTTCTAAAAATTCATGAGTAGCAATTGCAAGATGTGGTTGCGCCCCAAGTCCACCACCAACTACAACCTTAAAGCCTCTTACTTCCTTGCCATCGATAATTTTTATTCTTGGAATAGCACCAAGGTCATGCATGAATACGAGTGCTGTATCTTTTTCACTGCTGCTAAACGCTATTTTGAATTTCCGACCCATTTCCTGGCAAACAGGTTTGCGAAGAAAATATTCAAACATTGCATGCGCATAAGGAGTGACATCAAATGGTTCATCAGGATCAATTCCCGCCATATCTGATGCTGTTATATTTCTAACTGTGTTACCACATGCTTCACGGATAGTCACATCATCTTTTTCTAATTCGCTCCACATTTCAGGAGTGCGATCCAGACTTACAAAATGTATTTGGATATCCTGTCTTGTTGTTAAGTGAAGATTGCCGGTTGAATATTCATCAGAAACATCGGAGATGCGTTTCCATTGTGCTAATGTCATTTTACCATAAGGTAATTTGATACGTACCATCTGGACACCTTGCTGGCGTTGCCCATATACACCACGGGCCAATCGCAGGCTGCGGAATTTTTCTTCATCCATTTTTCCTTCACGGAAAAGGCGGATCTTTTTTTCTAATTCGAGAATATCTTTTTCAACAATCGGATTCTCTAACTCGGTGCGGAAACTCTGCATAGTCGTTGATTTCGTTTATAAACTTATATCGCCGGCAGCAACTCTTGTGGTAAAAACCCTACTTTTTCAGTAGACTAAACAAAAGTAAGACTGGAAACCTGTTTTGTCAAATATAATTTTGATGAACGAATGTAAGTATTGGTGACTTTTGAGTGACATTTTTGTTAATTTTTTTTAAATAGTCTACTAATTAAGTAGGGAAATCTATTATCTTTACCACACATAGTAGCTATGGATTATCAATCATTCTTAAATCAACGACTTCAGGAACTGAAAGACAGCGGCGCTTACCGTTATTTCCTTGAGGTGAATAAGAGTGCCCAGCATTTCCCCAGTTTTTATTATGCCGATGAAAAAGGACAGCAACATGCAGCGGTGAACTGGTGCAGCAATGATTACCTGAGCATGAGTACAAATGAAGAAGTGATCTCTAAGCTTGGATTTGTTACACATAGAAGTGGTACGGGAAGTGGGGGCACAAGAAATATTTCAGGAACTACCAATCACCATAAAGAATTAGAGAGAACATTGGCCGCATGGCATAAGAAAGAAGCGGCATTATTATTTAATGGAGCTTACCAGGCTAATGTAACGACTCTCCAAACACTTGGTAAAAATATTCCCGGCCTTGTTTTCTTTTCTGATGAAAGAAATCATGCGTCTATTATTGAAGGCATTCGCGGATGTAAGAACGAAAAGAAGATCTTCAGGCATAATGATGTGGAGCATTTGGAAGAATTGCTACAAGCAATTCCTGCTGATAAACCAAAGCTGATCGTGTTTGAATCAGTTTATTCAATGAGTGGAACTATTTCACCTGTTAAAGCAATTGCTGATCTTGCAAAAAAATATGGTGCTCTTACTTATATAGATGAAGTGCATGGTGTTGGATTATATGGTGAAAGCGGCGGTGGTATATTAGAGCAGGAAGGTCAGCAAGATTCAATTGATATTGTAAATGGAACTTTATCAAAAGCTGTTGGTGTGTTTGGCGGGTATATAGCAGCATCTGCAACTATCATCGATTTCATAAGAAGCTTTGGCAGCGGTTTTATTTTTACTACTTCATTGCCACCAGCTATTTGTGCTGCCACTAATAAGAGTATTCAATTCATTCAGCAGAACGATCAATTAAGAAAACATTTTTTTGAAAATGTGAATCAGTTAAGGACTTTATTTACAAATAATAGAATTGAATTCAGGCAAAATGAATCGCACATTACTATTATACCGATGGAAGATGCTACAAGATGCAGGCAGATCGCAAACCAGCTATTAGAAAAGCATGGTGTTTATTTGCAGCCGATAAATTATCCGACAGTGCCTGTAGGAGAAGAATGCCTGCGCATCATCATTACTGCAAGGCATCTACCAAAACATATCAATCACCTGGCGTATAGCCTTAAAAAGATTTTGCATGGAGACAATCAGACTGATTGGCAGGAGTTCCCGGCTGTCGCTATTGCAGATTGATATTGTAAAGCGAAAGATTCAAAGCGCATTTCCCGATATGAAGGTGGAGGTGATTGCACGCAGCAGTAAAGGAGATGCTTTACAAAACATTCCATTACATACCGTAGAAGGAAGTGACTTTTTTACACAGGATATTTTTGATGCACTAGCAATTGGTGAAGCAGATATTGCTGTTCATTCATTAAAAGATATGAGCAGTGAACATTTTTTTGGTGCGAATAAATTTGCGGTAGTTGACAGGGACGATACAAGAGATGTGGTAATTTTCAATAGTGATGTTGAAGAAAAAATAAAAAGAGGAGAGATGATCATCATCGGAACTTGCTCCCCAAGAAGAGAAGATATGGCGACTGTTTTTTTGAAGAAAGCTTTACCACAATTAAATGGCGAGATCAAAATTGAGACAAAAGATATTCGCGGGAATGTAGAAACAAGGCTGAGGAAATTGAATAGCGGTGAATATGATGCAACGATTTTGGCAACTGCCGGATTAAATCGTTTGTTGAGAAACCTGGAAGATGCTGATCTGATAAAAGGATTGTTCGCAAATAAAAAATTAATGATGCTTCCCTTGATTGAATGTGTGCCGGCACCTTGCCAGGGAGCTATCGTAGCAGAAGCTCATCATTTAAATACCAAGGCCGTTGAAGTCTTGCAGAAAATAAATGAAGAAGAATTGTTGGCTGATTGTTATACCGAGAAAAAGGAAGCTATAAAATATGGCGCGGGTTGTATTCAAAAATTTGGAGTGACAACGCTGCGTACAAAAAATGGTAAGTATTTATATGCAGCCGGAAAAGATTCAGAAGGAACAGAGTTTGTGAAATGGGATCCTTTGCCAGGTATAAATATCGAAGGCACTTTGTTTTCATCAACAGATTTGATGAAAGGTTTTTTTGATTATGAATGGAATGATAAGGAAGTAAAGATTGAAACACCGGTTGTATTTGTTGCAAACTACAAGACCATACAGGGACAATCTGAGGTGAAGGATTTATCAAATAAAACAATTATCGCTTCCGGTACTAAAACCTGGTTTGTGCTTTCGAAAAAGGGTTACTGGGTTACAGCCAGCGCCGATGCACTGGGTTTTGAATTTTTATTACCATCATTAAAGATGCCTTTGTTAAATATACAGGCTGAAGATATTTCCATACTCACACATGAAGCGGCAGCAGAAAGATGGAGATTGAAAGGCTATAACGCTGTGAGTAATTATAAACAGTTGCCAAAAAATGATGAAACGATCCGTGAATCAATTGTTGTTGCTGAAGTAATATTCTGGACCAGTTTTTCACAATATGAATTTTATGGAAAATATGCAAAGCGGGATGCAAAACATTTATGTGCCGGTGGAGAAACTTCGGCGTTATTAAAGCAAGCAGGAGTAGAGCCGGTAATATTTCCAACAATTAAAGCATTTGAACAATGGAGAAGATCTTCTATCCCATCACACAGCGTCGCTTAAGAGCGGATGCGCATATAAGGGAGCTGACAGCCTCAGTAAAACTTTCTCACAAGAGTTTTATTCAGCCATTGTTTGTGGATGAGGCAATTACAAAACCAAGAGCAGTGAGTGGGCTGACTAATGTTGAAGTCGATACTGCATCAAGCGTATTAAATACAATTGAACAAAGCATAAAAACCGGAGCAACTAAGTTTTTGCTTTTCCCGGTTCCTGCAAATAAAAAAGAAAACAATTTTGATTTTTCTTTTGCTACATCTGTTATTAAATCAATTAAAGAGAATTTTGGTAACGATGTTTGGATCGCTTCTGATCTGTGTTTATGTAGCTATACAACACATGGTCATTGCGGTATTTTAAATGATGATCATTCAAAACTGGTGAATCATAAAACAGTTGATGTATTAAGCAAGTATGCAACACAACTTGCTATTGGCGGTGCTGATTGTATTGCCCCGAGTGATATGACGGACGGACGTATCTCTGCCATTCGTACTTCACTTGACGCTTTGAATTATGATACTGTAAGCATCATGAGTTATTCGGCAAAATTCAGTTCACAATTTTACGGACCATTCAGGGATGCATGTCACTCTGCCCCGAATACAAATGGTTTAAGGAACCGCAAAACATACCAGCTTTCTCCATTAAATATCAATGATGCAATTGCAAGCAGTCTTCGTGATGAAAAGGAAGGAGCCGATATTTTAATGGTAAAACCTGCTGCACTGTATACTGATGTGATCGCAACGCTAAAACAGCAAACATTAAAACCTATAGCTGCCTACCATGTAAGCGGGGAATACGCAGCGATAGAAGCATTAGCTGAAAAAAGTTTTGTGAACCGTGAAGCGGCACATTTAGAAGTATGGACCGCCTTAACAAGAGCCGGTGCTGATATAATTATTTCTTATGCTGCAAAGAATGCAAAAGAGTGGATCGATAAAATGGAATATTAAAACAAGCTGATGGATAGTAACGAGTATATACAGAAAAATTCTTCCGAGCTTGATAAAAAAAATCAGCTTTATCCCATTTTTTTAAAATTGGATCAGTTGGAACTATTGTTGGTTGGCGGAGGTAATGTAGGATTAGAAAAACTACATTCATTATTAGCTAATTCCCCTGGAGCAAAAGTTTCAATCGTCGCACCGGAAGTAAAAGATGAAATTAAGAAGCTTGCATTACGACATCCTTCCTGCAAAATACTTCAACGTGAGTTTCAGTATGATGATTTAAATGGAAAAGACCTTATTATCCTTGCAACCGATAACAGGCAACTACATGAAGAAATAAAAGCCAGGGCAACTGAAAAAGGAATTTTAGTAAATGTTGCGGATACGCCTGATCTCTGTGATTTTTATCTTGGCAGCATTGTGCAAAAAGGAAATTTGAAAATTGCTATTTCAACTAATGGCAAATCTCCCACTGCAGCCAAACGTATAAAGGAAGTATTGCATGAAGCTTTGCCGGGTGAGTTGGATTCGGTGATCGAAAATTTACATACAGTAAGAAGCAAACTCAATGGCAACTTTGAATACAAAGTAAAAAAACTGAATAAGCTTACCGAAGTACTTATTGAAAAAGACGTAGCTGGTAATGCAAGACGATGGAGAAAAATTGCTACCTATTCATTAATTGGATTTGGACTAATGCTGATCGGTCATTTTGTTTTTTCTTATATACCATTTCAAACAATGACAGATGAGACAGTAAAATGGTACCAGACTTTGGATAAAAATTTTCATTGGATGGTGTTAGCCGGGTTTTGTGCACAGATGGTAGATGGAGCTACAAGCATGGGTTATGGGGTTACCAGTTCAATCATATTGCAAACTGCAAATGTTAGTCCTGCTGCCATTAGTGGGGGCATTCATACGGCCGAAATGTTTACTAGTGGTGCTTCGGGCTATAGCCATTATAAGTTTGGAAATGTCAATAAAAAGCTTTTTAAAGCCTTGGTGATACCGGGAATTATCGGCGCGGTGTTGGGTGCAATCCTGCTGGTTCAATTAAACGATACGCATATTAAATATCTCCGCCCTATCATGGCTTTTTATACTCTATTACTCGGGGTAAAAATTTTTAGTAATGCATTCATGCCAAATATTAAAAAGAAATTTAAACGATATAGCTGGTTAGCGGGAGCCGGTGGATTTCTCGATTCATTCGGTGGTGGTGGCTGGGGCCCGATAGTTACGTCTACGCTAATTACAAAAGGCAGAACACCAAAGTATGTTGTGGGATCTGTCAGCCTTACAGAATTTTTTATCACACTCGCCAGTGCTTTCACATTTTTTACTTTAATTGGTGTACAAAACTGGCAAGTGATCCTGGCTCTTGTGATCGGCGGCGTCATCGCTGCGCCAATAGCTGCAAAACTTGCGGGTAAGCTTCCACGCAAAGCATCATTCATTTTACTTGGCTCCGTAGTTGTAATATGGAGCATTAAAATTCTTTCAGGTTTATTTTAACTAATGACTGTTAACTAAGAAAAATATTTTTATAAAAAATTAGTCTACTAATTTGGTAGGATAATAATCGCACCTTATGTTTGCAAAATAGATAATACAAAAATTTACTTTATGCATTACGTATTTATCAAATTTCAACGATGTTGCCTCCCTGAGAATTTTTTAATAACCCAAGTGTCAATCTAAATTTTTTATCTAAATAGTCTACTAATTTGATAGACTTGTAATCAAAACTAAATTCATGAAACGGATTATTTTACTTTTAGGAGGTTTAGTGCCAGTACTGGCATTCTCACAATTTAAAGGCAGAGTCATTAACGAAAAGAATGAAGGCATTCCATTTGCGAGTGTAGCGGTAAAGAATAGCACGATAGGAGTTAATACTGATTCTGTTGGTTATTTTTCTTTTGCTGCTCCTGACAAATTTCCTTTTACATTAGTCGTTACATCAGTTGGATTCCGTAAAAACGAATTGTTGATCAGGGACAATGAAAAAAACAATGTACTAATTGTACTTGATGCACTATTCCAGGTAGATACGGTTGTTATTACCTCTCGCCGCCGCCGTGAGGTGTTGCAGGATGTTCCTATTCCTATTTCGGTAATAGGAGGTAAGCAGATCGAAGATGCAGGAGCTTTTAATGTGAATCGTGTGAAAGAGTTTGTCCCAACTGTGCAGCTTTATTCTTCTAATCCCCGCAACACAGGGATTAATATCAGGGGCCTTGGCTCACCATTCGGCCTTACAAATGATGGTATTGATCCGGGAGTAGGTTTCTATGTAGATGGTGTTTACTATGCCCGTCCAGCCGCAGCAACTCTTGATTTCATAGATGTAGAACGTGTTGAAGTATTGCGTGGTCCGCAGGGAACACTTTTCGGTAAAAACACAACATCAGGTGCTATTAATATAACAACACGTAAACCGAGCTTTAAGCCGGGTGCCAATTTTGAAGTGAGCTATGGTAACTATGGATACATTCAGGCTAAAGCTTCTGTTACAGGTGCTCTAAGCAAAAAATTCGCTGCACGTTTTTCATTCTCCGGCACACAACGAGACGGAGTGCTTGAGAATGTACGTACAGGAAGATATATAAATGACATAAACAATCTTGGTTTTCGCGGCCAGTTATTATACAAACCATCAGAAAATACTTCCATTACATTGTCCGTAGATGATTCCCGCCAGCGTCCTGATGGGTATGCCCAGGTGGTTGCAGGTGTGGTACAAACAAAAAGGCCAGCGTACCGTCAATTCAATGCAATAATTGCTGACCTTAATTATAAACTACCAAGTAATAATGCATTTGATAGAGTAATTGATCATGATACCCCCTGGAATTCAGGCAATGACTTGGGTGGTTCATCGCTTAATATTGATATAAAATTAGGACCGGGTACATTAACGTCCACCACTGCATGGCGTTACTGGAAATGGGATCCCTCTAATGACAGGGACTTCACAGGTTTACAATCTTTAGCAAAATCGAATAATTATTCCAAGCAAGATCAATTGTCACAAGAGGTTCGTTATGCCGGCGAGTTCTCTTCCCGTTTAAGTGGCGTAGCTGGCCTTTATGTAATTGATCAGGAAGTACAATCTGACCCAGTTACAATTGAGGAAGCGGGTAGTGCTACATGGCGTTTCCAGCAGAGCACAACCAGCCAATTGTGGAAAACACCAGGCCTTTTTGAAGGATTCGGTATTAAAACATTGCAATCTATCAAATCTTTTAGTGCTGCAGCATTCGTCAATGTGGATTGGGAGATTGTAAAAGGCTTACATGTATTGCCAGGCCTCCGTTTCAATTACGATAAGAAGGATGTGGTATATGATCGGAAAACATACGGTGGTCTTGATACCGCTACTTATAACGGTACGCAAGCTGAGAAGATACTCCTGCAGAGTTATAAAAATGGAGTTTACAGCAACCAGGCTTATGTTGCCGATGCCAATGAAGATAACCTGACATATCAACTCACATTGCAATACCGAGTCAATAAACGTATTAATGCTTTTGCAACATATTCTACCAGCTTTAAACCTGTAGGTGTTAATGTGGCCGGTCTGCCAACCGTTAACAATCAACCAGCGCTTGATCTGGCGGTAATAAAACCGGAGGATGTAAAGAATATAGAGCTTGGTATTAAGACTAATCCAATTGATAATTTCACATTGAACCTGGCATATTTCAATACTAACATTAAAAATTACCAGGCAAATGTTCAATCACCTGAGTTAGGCGTTAATCGTGGCTACCTCGCCAATGCTGAAGAGGTAAGTGTAAAAGGTTTTGAGATTGATGCAAATATTATAGCCAATAATCATTTCTCCTTCTATGGAGCGCTGGCTTATACTGATGCTAAATATGTAAAATTTACAAATGCACCACTTCCGCTGGAAGAAACTGGATTAACAGAAAATGGAGTGCAGAAATCATTCAAAGATATTTCGGGTGGTGTCCTTCCCGGTATATCCAAATGGGCAGGATCATTAAGTGGGGAGTTTTCGACCGCGGCTACTTTATTTGGTAAAGTTGGAAAGTTCTTCATAGCATCAGATGTTTATTATCGTTCTTCTTTTTCTTCCAGCCCGTCTCCATCTGCTTATCTGAATATAGATGGTTACACCCTTGTTAACGGAAGGTTAGGTTTCAAGGCTGTAAACGGTCTCTCTGCCTTTATATGGGGACGCAATTTGTTAGATAAGAACTATTATGAACAATTGCTGGTGGCAGGTGGTAATGCCGGGCAGTATGCAGGTGTGCTTGGAGATCCAAGAACGTATGGTATAACCTTACGATATTCTTTCTAAAAGAAAGATGTTTAAATGTTTTTTAAAACAATAGCATAAGCATTAATCGTTTTCATATGGCAAGCAGTCGTTGAGATGGCGTCCCGATTCCTCGGGATGCCTTTTTTAAAATGTAAAAGATTTTTATTTACTAACCCACATATCAGCCCTGTGGCCGAGAGGACAGGTAAAGGATTGCAAATCCTTCTACGTCGGTTCGAGTCCGACCGGGGCGTCAAAAGAATTAAAAAGTTTATATGAGCCGGGCAACATTACTACTATCATCTTCCGTTGCGTCGCACTCTTCAAGGTTTGTTTCGCTA